>Ga0070733_10003065_pt1 | contig 11536 bp, 10 predicted proteins | sample Coa_R1_9_FD_66450 | JGI IMG/M metagenome (GOLD analysis project Ga0070733, IMG submission 66450) | Surface soil microbial communities from Centralia Pennsylvania, which are recovering from an underground coalmine fire - Coalmine... | ecosystem: Environmental > Terrestrial > Soil > Unclassified ... | reverse complement strand
GATATATTGCACGCCGTTGGCTTCCATCAAATAGTAGGTCCAACCCGTCCGCTTGTCGTGATAGGGCTTGGGCTTGGCGACCAGCTTCGGCGGCTTCGCGACCGGCTTCTTCGGCTTGTAAGGGACCCAATTCCCGTTGTCGTCCATCACGGAAATGCCGGGGCCGGGCTTAGCGGGCGGATTATAGGGCTTCCAACCGCCGGCGCCGTCATCGACCTTGATTGTGGAATAGTTGCTGGTCGAGGGCTCGGCGCGAGCGGCGCAAGCGGCGAGGGCGACGGCGGCCACAAGAGAGGCGCCGATCATCGTCTTGATTGCGTTACGCATGTTCAGTCTCCTATCGGTTGGGGCCCTGGCGGCTCCTGACCGTTCGTCGCGGCGGCGCCCGGAACGGTTCAATCGACGGTCAAAATTTTGATGGCGCGCCCCAACTCCGCAGCGACGCTTTTTCCTTGCGCAACGGATTTGAACCTTCCACGCTTCTGCGACGACCAAGAAGGCGCAGAGGCGCTTGAGGACATGGAGTCCGACGAGAGGCTGATCGCCCGCCTCAAGGACGGCGAGAAATTAGCGTTGCAGGCGCTCTATGCGCGCCACAACGTCAAAATCTTTCGCTTCGTTCTGAGGCTCGTCCGCGATGAGGGCGCTGCGGAGGATATCGTGAGCGAGGTCTTCATCGATCTATGGCGCAACCCCGGCGGTTTTGAGGGACGCTCGGAAGCCTCGACCTGGCTCATGGCGATCGCGCGCAACAAAGCCTGGTCGCTTCTGCGCAAGAAGAAGGAAGCGGAGCTCGAAGACGAGACCTTGGAGGCGATCGCCGACGAGAAGGACGATCCCGAAGTCGAAATGCAGAAGAAGACCAAGGGCGACCTTCTGCGCTCTTGTCTCTTGAAGCTGAGCGCCGAGCACCGCGAAGTGATCGACCTCGTCTACTACCATGAGAAGTCGATCGAGGAGGTCGCGGCGATCGTCGGCATTCCCGAAGGCACGGTGAAGACCAGAATGTTCCACGCCCGCAAGAAGCTTGCGGAGATCGCCAAGGCGGCGGGCGTCGATCGAGGTTGGCCATGAGCGACGCAAGCGACCGCGACGGCGCGATGCGCGAGATCGAAGAGCTCCTTCCTTGGTACGCGGCCGGAACGCTCGGCGCGGACGACAAGCGGCGCGTCGAGGAAGCGCTGGCCCGCGAGCCGTATCTGCGCGCGAGCCTCGAAACCATCCGCGAGGATCAAGGCGAAACCATCGCCCTCAACCAGGCGCTTGCCGCGCCTCGTCCGGGGGCGCTCGATAAGATCCTGGCCGTGGCGGAAGCCGAGCCGCGTCGGCCGAGCTTCGCGCGCCGCATAGTCGACGCGACGGCGCAATGGGCCGAGCGTTTGGGCCGGGCCGCCTCGGCCTCGCCGCGCGCTTTGGCTTTCGCCGTTTTTGCGGCGGCGCTTGTCGTGATCGGGCAAGGCGTCGCCATCGTCTCGCTGCTGCCGGGCGGCTCTCTCTATTCGACCGCCTCGCAGCCAAAATCATCGGCGAGCCAAGGCGGCTTCCTGCTTGTCGGCTTCGCGCCGACCGCGACGGCGGCGGAGATCGCCGACATTTTGCAAAAGAAGGGGGCGACGATTGTCGATGGGCCGCGCGGCGGCCTCTATCGCCTTCGCGTCGCCGAGAAGCCGATGACCAACGAGGAGCGCGACGCCGCCCTCGCCGCCTGGCGGAAGGAGCCGATCATCCGCCTCGCTCTGCCGGCCAACGAGCGGTGAAAGGCATGGCGACGATTACGCGTTCACGGGGTTGATCTTGACAGCTTCGCATAAAACGAAAATTTCGCATCCATAGGACGGCGCGATTTCGACGAGCGTCAGATGACCGTCGGCGACCTTTCGGGTCAGATCTCCAACCCAGCGCTCGTGCTGGGTTCGATAGGGCTCCTCGACAGAAGGATAGAGCTCGCCGAGCAATCGTTTGACCGTATGGACGTAGGGTTCAGCTCGCGTGGTGATCAATATAGCCGAAATGATATTGCCTTGAGCAAACCCGTCACAAAGAAGCCGCTGCACTCCCGAAAATTCAAGGTTGTACAGTTGACCGCCGATGTCGCGCACCGTCACCCGAGCCCCATGCTTACCGCAGAGCTGGATGCCGAGCACATCCCCATCGCCAAGGCTTGGCCGAGCCAGGAGACCGTCAGCAGTCAATTCGTAATCCATCATTCGATCCTGATCGAGGCGACGAAACGACAGATAGATTGGCTTCGCTATGTCTGCTCGACCGGCCTTACTGCGTCTTGGCCGCCGACTTCTCAGCCCCGAGCGCGCGCGCCGCATCGACGAGCCCGGCGCCGAATTCGGCCTCGTGACCCGAGCCGCCGAGCGGCTTAGTCGTCGACATCAGCGTCTTTTTCAGCGCGTCGGGGTTCAGCGCCGGATTGCGCTCCAGCACCAACGCCGCGACGCCGGAAACCAATGCCGCCGCCACCGACGTGCCGGTCTGCAAGTCGTAGCCGCCGTTCGGCGCCGGCAACAGCACATCGACGCCGGGCGCGGCGAGCGCAATGTACGCGCCGCGATTGGCGTTCTCGAACAATCGGTCGTCGGCGTCGATCGCCGTCACCGCTATGACGCGCGCGTCGGCCGCCGGGTAGAACGCCGGCGATTTCGGGCCGCCGTTGCCCGCTGCGGCGATCAGCGCGACGCCTTTATCGGCTGCTGCGGTAAGAACTCGATGCACGTCCGGGTCCTGCGGACCGGCAAAGCTCATATTGATGAGTCTCGCTTTCGCCTGCGCCGCCCAATCGACGCTCTTGACGATCGACAGCGTCGTGCCCTGCGGGCCCGATGGCGTTGATTCAAAGGCGCGGGCGGCGAGGATGCGGGCCTTTGGGGCGACGCCCTCGACCGTCCCTCTGGCGCCGATCGCGCCGGCGATCGACGTGCCGTGACCAAGCGCCGACGGCGTTCCGCCGATCGTATCGGTCCGCGCCTCGATCGCGCCTTTAAGATCGGGATGGGTCTCGTCAACGCCGGTGTCGATCATCGCGACAAGAACATTGTCGCCCGTCGCCAGGCCTCGTGTGGCGTCGACATGGAGTTTCGCCAGGGCGTATTGCGCCGAAGCGGCGGAAGGCGCCGCGCCGGCGTCGTCCTGCAGCGCGTAGACGTAATTGGCTTGGACGTTGGCGACCTGAGGCTCGGCGCCGAGCTCGCGAACCAGCGCCGCCGCGGCCCGCCCATCCGGGGCGCGCCAGAGGCGCAGATTGTCGCCAAGCAGCGCGATCTCTGTCGATTCGACTTCGACCAGGCGATGGCGAGCGCGGATCGCCTCGATGACCGTCGCTGGGATTCGCAGCGGGAATTCGACGACCGCTTCGCTCGGACGCAAACGCGTCTCGCCGGCCGGCGGCGGCGATCCATGCGACACAGTTCGAGGAACCGGCGCCGGCGCCTTGGGCGTCGCCGCCTTTTGATGTTTGCGCGGGGCAGGCGGCTCGCCGCCCTGGGGTTGCGGCGCGGTTGGAGCAACGACCGGGAAATTGCCGCCGCTTCCGCTTCCCTCCGCGCCCGCCGCTCCTGGGGCGAGCGCGAGCACAGTCGCCGCCATCAAAGCGAAGAGCGGATTGGGATTTAGCCGATAGGCGATCGCCTTCTGCATGGCTTCGTTCCCGAAGCGCCCGGCGGAAGCGCGCCGCGTTCGGCAATTTTCCATCCGAGCAGCTCGATCGTCAATCGATAACTTCGAGCGCCGACCGCCTAAAGCGCGCGCTGAAGTTTTCTTTCTTTGTTTGAACCGTTCCGCGTGACGCCGCGACCAAAGCTCAGGAGCAGCCGATTGGCGCCCATGAAGCAGCGCCGCTTAGGAGAACGACGATGACAATCGCTTTGCCTGATAGCGGGGAATGGCTCCTCACGGCCGAGGTTCCGGGCCAACCCTTGCCGCCATTTGTCAAATTGACCGTGTTCTTCGATCAGCAGGCCGGATTGATCCAGGGCATGAATCAATCGCAGTGCGGAACGCTGTCGAAGCTTACGCGGATCTCGACGAACAAATTCGGCGCATTTTTCCAGATCAACGGGACAAGAGGCATGTTCGAAGGAACGCTCGGCGAAACCGGCGTTCTCGACCTGCGTTTCCTCTCCCCCGCGCCGTCGCGGGCCATCGCCTGCCCGATCTATCTGGACCGCGACGCGGGCGCCCGCCGGCGAGGACTTCCGGCCGCAAAAGCCATGATCGCGCAATTCGCGGCGCGCGACGGCTATCCCGCATTTCCCAATATTTCGCGGGCGAAGGTCGTCTCGAGCCTGCTCAGCCGCATCGAGAAGCCCGAACGGATCGATCAAGGTCAGACTTATCTGTGCGGCCCGGCCGCATTCATCTACGCTTTCTCCATGCACGATATCGCCGAATACGCGAAGTTTGTGATCGATCTCTATGAGGTCGGCCGCGCCCGCATCGGCGCGCTGGATGTCGCCCCCGGATCATTCCGGTTCGATCGCATGCCCGAAATGATGGACTCCGCCGCAGATTGGATCGCGCTCGGGTCTCTCAGAGACTCGGAAAACTGGTTCTGGCAATTCCATACCAACGAGTTGCCGTTCATTAACGCCCGCACGACCTCCGGCAATGACTGGCTCACCTGGGAAAGCACGCGCGGCGACACCCCATCCTCGGACGTCGCCAAGTGGTTCAGGAAATTGGGCTACGCCGAGGTCGTGGATGAGACCGACGATGATCCTCGGCCAATCAGCAGTTTGATCGAGGCCGACCAAAAGTACCGCAACGGCTATAAGGTCTGCTTGGGCGTATGCGCGAACTTCATTGAAGCGAAGACGCATGCCGAGGCGGCGGCCGGAGGCGGTTTCGACCACTGGATCGTGCTTGCCTCGCCCATCGAGTATAGCAACTACATCCGCTTCAAGTTCTTCACCTGGGGCGGGTTCCGCAATATCGAGTTCAATCTGACGCAGGAAGAGTTTCTGCCTAGCTACTACGGATTTGTTGCGGCCCGCCGCTGACTTAAGGGGGTCGCCCGGCGGCGCGGCGCAGAGGCCCGTTAGGTCGGCCGTTTATCGGCCGGAGCCTTATCCAGCGAGAGATCGGCCGGCGATTGACTTCGCCCGCCGATCCATAGATGATTCTGAGGTTAAGCCCTCGCGGCCGACGCCGCGGGGCTTGTTGTGTTGACGCGTCGGCATCGTTTTAACTTTCGTTGCAACAGCAAGAGGAGATAACCCATTCGTCGTCCCATGAAGGCCGTAGCGACTCCGGAGAAAGGGGGGCCGCAGATCAATCGCGACATACGGGCGCGGGAAATTCAACTGATCGACGCCGAGGGTCACAATCGCGGCGTCATGGAAACCACAGATGCTTTAAAGCTCGCCGACGAAGCGGGCTTAGACTTGGTGGAGATTGTGCCAAACGCCACTCCGCCGGTCTGCAAAATCCTCGATTTCGGCAAATTTCGCTTTCTCGAGCAGAAGAAAGCCGCCGAGGCCCGCAAGCGGCAGAAGATCGTCGAGATCAAAGAAATCAAATTGCGCCCCGGCATCGACGATCACGACTACGAGGTGAAGATGCGGGCGGTGCGCCGCTTTTTCGAAGAAGGCGACAAGGTCAAGGTGACGTTGCGCTTTCGCGGCCGCGAGATGGCGCATCAGGACCTCGGCTTCAAGCTGCTTAATCGAGTCCGCATCGAGACCGGGCCGATCGCCAAGGTCGAGGCCGAGCCGTTGATGGAAGGGCGCCAGATGACCATGGTGCTCGCGCCAAAGTAAATTCGCCTTCAATCCTCGCGACTTCGTGAAGCCGAGAGGCCATCGGCATGGGCGGCATGCCGACGGCGCCATAGCGATCGCCTCAGGGGCGAGCTATGTCAAAGCCGCAATTTTGGATGGGGCGCCGCTGCGGCTGCGTCGGGAGAATCTGCGGCGGATAGCCTCGTGAGCTTAGCAGAAGACACCACTGTCCCGGCGCTGACTACGCCGGCGCCAGCGGCGACGGCCCGAGGCGTCGCCGAACAGACGACGGTCGCCGTCATTTTGGCGGTCAGCGTCTCGCACATGCTCAACGACATGATGCAATCGCTGGCGCCGGCGCTCTATCCGGTGTTCCGCGACGAATTGGGCCTGACTTTCTTCGAAACAGGCCTGATCACCTTCACGTTCCAGGTGACGGCGTCGTTGCTGCAGCCGCTCATCGGCCTCTACACCGACCGCCGCCCGCAGCCCTTTTCGCTGCCCGTGGCGATGGTCTTCACCTTCTCCGGCTTGACCGTCCTTGCCTATGGCCAAGGCTATACGATGCTTTTGATCGCGGTCGGGCTGATCGGCATCGGCTCGGCGATTTTCCATCCCGAGGCCTCGCGCGTCGCAAGAGCCGCCTCTGGCGGCCGGCACGGTTTCGCCCAGTCCCTGTTTCAGGTCGGCGGCAATTTCGGCCAGTCGCTCGGGCCGCTGATGGCCGCCTTCATCGTCGTGCCCTATGGCCAGCGCTCGGTCATCTGGTTCACGGGGCTCGCGCTGCTCGCGGTTGCGATCTTAACGCGGGTGAGCCAATGGTACGCCGCGCGAAAGCCCGCGATCAAACACGCCATCGCGGCGAAGGCCTCGACGCTGCCGCGCGCGATCGTCACCCGCTCCATGGTCATTCTCGTCACCATCATGTTCTCGAAGGTCTTCTATCTTTCGAGCCTGTCGAGCTACTATACGTTCTATCTCATCAACACTTTCAAGGTGTCGGTGCAGGATTCGCAGCTCTATCTGTTCGTCTTCCTTGCGGCCGCCGCGGCCGGCACCTTCATCGGCGGTCCGGTCGGCGACCGTTTCGGCCGCAAGTTCGTCATCTCGGGCTCGATCATCGGCGTGCTGCCGTTCACGCTCCTCCTGCCGCATCTCAACCTGTTTTGGACCGCGGTCGACAGCGTGATGATCGGCCTGATCCTCTCCTCGGCTTTCTCCGCGATCGTCGTCTATGCGCAAGAGCTGATGCCCGGCAATGTCGGCGCGGTGGCGGGGCTGTTCTTCGGCCTCTCCTTCGGCCTCGGCGGCGTCGGGGCGGCTGTGCTCGGCGAAGTCGCCGATTGGACCAGCATCGGCTTCGTCTACCAGGTCTGCGCCTATCTGCCGGCGATCGGGCTGCTGACTTACTTTCTGCCGGACGTCAGGACGCGGAGAGGGTAAATCCCTTCGCGAAGCAGGAAACTGCCGCCGATCAAGCGCGCATCATTCGAGATCGGCCGGCGCATGGCGCGCCAGATCCATCGCGTCGTGGAGTATTCGCAGCACTTCGATCACTTGGCCGGCCCTTGCTCGGTACATGATGAAGTGTCGGCCACGCCGCCCGTGGCGGGCGACGTGAAGGGTGCGCAGACCTGGAAGGATTTCCTCGCGGGCGACGCTTGCGAGCGCGTCCGGACCGTCTGCCAGCGACGCCAGCGCTTCGAGCAGCGTCGCCTGATAGATTTCGACCTGCTTTTCCCCGAACCTCTCTCGAGTCGATTTCAGGATGCGGATGAAATCCTTCTCGGCCTCGGCGCCGAGGCGGATACGCCAGCGCGGTTTAGGCAAAACCTATCGCGCCTCGGCGCGGACGCGCTCGGCGAGATCGTTGAGATGGGCAGCCATCGCTTCGGCGTTAGCAAACTCTTTGAAGCGGCCGCGATCGAGCGCCTCGGCGCCCAGCCGTGCGGCGGCGCGCAAAGCGTCGAGTTTGGCGGCCTCCTCTGCTTCGCGCCGCTCCACTAGCCGCAACCCCTCGCGCAGCACCTCGCTGGCGTTCTGATAGCGCCCACTTTGCACGAGGGATTCGATGAGACTTTCCTGATGATCGCTGAGGACAACGTTACGGGTGGGCATGAGCCTGTCTCCAGCGCTCATCATAGCCAGCTCTGGCATAATATGCCAATGAGCCGATCGGCGAACTATTTTGCAACACGCCGGACGGGCGCTTTGAGCGGAGGCGGACGCTCAATCTGCGACGCCGTCTCCCCCTTGGAACAAACCCAGAAACATGATTCCTGGTGGCCATGGTCGCCACAGCGATTCGCGAGCGCTCCATTTCGAGCGAGCTGAACGACGCGCAAAGAAGCGCCGTCGAGCATGGACTTGGCGATTCCAATGGCCCCTCGCCGCTGCTGGTCGTCGCCGGCGCCGGGGCCGGCAAGACCAATATGCTCGCCCATCGCGTCGCCCGGCTGATCCTCGAGGGCACCGATCCCAACCGCATCATGCTGGCGACCTTCTCGCGCCGCGCGGCGGGCGAGCTCAACGCCCGCGTCCGGCGCCTTCTCGCTAAAAACCTTTCGCAAGGCGCGGCTGAGGCGGCGACGCCGGCCTATAGCGGCACCTTTCATTCGATCGGCGCGCGGCTCTTACGCGACTATGCCGAGCGGCTCGGCCTCGAGCCGGGCTTCACCATCCATGATCGCGAAGACTCAGGCGATCTCTTCAACCTGGTGCGCCACGAGCTCGGCCTGTCCGAGAAGAAGGAACGCTTTCCGACCAAGGGAACGTGCCTTTCCATCTACTCGCGGGCGGTCAACGCCAAGGCCGATCTCGGCGAGACGCTTGGGCGTCATTTTCCCTGGTGCGCCGCGCATGAAAAGGAGCTGCGCAGCCTTTTCGCCGGCTATGTCGAAGCCAAGCAGCGCCAAAGCGTGCTCGATTACGACGATCTCCTCCTCTATTTCGCCCAGATGATGCAGGTCGAAGCGATCGCCGCCGAGGTCGCCGGCCGCTTCGATCATCTCCTTGTCGACGAGTACCAGGACACCAACCGGCTCCAGCACGACATCGTTCTGGCGCTTCGCCCCAAGGGGCGCGGCCTGACCGTGGTCGGCGACGACGCTCAGGCGATCTATTCCTTTCGCGCCGCGACGATCAGCAACATCCTCGATTTTCCGAATGCTTTCGATCCGCCGGCGCGGGTCGTCACGCTCGATCGGAACTACCGCTCCTCGCAAGCGATCCTCGACGCCTCCAACGCGGTGATCGCTTTGTCGCCGCAGCGCTTCGCCAAGAATCTCTGGACCGACCGCGCCGGCGGCTTAAAGCCGGTCCTGGCGACGGTCGGCGAGGAAGGCGATCAGGCGCGCTATGTGGCGACGAAGGTCCTTGCCGCGCGCGAAGCCGGCGCAAGACTCAAGTCGCAGGCGGTGCTGTTTCGCGCTTCCGCCCATAGCGCTGCGCTCGAGCTCGAATTGACCCGGCGCAACATTCCTTTCGTCAAATATGGCGGTTTGAAATTCCTCGACGCCGCGCATGTGAAGGACGCGCTCGCCATGCTGCGCTTCGCGCAAAACCCGCGCGATCGCATCGCCGGCTTCCGCGTCGCGCAGATCCTGCCCGGCGTCGGCCCGGCGGGGGCCGAGCGCATTGTCGAGGCGGCCGGACGGCAGGAGGGTCTCGCGGCCCTCGCCGAGTGGGAGGCGCCGGCCAGAGCCAGGGCCGATTTCGAGCCGTTCGCGAAATTGCTTGTCGATCTTGCGAGCCGAACGGAATGGCCGGCCGATCTCGGTCAGGTGGCGGAATGGCTCAAGCCGCATATTGAACGCCGCTTCGACGACTTCGCCGCAAGGCTCGCCGATCTCGACGCTCTGGAGAGGATCGGCGCGACGTACCCTTCCCGCGAGCGCTTTCTCGCCGAACTGACCCTCGATCCGCCTGACGCGACAAGCGATGAAGCCGGGCCGCCCCATCGCGACGAGGACTATCTTGTCCTCTCGACCATCCATTCGGCGAAAGGCCAGGAATGGCGCTCCGTCTTCATCCTCAACGCCGTCGACGGCTGCATCCCTTCCGAGCTCGCCGCCGGCTCGCGCGATGAACTCGAGGAAGAACGCCGCCTGCTCTATGTCGCCATGACGCGCGCGCGCGACGAGCTGACGCTCGTAATGCCGCAGCGCTTCTATGTGCATAATCAGCCACGCGGCGGCGACAAGCACGTTTTCGCCAGCCGGACCCGATTCATTCCGCCAAAATTGTTGTCGCTGTTCGACCCTGTCGCCTGGCCCTCGCCGCGCGAGACGGCGGCGGCTCGACCGACAGAGGGTCCGCGCGTCGACCTCACTCAGAGAATGCGCGCGATGTGGCGATAGCCGAACGCCATTGAAGCGCGGCGGCCGTTCGCCGATTATCCTTTAGCATGGCTGATCAAAGCGACATCGAGATGCGGATCAACGGCCGCGCGGTCTTCGCGGCGGCGGCCTATCTGATCAGCCTCGGCGTCACATTCATCCTCGAGCGGATCGGCGCGCCCGAGGCCCTGGTGCGCAACCTCGCGCCAATGGTCGCGATCGCCGCCTTGGCGATGGTCGGCGTCGCGGTTCGCTCGTCGCGCCTGGCCGCGGTCCTTTCCGCCGATCGCGCCGGCTCGCCGATTTATGCCGGGGCGGCGCTCGCCGCCATCGCCGCGGGCCTCGTCGTGAGCCTCTCCAATGGACCAGCGTCAAACGCGCCCCTCGACGCGCTCGTCGCCGGCGCGCTGATCGGCGCCCTGGTGATTGGCCCTTTGGCCCGCCAAACAGGCGCATCCTCGCTGAGCGATCTTTTGTCGGCGCGATTTTCGAGCCGGCCTTTGCGTCTCATCCTCGCCGTCGCCTATTTCGCCATCGGCGCATTTATCGCCGCCGCAGGATTCGAGACTGCCGTCAACGCCTTCTCGAGCCTTGTCGGCGTTTCACGCGAGACCGCCATCGGGGTCTTGGCGGCGACGCTGCTCTTCATGATTGCGCCTGGCGGCCTCGCAGGCCTGCTTTGGACGGCCGCCGCCGCCGCCGGCGTCATGCTCGTCGTCGCGCTGACGCCAATCATCGCTCATCTCTGGTCGGGCGGATCGCTCTCCGAGCCTTTGTGGCGCGGCGGCGGCGACGCGGCCGCCGCGCTTATGCGCGGGTGGCCGCAATGGGGCGGCGCCGAACCGCAGGGGCAGGGATTGGACGCCGTCGCCGCCGCGCTTGGCTTTGCGGCGTTGCCGCCGTTCTCCACGGCGGCTTTCGCCAGTTCGTCGTCCCTCCGCGCCGTACGGGCAGGCTTTGTCGGCCTCGTCCTGGCGGCGCTCTTCGCCTTGGCCTTTTTCGCCGGCGGAGAGCTCTGGCAAGGCCTTGGCGGGCCAGCCGCGGCCGGTCTACGCGCCAGCAGCGGCCTTCTCATCCCCTTGATTTGCGCCGCGGCCGGCGTCCAGACGGCCTCGCGCGCGTTTGGCGTCGAAGCTGCGGGTTTCGGTTTAGAGAGCGTGTTGGCGAGCCGCCGGCTGGCGAGCGCCCGGCAATTGACGATCCTCGCCGTCGCGCTTTGCGCCTTCCTCTCCTATCGACGCGACATCGATCCCTCGGCGGCGCTCATCGCCGCTTCGTCCTTGTCCCTCGCTCTCCTGGCGCCGGCCCTGGGCCTTGCCTTATCCACACGCGCAGCGGCGGTGCACGCCGAGGCGGCCATCGCGGTCAGCTTGGCGACGATCGCCGGCCTTGCGGCGTTGCAGGGCTGGATTTCGGCCGAGCGCCACGCGCCGGCGCTGGCGTTGACCGGCGCGGCGGCGGGCTTTGTCATCG
>Ga0070733_10003064_pt1 | contig 11538 bp, 9 predicted proteins | sample Coa_R1_9_FD_66450 | JGI IMG/M metagenome (GOLD analysis project Ga0070733, IMG submission 66450) | Surface soil microbial communities from Centralia Pennsylvania, which are recovering from an underground coalmine fire - Coalmine... | ecosystem: Environmental > Terrestrial > Soil > Unclassified ... | reverse complement strand
GGCGTCGGCAAGATGGGCGAAGGCCGCCATGTGCTCCAGTGTCGCGGCGATTTCGGCCGCGCCCCGGAAACCATGCCGCGTCATGCCCGCGATCCATTGCGGATTGGCGGCGCGAGAACGCACAACGCGGGAAATCTCCTCGGTCAATGATCTGGCGCGCGGCGCGTCCGGCCGCGTCGCGTCAAGATGATAGAGTGAGGGCACCGCCAAGCCGAGGCTCGCCGCTGCCGCCGCGGCGCCGGCCTCATGGGCCGCATAGTCGGCGGCAAGCAACAGATCGGTTTCGGGCAAATCCTGGACATGGACGAAGGCATCGGCGCCGGCGAGCCGCTTCTCGATCCCGGCGCGATCGAACTTCATCTCGCCGTCGGCGGCAAAGGACCACGAGGACGATGCGAGCCAGGCCTTGCCTGCGGCATCGCGCGAGGCCCTTGTGAAGCTATCGAGCGTGACCGTCATGCCGGCACCATATTGGCCCGGCTGTGGGCCAAACACGCGCGCGGTGCGATGGCGATACGGATTCTCCTCGCCCTCCCAATCATGCTGCGACAGCGCCTCGGAGGCTACCTCGAACAATTGCGCAAGCCCCGGAAACACGTCGCGAAACAGGCCCGACACCCGAAGCGTCACGTCAATGCGGGGCCGGCCCAGCAGCGCGGGCGGGACGATTTCAAATCCGGTGACGCGGCCGGAGTCGTGATCCCACCGCGGTGCGATGCCGGCAAGATGCAAGGCCATCGCAAATTCCTCGCCGGCCGTTCGCATCGTTGCCGAGCCCCAGAGATCGACGACAAGGCCCTTCGGCCAATCGCCGTGATCCTGCAGATGCCGGCGCAACAATTCCTCGGCGAGCTTGACCCCTTGTCCATGTGCGGCGCGCGTCGGCACCGCGCGCGGATCGACCGCGAACAAATTGCGCCCGGTCGGCAGCACGTCGCTTCGCCCGCGATGCGGCGAACCCGCAGGCCCCGGCGCCACGCGGCGGCCCGACAACGCTTCGATCAGCGCGCGCCGCTCTTGCTCTCCGCACGCGCCGCGCCCGAAAATATGCAGGCCATCGCCGAACTGACTTTCCTTCAAGTCGCAGACGAAGCGATCGATCCGGGATATCGCTTCGGCTGGGAGGGCCGACGAAGCCAGGCCGAGGTCGCCTTCCACGCCCGCGGCGCGCGCTTCGTCGCGGATCGCGGCAATCAGACGTCGGCGTCGCGCCGTATCGAGGCCATCGGCGACTGAATATTCGTCGAGCAATTGCTCGAGCCGTACGAGATTTTGCGGCAGCGCGCTTGTCTTGAGCGGCGGCGGCAAGTGACCGATGGTGACGGCGCCGATGCGGCGCTTGGCTTGCGCCGCCTCGCCGGGATCGTTGACGATGAAGGGATAGATGACCGGCAAACCGCCGATCAGCGCCTCGGGCCAGCATGTCGCCGATAGCGCGACGGATTTGCCGGGCAGCCATTCCAGTGTGCCGTGCGCGCCCATATGGATCAGCGCGTCAATATTCTGGCGCTTGAGCCACAAATAGAACGCAACATAGGCGTGCCGGGGGATACGCGAGAGATCGTGATACTCCGCGTCTCGATTGCCGGCATCGCCGCGCTCTGGTTGCACCGCGATGATGGCCTTGCCGCGCCGAACCGCGGCGAAGCGGAATGCCCCATCATGGGCTTGCGGATCATCCTCGGCAGCGCCCCAGGCTTCTTCGAGATCCTCCCGCAATACCGACGGAAGCTTTTTCAGTTCTGTGCGATATTCGGAAAGGCTGAAATTCAATACGTCCTCGCCCAGCGCATGTCCCAGCGAATGCCCGCTCTCGACATCGAAACCGGCTACGGAAAGGTCGCCCAGCAAGGCCTCGACCGAGGCCAGTGCGTCGAGCCCCACCGCATGCGCGATCTGATGCGGACGGCCGGGGTAGCTCGACAAGACGAGCGCAAGCCGCTTGTCGCAGGCCGGCAAGGTCGTTAGCCGGTGCCACGCGGCGATGCGCTCGGCCACTGCAACAACTCGCTCGTCGTCGGGTTGATGCGCAAGATGGACAAATTGCAAATCAGGATCGCGCTCGCCAGGCGATTTGAAGCTGACGACCCCTGAGAAAATCCGTCCGTCAACTTCCGGCAGCACCACATGCATCGCAAGATCAGCCGGCGACAGGCCGCGCAGCGAGCTGGCCCATTCTTCGCGGCGGGCGGTCGACAGCGCGACCTGAAACACCGGACAAGACGCGGTATCGAACGGCGTCGTTCCGTCATCGCAGATCGCCGAGAACGCGGTCGCGTTGACGATGGCCGCGGGCTGATGCCGGGCGAAGTGCGCGCCTAACCAACTGGCGACACCGGGCGCCTTGAGCGAGGTTACGAAGGCGCCAAAGGCGTCAAAGCCTTTTTGCCGCAACGCGCCGATCAGTGCGTCAACCGGCCCGGTGTCGGCCGCCGTCAGATAAGAGCGGTAGAAGGTGACCAGCGCCCGCGGCCGTGTATCGGGAGGCGGCAACCGCGCCAACGCGCCGTTGGCCGGATCATAAAAACCCCTCTCCGGGATTTCCGTCTCGCCGAACACCGGCCCGGCATAGAGGCCGGATGCGAGCGCGAGTTGCGCAATCGCCGCTTGGGCAGCCACCGCTCCGCCGGTATCGCAAAGCACCTTCAGCCGCCGCAGCGTCGACAACGGCAATGTCGAGAGCGCGTCCGACCGCGCGTCGTCGCGGCCATCGGCAGGAAGCACGGCCAGCGCCATGCCGCGCTCCTTCGCAAGCTGATGCAGTGCGGCGATCCCGTAAGTCCAATAGGATTCGCCGCCGATCAGACGCACCAGGATTCCGCGCGCTTGCGACAGCGTGCGTTCGATATAGGTGTCGACCGAGAGCGGATGGCGCAGCGCAATCAGGTTTGCAAGCCGAAGCGAGGGCAGCTTGGCGCGGCCTCTACGCCAGCCGGCGGCAAAGGTAGCGAGATCGCTGTCGGAGAACGAGAGCACCACGAGGTCGGCCGGATCCTGACCGAGATCGACGGGCGTCGCGGTCTCCTCCAGTCCGTGGCTCTCGCGAAAGATGACGTGCATCAGTTTCCCTATCCTGAAATCCCCAGCCCTGCCCTGATGGCGGCCTCATCGATATCGCCGTGCTCGCCGATCACCACGAGCTTCGATCGCCGCGGCAGCGCGCCCCACGGTCTATCGAACTGATGACGCACGCGCTCGCCGACCGATTGCAGCAATAGCCGCATCGGTTTGCCGGCGACCGCGAGATAGCCCTTGGCGCGCAGCACGTTTTGTTCGCGCGCCAGGCGGCCGATTTTGGCGACCAGCGCATCGATATCGGTAATTTCCGGAAGCTCGACGACGACCGACACAAAATCGTCATGCTCGTGCTCTTCCTCGCCGTCATGATGCGACGGACGGGCAGCGAGGTCGTCCTCGGCCGCCGCGTTCAGGCCAAGAATGATTTGCGGATCGATCGCGCCGTCGGTCACCGCGAGCATCGGAACCGGCCGCGGCACCTCGGCCGCGATCGCGCGCCTGGCCGAGGCCAGGCCTGCTTCGCCGGCAAGGTCAGCCTTGGTCAGGAGCACGATGTCGGCGCAGCAGATTTGATCCTCGAAGACTTCCGAGAGCGGCGTTTCATGATCGAGGCTTGGGTCCGCGGCGCGTTGCACCTCGATCGCCGCCAGGTTCGGCGCGAAGCGGCCCGCGGCGACAGCCTCCGCATCCGCAAGGGCAATGACGCCATCGACGGTGATGCGTGAACGGATTTCGGGCCAGTCGAACGCCTTCAACAACGGTTTCGGCAAGGCCAGCCCCGAAGTTTCAATCAGGATGTGATCGGGGCGGACTCTCCGCGCCAGCAAAGCTTGCATGGTCGGAATGAAATCATCTGCCACCGTGCAGCAGATACAACCATTCGCGAGCTCGATGATGTTTTCCTCGGGGCAATTGGCGTCCGCACATGATTTCAGTATTTCACCGTCGACCCCCTCGCTGCCGAACTCGTTGACGAGCACCGCGAGTTTCTTGCCGTTGGCATTGGTCATCAAATGCCGGATCAGCGTGGTCTTGCCCGAGCCGAGAAAGCCGGTGATGACGGTGACGGGAATTTTGGCGAGCGAGGTCACTCTGCGGCCTCCGGTAAAGACGCGATGGGGGGAATGCGCGCCAGCGACTGTTTTCGGAAGATTTCGGGCCGCCTGCGCCAGGGCACGATGCCATCGGGGGCGGCGGCATAGGCGGTGGCGCCGGCAATGACGTCACCTGCGTTTTCTTCCGACAGCCGCCCGTACACGTAGGACCAGCGGCCCGGCGCGCTGAGCGCGACCGAGCAACCCTGGTTGCAGGCGGACAGGCACTCGACCGGCACGATGCTCACGCCGGGCGGTGTGCCGGCACGAACGATGGCCTGATGTAGAAGCGAACCCGGCGTAGGCTCCCCTTCGGGAGGGGTCTGGCCGGCGCGGCAAGTGATGCAGACATGAAGCGTGACGGTCATCGCCTTATCCCTAAAGCCTAAAGCTTGCGGCGGGAGTGGCGATGCGGCGGACGAACCAAAACACAGGTTCGCTCTCCGGTCGCGGAACACCCCGTCCGCCGGTCCAAAAAACAATCCGTTGGCAGGTCTCCCGGCTAGCGGAGCGGGATTTCTCCCTCGATCCCCGCCTTCCCGACCCTTTGGGTCAGTGGCGATTGGGGATCTCTCCGGTCACGGTCGCGGGGGCGGCTGCTTTTTGGGGCTCGATCGCTTGAGGTTTCGAGCCCTATCGCATTCCCTCTTCGCCTGTCGTAGGACAGGAACCAACGCGGTCCACCATTTGCCTAAGCCCAGTACTTGTCAAGCCGAAGGAGTGCCTCGAATGGTTTGCGAACAAGATGTCAGCGAGGACGCCCGCCACGCCGCCAAAATGGCCAAGAAGAAGGCCGCGCGCGACCGGATGATGGCCGAAAAGAGCGGCGAGAAGGGACTGATCATCGTCCATACCGGCGCGGGCAAAGGGAAATCCTCCTCCGCCTTCGGCATGATCCTGCGATGTGTCGCGCACGGATTTCCCTGCGCGGTGGTACAGTTCATCAAGGGCGCGTGGGATACCGGCGAGCGCAGACTTTTGACCTCGCATTTCGGCGAACTTTGCCAGTTCCACGCCATGGGCGAAGGCTTTACCTGGGAAACCCAGGATCGCGCCCGCGACATCGCGGCCGCCCAAGCCGGCTGGGAAAAGGCTAGGCAGTTGATCGCCGATCCCGCCTTGCGAATGGTCGTGCTCGACGAGATCAACATTGCGCTCCGCTATGACTATCTCGACCTCAACGAGGTCGTCGCCTTCCTGAAAGACAACAAGCCGCCAATGACGCATGTCGTACTCACCGGCCGCAACGCCAAGCAGGAGTTGATCGACGCAGCCGACCTCGTTACCGAGATGACGCTGGTAAAGCACCCGTTTCGGTCCGGCATCAAAGCCCAGCCGGGCGTTGAGTTCTAACGCGCCGCAAATCCCATGGCACGCGCGCTGATGATCCAGGGAGCGGGCTCGGACGTCGGCAAGTCGCTGATCGTCGCAGGGCTTGCGCGCGCTGCGACCAGGCGCGGCCACCGCGTGCTCCCCTTCAAGCCGCAGAACATGTCGAACAACGCGGCGGTGACCGTCGACGGCGGCGAGATCGGCCGCGCACAGGCGCTGCAAGCGCAAGCCGCCGGCGTCGAAGCCCATACCGACATGAATCCGGTTCTGCTGAAGCCGGAGACCGATACGGGCGCGCAAGTGATCGTTCAGGGAAAACGCGTCGCGACCCTGCGCGCGCGCGAATATGCCGCGCTGAAGCCATCGCTGATGCCGGCGGTGCTTGAAAGTTTCGAACGGCTCAAGGCGCGATGCGATCTCGTCCTGGTCGAGGGCGCCGGCAGTCCGGCCGAAGTCAATCTGCGCGCCAACGACATCGCCAATATGGGCTTTGCGTGCAAGGCCGACATCCCCGTCGTCATCGTCGGCGATATCGAGCGTGGCGGCGTCATCGCCCAAATGGTCGGGATCAAGGCGGTGATCGACCCAAAGGACGCCGCCATGGTCGGCGGCTTCATCATCAACAAATTCCGCGGCGAGCCTGCGCTGTTCGACGATGGCTATCGAATGATTGCCGAGCGAACCTCCTGGCGAGGTTTTGGGGTCTTGCCGTATTTTCCGCGCGCCAGCGAACTTCCGGCGGAAGATGCGCTGGGGCTTTCGGAGAAGCGCAGGCCCGGCAGGCACAGAATCGCATTCCTGAAACTGTCGCGGATTGCGAATTTCGACGACCTCGATCCATTGAAGCTTGAGCCCGACGTCGATCTCGTCTTGGTCGCGCCCGGCGAGCCCATCCCGGGAGATGCCGCGCTGGTCATCCTTCCCGGTTCGAAATCGACCAGGGGCGACCTCGATTTCCTGCGGGCTCAGGGCTGGGATATCGACCTGCTCTCGCATCATCGACGCGGCGGACATGTCCTCGGCCTCTGTGGCGGCTATCAAATGCTGGGGCACAGCGTCGCCGATCCCGATGGCATCGAAGGACCGGCGGGGGAAATGCCCGGGCTTGGACTTCTGGATGTGACAACTGTGATGTCGGCGCAAAAGAATCTCACCCGCGTCAAGGCGGTTCATGCCGCGAGCCACGAGCGCATGAATGCCTACGAAATCCATATCGGCCGGACCGATGGACCGGACCGCGCGCGTCCATTCGCATTCGTCGGCGGCGCCCCGGAAGGCGCCGTCGCGGGTGACGGTCGCGTATACGGCACCTATCTGCACGGCCTGTTCACCTCGGACGGATTCCGCCGCGCCTTTCTTGACCGGCTCGGAATCGCTGCCTCGAACCAGAACTACCGCGCCGCCATCGAACAGGTGCTCGACGAACTCGCCGATCACATCGAGGGGCATCTCGATGTCGATGGCCTGCTCGCGCTTGCCCGCTGAACGGGCGCGGCTCAACGCGCAAGCGCTGCGGCAATTCGTGTCCATTCTTTCTCATCGCCGGGCAGGCCAAGGCGCAACCAGCCGGGTCTCTCGCTAAAGGTACGCGACCAAATGTGCACGGCGGCAAGCCTCGCCTGCGCTGCCACCGCATTGCCGGTGTCATAGAGCCGGAACAGCGGCGTTCCGCCGACCAGCGTCCACCCCAGCGAATGGATCAAGGCGTCGAGCCGCCGCGAGTCGCGTTCCAGGCGCGCCGACGTTTTGATGACCCAATCGCGGTCCAGCAACGCGCGTCGTCCGATCGCAATCGCTGCGCCCGAAACCGGCCAGGGACCCCCCTGCGCCGCGAGCAGGTCGATATCGGCCGCGCTGCCCAGCGCAAAGCCGAGCCTTAGTCCCGCAAGCCCGTAAAATTTTCCGAACGAGCGCAGGATCAATAACCCGGATCGTCCCGCCTCTCGCGCGAGCGACAGTTCGGTGGTGGCGTCGACAAAGCTTTCATCCACGACAAGCCGACCAACGCCAGACAAAAGCGCAAGCAGCTTGTCGGGCTGGTGACGCCTTCCATCGGGATTGTTGGGATTGACGACCACTGCAAGATCGGCGCCTGCCAACGACTCGAGATCGGCGACATCCGCGACGTCCCAACCCGCGGCACGCAGCACCGGCGCATACTCATTATAGGTCGGCGCGAGAATCCGCGCTCTGCCCGGCGGCCACAATCGCGGCAGCAATTGAATCGCCGCCTGTGCGCCGGCAAGGGCGACAATCGGCGCGCGCGCACCATAGGCTTGACGTGCCGCCTCCTGAAGCGATGCAATCTCGGAGCGCGAAGGCAGCGCGGTCCAGTCCCGCGGCGACAGCGGTGGCACCGGATAGGGCTGCCGATTGATGCCGGTCGACAGATCGATCCAGTCCTCCAGCCGTCCGCCAAAACGCTGCAAGGCCAGATCGATATTTCCGCCGTGTTCCAACATCCGCTTTCCGTTCAGGCCAAGGCCGATATTGCAAGGGCCAGCAACACGAGACTTCCTGCGAGCACGATCATGGCGCGCGCATAGATCGCCAGCCCCCGTTCGATGTCGGCCGCATCTGGATCGCGCGCGGCCTCGTTCAGCCAGGGCTCATCGGCGACGCGGCCGCGATAGACGCGCGGTCCGCTCAGCCGCACGCCGAGCGCGCCGGCCATCGCCGCTTCCGGCCAACCTGCGTTGATCGAGCGGTGTCGCCCCGCATCCCCGATCATGCAGGCCATCGCATCAAACTGCCGTGGCGCGAACAACACGAACAACAAGCCGGTCAACCGCGCCGGCACAAGATTGGCGAGATCGTCGATGCGCGCGCTCGCCCAGCCGAACGCCTCATGCCGGTCGTTGCGGTGACCGATCATGGAATCGAGCGTGTTGATTGCCTTGTAGCCGATGATGCCGGGCAAACCGAACAGCGCACCCCAGAACACTGGCGCCACGACTCCGTCGCATGCGTTCTCGGCGAGGCTTTCGATGGCGGCGCGGGCAATGCCGGCTTCGTCGAGCATGGCAGGATCGCGCCCGACAATTTGCGCCACGGCCACGCGCGCAGCCGCGATATCCCCGGCCTGAAGCGGACGGATGACCGCGGCCACATGGTCATGCAGCGAGCGCATCGCGACAAAAGGCCATGACACGATGCCGACGATCGCAATACGGCTCCAGCCGGTGGAAAATTCGGCTTGCAGCGCCCATCCGAGACCCGCCGCGAGCGCAATGACGAAGAGCGCAACCGCGATCCCCGCCGCGCGCCGCAGCACCGGCGCATCGGATTCTCTGTTGTACCGCGCGTCGAGAACGTCGATGAGCGCACCGAGCCACGTCACGGGATGCCCGACGCGCGCGAACAGGCCGGCCGGCCAACCCACCAGGGCGTCCACCGCCATCGCCACCGCCATCGCGCCCGCAAAGTCCACATGCTCTCCCGTCATTGCGCCTTGCTGATGCGCGAGGATACGCCCAAAGCGCAAGGGCTGTTATTCGAAATTGCTTTATCACGCCGCGCGATTGATGATACCTGCGAGGTAAGGGCCGGAGGTTGGCATGACCATTATCCTCATCACAGGAGGCGCGCGATCGGGTAAGAGCGCGAGAGCCGAATCCCGCGCGCGCGGCTTCCCGGGCCGGCCAATTTATATTGCCACGGCCGAAGCGCTCGACGCAGAAATGAGCCAGCGTATCGCGGGGCACCGCGCCCGGCGAGCCAACGAATGGATGGAGCGGGAAGCCCCGCTGGCGCTGGTCGAGGCGCTCGAGGCGACCGATGGCGGCGGCGCTCGCCTTGTCGATTGCCTGACGCTGTGGCTGTCCAACCTGATGCATGCAAATCGCGACTGGTCGCAGGAGGCGTCGCGTCTGGCGAAGGCGCTTCGTAGCCAGAAGAGTCCCGTCGTGCTGGTCACCAACGAAGTCGGATCCGGCATCGTGCCGGACAATGCGCTGGCGCGCGCCTTTCGCGACGCGGCGGGTTTCACGAACCAGATGATCGCGAAAGTCGCCGACGAAGTCGAATTCGTCGTGGCGGGATTGCCGATGCGCCTGAAATAACACCGGAAGTCTTTCTCAAGCCTGGTTCACCGCGACCACGCGCCAACCATTGTCGAGACGATCCAGCCGCGTCAGCGACAGCGGATCGATCGCAAAGCGCAGCGCGCGCTCCGGCGGAAGTTCGAGCGCCACCGCAAGCGCCGCGCGGATTGTGCCGGCATGGGCGACGATGACGACATCGTCCGCCGGCAGCGCCGCGATCCCTCTTCTCACCCGCGCGATCTGTTCCACGAAACTTTCGCCGCCCGGCGGCCCGTTGCTGGCAGCGGCGCGCCAGAACGCGTCGTAAACCGCTTCAGAGTCACGCCGGATCTCCTCATGCGTCCGCCCGATCCAATCGCCGAAATCCTGCTCATTGAACGCAGGCTCGGAACTGACGCGGAGTCCGAGCGCCGCCGCAGTCTCTTGGGCGCGCCGCGCCGGGCTCGAGATCGCCAGATGTTTGTCCGGAAGCTGTCCGCGCAGGCGCAGCAAGGCTGCCGCGTCGCCGACATCGGCGGGCGCATCGATGCCGGGGATGATGCCGCGCGGCCCGGCAACGGGTGCATGGCGGATCAGCCAGAGCCGCAACTGCTGCTGCATTTTTGGACCTACGGCATGATGAGATTAGGTTGAGGCAAAGGAGGTATGCTCCCTCTCCCATTGGGAGAGGGTTGGGGTGAGGGATGACGGTTTCTCGATATGCAGTGCCCCTCACCCGATTTGCTACGCAAATCGACCTCTCCCCGCTGGGGAGAGGTGCACCGAACCAGCCGACCGACTGATTCATTTAGGAACCATCTCACTCTAACCCAGGCGCGCGGCGAGCGTCAGGAGCACCGCGACCTCGCATACCTGTTCGACAGCGCCGAGAACATCGCCGGTCTGTCCACCGATCTGCCGCTGCGCGAGCGCGGCGAGCGACGTCGCCACAACTGCTGTGACGAACGCGGCGATCATAGCCGTTCCCGCCGGCAGGGTAACAAAAACGATGACCACGGCCAGCACGCACGCCGTCAATGCGATCCCAGACTCCGGTCGTCCGGCCGAGGCCGCGAGCCCATCGGGGCGGGCATAGCGCATCGCTGCCGCCAGCACGGCGAGCGGGGCGCGCGCCAGCGCGTGGGTCGCGATCATGGCAAGGAGGACCTCCGATCGCGGCAGCGCTGACAGCGCGCCGACCTTGGCGACGAACGAGGTCATGAGCGCCAGCGCGCCAAAGGTGCCGAGCCGGCTGTCGCGCATTAGTTCGAGTTTCGCGGCTTGGCCTCGTCCACCGCCAAACCCGTCCGCGAGATCGGCAAGCCCGTCTTCGTGGAGCGCACCGGTTATCATGGCACCCACCCCGAGCGCGAGCGGGGCGGCGGCGATGGCCGGCAATTCGATCCACAGCAGCAAGAGGTAGACGGCACCGATGGCCGCGCCGATCGCAGCACCGAGAGCCGGAAACGCGCGATAAGCGCGCGCGAGATTCGGCGGCGAGGCGCGATGGGGAACTGGCATACGCGTCAGAAACGCGGCCGCGGCCAGAAGATCGTCAAGCCAGTCGCTGATGACGGGACTCATGAAGGTCACTTTGGTTCAACATGCCGGGTGGACAATGCGTGGCCAAAAGCTGGCTTTGTCAATATCATTGTCTCCCCTTCTATTCAAAAAGCAGCCTATTCGCTTGCCTAACCGTCATTGCGAGCGAAGCGAAGCAATCCATCACGCCGCAAGAAAGAAAGAATGGATTGCTTCGTCGCTTTGCTCCTCGCAATGACGTCGGGGTAGACTTTCGCGATCCCGCAACGCGAATGCGCCCGAGTTGTGCAAAGCATTCCGCCCAAGAAATCAGAGGGCGCAAGGAAAGCCGGGTGCCCGTTGCACCCATAGCCTCGCGTGCGAATTTAAAAAAGCACACGAGCGTAGTCACCACAGGTTCGCCGGTTCATCCCGGCCTTCCCTGCGCAATGGTTTTAACGGTTTCCTTCGCGCTCTCCCTGGTGACCGGGCTTTCTTGCCACCATCGCCTGCGAGATCATCACCCGCAAACTTGACGCCAGCGTCGGGGC
>Ga0070733_10003063_pt1 | contig 11540 bp, 9 predicted proteins | sample Coa_R1_9_FD_66450 | JGI IMG/M metagenome (GOLD analysis project Ga0070733, IMG submission 66450) | Surface soil microbial communities from Centralia Pennsylvania, which are recovering from an underground coalmine fire - Coalmine... | ecosystem: Environmental > Terrestrial > Soil > Unclassified ... | reverse complement strand
AGCAGCAGAACTCCGCCATACTCGGCCGCGTCGAAAACCTGCTTCAGGTTCTTCTCGGTCTCGCCAATGTATTTGCTGATGACTGCAGAGAGATCGACACGGTAGAGATCCAACTTCAGTTCAGCGGCAAGCACTTCGGCTGCGTAGGTCTTCCCGGTTCCGCTATGACCGCAGAACAGCGCACTGAGGCCAAGGCCCCGGCGGCCTCGCTCCGAGAATCCCCACCTTTCGTACACCTGCAGCCGGTGGCGTAGCTGCGCAGCCATCTGACGGAGAATTTGCTTTTGCGGTTCGGACAGGATTAGATCGTCCCATTGCGCAGGCCGGCTGCCCGATGCGATCCGCTCAGCAAGGTCCTCCAGGCGCGGACGAGAAACGGCGCGGCAGGCATTCCACAATTGTTCAGCATCAGGCGAGTTCTGGGCGGCTGGAGGTTCGGCGATGGACAGTTGCAGCTTAACCCGCCCGGCCGTCGATCGGGCCACAGAAAAAATCGTCTCGGCACTCAGGCGGAATTGTTCCGCGATATCGCCGAGGTGAGCATCCAGATTTGCCGCCGCTGGCCCCAGCGCCCTCTGCCAGAGCCGCTTCTGCGCTGCAGGGTCTGGCCTGTTGACGTCATAGGATTCCCGATATCGCTCGAGAGATTGGGGCAGCGGGTCGCAGCTGGCAACGAGTAAAGGTCCAGGCAGTCGTTCCATCAGATCGTCGGCGGCCGAGCTAAGCTGGCGTCCAGTTGAGGCGGGACCTCCAGTTTCCAACTGCAGCAGCAAAAGCCCCGGAAGCAACATCGAGTCGCGCGACCACAGTTGGATAAAGTGATCGGTTTCCGTGCCAGGGGCGGGGATGTTTCGCCGCGGAAGAATGAAAAGGTGACGGCCCATGTGCTCAGCAAGCAGCGCGGCGATATCTTCCTGACCGCGCGGATCATCTCCCGAGAGATGAACAAGCGGCCCTTCTGCGCCGTGCCCCTCGACTCTCGAGGCAATCGTCGTTGCCAACTCGCGATGTTCATCCGCAGCCCACGAGGGATATGGCTTGGACTGAAGCAGCAATTCGAGGCTTGTGTCGAGCCAGTTGACCCCTGCAAGAAAGTGCAATACGCGCTCATGAATGCGCAGTGGTGCGGCAGTGAGTCCGAAGCCGTGTTCCATTTCGATCAGGCGGTATTCACGAAGTGGAGCAAACGGGGCGAGCGCGCTCCAATGCGGATCAGCAAGCACAGCCAGTGCAAGGGCAAATGTGATGTAGCCGCGCTGTGGACGCCCTAGCGCCTCGCCACAGCGCACGGCAAGCGCAGAATCCATCTCGATGCCAGCGCAAAGCAGCACCAAATCGCGCTCAAACGCACTCAGCCGAAAGATGGACGCCAGCGTATCGATCGCTGGCGGGGTCTGCATAGAATCGCGCAGACATTGCAATACATCCGTCGTGGGCTCTGCCTCTGGCGTCCCCATGCGGCTGCGAAGACGCGCGAACTCTTGAACCAGGCACGATTGATTGGCCTCCGCCCAGTTCGTCTCAACATGCTTTTTCGCTCCCCAAACAATGCCGAACTGATTCATATGGTCACCGTGGGCCCAAAGGCCGGAGGAGGAAAAGGGTTGGGGAAGATAAGCAGGCTGGAGACTTCGTCGATTTGGAGTGCGACCGGCTGCTTCCCCGTAGGCAAGGGAGGGGCGAACTTAAATGTGAGTGAGTTCATGGTGGTATCGAAAGTCTGCGCTGGGGCCGCGATACCGTTGACCGCAAGGTAGACGCTCTGCGAGGACCGCACCGAGGGACTGCATGTCAGCGTGATCACCGTTTTCGTCGCGCTGTTTACAACGTTGATCGAGCCCAGATTGATCGCGGGCGCCACCGCCATTGGAATGCTGTTCGTGGTCTGCACTACATTGCTATTCGAATCGAAGAATTGAATCGTCAGGCTGTAAATCCCGGCCGGGAAATTCAGCGGATCGTTGGGTACTGAAAACTTCACCGTGGTGTTGGTAACCTGGGGTGCAGTGAGCGCTACGGTCTTTTGGACGCCCAGTCGCTGGTTGACCAGAGTCACCTGGCCAGCTCCGGCAAGGAATTCCCCGTTCACAGTTACAGAGTCTCCAGGTAGCGCGACGGGCTGGTTATTGGGTGGCTCGACGGAGAGTATTTGCGCGGGAGTTATCGGCAGCGCCTGGATCTGCCGCACCATCACCGGCAACGCTATAGACACATTCGACTGTGGCTGCATCAGCACTACCGTGACTACAAATGGAAACGTTGGGCGATAGTCGGCCTTCAATGCGGTCCAGAGCCAGGCCATCTCTTCGCGCCCAAGTTTCTCCGGCGTGATTTTGATCATTTCGATTTGATCCGCCAGTCCACACGACTTCAGCTGAACCGCCAGATTCGGCAGGTTGGTCGACGTCAGGTGATTAAGGGCAAATGTAATGTCCGCCCGGGAAGGAACCGGGAACTGATGCAACTGGAGCAGCGCGTATCCCAGCAGCGCCTCCGCCTGCCAGTCGAACTGACCATAAACAGTGAGGAGATAATGGAGGTCGAGCGCAAGCGGGGGATTCTCCACAGGAGTCTTGCCATCCGGAGTGAGAGATGGGAAACCTTCGTTGCGCCACCCTTGGTTGTACGTAACCTGATGCAGAAAAACATTGACCTGGTTCTGAGGCTGGGTGGTGCCCCCGCTTGTAAAACTGCTTTGGACAAGGTCGGGCGCCAGGGAAGAAACGGTTACCGTGCTCCCAAAGAGACTAGTCAGGCCGCTGAAGATGTGGTTGAGGATATACTCCAGCACCGCCGTGACGCCCGCAATGGCCAGCTCATTGCTCATCCATTCCTTCCATTCCTGCGCCTGAGATACTCATCGAGATTGATGGATTTGCGTGCAGGTGGCGCTGGACGCGGCGTGGATTGCGGCATCGCCGTTACCTCGATGCGTCCGATGTTGATTTGAATTTCGTCCGCCCCGTGTGATGCTGACGTGGAATTCCAGAGCAGGTGCGGATCTGGCCGGCGCGCAGCGGTAGGACTCAGAATCCGGACTTCCTGCGGGTGAACCTCGCGCGCAGGGCCCTCGCTGAGCGGCGGCTGGCGCCGTACGATCGAACTGCGAGTCAGATCTTTTCCTGTGCGTGCATGGGCTCCTTCCTTGACAACGATTGCCTGCGATCCGTCGTCATGGGCGTTATCCAAAGGAAATTCTTCGCGCGAACTCTCTTGGTGTACAGGTATAATATTAACCAAATGATCAACAACATTAGCTAAGACTTCATTCGTTCCACTCAGCAAAGGCTGAAACTGAGATCTCTCTTCCGATTCCCGAACAACACGGTTGCCAGCGTCCTGAGAGAGCCCCTTCACTGACTCTTGCCCGCTCATCTCTGAAGGAGTTTCCATCTTCTTCGAAATCCGCTTCGGCTGGTCGACAGATGTGTAGACCGTCTCCTCCAGCGGACCTTCGTCGGTCGGCTCGGGCGTTGCTGCTATGGTAGCCGGTCCCGTAAATGGATTCGCCAGCGGACGAACATTCCCCTGCGACTCGACAGCCTGAGTTACCAGACGCTGCAGGTAACCGCTCATGCTTGCACCATTTCGAGATAGAGCCGGCGACGGGCGTCGCTCAATGAGAGGATTTCGCGCTCGCTCCAACCATAGGCGGAAGCAAGCGTGTGAACTTCGAGAAGGAGCCTTCGGACCAACGCGTCAATCTCCGCCCACAGGAACGTGGGCAGGTCGAGAGCTTCACTGCACGTACTCAAGCAGGCTGGGCACTCAAACCCAAGCAGTATCTCCGCGAGAGGATCGGCCTCGGCCATGCTCTCTCCGATCGTCTCCAACTCCTCCTCAGACCAGCTTTTTTCGGCAGGTTCCTCCGCCACCCGACATGCTCTGAGAAGGTGGATTGCTGCGGTGCCGCGATCAGGCTCGTGCTCCATCTCTCGGGCGAGGCGAGCAAGATCGCGGCTTGTCGGCAGGCGGAAAATCTCTCCGTTGACTGTTACGGTTTGCTCTGGCTGGTGATCACGCTCCTCCTGCGGGGCGATCGCATCAGCAGCAATGTTCAATTCGATCTTCTCGGCGCACTGCGGGCACGTGGTCCAGCATTGCAGCGCGGGGCCGAAGCACGAGGAGCGCAGCTTTACGAGGGCGCGATTGCGCCGTCCGAGTGGCCAATCCGCCACGCTCTCCACGCGGATTTCGGGAAAAGCTGTGTGGATTGCCAATAGACCCCGGTCGAGCCGATGCAACTGCCGCCCGCGCTCCCACAAGGAAAGAAAATCTGCATTGCTCAGGGGGTGCACGGCGTTCCCTATGTCGCCACTGTGGTCAGGCTAGGCTCCGTTGGCTCGGTTACACCGGTATCGCGCTCCCACCCTTCGTTTTCGAGCTTGATATGCTCGATCGCGATGGCGTTGGCGTTGGCATCGAGATCGGGCAGCGCCTGGTATTCCGAGACCCAACAACGGTATATCTTGTACGCGATCACAAGCTGGCCGGCTTCGTTGTAAAACTCGAGATAAATATCCTTGCGAAAGTTCGCCAACGAGACCTCGGAGCCCAGCGAGGCCCCGAAGTTCCACACCAGTCCCGCCCAGTCGTGAAAGGACATGTCCTGGGTGAGGCCGCGTTCCAGAGTGATGGCATCGTACTTATTTCGGCCCACCGACTTGTGCGACGTACTGGGATCGCCGCCGCTGCGGTGCTCTACCACTTCAGTTGTACGCTTCAGAGCGCTGCACTTGCTGATGCCCGCCACGTACTGCCCATCCCACTTGAGGCGGTACTTGAAATTCTTGTACGGATCCAGACGCTGCGGGTTTGCTGGGAAAATCGCCATTGCCGTTTCTCCTCACGGTTTCTCAACTTGTCTACAGACTCTGACCGGCCATCTGCACGATCTGAATCACGACGAATTCGGCGGGGAAAAGCGGCGCGAATCCCACCGTGATGTTGACGATTCCGAGATCAATGCTGGACTGCGGATTGTTCTCGGAATCGCATTTGACAAAGTATGCTTTTTGCGGCGACGTGCCCTGGAATGCTCCTTTCAAAAACAGCCCCTGCATGAAAGCGCCAACGTTCATGCGAATCTGTCCCCAGAGTTTTTCGTCGTTCGGTTCGAAAACGACCCACTGCGTGCCATCATACAGGCTGGACTCGATGTAGAGCGCGAGTCGGCGAATGGGAATGTATTTCCATTCGGAGCCGGCCTGATCGTTGCCCTGCAGAGTGCGCGCGCCCCACACCACGTCTCCATAAACCTTGAATTGGCGGAGGCAGTTGATCGCCTGCGTGTTCAGGTCTCCGTTTTCGACATCCGTGAGAACATATTGTAGTCCGGAGGCGCCGGTTAACGCCGTGTTGATGCCAGCCGGAGCTTTCCAGACGCCGGGGCCCGCATCGGTCGCGGCATAAATGCCCGCGACAAAACCGCAGGGTGGAAACAGCGTGGGACGATTCCCGAACAGCGGGTCGGGAGCCAGCACCCACGGGAAGTAGTACGCAGAGTTTTGCGAACCCGTCCCCGTAATGCTTGTGCCACTTCCCAAGGGCGTGCCCGTTGGTCCCGATTTTTGCAAGCTCGCATGAGTCGCCGTCTGCGGCGCATCGACGATGTAGAAGGCGCGCTCGTGGAAACAAAACGCCTGCAGCGTCTGAATCGAAACCGCATCGGTCTCGCCCGGCACGCAAAGCAGGTTGAAGATGTCGACCCTCTGCAGCAGATAGACTCCCAGCGGATCGTTGAGCATGACCAGTTCAAAATTCTGATCAGAGGCCGGCGTCAGCACGGCTCCATCAGCGCCGCCGCTCAACGCGACCGCCCCCGCTGCTGCCGAAGGCGGCCCAACGGGCACCGGTGGAGGCGGCGTGGCCCCAGGAGGAAGTAATGTGATGTAGTTGGAATCGTTGTCGACGACCGTACCTACGTACTGCGGATCCGTGGGCGACACGGACAAGTTGACGAAGCTCTCCAAGGTCGAAATCGCACCGGTGTTCGGATTGACCTCCTGCACCAGCAGATTGAATCTGTTGTTTGGGTTGGGATTCGGCACAGTCACTGTCACGCGCAGATTGTTTCCCCAAGCGCCAGGATTGTTGGCAAAGAGGTTGAGCGAGCCTCCAACGCTCGAGGAGGCCGCGGCTAGGCCAGTAGCGCTGATCGCCGCGACGCCGGGCGACAAAGAGGCCCAAGTCACCGAGTTTGTGATGTCCAACGTACTGGTGTCAGAATACGTTCCGGTCGCATGAAACTGCCAAGTCTGCCCGCTTAGAATCGTCTTTGATTTCGGACTCAAATCGATTGACAGAAGTACTGGGTTTGTGACCGAGACGGCCGCTGTTCCAGACTGCCCCTCGAAGGTGGCCGTGATAGTGATGGCGGCGCCGGTAACGGCGACACCGTTGATACTGCCGTTGGACAGGGTCACAACGCCATTCGTCACAGTCACGAGCAGCGGAGTGACCGACACAATAGCCGCGTTCCCCGTCGTCCAGTCTGCACATCCGGTCAGATCGGCAGTGGAGCCGTCATCATAGACTCCCGTTGCCTTCAACTGGAGCGATTGCCCCTTCGCTATTGTCGGGGCCGCTGGGCTCACAGCAATCGACTTCAGGCTGGCAGCTGTTACGATGACAGTTGTGCTGGCTGAGAAGGAGCCTGAGGTTGCCGTGATCGTAGCCGAGCCCACGCCCACGGCCGAGAGCGTATTGCCGGCGGTGAATTTGGCCACTGCGGTATTGCTGGAACCCCAGCTGGCGGTGGCGCTCACGTCCGTGGTGGTGCCATCGGAATTGACCACCTCCGCATTGAAAACCTGCGTCGTCCCTTTCGTCATCGTCGCGGCCACACGGCTGACGATCAGCGAAACCGGTGCTGCGGCCACGACCGTGACGCTTGTGCCGGGCGTCGAGGTGCTGCCTGCCCAAGCCGCATTCACGGAATAGCCGCTAACCGTCGTCGGGGTGAAGAGTCCTGGCGTGGTGGTGCTGAAATCCCCTCCTGGCGTCCAAGTGGCAATGGCCGTTATGTCGTGCGTGGTTTGATCCGAGTACGTTGCCGTGGCTGCGAATTGCTGGGTCTGACCGGAATCCAGCGTAGGAGCGCCGGGAGTTACTTTAATTCCAGTGGTCGCCGACAAACTCGCAGCGGTAACAGTAACTGTAATGCTTCCAGAAATCAGACCCGTCGGACCCGTCGCCGTAATAGTTGCCGTCCCGGGACCGTTGGGAGTGGCCACTCCGCCGGCAGCCACCGAGATCACGGAAGGGTTGCTCGAGGTCCAAGTGGCGCTGGCTGTCAGGTTCGTCTGGCTGCCGTCAGAGTTCTTCCCCGTTGCCGTGAACGTGATACCGGTAGCGTTGATGGGGATGGGCGGCAGGTTTCCTGGCGTGATGGCGATGCTTTGCAGCACAGGGGTGCCGACAAAAAGCGTGGCAGGAGGAGAAACGACTGATCCCGACGCGGCGGTAATTTGGGTACTCGCGTAGCCGACGCCGGTAGCCACTGCCGTCGCGGCCTTGACGGGGTTTGTGCCGCTTGCCGCCGGGACGCTTCCATCCCAGACTAAACGCACAATGTAGGCCTGCTGCCCTCCGTTGGCGAAGAACTGGTTCACCGCATAGCCCAACTTGCTGCGGTAATCGAAGCCACCAAAGATGGCTTCATATTGCGCCCAGCTCTCGACGAGCGTAGCCTCGCTGACCGGCCCTTGAGGCGCCCACCCGACGAAGGCGGCGATGGAGGTCGCGACGCCAGTTATGGTATGGACTCCGCCTGACAGTTCTTCGATATAGACTCCGGGGTAGGTAAACGCGGACATGAATTCATCCTCCTTGCCTGGTTTCCAGGAAATGCCCCGGCCATCCACGAAATCCACGGCAGCGCGCTCGGAGCAATCGCTGCTCTGTGTTGCTTGCTTTTAGAGAACCTGACCGCCCGCGAACGCGCTCAGTCAGGTCTGGACCATTATGATGGCAAAGACCTGGAACCGAGAAAAACCATAGATTACCTTATAAATGGCAGCAAATTATAATTATTTGGGCCATTTTCTCCCGAATCGTTGTCGTCCATGATCGGGGCTGATGAGTATATTTTGGCATGATTCGAAACATCTCTCCAGATTGGTTAATCCTCAGGGTACAGAATAACCGTTGTAAAATCGCTCGGAATGCAATCACCATTGAAGATCCGATGATAGTAAAAATCATCAATTACCAGAACATATGCCAGCCCCTTGATTGACGCAATTTTCGAAGCCCGCAGGGAGCAAGTCACACTCGCGCTGACTCCGTCCTGTGGTTCTGGCTCTGAAATATTTTCCCCGATACATCCACGTTCCAAAATGTCTTCAGGCATGACAGCTCCTCTCTAACAAGCGTTGACATAACGACCGGGATTAAGTCTAACCCTCCGCACGGTCATTACATCGTCGTTATGTGCAATAAACACATTATGAGCGGAGAGAGGAACCCTTTCCTTTCACTAATTCTGTCTTCTTCTTGATCCTAATCAGGAAGATTTCTCAACTTTGAGACAGGAACGATCATAGTCTTGGTCATTCCTCTGACCTCAATCACTGCGAATTCACGCTCTTTTTCACCAGAGTCCGTAAAGGAGAGAATCTTTCCACAAAAACACATTTCCGGCGTCATGCTGTCTGAGATTTCTTTGAAAGGCGGATGAAACACATCCGACACTCGAAAATAGACCCAGAGAGAATCGGGTTCAATTAAATGCCGATAATCAGGTTCCACTGTATTCTCGACATTGGCTGATTTCTTTATTATGCTTCATCTTCGGTGCCAAACTCTCTCAGCATAGGCGGATGGAATCAATTATGATGCTTCTTCAATATCTTAGCGAAATTTGATATCGGGAAATTTGCCTCAAGAACCAATAATGATTTCGGAAAAGAATTTCCGAAAATAGATACACAATTCGTCCATTTCGAAGAAAAAGGCCGCAACCTTGACGATACACAAATTCACCAGACCAAAGAATTAGATTCAATTCGGAAAATCTATTCTGATCTTTCTGGAAAACTTTTTCCGAATTTGAAAGAAAACGAATAGATTCGTCGATTCTCACGAGTTCTTACTAAGAAAAATCTTGGATTTTCTAACGGTTAAAGGCGGTGGCGACGAAGTTTATTGAAAAGGGTCCGTGGCGTGATTTTGAGGAGTTTTGTCATCTTGGAGCGACAGCCGCCGGACTCCTGAAAAGCTCTCTTTAGAAGGAGTGCCTCGCACTCAGTCAGAATTTCTGGAAGGGATCGTCCCGCTTCGAGGCGGCTGAACAGGCACCGATTTAAGGCATTTTCTTCAATTGAAAAGGTGTGGTTTCTAGACTGTGGTAGCAGCTCGGGAGGGATATCTGCTATTTCGATGCTTCCTTCGGTTTTTTTTCGGAAGAGAATTTTTCGAATAAGGTTTTCAAGCTCCCTGATGTTGCCTTTATAGTTGATTGAGGATAATACTTGGATGGCGCGGTGATCAATCTCGTTTATTTCTTCTTTGTAACACGCGCGATACTTTCTGACAAAGAACCAGACGAGTTCCTCGATGTCTTCCTTTCGTGTCGCTATTGTCGGGACGGTCAGGGTGAGAACGTTTAGACGTTGGTAAAGATCCATCCGAAATTGCCCGAGCGCAATTTGGGACTCCAAGTCCTTGTTGGTTGCCGCAATCAGCCGAATATCTAAACAACGCTCCCTCTCTTCTCCCACCGGTATATTTTGACCTTCTTGAATGACCCGAAGCAGCTTCGGCTGTACCTTGAGATCGAGTTCACTGATCTCATCTAAGAACAGAACGCCTCGATCGGCTGCCTGAAAATATCCGAGCCGGTCAGTCAGAGCTCCCGTGAATGCTCCCCGCTTATGCCCGAAGAACTCACTTTCTGCGAGTGTGCTCGATATCGCGCTGCAGTTGACCGCAATAAACGGACCTTTCGAACGTTTTTGATCAAGCTGATAGATAGCCCGCGCCACAAGCTCTTTACCTGTTCCCGACTCTCCCGTGATAAGAACCGGAACATCACTTAATCGCGCGGCATTTCCGGCGAATACGCGGACATCTTGTAAAGCGATACTCCGCCCCACGAGCCCAAGACGCTCAAAGACGATCTCCCCCCCGCCTGTCCTCCGCTGAGTGTACTGTTTTATATAGTTACTAACTTTCTTCTTTAATCCGGTAAGAAAAGAAGGGTCGTTTTCATCTAAAAAAGCAATCACCCCTTTTAAGAAAGGCCGACAATAATCAGGGAGCGAAATGTGACCGAGTGCATTTCCGAATAGGATGACTACGGGAGGAGAGCCCGACCGCATGGTTGCCTCAATAATCTGAAATCCCATACATCGTTCTATGGGAAGGGCCAACTCCGAAGGACTCCAATGCAGAGGCAGAATGAGCAATGCCTGCACGAGCTTCGCGAGCGTCGGGACAATCTTTTGAGGATCTTCAATCGTTTGGACCTTTAATTCAGGGGAGAACAGTTCTTTGATTCGATGAAGCCTCTCTCTCTTCCAATCTGCCGCAAAAATGGCCCCCTCGTTCGAAACCCTGCTCATGAGAACTCCTTTCCAGTAAGATCGATGGATCGAGTGAATTCTGGTTGTGGATCAAGTTGGATCCTGTCAGTTCTTAGAAAGGGATGCTCATAGGAAAAAGTTCGAATGCCGGGAAATATAAAACATCAAGAATGGCCGCGTTATAATGGCGAACGAAATCTTTTTCTTCCGAATTTTAATACTGTTTCGAATTTGGGGTTTCCTACACATCCCCGGAAAAGAGGAAGTATGACCTTTAAGAATGGGCAAAAACAAGGGAAAGCTCGAAAATCGATCATCCTTTTTCATTTCTTTGGATGAAGATTTTCTTGTTTTCCAAAACTCCCAATAATCAAGGGCTTGAGAGTACCGAGTTCTTCTTCATTTCATCTGATTGTCGAGAGTCAAGGTCGTTTTTATTTCTGAGTGCTCGATGGAGAGATCGATCCACTTTTCGACGAGCTTTTTGAACCTTTTGTATGTTTTGATCTGCTCTTTCAGGTCAGCGACATGGTGTGCCCTGACGTAGTTGGTTTTGCTTTTCATCTTATGGGTATAGCTGATCTGATAGAATCCCCATTTCTTCTCCTTGGCATCCCGGTACTGTTTGGTCAGTGATCCGGGGCGCATCTCGCCGATACCCATCAGTTCCTGTTTAATTTCTTCAATCTGCCTTTCAATCCTCAAGAGCTTATTGTCCGCCATAGCGGTTCCTCCTCGGCCCAAAACGAGCGAAGCTGTCATCAGAGGCAAAGTACGCTCCAGAGATATACCAGAAATCCTGATATCCAGTCACCATAATTAATCCCAGGCATTTCTACCCGCAATGTGTTTTGTCCTTTAGATTATAGCATATATATGCTATAATACGTAACATCTCATTCCGGGAGGTCGTATGGGTAAAAAACTCATTCGCCTTATTTTTTAATCGATTTGCGAACGGGACAGGCAACCAAAATCTGTCGAATCCTTCTTGGAGAATGGGCATACTTCTTC
>Ga0070733_10003062_pt1 | contig 11541 bp, 8 predicted proteins | sample Coa_R1_9_FD_66450 | JGI IMG/M metagenome (GOLD analysis project Ga0070733, IMG submission 66450) | Surface soil microbial communities from Centralia Pennsylvania, which are recovering from an underground coalmine fire - Coalmine... | ecosystem: Environmental > Terrestrial > Soil > Unclassified ... | reverse complement strand
CGGGCCAGACGGAAAATCTGCGCCCTACTGGGATCGGACCGCAACGCAACAGGTGCTCATCAATCCGCAGCCGCCGTATGACCAGGATTGGAACGGCTGGGGTCCGCGCCTAGGATTGGACTACGCCGTGGGCCAGCATACGGTCTTGCATGCCGGCGGGTCGATTACCACGATGCTTCCGAATTTGTGGCAGGACAATTTCTTGACCGCGGCCATTCCCTATGTTTTCTCGCTGAACGTGTACGCTCAGCCGACGGTTCCGACTGTTTTTCAGAATACGTTTGTGCCCACACCCCTGCCGACGGCCTACAACAGCGCGGGCCAGCCGATTTTCGCTACGGGTCGAACCCAGGATGTGCCGGCGAATACGGTCATCGATCTGGTGCGGTTCCAGAACGAGTTGGAAACGCTTACGCCGGGGAATGTGCAGTTGCTGACCGGCGTCGGCATCGCCAAGAATTTCGGCAACGGCTACATCGGGAGTTGGACCGCCGGCATCGATCATGATTTCGGCGACTTCAAGTTCAACGCGTCGTACGTGGCCACCGCCGGGATTCACCTGCCACGCGTGTACTGGCCAAATAGCTACGGCAACGCATCTCCGGCGTTTGCGCCATTTACTCAATTCGACTCGGCGGGGAATGCGACGGGAGGATTTGGGCCGGAGTCGCTGATGACCAGCGCCTCACACTCGACTTATCACGCGCTGCAGACGAGCCTGACGAAAAACTCTGCCCGCGCTGGCCTGGGCCTGCAGGCTAGCTATACTTACTCAAAATCCATTGACGACACCAGCGCGGTGCTGGGCGGGCTGTTCGGGAGCGCGGGAACGATTCTGCAGACCGTGCCGCAGAATCCGTGGGATCAAGCGGCGGAAAAAGGTTCGTCGACGTTCGATGTGACCCATGCGTTCAATGTGAGCGTGATTCAGTTGCTGCCGCTTGATCGCGTGGGATGGCTGCGTCCGGTAGGCAAGCCATTCACAAAAGGATGGCAGTTTCTGAATATCACGACGCTCACGACCGGATCGCCGTTCACTGTGTTTTCCGGAGAACAGCAGACGGGAGCAGGATTAGGCGGTGGCGACCGGCCGGATCTGGTTTCGATGCCACATTTTTCAACCAGCCGCCCGGTGCGCGACGACTACTTCGGACGGGGCCTGAACAATTTCTCGTTCTTCAATATTCCGGTTGGCATTCCTGGAGGAACCGGACCCAACCAGGGACGTTTCGGCACGCTGGGGCGCGACACGTTTCGCGGGCCGGGATATCACGATCTTGATTTCGCGCTGATCAAAGACACTCCGTTTGGCCATCGCGGCAACTCGGAGTTCGGCAACGTGGAATTTCGTGTCGAATTCTTCAATCTGCCCAACGTCGTGAATTTCGGGCTTCCGTCGAACATTGTGCGCGGAAGCGGGTTCGGAATCATCAGCAAAACGGCAGGGACATCGCGGCAGATTCAGTTTTCGTTGAAGGTGATTTATTGAGTAGTGGTTCAGTCTGGGTTTCTCCACGACGTTCCTTCGCGAGCTCAGCGGTTAAAGTCTTTTGATCTGCCGGCCAGTGCCAAGCTTTAACCTCTGAGTTCGCCGAGAGTGCGCGGAGAAGTTCAAGTTGAGGCACGACGATCGATTGAGGCACGTTTATTGAAGCGTGGATTTGTATCATAATAGTTTTATGGGATTTCCTATCAAAGTCTGCACTGTCTGCTCGGAGGAGTTCGAGCTGAAGCCGGGTAAACCCGGCTTTGCCAACCGCTGCCCGGCGTGCAGTGAACCGGAATCAGCAGAGCCCGCCACGAAGCGTGGCATGGACGCCGACGAGCGCAAATCTCAGAAAGAGGCGAACGAAGCTCGGCGACAGGCCATGCGCAACCTGCTTTACCGCAAAGACAGCTGAATTTCTTCCGGAACTATTTCCCTGCATCTTTTTCTGAGGCTGGTACGTAGTAATAGCCAGGAGATGTGTGCGTATGCAGACACTGCGGATTGTGGGATTCCTACTGGCGGCCTCGCTGTCGTTCGGGCAAACGTTCGGGCGAACGTTCGCTCAGACTTCGCCGCCAGAACCGGCGAAAGAACCCGAGCCGGCGAGTGTTCCCCTGACCGCCGACGCGATTATGGCCCGCGTGGCGGCGAACCAGGACAGCAGCGAAGCGCTGCGTAAGCAATACGTCTACCGGCAACACTCGCACGTAGTTAGTCACAAACCGAAGGGCGGCCGGCTGCAGCGCGAAGAGACGGCTGACTACGACGTCACGCCGACGCCGGATGGAACCGAGAAGCAGCTCAAGCACATCACCGGCCGCTACTGGAACAAGGGGAAATACGAGACCTTCGAGGCGGATCAGGAGCCGGACGGCGACGGCCTCGACGGCAGCCTGGTCAAAAGCTTCCGCGACGACCTGTTGGATGACAAATCCAAAGACGGCCTGGGCAAGGATTTGTTTCCCCTGACCAGCGAGCAGCAGAAGAATTACAAGTTCACGCTGCTGGGGCAGGAAATGCAGGCGGGACGCAGCGTCTACCACATCGGCTTCCGGCCCAAGGGCAGTCACGACATTGCGTGGGCGGGCGAGGCCTTCATTGACGCGGCAGAGTTTCAGCCGGTGCGCGTGTTCACCAAATTATCGCGGCGCATTCCGTTCGCAGTGCGGACCCTGCTGGGAACGGACCTGCCCGGCCTGGGCTTCAACGTCGTCTACAAGCGGCAGGAGGACGGTGTGTGGTTTCCCGCCACCTTCGGCACGGAATTTCGTTTGCATGCGATCTTCTTCATCAACCGCGACATTTCGGTGGCTTTGGAGAATACGGGCTTTCAGCGCACGCACGTGGAGAGCAAGATGAAGGTGATTGGGCCGGTGGAGTGAAGGCCGGAGTTCGGTAAGTGTCTACAAGCCTGAGCTGGAGGTCATCCCAGACGCTGAGCGAGACGGGACCCTCCCGTCCAACGATGCAATATCCTTGCCGCATTTCGGGCAGAGCGTGTTCCAGATGAGCGCTCGCGCCTCATAGAGTGGCTTCCCGCAAAACGGACACAGGAATCCAAGCCGGCGGCACTGTGCGTTGTCGTGCTGGACGATGCGGTAGATTCCATACGCCTCCCCGAGAATCATGAGGGCGACGACAACTGGCACGGCATACCGAGTGCCGCGTGGCAGAGCCATTAATCCCAGAGCCGGCAGGAAGATCGCCACGAGCAGGGCAAGAACCAGGAGGTTGTGAGTCTTTGCGATCTTGTTTCGCTTCGCAGCCCACTCGCCTTGGAGTACAGTTTTCACATCTAAATACTAGGAAATACGTCGGGGTGTTCTCAAGTTACCCAGGATGCGATTGCGGTGTGTCGAAGGAACGGAACTGCGCTCCGTGGACAGCCGGCGGCTGTCCCCAAACAAACTAGTCGCCGCTGGCGTGGTTCTGCGTGGGGACCAGGACCAGGCGTGGGCGGGACGGTTCCCTACGCGAGGCGGGGCCGAAGGCGTGCAGGATGGCGATCACGGTGGCGTAGGCGGCCAGAACTCCGAAACCAACAGACGCGACCACGGTGAAGAATACGATGGCGGGCATGAAGAGCGAGATCACGGTCGGGAAATCCTTCTGTCTCTATAAAATGTGCTTGGAACTGCTGCTCCTCTGTCTCTGAATCGTCGTTGGTCGTTGGTCGTCGGTCGTTGGCAAACCAAGTTGCTTGGCGGCGAACGGCTGACGTGTAACGCCCGACGCCCGCAATTTCCCAATCTACCTGCGTTGACGCTCTGCGCTGTTGACGACTAAGATACGGAGTAGAGCTGTGCATTCCTACTTTCAAACAATTCTGTGGCCCTGTCGACGTTACGGAAGGGACATCACCCTCCGCGCATGATGCCGATTACCAAGATTTCCGTCCGGGGCGCCCGGCAGCATAACCTCAAGAACATCAACGTCGAGATTCCGCGCAACACCCTGACCGTGGTAACCGGGCTGAGTGGTTCGGGCAAGTCGTCGCTTGCCTTTGACACGATTTATGCCGAAGGACAGCGCCGCTATGTGGAGACTCTTTCGGCCTATGCGCGGCAGTTTCTGGACCAGATGGAACGTCCGGATGTGGATGCAATTGATGGACTTAGCCCCGCCATCTCGATCGAACAGAAGACCACGAGCCGCAGCCCGCGCTCAACCGTGGGGACGATCACTGAAATTTATGACTATCTTCGCCTGCTCTTCGCTTCCATCGGCGTGCCGCATTGCCCCAAATGCGGGCGCGCGATCAGCCGGCAGTCAGCCGACCAGATTGTGCAGCGGGTGATGGCGCTCTCGCCGGAAGATCGCGTGATGGTGATGGCGCCGATTGTCCGCGGGCGCAAGGGCGAGTTCAAGAAAGAGATGGAGACGCTGGTCAAGCATGGCTACACCCGGGCGCGCATCGACGGGGATCTGGTTAGTCTCGATGACGAGGCCCTGATCAATCTCGACAAGCGCAAGAATCACACGATCGAGGTCGTGATCGATCGCCTGCTGGTGAAGCCGGGGATTGAGCATCGCCTGGAAATGTCGGTGGGGCTGGCGATGAAGCTGGCGGGCGGGCTGGTGCAGGTCGCGGTAGTTGGCGGAGAAGAGCAGCTTTATTCCGAGAAGCTGGCGTGTCCTGATTGCGGCATCAACGTGCCGCAACTGGAGCCGCGGTCGTTTTCGTTTAACAGCATGTACGGCGCGTGTCCGGAGTGTCATGGACTGGGCAGCAAGTACGATTTCGATCCGGCGAAGGTGATTACGGATTGGTCAAAGCCCCTGCTCGAGGGCGGGCTCGGACCGGGATCGGCGTCGCAGAATCTGATTCATCAGCTGCAGATCGTGGCTGCGGCTTACGGGATTAATTTGAGCGCGCCGTTTGAGAAGTTTCCCGAGAAGACGCAGAATTTTCTGCTGAACGGCGAGCCGGGACGCGGCGGGAAGACTGGGTTCCACGGTATCTTCGGATATTTAAAGCAGAATCTCGACGAGTCAACTTCCGAGGGCTACCGCGACTGGCTGATGGACCATATGTCGGCGACGGAGTGTCCGGCGTGCCAGGGGAAGCGGCTGCGGCCGGAAAGTCTGGCGGTCAAAGTGAACGGGATGTCGATTGGCGAGTTTACGGCGATGCCGGTTGAGCGAGCGTTGAGTGTGGCGCGGGGGATCAAGCTCACCGGGCGCGACGCGACCATCGCCGGGCGCGTCATGCACGAAGTGGTGGAGCGGCTGCAGTTTTTGAATGCGGTGGGGTTGGGGTACATCTCGCTGGATCGCTCGGCGGCGACTTTGTCGGGTGGCGAAGGACAGCGCATCCGCCTGGCCACGCAGATTGGATCGAAGCTGCGCGGTGTGCTGTATGTGCTGGATGAGCCGTCGATCGGATTGCACCATCGCGATAATGACCGGCTGCTGACGGCGCTGGAAAATCTGCGCGACCTGGGCAACACCGTGCTCGTTGTCGAGCATGATGAAGAGACGATCCGACGAGCGGATTATGTGGTCGATCTAGGGCCGGGGGCGGGGCGGCACGGCGGGAGTTTGGTCGCCCATGGGACTCCGGCGGAGATCATGCGCGAACCGAATTCGCTGACCGGGGCGTATATTTCCGGCAGGGTGTCGATTGCCATGCGGGCGGAGCGGCGGCATGCGAACGGCGCAGCGCTGACCATTGTGGGCGCGAAAGAAAACAATCTCAAGAATCTCGACGTGACATTCCCGCTGGGTGTGATGACCGTGGTGACCGGAGTCTCTGGCTCGGGCAAGTCGACGCTGGTCAATGATATTTTGTATCGCGCGCTGGCGCGGCAACTGTACCGGTCGCGCGAGAAGTCGGGCGAGCACAAGGCGATTTCCGGGGCGGAGCACATCGATAAAGTCATTCGCATCGATCAATCGCCGATTGGGCGGACGCCGCGTTCGAATCCTGCGACCTACACCGGCGTGTTCACGCAGATTCGCGATTTCTACGCTATGCTGCCGGAATCGCGCGAACGTGGCTACAAGGCAGGACGGTTCTCGTTCAACGTTTCCGGCGGACGTTGCGAGGCTTGCCAGGGCGAGGGCCAGCGCCGCATCGAGATGAATTTTCTGCCCGACGTATATGTGCTTTGCGAAGTGTGCGGCGGGCGGCGCTACAACTCGGAAACTCTGGCGGTGAAGTACAACGGATATTCGATTGCCGATTTACTGGAGATGCCGGTATCCGACTCGCTGCCGATTCTGGAAAACATTCCGCAGGTCAAGCAGAAGCTGCAGACGCTGGTCGACGTCGGGCTAGGGTACATTCATCTGGGCCAGTCGGCGGTCACGCTTTCCGGCGGCGAAGCGCAGCGCATCAAGCTGGCGCGCGAACTGAGCAAGCGGCAGACGGGCAAGACACTGTATCTGCTCGACGAGCCGACCACCGGGTTGCACTTCGATGACGTGAAGAAGTTGCTCGACGTGTTGCACCGGTTGACCGACCTGGGAAACTCGATCATCATCATTGAGCATAATCTCGACGTGATCCGCAACGCCGATTGGATTATTGATCTTGGTCCCGAAGGCGGCGAAGAGGGTGGACGCATCGTAGCGCAGGGCACGCCGGAAACCGTTGCGCGGGTGAAGAAATCGTATACGGGACAGGCGCTTGCGGGATATTTTGGCGGGAAAAAGCACGCAGTATCGAGTCCCGAGTACCCAGTTAAAGTCTCATAAGAGAAAAGGTATTTTGTCATCTTCCGACAATCCGCAGTTTGAACCCCCGCCGCTGGTGACCGTCGATCCGCCGGTGGTTGTTCCGGTCCCGTCTGAATTTGCGGCGGCCGCCGCGCCTCCCGTGCGGGACCCTTTGTGGAGCGGGTGGGACGTGCTGCTGATCGCCGGTCTGACTTTTGTCGCCATGGTCGTTTTGCAGATCGCAGTTATGCTGGTAGCGCAGGTATTCTGGTACCCGCACTCGAACCTGGCCGAGGTCGGACAGAAACCCGGCTTATTGCTGCTGTCGCAGATGCTGCTCTACGCGGCGCTGGCCGCAGGCATGTTTTTGCTGGTCGAGGGCAAGTATCACGCGCCGTTCTGGAAAGCGATCCAATGGAACTGGCCGCCGTCGGTGTGGAAGATGCTGGGGGTCGGGGCGCTCATGATGATCACGCTCGGGCTGCTGCAAAACCTGTTGCCCATGCCGAAGGACACGCCTTTTGAACATCTGTTCGATCGCCCTCGCGACGCTTACATGCTCTCCATTATTGCGGTCACGTTTGCGCCACTCATGGAGGAGCTGTTCTTTCGCGGATTGATGTATCCGGTGGTAGCGCGCCGGATGGGTGTGACCTGGGCGATTATTCTCTCGGCATTGCCCTTCGGGTTGATTCATCTGCCCCAGTACGGGTGGGCGTGGGCTGCGGGCCTGGTTATTTTTCTGGTGGGCGTGGCCTGCGGCGTGGCCCGGGCGGCGTCGCGATCGGTCGGGGCCGCTTTCCTGGTGCATGCGGGCTACAACGGGACGCAGATGCTGATTGCTATTTTGGTGACACATGGGTTTCGAAACATGGAGAAGGCTGTGGCTGGTCTGCGATAAAGCATCCTTTCCCGCCGCGCATTAGTTCCACCCAATAAATTATCGACCGGGCCGCGGTATATTATTCGCAACCGTTCCTAAGCCCAGCTTGATGTATGAATCACCCAGACCTTCCTAACGTCCACAACGCCCCGGCGCCACAACGAACCGTGGCTGAGACTCTCTTGTCGCCCAGCATCCTGGAGGCGATTCCTGATGCTGTGGCGGCAGTGAACCAGCAGGGCGTCATTATTCAGGTGAATTCCCAGAGCGAAGCGCTGTTCGGCTATACGCGCGACGAGTTAATCGGGCAGAAGATTGAGATGCTCGTGCCGGACCGGCAGCGGCCGCAGCATCACCTGCATCGCGAACATTTTCATCATCAGCCTAAGATTCGCCGCATGGGATCGGGGCTCGATCTCTACGGGCGGCGGCGCGATGGCTCGGAGTTTTCCGTGGAGATCAGTTTGAGTCCCATCGCCGCCCGCGACGGAGCTATGGTGCTGTGCGTGATCCGGGACATCAGTGATCGTAAGCGCATTGAAGAAGAGTTGCGCCGCGCCAACGAGGAACTCGACCGCAGAAAGAGCCGCGAGTTGCGCGATTCGCAGAACCGGCTGGCGCTAATCGTCGATTCCTCGCAGGATGCCATTATTGGCAAGAATCTCGACGGCATCGTCACCCACTGGAACAAGGGCGCGGAACATATTTATGGGTTCACGGCGCAGGAGATGATCGGGAAATCGATCTCGGTGCTCGCTCCCAAAGATCGCACGGACGAGATTCCCGCGATTTTGCAGAAGATTCGTAACGGGCAACGGGTCGACTATTTCGAATCGGTACGGATCACGAAGGATGGGCGGAGTCTGAACGTGTCGATTTCCGTTTCGCCCATCATCGACGCGGAAGGCACGGTCGTGGGAGCGTCCACGATCGCACGCGATATTACGGGACAGAAAAGAGTCGAGGACCAACTCCGCCAGTCGCAGAAAATGGAAGCGGTCGGGCGGTTGGCGGGTGGCGTGGCGCACGACTTCAACAATCTGTTGGGGATTGTGACCGCCTGTTCAGAACTGCTGCGCAGCCGGGTCGATTTCGCAAGCCAGGAATATATCGACAACATCCACGAGGCGGCAAAGCGCGGTGCCTCACTAACCCGTCAGCTGTTGGCCTTCAGCCGCAGGCAGCCGGTGCAGACGCAAGTGCTCGATTTGAACGACCGGCTCAAGGAAGTGTGCAAGCTGCTGCGTCCGCTGATGGGCGACGATGTTGAGATTGTGCTTCTGGCAAAATCCCTGACCGCGATTGTGGAGGCCGATCCTGGTCAGATGGATCAGATTGTCATGAACCTGGCGGTGAATGCACGCGACGCCATGCCGCGCGGCGGCAAGCTGATTCTCGAGACCGCAATGTTCAATTGCGACGAATCCTTTGCCCGCGAGCACTCCATGTCCGCCGGACGATACGTAGTGCTGGCCATCAGCGATAACGGCCTGGGTATGGACGAGGCCACGCGATCGCGCATCTTCGAGCCCTTTTTCACGACCAAGGAATTGGGCAAGGGCAGCGGGCTTGGCCTGGCCACGGTCTATGGAATCGTCAAGCAGAGCGGAGGGCATGTCTGGGTTTATAGCGAGCCGGGGCACGGTTCCACATTCAAAATCTATCTTCCCAGCGCGGATCACAAGCTGGAAGCGGCGCCGAAATCTCAGACGGAGGGACTGCCCGCGCGGCGGGACGGAACGACGGTCCTGCTCGTGGAGGACGATGCCATCATGCGCCGGCTGACGCGCAAAATGCTGGAAGAGCACGGCTATAGCGTGCTGGAAGCCGAGGACGGGAGGTCGGCCCTGGAAACGATTGGCGACGCCCACGCTCAAATCGATCTGATCCTAACCGACGTCGTGATGAAGGGAATGATTGGGCCGGAGCTGGTTCGGCGCCTCATCGACGTGCATTCCGCGATGAAAGTTGTCTACATGTCAGGCTATACCGGAGAACTGGTTGCGAATCATGGCGTCGAAGGCGGCATTCGCCTGCTGGAGAAGCCCTTCACACGGGCGGAGTTGCTGAGGACGATTGACGCCGCTCTGGGCTGAAATCTATTTCCGAGCATTGTAGCGATTCCCGGACCGACCCTCACGAGGTTTTCCGGTAGTGATGCAAACCGCATCACTACGATGTTTCCCGTTGCTTTCCTCGAGGGTTTGTTGTGGTAGTCTGATGCGCTATGAAAGGCAATCCGAAAGTTATCGCTGAATTGAACAAGGCACTGCGGGAAGAGCTGACCGCGATCAACCAGTATTTTCTGCACGCGGAAATGTGCGAGAACTGGGGATACAACAAACTTTCCGAATTCATCAAGAAACAATCCATCGGCGAGATGAAGCATGCCGAAGTGCTGATCGAGCGGATTCTGTTTCTGGATGGCAGCCCGTCCATGCAACCGCTGGAGCTGACGGTCGGCAGCAATGTGAAGGCGATGATCGAGAATGATCTCGCGCTCGAGCTCGGCGCGGTGAAGCAGTATAACGACGCCGTCGCCCTCGCTACCAAAGAAGGCGACAACGGCTCGCGCGACCTGCTCGTGACCCTGCTCAAAGATGAAGAAGAGCACGTCGACTTTCTCGAAGCCCAGATGCATCTGATCAAAGAACTCGGCTACGAGCGGTATTTGACCATGCAGATGGGGGACGACGAAGAGTAGTAATCAAAGTACTAAGAGCTCTAACCTTCGAAGAAATGCGAGATATAGGTCCGGGATACTTATGAGCGAGCGGGCCGAGCCCTCCCCTGCAAATCTTGGGTCCAGTACAGGCCGCCGCCCCAGGCGGGTTCTTTGGAAATGGTCGCTTACTCTGACCGCAGCGGTGCTGGTGTTCATGATGTGGCAATGCGAGTCTGCGCTGAACTTAGGATCTGAGTCAGCGGATCAGGCAGCGCAGCGCTTCCACGATCATCTCAATCGTGGAGAATTTGATGAAATTTGCCGCGAGGCGGACAGTGCGTTTTCGCAAGGAGAGAAGCACGATGAAGTCGTGCGGTTCCTGGAGCAGGTCCACAGGAAGCTCGGCAATGCGGGGGGGCGAGGCGCGTCAACCTTCACGCCAGCGTGAGGACCGGCGGAACATTCGTAACCGCGCAGTTTGCCACTCACTTCGAGCAAGCGCCGGCAACCGAGACGTTCACGTGGCGCAAAGGCTGGGATACTTTGAAACTCTACGGATACAACGTACAATCGGATGCTTTCCTGAAACACGGATGCTTTCCTGAAACAGCCTTAAGCAAATCTCCAAACGCCGCGCTTCCCTACTTCACCGTTACCGTCAGCAACTGCGCCCCACTTACCACGTAGTCGAGCGGTGGGGTGGCGGTTTCGTCGACGCTGGATTCTCCGCTGACGATCATTTCCTGGTTGCCACGCATGCCGTCCATCACGTTCATGACTGAGATGGGCAACGTGGGCATGACTTTGTCGGCGACGCGGGCTTCGGGGTCAGCTTCCAGCAGAGAAACATACAGGCGGTTGTTGGCGTGCTCTTTATTCAGAAGTGCGATGGTTGAGGCCAGGTCAAGCTTGCGGCCGAAGGCCGGATTGGCGCGGCCCACGCGATCAAGAGTTTCACCGTCGCTGACCAGAATGCGCAGCATTCCTTTGCTGGCCGAGGTGGGAATTTTTACCGGAATCTGGCGCACGACGCGTTCGCCGCGGTAGGGAGCCAGCACGGTTTCGACGATGATCTCGTCGCCGGGACGGGCCTCGGTGACATCGGTACGGGCGCTTTCGAGGCGGGCCCAGCGGCGTTCGCGGACCAGGTCAAAATCGAGCTTCACGCTCTTTACCTCGGGAGCGTTGTAAGGGTTGTCGTAAATACGTCCGAAGCGCTCGCCCAGCGAAAGTGCGGCGGTCATGGCGGCGGGCTGCCCATTTTCCGCGGGCACGAACATATTCTTGAGTGAAACTTCGGGAAAGCCTTTGACGTTGATGCTGCCGTTCAATCGGTAGGTAATT
>Ga0070733_10003061_pt1 | contig 11543 bp, 9 predicted proteins | sample Coa_R1_9_FD_66450 | JGI IMG/M metagenome (GOLD analysis project Ga0070733, IMG submission 66450) | Surface soil microbial communities from Centralia Pennsylvania, which are recovering from an underground coalmine fire - Coalmine... | ecosystem: Environmental > Terrestrial > Soil > Unclassified ... | reverse complement strand
GGAGAGGCCGACCCCGAGGATGGTCAAGGCAAGCCCGGTCGCGACCTGGTTGACCGCTAGCCCAAGCGTCATCAGCGCGAAGATCAGCGACATCAATGCGCCCGCGACCATCCCGCAGATCGCGCCCACGATGATCGAACCCGTGAGCCAGGCGCCACCGAAGCCGCAGGCCGCGCCCACGATCATCATGCCCTCGACGCCGAGATTGAGGACGCCGGAGCGTTCGGTCACGAGTTCACCCGTGGCTGCGATCAACAGAGGTGTCGACGCCGCCAGGACCGACAGGATGATGGCTTCAAGCAGTTCCACTTGGCACCTGCGAGGTGGAAACCAACCGGATCCGGTAAAGAATAAGGGAATCGCAGGCGAGCACGTAGAACAGCAGAATGCCCTGAAAAACCTTGGTTACGTCGAGGGGTATCTTCATTGCGATCTGGGCCTGTTCTCCGCCGATGAACGTAAGCGCCAGGAAAAGCCCTGCAATTAATATTCCAACCGGGTTCAATCGGCCGAGGAAGGCGACGATGATGGCGGTGAACCCGTAGCCGGGCGAAAAGCCCGGCTGAAGATGACCGACGGGACCTGCGACCTCGATGATCCCGGCAAGCCCTGCGAGCGCGCCGGAAATGGCGAAGGTCAAGAGGATCAGCTGTTTGGAATTGAAACCGCCGAAACGCGCGGCGCGTGGCGCTGCGCCCACCACGCGGATTTCAAAACCCTTGATCATCCTGCCGAGCAGGATCGTGGCCGCTCCGACGACGAGCACGGCGAAGATCGCGCCGAGATGCAAACGGCCGCCGTCGACGAGAAGCGGCACCGTGGCGACCGGATCGAATTCCGCGGTGGTTGGAAAGTTGAAGCCGTTCGGATCACGCCACGGACCACGCACCAGATAATCGAGGAAGAGGTCGGCGACATAGACCAGCATCAGGCTGGTCAGGATTTCGCTGGCCCCGAACTTCACCTTGCAGATCGCCGGGATCAGCGCGTAGAGCGCGCCTGCGGCAGCCCCCATCACCAGCATCGCCGGCAAGACCCATGGCCCTGCGTCGGTGCCTTGGGTTTTCACGGCGATCCAGGAGCCCGCGACCGCGCCGATCAGGAATTGTCCTTCGGCGCCGATATTCCAGACATTGGCGAGATAACAGAGCGACAGTCCGATCGCGATCATCACCAGCGGCGTCGCCTTGACCGCGATTTCCTGCAGCGAATAGCTGTCGGTCAACGGATCGATGAAATAGACCCAGAGCGCGAGAGCCGGATTCTTGCCGAGGATCGCGAACAGGATGACCATGGTCACGATCGTCATGCCGATCGCGATCAGCGGGGAGACGAGTGCGATGGTGTTCGATCGCTCGGCGCGCTTTTCAAGCACCAGCTGCATGCGCCACATCCTTCTGATCGAGGCCGCTTCCGCCCATCAACAGCCCGAGCTTCTCGCGCGTGGCCTCTCGCGTCGGCAAAGCCTGCGACAGCCGCCCGTGAAACATCACGGCGATCCGGTCGGTGATTTCAGCGAGTTCGTCGAGGTCCTGGCTCGTGACCAGAACGGCCGCGCCGGAGGCCGCCAAGTCGAGCAGCGCCTGGCGGATCACCGCGGCCGCGCCCGCATCCACGCCCCAGGTCGGCTGGCTCACCACCAGCACCGCCGGGTTGCGGAGGATTTCGCGCCCGACCACGAACTTCTGCAAGTTGCCGCCGGAAAGGGAAGCGGCTTCCGGATCGCGCTTGGCCTTGCGCACGTCGAAGGCCTGCGTGGTGCGGTCGACGGTCGACAACGTCGCCGGCGTATTGACGAAGCCGTATTTGACCATGCCGCTGGCGGCATGCCCCGTGAGCAGTGCGTTCTCCGATAATTTCATGCGCGGCGCGGTGCCATGGCCGAGCCGTTCTTCCGGCACGAAGGCAGCTCCAAGCTTGCGGCGCTTGGTGATCGAGAGATGGCCGGCGGCGATACCTTCGATCACGACCGTGCCGGGGTCATTGGAGGGCCGCTCGCCCGACAGCGCCGAGAAAAGTTCGTCCTGGCCGTTGCCGGCCACCCCCGCGATGCCGAGGATTTCGCCACCGCGAAGTTCGAGCGAGATATTTTCCAGCCGCACGCCGTGGGGATCGTCGGGCTCAAGCGAGAGATTGTTGACGACAAGGCGCGGCACCGTGATTTTTCGCGTCGCCGCCGCTTTGACTTCCTTGATCTCGGTGCCGACCATCATCCGCGCCAGCGAGGCCGCGGTCTCCGCCTTGGGATTGCAGGTCGAGATCTTCTTGCCGCCGCGCAGGATGGTTGCGGTGTCGCAAAGCCGCTTCACCTCGTCGAGCTTGTGGCTGATGTAAAGGATGGCGCGGCCCTCGGACTTCAGCCGGTTCAACACGACGAAGAGCTGGTCGGCCTCCTGCGGGGTCAGGACCGCCGTCGGCTCATCGAGGATCAGAAATTTCGGGTCCTGCATCAGGACGCGCACGATCTCGATCCGCTGCCGCTCGCCGACCGACAGCTGCCAGACCTCGCGGCGCGGATCGAGCGGCAGCCCGTAAGTGCGCGCCACCTGTTCAAGCCGCGCCGACATGTCCTTGAAGGACTCCTTGCCGTCGAGCCCGAGCGCGACATTCTCGGCCACGGTCAGGTTGTCGAACAAAGAGAAATGCTGGAACACCATGCCGATGCCGCGGGAACGCGCTTCCGACGGTCCGGACAGGACCATCTTCTTGCCCTCCCAGCGCATCTCGCCTTCGCTGGGCTGGATCAGGCCGTAGACGGTTTTGACCAAGGTCGACTTGCCTGCGCCGTTTTCGCCGAGCAGCGCATGGATTTCCTTTGGCCAGATATCGATATCGATGGAATCATTGGCGAGGAACGTGCCGTAGCGTTTGGTCAGGCCAACGGTTTGCAAAAGCGGCGTTTCGCCTGAATGTGGGCTGACGGGCGTCGAATCTGACATTCGGGTTCACAGTTCCCCAGAAGACTGCCTCGATACTGTGCCACTTTAGACGCCAACGTAAGTAGCGAAAAAGCGCCAGCCGTTGCCCAAGCCTTCAGCAGTTCCAAATCTGAGAGTGATTCTCATGCACGCGGCGCGGCAGCCCTAAATCAATACCCTTGAGGCCTTCTGAAATACCCTTGAGGCCTTCTGAGGTGTGTTACCCTGTTGCATAATTGTGACGGTCTGTTGCAATTCGTCATCGACGGCGGGGCGCTGCTTTGGATGTAAGCATCGTGATTTGACCGCTCTGCGAAGGTTGCAGAGGATCGATTTGACCGTGTATCGGACTTGGCGCTCAACCCAGTTGTTGCCAAAAAAATCAATAAAAACAATTATGAAAAAGCTCGTGGCTGCGGCGCGCCGAGCCCATCGATATCGCCATCAATAGTAATAAGCCCTCCAAATCGCGGCCGATTTGGCTATTTTTGATTAATCTCGCAGCAGGCAATGGAAAAAGTTGAGGCTTCTCACCTCCAGCGAACGGCGTAACTGTCTCGTTCAGGGCCTGTGATGGTTCGCTCTGCAATTGGGGGTACTAATGTCGTTTAGAAAAACAATCTTCGCAACCGCGGCTCTATCATTGGCCGCGCTTGCATCAGCCGGTGTCGCACGCGCTGCGGATCTCCCGGTTAAGGCCGCAAAGAAGGTTGCAGATCTGCCCTTCTTCCTGGTGATCGATGACCGTGTGACCTATTCTTGGATGCCGAATGGCACCGATCCTGGCGCGTTTTCCCTGAAGCCCAACGGCGGCGGCTTTAACGGTAACACCGCTAAGAGCGTTTATTCGTTCACGCACTTCGACGTCTGGGGCTACGGCACGAACTTCTTCACGATCTCGATGTTCAAGTCGGACCACAACGATCCGGCGTCGCCGTGCACAGGCTTTACGACCACCTCGACCCAGAACTCCGCTTCGGTTAACGGTGGCAACACGGTTTGCGCCGGCGCCACCGAGTTCTACGGTCTGTTCCGCTCGACCTTCGGCTGGAACGAAATCTTCGGCACCAAGGCCTTCAGCATGGGGCCGCTGCATAACATTTCGTTCGAAATCGGCGCCGACATCGAAGCTGAAAACAGCTACCTGGCTCCCGCCAAGCGCGATGGCGTCTTGGGTCTGCAGTTCGCCTTCGATCTTCCTTACAAGGGCTTCTTTAACGTTGCGCCCTTGGCCTACAAGGAAATCAACCACAATTCGTTCGACTCGTGCGCCAGCATCTTTCAGCAACCGGGCATTCCTGGTGTAACCTGTCTCACGGACGGCAACACCGACTTCAAATGGACCTGGGCGGTGGAAATCAACTACTACATGGACCTCGGCTTCCTGCCGGAGAACATGCAGTACTTCTCGATCAGCGGCCGTGCTGGCTTCTATGGACCGAAGGGCGACTCGAACCAGCCGCTTACGGGCATCATGCCGTCCAAGACGGAAATCAACTCAGAACCGATCCGTCTGACCTTCGACGCCTCCAAGGCGCTCTGGGGTGCGAAGTACACCCACTTCGTCGACGTCTGGGTTGCCTATCGTTACTGGCAGAACAAGTTCGGTCTTGACCATAACAGCTCAGTGAACGGCATCTGCGCTGTGGCCGGTGTGAGCACCCACTCCTGTACCGAGCAAACTGTCTATACCGGTATCACGATGAAGTTCTGACGATCTGACTTGGTTTCAAAATCAATGGCGCCGCGACTTGTTCGCGGCGCCATTTTTATTGCTCTTTATTTGAAGTGGGTTTGTCGGCAGGCCTCACGACGGAAGGCCATAACGCGTCGTGGTGATTGCGAGCTTCGGCTTTCGCCTATTTCTTCCAGACGCCGGCGTGAAGCGCTGCGGCTTCATCCTCCAAGAGCGGGCCGACGACGTCGGTGGCGCGCTGGCCGCTCGCAAATACCGCGCGGCAGGGCAGGTCGAGGGTCGGATTTTCAGGATGGTTGCCGGTGATGTCGCGCAGTTTGGCTTCGCTGAGACCATAGACTAGGCGGCCGATGCCGGCCCAGTAGATGGCGCCCGCACACATCGCGCAGGGTTCGGCGGAAGAATACATGGTGGCCTCGCTGAGGGCGGCGGCTTTGAGCGTGCGACAGGCTTCCGTCGCCAGCAGGCGCTCGGCATGCGCGGTGCCGTCATGGGCAGGCATGTAGCCGTTTTCGGTCTCGATCAGGACCTTGCGGTTTCGATCGACCAGAATGGCGCCGAAGGGATGGTTGCCGTTCGTCATCGAACGGCGGGCGACGTCAAAGGAATGCCGCAGGAAGTGTTGGTCCAGTTGAGCCTGCGTCAGGCCCTCGACATCTGCCATTAATGCCCCGCCATGTGGCGGCCAACTTCCGTCAGGTCGGCTTCGCTCGCGCGGGCCTCATAGACGAACTGGCCGTGAAACATCACCACCAGACGATCCGACAATTCGAGCAATTCGTCGAGGTCCTCGCTGACCAGAAGCACCGCCGCGCCGCGGTTGCGCGCCGCCATGATCTCGGCATGGATCTGGGCCACCGCCGCGAAATCGAGCCCGAAACAGGGATTGGCGGCGATCAGCACCTCGACATCGCCGCCGAGTTCGCGTGCCAATACCGCACGCTGGACATTGCCGCCGGACAGCGCCGAGATCGGCGTATCCGGGGTGCGGGTCTTGATCTTGTAGAGGCCGATCTTGCGTTCGGCGTCGGAGCGGAACGCGGCGCCGTTGAGCCACCAGCCGCCCTTGGCGAACGGCGCGCGGTCGAATTCGCGGAACGCGAGGTTGTCGGCGACGCTCATGCCGGCGACGCAGGCGTTTTTCAACGGTTCCTCCGGCAACAGCGACATCTTGTGCCGGCGCATTTCCTCGCGGCTGGCGTGATAGACGTCATCGGCGACGCGGACTTCGCCGCTTTCGGCCTCGCGCTGACCGGCGAGCACTTCGACGAGTTGACGCTGGCCGTTGCCGGAGACGCCGGCGATGCCGACGATCTCACCGCCCCGCACCGAGAGCGAGGCATCCTTCACCGCAAGCGCGCCGGCGTCGTCGAGCGCGCAGACCTTGCTGAGTTCAAGCCGCACGCCGCCGGCCTCGCCCGAGCGCGGCGGCTGGATGGTCAATTCCTCGGCGCCGATCATCGCGCGCGCCATCGCATCCGGCGTCAGCTCCTTGACGAGGCCTTTGCCGGCCAGCTTGCCGCGGCGCAGGATGGTGACCTCGTCGGCGAACGCCATCACCTCGCGGAATTTATGCGTGATCATCAGGATGGTCAGTTCGCCGTTCTGCACCATGGCGCGCAGCATGCCGAGCACCTCGTCGGCTTCGCCCGGTGTCAGCACCGAGGTCGGCTCGTCGAGGATCAAAAAGCGCCGCTTCAGATAGAGTTGCTTGAGGATTTCGCATTTCTGCCGCTCGCCGGCCGAAATGTCCGAAACGCGGGCGTTCAGCGGCACCTTGAACGGCATCTGTGACAGGAAGGCTTCGAGTTCCTTCTTTTCCTTGGCCCAGTCGACGATCACCGGAACATCGTCACGCGCGAGCACCAGGTTTTCGGCCACCGTCATCGCCGGCACCAGCGTGAAATGCTGGTAGACCATGCCCAGGCCCAGCGCATGCGCGTCCTTCGGGTTGGCGATCGCCTGTTCGCGGTCACCGACCAGGATGTCGCCTTGCGTGGCGTGGTAGTAGCCCATGATGCATTTCACGAGCGTGCTCTTGCCGGCGCCGTTTTCGCCGAGCAGAGCGTGCAGCGTGCCGGGCCGAACCTTCAGTTCGACATTGTCGAGCGCGACGAAATCGCCGAACCGCATCGTCATTGCGATGGCATCGATGCCGAACGCGCCGGACGGCGGGGGATATTCGCCTATCTTCACGAAATAGCTCCGATCAGGTCGGTGGATTTGGCCACGGCGCCGAACACGCCGCCCTGCATCTTGATCATCTTGATGGCGTGCTCGTGGTTGCTCTTGTCGGTCGCGGCGCAGCAATCCTCGACCAGCACGCATTCGAAGCCGCGATCGTTGGCTTCGCGCATGGTGGTATGAACGCAGACGTCGGTGGTGATGCCGGTCAGGACGATGTTTTCGATACCGCGCACGCGCAGCAGCAATTCAAGGTCGGTGGCGCAGAACGATCCCTTGCCGGGCTTGTCGATGATCGGCTCGCCCGGCAGCGGCGCGAGATCCGGAATGATTTCCCAGCCGGCCTCGCCGCGCACGAGGATACGTCCGCACGGGCCGGGGTCGCCGATCCCGGCGCCGATCTGGCGTGATCGCCAGCGCTTGTTGGCCGGCAAATCGGCGAGATCGGGGCGATGTCCCTCGCGGGTGTGGATGATGTGATAGCCTTGAGAGCGCATCGCCGCGAGCAGTTTCTTGATCGGCTCGATCGGCGCGCGGGTCAAAGACAGGTCGTAACCCATCTTGTCGACATAGCCGCCGGGACCGCAGAAATCGGTCTGCATGTCGATGATGATCAACGCGGTGTTGGCGGGACGAAGGTCGCCATTATAGGGCCACGCATAGGGCTCGGACTTGGTATAGCGCTCGGGCATGGTCGGCCTCGTTTACTTTGTGATCGACAGTTCGGCGGGCGCGCCGGTCAGCGTGCGCTTCGGCGAGCAGGTGATGATCATGATCGCGAGCGTCAGGATGTAGGGCGCGGCGTTGAAGAGATGATAGCCGGAGGTGACGCCGACCGATTGGAGGGCCGGTCCGAGCGCCGCAGCACCGCCGAAGGCGAGCGAAGCCCACATGCACAGCATCGGGTCCCAGCGCGCGAAGATCACCAGCGCCACCGCCGTCACGCCCTGTCCGCTTGAGAGGCCCTCGTTCCAGCTTCCGGGATAAAACAGCGACAGGAACGAGCCGCCGATGCCGGCGAGGAAGCCGCCGACCATGGTGGCGCGCAGGCGGATCAACAGCACCGAATGGCCCATGGCGCGCGCGGCGTCCGAGCTTTCGCCGGCGGTGCGGACCAGGAGGCCCCAGCGCGTGGTGCGGAACGCCCAATAGAGAATCGGGGCCAGCGCCACGCCAAACAAAAACAGCACATTGATGCGCAGCGCCGCGCGGAGCTGCGCGATGTCGCTCCACCAGCCGAAATCGATCGCCGGAAGCCTTGCCGCGGTCGGCTCGATCAGCGGCTTGCCGAGATAAAAGGCCAGACCGGTTCCGAACAACATGAGCGCGATACCCACCGCGATGTCGTTGACGCGCGGCAACGAGCAAATGCCGGCATGCAGCGCGCCCAACCCCGCGCCGGCGAAGCCCGCGGCGAGAACTCCGAGCCACGGCGAGCCGGTGAGATAGGAAATGCCGTAGGCGCTCATCGCGCCCATCACCAGCGTTCCCTCGAGCCCGAGATTGATGCGGCCGCTTCGCTCGGTGATGCATTCCCCCAGGCTCACGAACAGGAATGGTGTGGAGACGCGGATGGCGCCGCCGAACACCGCGAGCGGCACGGTCCAGAGCCCGATCGTTCCGTCAGCCGCCATATCGCTTGCCTTTCAATCTCGCTTGCCAACTCACTTGCAAAGTCATTTGCCCTTGAGGAAGCCGATCCGTCCGTAGACCGCGTCGCTTGCCAGCACGAACACGAAGATGATTCCCTGCAACACCTGCACCGAGGCGTCGGGCAGGCCGAGCCGTCGCTGCAACAGGCCGCCGGAGGCGCTGATGCCGCCGAGCAGGATCGCGACCGGGATGACCGCAAGCGGATTCTGCCGCGACAGGAACGCGACCAGGATTCCGGTAAAGCCGTAGCCGGCGGCAAGGTTGGCGTTGGTGCGGCCCTGAACGGCGGCGACCTCGACCATTCCGGCAAGTCCTGCGCAGGCGCCCGCGATGAAGCAGATGGTCAGGATCAATTTGCCGACCGAGAGGCCGACGATCTTGGCGGCGCGGATGTTGCCGCCGGCGACGCGCGCGGCAAAGCCGAAGGTGGTGTGATAGATCAGGATATAGGAGGCGATCGCGGCGACCAGCCCGAACACCAGCCCCCAATGCACGTCGGTGCCGGGGATCGAGCCGATCATGTTGGCCGCGCCGATCTCGTATGTCGACGGCTTGTTGAGGCTCGCCGGGTCGCGCATCACGCCTTCGACCAGATGGTTGAGGATCGCGAGCGCGATATAAACCAGCAGCAGGCTCGATATCGTTTCGTTGACGCCGCGATATTGTCGCAAGCCTCCCGACAGCAAAATCCAAAGCCCGCCGCCGACCATGCCGGCCGCCGCCATCGCCAGTTGAACCGCCAGCGGCGGGGCCCATTGCACGGTGAGGGCGATCGAAGTCGCCGACAACGCGCCGATCAACAGCGCGCCTTCGCCGCCGATGATCACCATGCCGAGCTGCGCCGGCAATGCCGTGCACAGCGCGGTCAGGATCAACGGCGCCGCGCGGGTCAGCGTGTTCTGCCAGGAGAACCAGGTGCCGAACGCGCCTTGATACATGTAGAAATACAGGTCGAGCGGATTCTTGCCGAACAGCGCGACAAAAATCCCGAAGACCACGAGCGCGCCGACAAGCGCCGCGCCCGGGATCAGGATGTATTCGATGGTAGCGCCGTGGCGCTGGAGAAATCCGGGGTCGGCGGATGGCGCAACCGCCACCGCCTCTGCCGGATCAGCTACTTCTGAGGTCACCAAGCCGCTCCAATCACGCCTGATATCAGGAAGTCGCGCCGATCACGCCCTCGACCAGATAGTCCATCTTCTCGAGTTCGGGATCCTTCTGGCCGCGCTCGGTGCCTGCCGTGATGACGGTCTTGCCCTTGTTGTCCATCAGCGGACCCTTGAAGATCGCAAGACCCTTCGCCAGGAACGTGGCCTTGACCTCGTCGGCGTGCTTGCGCGCCTTCTCTCCCACCGCCGGGCCGTAGGGCGAGACCTTGACGATCTCTTCCTGCAGACCGCCGCGGTAGAAGTTCGGGATGCCTTCGCCCGACGCGATCATCTTGAGGAATTTCGGATAGAGCGCTTCCCAGTTCCATTCCGCGCCGGTGAGGTAAGCCTGGGGCGCGAGCGGCGACTGGTTGACGTGATAGCCGCACACCATGGCGCCGCGGCGGGCGGCGTTTTCCACCATCGTCTTCGGGCCGTCGACGTGACAGGTCAGGACGTCGACGCCCTGGTCGATCAGGCTGTTGGTGGCTTCGGCTTCCTTGACCGGCATCGACCAGTCGCCGGTGAAGATCACCTGCGTGGTCGCCTTCGGGTTGGCGAGCTTGGCGCCCAGCGTAAACGCGTTGATGTTGCGCAACACCTGCGGGATCGGCTTGGCGGCGACGAAGCCGAGCTTGCCGGTCTTGCTGGTGTAACCGGCGACGATGCCGGAGATGTATTGCGCCTCGTCGATATAGCCGAAATAGCTGCCGGCGTTCTTCGGGTCCTTGTCGGTCCACAGCCCGCCGCAGTGCTCGAAGCGCACCTTCGGATACTTGGTCGCCATCTTGACCATGTGCGGGTTGAAGTAGCCGAACGAGGTCGGGAACACGAGGCTCGCACCGTCGAGATTGATCATCGACTCCATCGTCTTTTCGACGGCGTCGGTCTCCGGCACCTTCTCTTCTTCGACGATCTTGATGCCCGGCATCTTCTTCAGCGCGGCGGCGGCTTGCGCATGCGCCTGGTTGTAGCCGTAGTCATCACGCGAGCCGACGTAGATGAAACCGATCGTGGTGTCGGCGGCGGCGGCGGTGCGGGTACCGAGCGCGGTGCCCAGTGTCAGCGCCGCGCTTCCCTGCAACAGGCGCCGTCGTGAAATGCTGCTAAAATCCATTGACTACTCCCCGTGGCGGGTAAATTCCCGCTCCCATCTCGCGGCCACGCCGGTTTGCGGGGCCCGAAATCGCTTTCGCAAGCTTCGTGCCAGAATGTCGCGGACGGCATCTATATGTTTTAATTGATGAAAATCGCAGGGGCGAAAATCGGGTGATTTTGCCGCTGACTAAAATGTCGGCAGATTTCGCGAATTGTATGCGGGAGAGTTGAGCAGATCAGGTTTCGGAGGCGCGACGAACCCCGAAGAGGTGATCTTCGGGGATCGAAATCGGTGTCATGCCCAAGAATTGGGCGGCGGAACGGCCTCCGCCCGCGCGGGTCTATTGTCCTGACAGGGGATTCACCGCTGGGAAGCCGAGATACCGCGCGCCGGCCATGGCATAGTACCTCTCTCCCACGAACATGTGCTGCCCGGCCACACGGATATCGCGCATGCGACGTTCCAACGAGGACGTCAGCGCCGCGCTGCCGGCCAGTTCATAGCAGCGATCGACAAACTCCGTACAGGTCTGGTGAATCCAGGCGCTGGCCTGCAGCGCCTCGACGAAGTCGGCCTTGTCGTCGAGAGAGCCTTTCAGCGCGCGATCCCAGAGCGAGGCCGACTTCACCTCCAGCATCGATTTTGCCGCCTCCAGTCCTGCGCCGGCACGCCCCAGTTCATTTTGAAAAACCGGGGAATCGCGCTGGTCCGAGGTTGCCAGGATCTGGCGTCTGCCACCATTGGCGATCGCCGCAAGGTCGGCGAGAGCGCCAGAGGCGATGCCGACAGCGAGCGCCGCATGTGCGATCGGCAGAAAAGGCAGGACGGGCATCTCGAAAGCACCC
>Ga0070733_10003060_pt1 | contig 11545 bp, 7 predicted proteins | sample Coa_R1_9_FD_66450 | JGI IMG/M metagenome (GOLD analysis project Ga0070733, IMG submission 66450) | Surface soil microbial communities from Centralia Pennsylvania, which are recovering from an underground coalmine fire - Coalmine... | ecosystem: Environmental > Terrestrial > Soil > Unclassified ... | reverse complement strand
GGCGGCATCCAGATTCCCGGTTGGCTCATCCGCCAGAATGATTTTCGGATCGTTGGCCAGAGCCCGCGCGATCGCCACACGCTGCTGCTCGCCCCCGGAAAGCTGCGAGGGCAGATGGCGCGCGCGATCCGCGAGACCGACGTGTTCGAGCGCGCGCAGCGCTTCGCCTTCATCCGTCATGCTGTGAAAATACTGCGCGAGCATGACGTTTTCGATCGCCGTCAGGTGCGGAATCAGGTGATATTGCTGGAAAATCAGCCCCACGGTTTCCGCGCGAAAGCGCACCAGTTCGCCGCGGCTGAGCTTCGAGGTATCGGTCCCGTCGATGCGCACCGACCCGCTGGTGGGTTGGTCGAGGCATCCCAGAATATTCAGTAGGGTGGTCTTGCCCGAGCCGGAGGGTCCCATGATCGCGATCCATTCGCCGGCGTCGGCAGTCAAGCTAACTTCATCCAGCGCCTTCAGCGGCGCACCACCGCTCACCCGGTAGTGCTTCGACAGGCGATCGACCTCGAGGAATTGCGGCATCCGCTGTCACTCTCCGCGCAATATGATGGCGGGTTCGATCCGCCAGATTCTCGACGCGGGAACGATCGTCGCCAGCGCCGCCACCAGAATCGTCACCGCCGCCACGGGCAGGAACACCGCGAAGTTCACGCCGGTTGTGGAAGCCTGCGGGGCACTGGTAAAAACGCTTCTTCCGATGGCGTACGCCACCGCCAGGCCCACCCCGTATCCCGTAACGCTCGACACCAGCGCCAGCACCAGCGATTCGGAGAGAAACAGAGCCGCTATCTTGGACTCGGCGGCGCCGATGGCTTTGAGCAGGCCGATTTCCTTGCTGCGCTCGATGACCAGCGCGCTGAAGTTTCCCGTCACGCACAGCGTGGTGATCGCCAGAATCACCATGGCGAGCAGGAAGACCGTGTTTTGCACTTTGAGCACCACGTCGGCCTCGGTTTCCGCAACCGCGTGCAGGATGCGCACGTCGGCTGCCGGAATGGCGCGGGCCAACGCTTCCCGGACTTGCTCGATGCGCTGTCCATTGGCGCGCACTTCGACCAGGCTGGCGGCATTCTGAAATCCGGCGTCGAGCGCGGCACGGTTGAAGGGCACAATCAACTGATTGTCTTCCGGGCCGCCGGTGGTGATAACTCCACGCAGCATGCATGGGCCGGATGCCAGCGCCACGTTCTGCCCGATAGCCAGATGGAAATGCGCCGCCACCGCGCTTCCCGCGAGACACTCTCCGGCTGCGGCCGTGCGCGCACCCTCTACCCGCCAGTAGCTCGTGAGCGGGCCCACGCGGCCGAAATCAACTCCCGCTTCGACCACGCGTTCATCACCGATACGCCCGATCGTGTAAACGAACGCCGCGGCGGCGGCGCCGAGCCGCTCGGCCTTTTCGACCACCTGGAGCGGAACGGTTTGCGAATCGGCGGCGGGCGCCACCACGATGTTGGCTCCGTAGCCGCGAAACTCATGGCGCATCTTGCGATCGATATCGGAGTAAACGCTGAACAACGTCGTGGCGAGAGTGGCAGCCACCGCGAGGCCCGCGAACGCCAGCACCAGGCGGCGGCTGCGAAACCTCACCGCGCGGATCACGAACCGCCAGAACACTACGCGCCCTCCCGCAGCATCCTGGCCGGTTCCAGCGAGAGAGCCCGGCGCAACGGCTGGGCCGCGCCGGCCAGCGCCACCGCCACCGCCATACCAACCACCAGCGGTACCAGCAGGGAGGGTGTTTCGGCACGAACGCCGAACACCGTCCGGCTCACCCAACCGGAAAGCCCGACTCCGGCCAAGGCTCCGATTAGCCCGCCAGCCGCGCCTTCGACCGCCGCTTCGGCGCCGAATAGCGCCGCCACCAGCCAGTTAGCGGCGCCGGTGGCCTGCATGATGGCAATCTCGTAGCGGCGCTCGAGAACCGTCGCCGCCATCGCGCTCCACACGGTAAGCGCGGCCGTGGCGAGCGCAGCCAGTGCAACCAGCAGCATCAAACCGCGAACCCGGCTCAATACCCGGCCTTCGTTGTCCGCCACGCGCCGGATGGGCCGCGCGACGGCCATCGGCAGCGCCTCCTCAATCTGAAGCGCGATCGAGTTGATGTAAGGGGTGCAGTACCAGCGCTCGAATTCGGTTGGGTTCATCTGATCGGGATTCTTGCGCGCAAAAGCGTCTTCCGGCTTAGTGAGTGCGCCCACCTCAATCGCATCCACCTGGCCTGCCCGGCCGGTGAGCCTCTCCAGGACCTCCAGGCGGATGAATACCCGGTCGTCCTCTTCACCGCCCGTGGAGAGTACGCCGGCCACCCGGAACGGCTCGCCAAAAAGGTCGATGGTCGCCCCCGGCTGCAAACCCAGGCGGCGCGCGAGCGCGGCGCCGGCCAGGCACTCGTCATCGCGGTCGTTTGGTTCCGGATCATCCACCCAGCGCCCTTCCACTCTCCATGCCGCATTCAACGCACGCAGGCCGCTCGATACCGTTGTTCCACCGGGCGCTCGAAAGTTGCGCCGGAACCAAACGCCCTCCACCGGTATCTGGCGGCCGCCGGCCTGGGTTTGAGCGTGCTGCGAGGGAGCGAGACCGGTAATGTTCAACCCCCAGAAGATCGACTTGATCTTGGGCACGACCGCCTCGGGGATGAACTCGTCCTTGGCCGCGGGCTGATACCGGATACCGCCAATTTCCACCGGAAGCGTGCTGGATTTGGGAGTGACCATCAGGTTGGCGCCGAGGCTGCGCAGCTCGCTATTGACGCGATCGCCCACTTCGAGCATTGCGCCCAGCATCGCCGTCGCCACAGCCGTGCCGAGCGCCACCGCGCCCACAGCCATAGCCTTGCGGCGCGGCGCGCGGCGCATCGACTGCCCTACAAAGCGAAGGAACAACTCAGCGACTCCCACCGCCGAAGAATTTGGACCCGGCCAGCAGCTTGGCCGCGGGGATCACCACCTGGTCGCCTTCAATCTTCGATTCGAGCGGACGCGGGTTGCAGCCGCCCTGCGAACCAATGGTTGGAACGTTGATTGCCGAGGCGCAATTCTTGCAGATCACGTACGAGCCTTTCTGATAATAGCCCTGACTCCCGCAGATCTCGCAGGCGTCGAAAGCAACGGCGATGGATTGATCCGGCCGGCGGATGGCGATGATCCGGACGGTCGTACCGTCGGATTGAATGGAGAACCGGTGCAGCATGCCGTCGTTGACGGCGCCGACCGGAATGCGCGCCACGCCATCCGTGACGGTGAGCGGGACCGCGGCCGAGAGCTCCGTCTCCGACTTGGCGTAGATAAACTCAGCGGTGATGGTGAGCATGAACAGGCCCGCGGCGGTGCACGAAGCCAGCACCCAGAGCCGCTCGCGCCGCGCCGACCACTTTACCTTGCGCAACGCCGCGCCGGCGAGATTGCTCACATCCGGCGCCCGGCGCCTGCGCCACTCCATCAGCAACATGGTGGCAGCCAGGGCCAGGATGGTCACGAAAAAGAACGCTTCGTTACGCACGATGGGGCCAACCAGAGCCATCTCCTGAGGGCTGCTCCACAGGATCTGCCCTTCGGAAAGTTCATGCAGGCCGGTGATAGTGAGTTGCACAACCACCACCATCAGGATCACCGTGGTCATGCGGAAGAAGCTGCGCAGATCGATGCTGATAGTCCCGCGCACGAAGCTGACGCCGAACATGACCGCCAGGCCGAGGCCCAGCACCGTCCCCAATGACTGCATGACCTGGAAGGTGTCGAAGCGGAATGCCGCCAGCAGCAGCACCAACTCTACGCCCTCCCGGAAAATCATCAGGAAAACGAACAGAAAGATGCCCCAGCGAGAGACCGTGGAGGCGGTTCCTTGTTGCAACCGAGTTTCAATTTGACCCTTCAGGCCCTGAGCGTGGCGGTTCATCCAGACGACCAGAGAGAAGACGAAAACCGCGCTTGCCAGCAGCAAAGGGCCCTCGAAACGCTCTTCGCTGACATCGATTCGGGAGAGCGCAATCGCCACCAGGAGGCTTGCAAACACAGCGGCTCCGAGCGCTTTATACACTGAGGGAAGCAATTCCGTGCGGCCGATTTTACGCAGGTAGGCGACGGCGATAGCGATGACCAGCGCCGCTTCCACCCCCTCTCGCAAGGCGATTACGAAAGTCTGCAGCATAGGCAAATGGTTTGCAAGTAGCCATTGTACTGCATTTCACACGAACTGCATTTGGTGGAGACCTGGGGCGGAGCGGAAAGCATCCTCCGGCCGGAATCGCGTTCGCATGCGGGGCAGGTGTGTCCCAGGCAGGTATCCGCGTGCGGAGTCCGCTGCATCGGGCATACCAGTTGGATCCGGCTACTTCCCGCTCCTTGAAGATAGTGCAGCGGCGGCCGGAAGCGTTTCACCCACTGCATCAACTTTTCAGTGAGCGATGTAGTAGTGCACCGCTGGAGTCACTACCAGCGAAAATACCATGGAAGCCAGGATGCCGCCGATGACCGCAATCGCGAGAGGCTGGAGCATCTGTGAGCCGGCGCCCCACGCCAGGGCCAGAGGAACCATGCCCGCCACCGTGGCCAGCGCGGTCATCATAATGGGCCGCAGCCGGCGCTCGCCGGCGTCCAGCATGCTCTGCTCCGCTGGAATGCCCTCCGCGCGAAACTTCTGGTCCGCGTCCAGCAGCAAAATACCGTTCTTAGCCACAATGCCGATGACCATAATGAGTCCCATAAACGACGAGATGTTGAAGGTGACACCGGTGACTAGAAGGGCCAGGAAAACACCGGAGGTGGAGAGAATCGCCGAAGCCAGCACCGCGATAGGCGCCGCGAAGCTGCCGAATTCGAAGAGCAGCACGATAAAGACCAGCAGCACGGCCAGGATCAGCACCACAACCAGATCGCGAAACGACTTCTGCTGTTCTTCGTACGTTCCGCCGTAAATAACGCGAATCGCAGCCGGCAGATGCAAATCCTCCACAGTTTTCTGTATGGCGGCCATACCGCTCCCAAGGTCCCGGTTTTCGAGCCGGCCCAGCACGGTTACATCGCGCTGCAGGTTTTCGCGCCGGATTTCCGTCTGCCCGGGAATATCAACCACGCTCGCCAGTGACCCGAGCGTGGCGGTCTTGCCGGTTGAGCTGACCAGAAGCGTGTTGCGGATCGCCTCCACCGAGGACCGCGTCTGCTCCGGAAAACGCACGCGGATGGTGTAGGCGCGGTCGTTGACTACCACCGGCGCGGCAGCCGGCTCTCCCTGCAGGATTGCGCTGACGTCCAGTTCGATTTCTTGCGGCGTAAATCCGGCGCGCGCGGCGACGGATGGGTCCACCTGGAAGAGCGTGGCCGGGCCGCTGATCGTGTCTTCAATCCCATTACGCACGTCTACGACGCCCTGAACTTTCTTGATCGCGTCCCCCACCTTGGGCGCCCATTGCCGCAGAAGACCCGGATCCGGGCAGAACAACTTGATGGCAATCGGGTCGGGCGTGCTGGTGGTCAGATCTCCGATCATGTCCTGGAGCAACTGGGGAAAATCCAGGTCCAGCGTTGGCTCCTGCTCCTTGATTTTTGCGCGCGCATCCGCGATGACTTCCTCGACACCACGCTTCCGCTGGCGCTTCAACTTGACGGAGATATCACCCGTGTTCGCCTCGGTGACTGTGGCCAACCCGAGTTGCAGTCCTGTGCGCCGGGAGGTGCTCTCCACTTCGGGGAGGGAGCGTATGATGCTTTCCACGTGAGATATCACGCGATTGGTCTCCTCGAGAGAGGAGCCCGCGGGCATGATGTAGTCGCAAATAAAACCGCCTTCGTCCATGGCTGGCAAGAGATCGCTGCCCAAACTGCGATAACAGACGTACGAAGAGCCAACCAGAACTAGGCAGAAGATGGCAAGCAGCGCCGGGTGCTCCAGGGTCGCTTTCAGGATGCGTTCATAAGGCCGCATGATGCGAGGCGAGATGCCCTCGTGACCGCGGCTCGTGGTCTGTTGGCGCAGGAAATAATGGCTCAGCGTCGGCGTCCAGGTCAGCGCCAGCACCAGCGACGTGAGCAGAGCCACGGTTACCGTGAGAGCCAGGGCACGGAAGAACGTGCCCGTGACTCCCGCGATCGATATCAGCGGCAGGAACACCACAATCGGAGTGATGGTGGAACCTATCAAGGGCGCCCGGATCTCGCGGATGGCGCTGCGGATGGCCTCCGCGCGCGATTGTCCGCTGTCACGGTGAGTGACTATGTTTTCAACCACGACGATCGCGTCGTCGATCACCAGGCCAACGGCCGCCGCCAGACCGCCCAGCGTCATCAGGTTGAAGGTTGCCCCCAGAGCTCGCAGACCGATGAAGGTCACGGCAACTGTCACCGGGATCACCAGGCCCGCAACCAGCGAGGTGCCCCAGTCCCGCAAAAACACAACCATGATCAAAGAGGCGAGTATCAGCCCGATCAAAATGGCGTCGCGCACGCTCTTGATCGAATCATTCACAATCTCCGATTGGTCGTAAAACGGCTGTAGTTCGACGCCGCGCGGCAGAGTTTGGCGGATACTTCCGATTTCAGCGTGGATGGCATTCGCCACCTCGACCGTGTTGCCGTCTGGCTGACGATTGATATTCAACAGAACAGCCGGTTTTTGGTTTGCGCTCACGATGGTGTAAACCGGCTTGACTGAGGGCTCGACCGATGCAACATCGCCGATCCGGATGGGCGTTCCAACGGGCGTGGTCTTCACCACGATGTTCGAAATCTCCGCTGGCGTCCGCACCTGTCCGCTTACCAGGCTCAAGACGAGCTGGTGATTGTTCGCAAACAGGCCGGGTGAATCGATCATGTTGCTCCGTCCGATCGCGTCGAGCAGGCCAGGAATGGTAATGGATGCCTGGAGAAGTTTGGCCGGGGCCGGCCGGACTTCAAATTCCGGCTCCTGCCCGCCTTGGACGATCACGGTGGAGACGCCACTCAGACGGTTCAGTCGGGGCTTGATATCGTATGTAGCCATTTCCCAGAGTCGCGTCTGCGCAACCGTGTCGGACGTCAGGCTGTAGCCCATGATCGGGAACGCGGCGAAAGTCAGCCGGTTGGCGGTGATTTTAGCGGTGGGAGGCAGCGTGGTCTGGACGCGCGCCAAAGCGGCATTCACCAGCTCGAGCGTCCGGAACATGTCCACATTCCACGAGAAGAACAGGTCGATTTCCGCCGTTCCCCGGCTGGTGATCGACCAGACGCGATCCAAGCCCTGCACCGTGTTTACTGCCTCTTCGATGGGCCGCGTAACGGTCACAAGCATTTGATCGATGGGCGCCACGCCATTATCGACGCCCACCACGATGCGCGGGAAGTTGGTCTCGGGAAATACGGCGATTGGGATGGTGAGGGCTAGATAGATTCCCATCACCACCAGCGTGAGAATTACGAAAATGATGGACTTACCGTGGCGCGCGGTCCAGTGTTCCGTCTGCGGCTCGGTGGTGGGCGGCGGTTGTGTCGACAGACCGCTCATTTCTCTTCCGCCTTGTCGTCTCCTGCTTTTTCTCCCGCCGCCGGTTTCTCGCCGGGTTTGCCGACCCGCACCTGGGCGCCGTCCTCCAGACCCACGCCGCCCAAAACGATCACCTGCTCTCCCGGTTTGACGCCGCTCAGAATCTGCACCTTGTCCAGTTCGCGAACGCCGACTTCGACTTTGTGCTCATGCGCCTTGGAATCGGAGCCCACCACCATTACAGTGGTCTCGCCTTCGGCGTTGGGGAGCAAGGCGGCAGGCGGCACCACAACCGCGTTCTTCAAGGTGTCGGCCACGATGGCAACGTGCACGCTGGTGCCGGGCCGCAACCGCTCGTGCGGATTCGGGATTTCGACCCATACCTGCACGGTGGTGCTGTTGGGATCGACTGCGGGGCTCACCACCGTTACCTTCCCGGGTATCTCTTCGGAACCTTCGACTGTGATGGCGGCCGCATCGCCGACTTTCAGATCGGTGGCCTGGTTTTGCGCAATGTTGGCGCGCGCCACCACGCGCGACACATCCATGATGGTCAGCAGTGGCGTACCCGCGTTTGCCATTTCGCCCTCATAAATCGAGCGGTCCGTGACGGCGCCCGTGATGGGGCTGTGGATCTCCGAGTAGCCAAGCTGGGCTTGCGCCCCCTCGTAGTGTGCTTTCGCGGCATCCGCCTGTGCCGCCGCGCCCTTGATCTGCTCCTGTTTGCCAACATCCTGCAGCGCGTTCAGATGCTGCTGCGCGGTATCGTACTGGCTTTTGGCTTGCACGTAGGCGACTTGCGCCTCATCCACCTGCCTGCGCGCCAAAGCTCCATCGGCGAACAGCTTCTGGCGGCTCTCGAATACCTTTTGGGCGGCGTCGAGCGCCTGCTTGGCCGCTTGCACATTCGCCTGGGCGGTCGTCACTTGTTCGGGAACAGATGCCGCGGAGGTGACCTTATAGTTGGCCTGCGCCTGCTCATACATTCCCTTGCTCTCGAGCGCCGCCGCGGCCAGGTCGCGATTCTCCAGCAGCGCAATCACCTGGCCTTCCTTCACGTGGTCGCCGCGGTTCACATAGAATTTCCGCACAGGGGCGCTCACCTTCGGCGTTACGCTGGTCTGGTTCTTCGGATAAAGGACGGCATCGGACGTGATGATGCGGCGAATCGAGTCCTGGCTCGCCGCCGTGACCTCGACCGGAACGACGGGCTCGGCTTCTTTCTCTTCTTTCTTCGAGCAGCCGGCAAGCGCGATCAGCCACGCCAGCAGTATCAACGCGGTCGTCTTGTGCATGGGTTAAAAGGTCCCCGTCAAAGTTTGCAGGTCGGCCACACCGACGCGGTACCGGACCAGTCCGTCATCGTAGGCGTTGCGGGCCTGCGTCAGGGTTGTCTGCGCGTCCACGACTTCGAGGACCGATACCTCGCCGGCCGTGTAGCGAAGCAGTGTTAGCTTCAGGCTCTCCGCGGCGAGCTCCGCCGAATGGCGCAGCGAATCGACCTGCAATCGCGATAACTCGGCCTCTTTGTAGAAGGAATCCAGATTCGCCAGGAGCTGCCGCTGCGTAAAACTTAGATCCACGCGGGCCTGCTGCAGATGTAATTCCGCCTGCCGCACTTTACTCCGAGTCGCGCCCCAGTTCCACACCGGGATGGTGAGCTGCGCCTGGACTACGGACCCCAGGTTGTTCTGGTGATTGCGGTTGTATAGGGCAATCTGGTTGGCATCGATGCCGAAGAAATAGTCGAACGAGAGCGCAGGAAGGTAGGCGCTGCGCGCGCTCGAGATTCCCAACTGCTCTTGCCGGACCGCCGCCTGGGCCGCGCGAATCTCAGGGCTGTTCTTGGCGGCTAAGGACTGGATCTCGGTGAATGACGGCAGATTTGTCTTGTTCTGCAGATCGTCCACGGCCGAAAAATCCTTCCGGTAATCGGCAAAGATCAAAACCGCCAGGCCAATGCGGCTTTTCTCCACCGCCAGGTCGGCCTCCTGGGTATCGCGCTGCCGCTGTTCCAACTGGATCTGCGCCTTCACCACATCGGAGTGCGCCACCTCACCGCCCCGCTCCTGCTTGCTGGTGATGTCCACGAACTGCTGCGCCTCGCGCATGCTCTGCTGCGTGTTTCTGTATTTCCGTTCCGACGCGACCAGCGCATAAAAACTCTGAACGACCGTGCCGATCAGCCCGCGCGCCGCAAGGTCCGCTTTGGCGCGCGCCACCGCTTCCGCCGCGATGGTCCTCTGGTAGTCCGCTCGTTTCCCCGGCGCATAGAGATCGCCGTGGACCAGACCCTGGCTGTTGTAAACGCGCGGGCCGTCATTAGCCACAAAGACGCCGGAGAGCGTGCCGTTGGGCTGCGTGTAGATGAACTGGTTAAAGTAATTCACGGTTGGCAGAAGACCAGCCTTGGCCTGCACGCGGTCTTCACGCGCCAGTTGGGCGCTGATCGTCGCGGACTGCAATTGCGGGCTGTTCTGGCGCGCACGCTCCAAAGCGTCTTCCAGAGTGATCTTGAGCGGCCCGCCATCCGGAACGCCCTGCGCGGGCGACGCCTGGGCGCGAGCGACGAAAGGATACATGAGTCCCAGAACCGCAACCGCCAACCGTAATGGCATCGAGACCTTCGAGTGTAACGACCGCGACATGAACATACAATGAATTATCTGCGCAGCAGAACCGTAAATGTACTACCGGACCCGGGTTCGCTGCTCAGCTCCACACTGCCATTGTGCGATTCGGCGATCCACTTCACGATAGAAAGCCCCAGCCCAAACCCGCCGTTTTGGCGTGAGCGGGCCTGGTCGCCGCGGTAGAAGCGCTCGAAAACGTGAGGAGCGAATTCAGGCGGAATCCCGACGCCCGTGTCCGCGACCAGGATGCGCAATCCATCGCCGCCTTTTTCGAGCTTCACCACGACCTTCCCGCCGCCCGGTGTGTAGCGGATCGCGTTATCCAACAGGTTCAGCGCCATCCGGCGAATCAGTTCCTGATCGCCCCGGAACGGCACGTCTCCCGGACACTCGCATTCTAACTCGATGTTTTTTGCGGCGGCCACTCCGTGCGCCGAGCGGCAGCATTCCGCAAGCAGATCGTTCAAATAGAACTCTTCCGTGCGCAGGTTTACATGACCCGCGTCGGCACGGGCTAGATTCAACAGGTCTTCGATCAAACGTGTCAGCCGGCGTGCTTCATCCTGGATGATGGCCAGCGATTCCTGATATTCGCGGGGCTGGCGCTCGTGAGAAAGCGCGACATCCGCCTCACCGCGAATCACGGCGATCGGAGTGCGCAATTCATGCGACGCGTCCGCCACAAATCTTCGCATGGTTTCGAAAGACTGGTCCAGGCGGGAAAGGAGCTCGTTGAAGGAATCCGAAAGCACTTTCAATTCCTCGTGCGCCGCGCCGATGTCGAGCCGGCTGTGCAGGTTTTTATCGGTGATGTTCCGGGCCTGCTCCGCCATCCATCGGAGCGGCGCTAGACTTCTGGCCGCCAGAAGAAAACCGCCAATTCCCGCGATCAGCAGAACGAGCGGCAGCGCCAGATACAGCACGCGCCGGACTAGAGCCAGGTCAGCTCTGACCGAGTGCAGAGACTCCGCCGCGAGCAGCACATAGTGCCGGCCGTTGAAATCCAGCCCGCGCGCGACGGCCCGCGTACCGTGTTTGCCATACCGCGGAAGGGTTGTGCGAACTTCCGACTTGTCGGCAAGGTTCGCCGGCGCCGCGCTCGCGAGCAGCTTAGGACTCGTGATCATCCCGTTGGCCGCCAGCAGCTTGTCCCCTTCAAACACCGCAACCAGCACGCCAGGACTGGGCATTTCCGACATGGTCTCCCGGGCGGCCGCCGGGGCGTCGCCCTGCAGTTCGCTCAATTCGCCGCGGAACATGCCTGCCGCGGTGCTGGCTTCGGTGGCAAGGCTCTCATCCAGACGTTTGTGAAGCGATTGCGATAGCACTTCGTAAAGGAACACGCTGAATGCCACGAACAGCACGGTGAAGAGCAGGAGATACCAGGCGGTGAGCTGCAGCCGGAAGCTTTTAATCATCGTGCGTCACCAGTTCGGCTGTCAGGATGT
>Ga0070733_10003058_pt1 | contig 11545 bp, 10 predicted proteins | sample Coa_R1_9_FD_66450 | JGI IMG/M metagenome (GOLD analysis project Ga0070733, IMG submission 66450) | Surface soil microbial communities from Centralia Pennsylvania, which are recovering from an underground coalmine fire - Coalmine... | ecosystem: Environmental > Terrestrial > Soil > Unclassified ... | reverse complement strand
GGCGGAGCGCGGAGCTACGACCGAGAGTCCTCGTGGCATGCGGTAAACACACACGTTCAGGAAGCTCCCAAAGGCGAGCCCGGCGGCAAAAATCAGCGTGGCAAACAAAGGATCCATATTTCGATCAACAATCCAGCCTGCGACTTACAAGTACGCTTCCAGCAAAGGGGCCCTGGTCCCCCCGGCAGGAGAATGCAGAAATCCCCTGATTTTGCGGGGTCTTCAAAAAGATTATAAGTCTGCACCCGGGATGGGGACTAAGTACTGAAGTCACTGCCCGAACGGCCAGTGCGTACCTGGGCAATCACCACGGCGAGGATCCAAGGAGTTTGCGCTGAGGAAAAAATCATCCTCCGGCTGACGCGCGAGCGCCAGCCGGAGTGAGAACCAAGACCTTGGCGGCTTCGATCGGAGACCCTATTTGGCCTGCAAGGTCTCAATGTATTTCGTCAGATTGTTGATGCGCTGTTGCACCAGATCATCGTGTCCCTGGCTAAGGCTCGAAAACAGCGGACCCCACACCGGCATCTCTTCGCTGCCGTGAGACGGATTTGATTCCTGTCCGCGGATGACGGCGCCCACATGAGCCGAGGGATACTTTCCGCCATTTTTCTGCGACAACAGGGTCAAGTCGGCGGGCTGATTTTTCAGGGCGGCGGCAGCTGGACCGTTGCCTTTACCATCTTTGCCATGACACACAGCGCAGTAGGCGTTGAACATGTCTACTCCCGAATTGCGGGGAGCGTCGGTGATGGGAACGTGTTTCACGGTGGGTACGTTCTGCGCCGGCGTTTCCTGGGCCGAGGCGAAGACCGAGATGGCCACTGCGACCAGGGCCAGAGCAGCAAGCTTTATGAAGCGCATATGATTCCTCCCAAAGGGGTCTGATTAGACCGAGACTTCGACAACATGCCAGTCTAAGTTTGGGCATAAATCAAAGCCGTGACTCCGATCACAGAACGGTGTGACGGACCAGTGGCAGGACCGCTAGACCTCTCGCAATCATGTTCCCGGAGAAACATGAACTTGCCAATTTTTTGAGACGATCGCCGCCCGAAATCAGGGAAAAGCAAAGCGGAGGAGTACGCCATCGAGAGGAGTGGCGGCCGAGTCGGCGACGGGACGGTCATTTTCCCAGCGGTCCCAATCTGCCGGAACAACGCGCAACTGCGGCGTGGGCAGGTCGCTCCATCCGTCGGTGGTTTCTTCGCGCAGGAAGACGGAATGCGTGAGCCAATCTCCCGCCGCCGACTTCAATTCGTAGAGGCTGGCGGCCAGACCTTCACTGAGTGACTCGGCAGGATCGATCGAGAGAATCCAGCCTCGGCGGTTCTGATCCAGGTAATCCCGGGAAAGATACTGGGCCGCCGGATACTGGGGTGGGAGACTTCCTGTTCTAGCTGCCACGACCCGCGCTCCGTAGGAGCGAGCCAATTCGGCCGTGTGGTCGAGCGATCCATGATCCACGACCAGAACCCGGTCACAGGGATAAAGCGTCTCCAGACACCGCCCGATGCGCAGCGCGTCATTCCGGGCGTGCAGTAGAGCGGTGATGGGAGCCATGGCAAGCTTGAGCTGCGGGAAGCAGTTTACGCGAAAGCGGACGAGTCGGCATCAGCCAGCCGCTGCTCGATAGATCCTGCGAGGCCACTTTCGAGCCCGCTTAGTTGGAATCGCTCAATTTCTGCCGATTCGAATCCGGGGTTGTGGCCTGGGTAACGGTAAGTGGTGCCTGCAGGGTGAAGTTGAGTACTGTTTCTGAAGGCAGCTTGATCTGCGGGCTCTTGCTGGCAGCCTGCACTCCGCCACCGACGCCAGCCCCGGCGGCCGCGCCGATGGCTGCTCCCTTGCCCCCACCCGCCAGTGCGCCGATAATCCCGCCCAGAATTGCCCCTCCGCCCACCTTCTCGGCCGTATTCTTGCCGCGAGAGCTGCCGTCCTTACGGTAGGTATCGGTTTGCAGGTTATAGGTTTTGCCGCCATAAGAAATGCTGTCCAGTTGCAGAACGACCGAAGACTGGCCGGCAAACTTGCTGGCGCTTTTCACGTCTACCAGATGCCCGGTTACCTCCACTCCGGAGGGAACAGCTTCTTCGCCATCGGAGGTAAGAGGCGCGTTGAGGGTGGAGTGAAACGTGTCCCCAGCCTGATTCTTCTCGCTGTCTATGGGATCGATCAGACGCACGCTGATCTGTGTTCCCTGGTCAATGATGTATCTCTTTGGCACAGGAGGAGGTGGATTGTTGTTTGCCGCATCGGGCGGATTCGAGGGTGGAGGCGTAGCGTCCGCAGGCGTCTGCTCCACTTTGCCGGCGTCAGAAGCGGGCGCAGTGGCCGGCGCCGCTGGCGCCGTAACCCGAGCTACTGACCGGGCCTTGGACTTGCCGGCGGCCGGCTTGCTCTTGTCGGAACTTGGAGCGGCCGCAGGTTCGGTCGGTGGGTTGGCCATGGGGTTCGCCGACGAGGTTGCGGCCGAAAGGTTTCCGACAACCAGATTATTGACGACTTCTTTCACTCCCGGCACGGATGCAGCCTGCTTGCTGGCAGCATCGCGCTGCGCGTCGTTGTCCACGTTCCCGCTGAGGGTCACCACTCCGTTGGACGACTGCACACGCAGTTGCTTGCTCGACAGGCCAGAATCCTGGCTGTACTTGCTTTGAATATCGCTGGAGATCTTGTTGTCGTCAGGCTTCCGACTGCAGCTGACGCTTGCGCTCAGAACCGCGAGCAGCAAAAACGCTAACCAAAGGGGAGTTTTGCGCATACCTGACTCCTGACCGGACGTCTGGCGCTGGTCCAACGGCTAAGTATAGTTGAGATGCGCCCGCTGATTCAGCATGATGCAAACCAGGAACGCAGAAACGCAGAGGTTCTTGCACCGAAAAAAGGGTGAGCGCAACGAAGACCGTGGCGGAAGACTAGTGGATGAATTTGTAGTCCACGATGGAGGCCGCGAGGCCGACGCAGCCCTCGGGCGGTTCGCTGGACTCTTTTTCCTGCGCCTCGCCGGCACGCATGACCCGGCCCTGGCAGACGACGTTCGAGTTCTTGCGTCCAGAGATTTCTTCGGGCATCTCGAAGACCAGTTCGACTAGCGCATTGACCGGGAGTTGTTGCGGGCCGTGAAAGAGCACACCACTCTGGCTGATGTTTTCGATCGTACCTTCGTACCAAACGCTGGTGCGGTTGACCCGGTAGCGCAGCTGGATTGCCAGCTTGAGGCGGCGCGCCCGCGGAACCCAGGAAGGCCTTTTCTCCCGCGAATGCGCCCGGCGAGGGCCGGTTTCCGGCTTGCGCTCCACGCGCTCGGTGCGGCGCATGGTGGACCAGTCGTATTTGTATTCCGCGGCACACAGCAGGCAGACCTGATAGTACTCGCCGTCATCCGCGCGGCGGGGCCAGGAGAACTCGTGGGAGCAGCGCCCTAGCATAATCACATCCATGATCTTTTTCTGGGGCATGATGGGTTACTTCCGGGTCAGTTACGGCTCGGACGCAAAGTCATCATCGCGCGAAGGTCAGAGTTTGGATAGGTTACGTTCGTGTAATGGCGATGCGGCTCAATGCGGCAAATGGCATGAATGCAGCGAGTTAGGCTGTGGGAATCTGCTGGCCAGAGGGCTCACCCGAGCCTTCGGTGTATCATCGGTGCCATGAAGGACGTGTCGCAGCGTTCTGCCGACAACGATGTGGCGATATTCATTCTGGCCGGCGGAAAGAGCACACGCATGGGCGAAGATAAAGCGTTTGTCATGCTTTCCGGGCAAACTCTGCTGGCCCGGGCAATGGAGACGGCGCATGCCGTTTCAGGGGATGTTCGCATCGTCGGTGAAGCCCGTAAGTTTCGCGAATACAGCGCTGTAGTGGAAGATGTTTTCCGCAATTGCGGCCCGCTCGCCGGAATTCATGCCGCGCTGCGCTCGTCTTCTGCGGAACTGAATCTCATCCTCGCCGTGGATCTGCCGTTCGTCACGCCTGACTTGCTGCGGTTTCTTTTACGGCGCGCGAGAGAATCTTCGGCGATGGTGACCCTGCCACGTTCTGAAACTGGCTGGCAGCCCCTATGTGCGGTGTATCGCCGCGCGTTTGCCGATGTAGCGGAGCAGGCCTTGCAACAAAGGCGCTATAAAATTGACGCGCTGTTTGATCGAGACCGGGTACTGGTGGTCGACGGGCAAGAGTTGAGCGCTGAGGGATTTCATCAGAATCTCTTCAGGAACATGAACACGCCCGAGGAACTGGCCGAAGCCGGCCCGCTAGCGCAGAAACAGCGAAGCGGCCTCCCTGTTCTCTAGCAGTATGTCTGACGTCTATGCCTGACGAATCAAAACCCGCGCCGTACATAGAGTTCCGCAATGTCAGCAAGGCTTTCGGTGACAAGCCCGTGCTCGACCACGTCAGTTTCGAAGTGCTGCCCGCCGAAACCGTGTGCATTCTCGGGCGCAGCGGCGTGGGCAAGTCGGTATCGCTGCACCACATCATGGGATTTCTTAAGCCGGACGAAGGCCGTGTCATCGTGGCGGGGCAGGACATCACCGATTACAGCGAGGAGCAACTGGAGGCAATCCGCAAAAAAGTCACCATGGTTTTTCAGAATGGCGCGCTCTTTGACTCGCTTTCGGTCGGCGAGAACGTGGCCTTTCCGCTGCGCGAAACCCGGGAACTCAGCGAGGAACAGATTTTCCAGATCGTCGACGGCCTGCTGAAAATGGTCGGGGTTCAGGAAATGCGCGACCTGCTGCCTTCGGATCTTTCCACCGGAATGAAGCGGTCCGTGGCCATCGCCCGGGCGCTGGCGGCTCGGCCGGAATGCGTTTTATACGATGAACCCACGACACAGGTGGATCCGCTGATGGCGCAATTGCTGGGCGATCTGATCAAGCGGCTGAAGATTCAGCTCAATCTGACCAGCATTGTGGTCACGCACGACATGCGTCTGGCACAGAAACTGGCAGACCGCATCGTTTTTCTGCACGAGGGCCGGGCAATTTTCTTCGGCACTTACGCCCAAATGGAGAAGGATTCCCACCCGATCATTCAGGAATTTCTGGAACTGGATGAGTTGAAGCTGGAAGCATGACCAGTGCTCGGAATCGGTCTCGCCTCTAGAATCCCTGTTCCACCAATTGTTCGATCGTCAACGAGTTTGGCGACGACTCTCCTCTCATCATTTTCTCGACATACTTCGCGATCAGGTCGGCCTCGAGGTTGACCGGATCACCCGGCTTCAGCGAGTGCAGGTTCGTCATTTCGACGGTGTGGGGAATGATGGCGATCGTGCAACGCTCGCCCTCAAGCCGGGCGACGGTAAGGCTGATGCCTTCAATCGAAATGGACCCTTTGAAAACAGTGTATTTTTCAACGTCCTCGGGCAGTTCGATGTGCAGCCACCAGTTTTGCGATTCGGCGATGCGTTCGAAAGCGATCAGCTTACCTATGCCATCCACGTGGCCCTGCACAATGTGCCCGCCGAAGCGGCCGTCGGACTTCATCGGCAACTCCAGATTGACCAGGGTGCCATCGTGAATCCTGGAAAACGATGTCCGCGACCAGGTTTCGGGTGCCAGGTCGGCGCAGAAAGAGCCGGGCTTGATTTCGACGGCGGTCAAGCACACGCCACTCACGGCAACGCTGTCCCCGGCTTTGAGCTGTGCGGGCGTCCGATCGGCGGCGATCGTAATTCGCCGATTTTCGCCTTGGTGCTCGATACGGGCAATGTGCCCGACTTCTTCGATGATTCCGGTGAACATCATGACCTCCCACATTAGTGCACGGCCACGAAGCGATGCTCCGGCCTTACATCTTAATCCGCGTAAGGATCGCGCAGGTAGCCTTCCACGGCAAAGTCGTCACCGAAGCGGTGCAGGCGCAGATGCTGAATCCGAAACGGTGGATGCAATCCGGAACCGGCGGCGAAAGGAACTGCGGCGGCATTGGCGAAAATCTGCGGTGCGTAATAAAGAAAAACCTTGTCTACCAGGTTGGCGGCCAGCGCGGCTCCATTCACGGTTGCGCCGCCCTCGATCAACAATGACGTGATCTCCAGCTCTCCCAGCCGGTGAAGAATCGCGCTCCAGTCCGGCCGGTCGTCCGGCCCCACCGTCGGTATGACTTCCACCCGAATCCCGAGCTGAGCCAGTTGCGCCCGTTTCTGATCGCTGACCGCGGCACAAAAAACGAGCACGTCGTTGGCGTGATCCCGCACTGCACTCTCGACGATCTGGGACTCCAGCGGCAGACGCAGGTGAGAATCGAGGATCACGCGCAACAGCGGACGGCGGCGGGGGCGTCCGCTGCGGTCGGTGAGCAGCGGATTGTCAGCGAGGATCGTACCGACGCCAACCAGAAGCGCATCGTGCTGATGGCGCAGGTCGTGCACGTGAGCCCGCGCGGCTTCGCCGGTAATCCAGCTTCCGCGATAGGTCGAGGAGCCTGCGCCCGCGTCCGGGGTTGCGGAGCGCGTCTTGGCAGTTTGCGGAGCGATTTTGCCGTCGAGCGTCATCGCGGATTTTAGAGTGACCAGGGGGATGCCGTGACGGATGTAGCGTGCGAAGGCTTCGTTCAGGCGCCGCGCTTGATCTTCAAGTCGGCCAACCACGACGTGCACCCCTGCTGCGCGGAGTTGCTCGAATCCGCGCCCACTCACTCTGGGGTTGGGATCAGGCATGGACGCGATGACTCGGTCAATGCCGGCGCGCAGCAGAGCTTCCGTGCAGGGAGGCGTGCGGCCCTGATGACCGTGAGGCTCCAGATTGATGTAGAGCGTGCCGCCCCGAGCTTTCAGTCCGGCGCCTTCGAGCGCAAGAATTTCAGCGTGCTTTACGCCGGCGTAGGTATAGGTTCCAGTTCCGACGACATTGCCGTGGGCATCCGCGATGATCGCTCCCACGTAGGGATTGGGCGAAGCCAGACCGATGCCGGCGCGAGCCAACTCAAGCGCGCGCTGGAGGAGCTGTTCGTCGGTGGAATGACCGGGCATGAAATGAGGATTAAGCCGCGAGGGTCTCTGCAATCGGCCAGGAGTGCATAGATGCTTCGCTGCGCTCAGGGTGACAAAGCGCCCATCTGCAGGGGCCGCTCTTCACTACTCAAACAACGAATCTACAAATTCTTTTGGATCGAAAGGCAAGAGATCACCGGCTTTCTCGCCAACTCCAACGAAGCGGACCGGCAAGCCGAGTTCGCGGCAGATGGCAACTACTACGCCGCCTTTGGCCGTGCCATCGAGTTTCGTCAGCACGATTCCGGTGACGCCCGCGGATTCGGTGAAAAGCCGCGCCTGCTGCAAACCGTTCTGGCCGGTGGTGGCATCCATGACGAGCAGAGTCTCGTGCGGCGAACCGGGGATGATGCGCTGCGCGGTCCTCCGCATCTTTTCCAGTTCCGCCATCAGGCTGCTCTTGGTGTGCAGACGGCCGGCTGTGTCCACGATAACGTAGTCGGTTTTGCGGGCTACCGCGGCCTGTAGTGCGTCAAAAAGGACGGCGGAGGGGTCACCCCCCGGTTTGGTCCGGATCACTTCCGTGCCTGTGCGCTGGCCCCAGATTTCCAGTTGTTCGATCGCAGCCGCGCGAAAAGTGTCGGCGGCGCAAAGCAGGACATTCTTGCCTTGCGAGCGAAATACCTGCGACAGCTTTCCGATGGTCGTGGTTTTGCCCGTCCCGTTGACCCCGACCACGAGGATGACTTCCGGCGAGCCATCTACCTTTTGCACCGGCTGCTTATTGGCGGAGTTCAGGATGGCCAGCAGTTCTTCCTTCAACAGCCGCTTCAGTTCCTGAACATCCTTGATCTGCTTGCGGTCGGCTTTGTCGCGCAGTTTGCCGAGAACCTGCTGCGTGGTGGCCGTGCCGAGGTCGGCGCTGATCAATGTTGCTTCCAGGTCATCGAGCGTGTTGCGGTCAATCTCTTTGCCGATAGAGACGACGGCTTCGATGCGGTCCGCGAGGTTTTCGCGCGTGCGGGTGACCGCCTGCTTCATGCGGTCAAAAAAGCCGGTTTTCGTTTCTTCTTCGAGGCTGCCGAACAGAGTTTGAATCATAAGATCGCAGCTTCAATTATACGGGCGTATTCGACTCCGGCGGGGATTGCAGATAGCGGAACGAGCAGATTTATTGCAGGTGTTTGCCGAGCTTATTTGCTGGACTCCCAGTCCACAGAGTAAACATCCTGCGTCCCGGTATCGCGCAGCAGCAGAGGTGAATCGTCGGGAGCCAGAGAGAGGGATGCGCCATACCTTCCGGTGGCCTGGAAGTCTTTTAGGTCGGCGACCGGTTCGGTCCTGCCGCTTGCAACGAGGATTCTCTCGACCGCAGCCTTTCCGCGGAGGTCCAGAAAATAGAGATACTGGCCGTCGTGCGACCAGGTGAGCCAACTGAGCGAACCAGAAGCGAGTTCAGACCACTTCTGCGTCTGCAAATCGAAGAGCATGAGCTTGCCTGAGTCCGCCGAAAAGGCTGCGATGTGCTTGTTGTCCGGCGACCAGCGCGGCGAATACAGACCCTGCGAACCAGGCAGGACGGCGAGTTGATGGCTCACCACATCGAGAATGCGGATGGTCGCGGAAGGGTCGTTGGATTCTCCGCCGAAAATGATTTTGCCGCCGTCCGGGGACCAGTTCGGGTCGAGTTGCTGACTGTGATCTTCAGGGAGAATCAGGCGCGGGCTTCCGCCGTCAACCGAAACTTCGTACATGCGGGCGGGCTTGTCGGAGGCGGTGGCGAATTCGAAAAATACGATCTTCTTTCCGTCCGGCGACCAGCGCGGCAGCAGAGGATACATGGGCGGATCGGTCAATTGGACCTTGTCAGTGCCATCTACCCGGCTGCGCCACAGCACTCCGGCAGGGTAGGAAACGTAGGCAATCCATTGTCCGTCGGATGAAAACGATGCGAATTCGCCCGAGACCGAGCCGAGAAACGGCAGGAAACTGGCAGTCTTTGCGTCGTAGCGCGAAAGCTCCCCGCGGTAAGTTTGTCCGACGACAAAGAGCTTGCTGCCATCCTTGCTGGGCAGAGGCGAATTCAATGACATGGGGCTTGAAGTCAGCTGAACGGGAAGGGCATGCGAATGAAAAATTCCCCGGCTGGCCGCCAAGGCCCAGATCTGATTTTTCGAACGGAATACAAAATATTTGCCGTCGGCGGTCCATCTTCCGCAGCACTCGTCCGGCGGATCGTGCCAGCCGGGCAAAAGCCGGTGCAGGTCCGACCCCTTGAGCGAAGTCTCCCAGATGACTTGCTGGCCCACCGTACCGGCGGTGACGGAAGAATCAAATCGGATGTGGGTCCCGTCGGGAGACCACGTGATATTGAGAATGTCGCCGGGGACGCTGAGAAGCTTGTGAGAATCGCTGCCGTCAACGCCCGCGAGAGACAAATCGCCAAGAACGGAGTACGCCAGCGCCTTTCTGTCGGGCGACCAGGCAGCCGTCTCGGCCACGAGATCGCCGATGCGGCGCGGCGACCCGCCAATCAGGGGAACGCTCCAGAGCGGTCCTTTCGGCGGCGCGCCCTGCCCGTCCACAACGAGTAGTTCGGTGCCGTCGGGCGAAAGATCCACCGGAGACATGTTGGGCGAAGGCAGGATATTCAGTTTGCGCGGTTCGCTGCCCGTGGCTGACATTTCGGCGAGCCCGCGGGACACGAAACTACCCTCGCGCGCTTCCCCGAGACTGAGGTAAAGCCGCGACCCGTCGCTTCCGATCAGTGACTTCTGCTGGCCGTCGTGCGTGAGTTGGACATAATTCGCAACCTTTGGGATGGGTTCGGGCCGCGTCCACAGGTAAGTCAACGCGGCGGCGCACGCAACCAGGATGACCGCTCCGGCAACCTGAGCCGGAGAAATGCGTCGGGACGGCGCCTGCAACGCCGAATAGGCCCCGGACGGCGCCGAGACCGACGGATCCGACAACGCCTGCAGCGCAAACGCGAGATCGGAAGCGGACTGGAAACGCTGATCGGGATTTTTCTCGAGGCAGCGCCGGACTACGCGCTCCAGAGCGATCGGAACTGTGGTCGAGAGGTCGGAAATGTGGGGCGCCTCTTCGTTGAGAATGGCGCTCATGGTGTCGGCGGACGTGGGCCGTTCAAACGTGCGCTTGCCCATGACCATCTCGAAAAGGATGGCGCCGAGCGCGAAGATGTCGGCGCGATGGTCCACCACCAGTCCGCGGACCTGCTCGGGAGCCATGTAGCCGACGGTTCCCATGGCTACTCCCGGCAGCGTCATCGTGGAGGCGGGCGCCGGCCATTTTTCCGGATCAACGAATTTGGCCAGGCCGAAGTCGAGAATCTTCACCCGGTTCTCTTTGGTGACGAACAGATTGTCGGGTTTCAGATCGCGATGGACGATCCCTTTCTCGTGCGCGGCGGCGAGCCCCTGCGCGATCTGGAAACCGTAGTCAATGGTCCGGCGAATGGACAGCGGGCCGCGGCGGATGGTTTCGGTAAGCGTTTTACCTTCCAAAAGCTCCGTCACCAGGTACGGGACGCCGGCGTACGTGCCCATTTGATAGACGGTGACGATGTTGGGATGGTTCAGCGCGGCTGCGGCGCGGGCTTCCTGCTCGAATCGAATCTGCCGGCTGCGGTCGGAAGTTCGCAATTCGGGCAGAACTTTGATGGCGACGTCGCGGTTGAGTTCCTTGTCGTGCGCGCGATATACCTCACCCATGCTTCCCGCGCCGAGCGGCTCGATAATTTCGTACTGGCCAACATTTGTGCCGGGAGTCAGGGGCATGATCGCGGCCAATTATAGTCTGCGGGGAATCAGCTGGAACACGCTTTTCAGGCTATTTGCGGGGAAGTTAGAACGGGTTTAAACCCGGCTTCGTTCGATGGCTGCGGTTTCGGCCGCAACCACGGCTGGGGTCGGAGCTGCGGAGTCGCTGTCGGTAGCCGGCGCGGTGACGACTGGAGCCACCGGGCGCTTGATGGTGAAACGTTGGATGCGGATTTCGCCGCGCGCATAAACCGCCAGCAGGGCCGTCACGGCGTCAGGATCGAGCCGCTTACCGGCCAGGTTGCGGATAATCTGCAGCGCCTGGTCGGGCGTATGCGCCGTCTGATAAGGACGGTTCGTGGTGAGAGCGTCGAAAGTATCGGCGACGGCGATCACACGGGCCAGTAGGGGAATCTGATCGCCATGCAGGCCGTAGGGGTAGCCGCGGCCGTCCAGGGCTTCATGGTGCAACTCGATGCCGGGAAGCATTTCCGCGAGCTGCGTGACCGGGCGCAGAATATTTGCGCCTTTGGTGGTGTGGGTCTTCATGACCTCAAATTCTTCTTCCGTCAGAGCGCCCGGCTTCTTGAGGATGTGATCTTCAATGCCGATCTTGCCGACGTCGTGGAGCTGGGCCGAGATCTGCAGAACCTCGAGAAATGACGCCGGAAGCTTCATTTCCCTGGCGATCATCATCGAGTAACGCGTCACGCGGTCGGAGTGGCCGCGCGTGTACGGATCCTTTTCGTCGACCGCTCCGGCGAGCATCTGGATCGATCCCATGAACAGGGCGCGGTTTTCTTCCGCGGCGCGTTTGAGGTCT
>Ga0070733_10003057_pt1 | contig 11546 bp, 9 predicted proteins | sample Coa_R1_9_FD_66450 | JGI IMG/M metagenome (GOLD analysis project Ga0070733, IMG submission 66450) | Surface soil microbial communities from Centralia Pennsylvania, which are recovering from an underground coalmine fire - Coalmine... | ecosystem: Environmental > Terrestrial > Soil > Unclassified ... | reverse complement strand
GCGTAGAAAATGTCGGGCATGGCGGCGATATCGGTGACCGGCAGGTCTTTATCCATTTTGCGGACTTCCTCGCGGATGGTTGCGGCTACTTCGGATGGAGTAAGGTCGCTCCGAGTGATGATGATCGCGCCCCAGAGCGGCGCTTGAACGAAGGGCACATACATCATGGGGCCGGGGTCCTTGTTGAGCGCGACATCGCGGATGTCTCCAACGACCCCTACGATTTCCCGCGTAGCGTTGGGCGCGAGGGGAAATCCAAAAGTGAGCCGCTGCCCGAGGGGATCCTGGCGGGGGAAATATTGCCGGGCCATGGCCTGGCTGATTATGGTCACGGGCGCGGAGGAGGACGAATCGTATTGATTAAAGAAGCGGCCGCGAAGCAAAGGAATGCCCATCACATGAAAATATTCCGGGCTGATGGAAGAGTAATCCGCCGTGCGCGTAACGCCGGCATTCGCGGGGGGAACCCCCACGATATCGAATTGCTGATTCACAGCGTTGTGGGCCACGGGCAGGGGTATCCCGATTGCCGAATCCTGCAGACCGGGATGAGCCTGAACGCGAGGCAGCAATTCGTTTCCGAAGGCGGCCCATTGACTGGGCATGGAATATTGAAATCTGGGAAGTGAGACTTCGGCCTTCACGAGATGCGCGGGGTTGAAGCCCGGATCTACCGACGTTAATGAAATGAAGCTGCGGATCAGCAGCCCCGCGCCCACCAGCAGAATCATCGCCAGCGCAATTTCCGCGACGGCCAGCAAGTTGCGCGCGCGTCGGCGCAGGTTGGCTTCACCGGATTGGCCGGCGCCCTCCTTGAGGCTGGTGCGCAAATTGGAATCGGCGGCGAAGAGCGCGGGCGCCAAGCCAAAAACGAAGCCGGCGACCACAGAAAGCAGAAGTGCAAAAATAAGTACGGCGGGATCCACGTGAATGATGGAGGCTTCTGGCAAATCGGAGGGCAGAAGCGTGCCGAGAGTTCGCACGCCCCAGTAGGCAAGCCCGATACCGGCGAGGCCGCCGAGAAGGCCGAGAGTCGCAGTCTCCGTGAGGAGCTGCCGGACGATGCGGCCGCGGCCGGCACCCAAAGCGATGCGAACCGCCATCTCGCGGACGCGTGACGTGGCGCGAGCAAGGAGCAAGTTGGCGATGTTGGCACAGGCAATCAACAGAACGAGACCAACAGCGCCCATGAGTACGAACAAGGCAGACTTTAGATTACTGACCAGCCCTGCTTGAAGAGGAACGACGTGGACGACCCAGCCGGTGTTTTCGGCTGGAAATTCCTTGGCGAGGCGGGCGGCTATGGCATCCATTTCCGTTTGCGCTTGCGCAACGGAAACGCCGGGTTTGAGGCGAGCCAGAGTGCGCAACAAGCGAATGTTGCGCTTTGGCATCCACGCGCTCCAAAGAGGGTCCTGCACAATCGGAATCCAGACATCCGAGTTCTTGGTCACGAACGGCATCCGAAAACTCGACGACATGATCCCCACAATCGTGAAGGGGCGCTTATCGAGATCAATGGACGTGCCGATTACGCCCGGGTCCGCGCCGAACTGGCTGCGCCACAAATCTTCGCTCAGGATTACCACGGGTGGGGCGCCCAGCTTGCCATCTTCGTGGAGAAATGTGCGGCCTGCGATGGGCTTCACGCCCAAAGTGGAAAAAATCTCCGGCGTCACGTCACCAGTATGGACGGTGGTGGGATCGCCGTGCCCGGTCAAGGTCAGATCGTGATTTTGATTTCCGGCTACGTCGCGGAAGACTTGGTTCTGCTCCCGGAGTTCAGTGAAACTCGGAAAAGCCCAGCCCGCCTCAACTATCCCCTCTTGTGGCTTGGATTGAAGAACGATGACCAATTGATTTGGATTGGGATAGGGAAGCGGTTTGAGGAGAACGGCGTAGACAACGCTAAAGATGGCGGTGTTGGCGCCGATGCCGAGGGCCAGTGTAAGGATGGCGATGGCCGTGAAGCCGGGGGATTTGCGCAGGGTGCTGAGACCGAAGCGGAGGTCCTGAAGCAACTGCTCCAGCCAGAGGACGCTCCAAACCTTGCGAGTGTCTTCCTTGACGTGCGTCACGTTTCCGAACTTGCGTAAGGCCGCATGACGCGCGTCATCCGGGGACATGCCGCGGGTGATGTTGTCCCGGGTTTCCCGCGCAATGTGGTCGCGGATGTCCTGGTCGAGATCGTGGAGCATGCGCTTGCGATTGGTCATGATTGGCCCTCCCGCTGAGCGGGACGGAGGATCCTCGCAATGGCGCCGGCTAGCTTGTCCCACTTGCCGGTTTCAACGGTCAGTTGGCGCCGGCCTTTAGCGGTCAGCCCATAAAATTTAGCGCGGCGATTGTTTTCGGAGGTGCCCTCCTCAAATGAAATCCATCGGCGCTTGATGAGCCGGTGGAGCGCGGGATAAAGAGATCCTTGTTCGACCTGGAGAACGTCGGCCGATTGGGATTCGATGGCTTTGGCGATGGCGTGACCGTGGGCCGGGCCCAACTGCAGCGTGCGGAGGATCAGCAGGTCCAGGGTGCCCTGGAGGAGTTCAATGCGTTGCCGTTCTTGTTTAGTAGACATTCTAGGTGAGAGTACTGCGGGACGGGTAGAATGTCAAGGTGAACGGTACGCTGGTCCCTAAGAAAGACCGTTTCCGCAAGACTGCTTCTGATCCGACCAATACTGGGCGCTGAAGGTGGTGAGAATTTCCGGGACGTAGAGAGAACCGTGGCCATTGAGGCACAAATATTCCGTGCCGCTCCGCTCCAGAAATATTTGGGAGAGTTGGCCGATTCTGATTGGATTGGAAAGCACCCGGAGACATACGGGGCAGCGCTGTCTCTGGTCGAGCAAGGCCCAGCGAAATGCCAGGAAGTACGCGACCAGAGTGAATTGCGGCAGAAGGCGACCGAGCACCGGCGCCAAGTCCAGAGTTCCGCAAAATATGATTGAGATGAACAAACACAATTTGATTCCCAGAAAAGCCCATCTTTCAAATCGCTTGGCCCGGGATAGCGACCCCGGCATCGCGGAATATTCACCGATCGCCAAAGATGTTGTGGAAGGCAACGCCAGGAAAGCAAGAGCTACCAGCAGAAAATAGCCGAAGATGACTGCGCGACTTTCCCTGGCCTCACGCATGAGCGCCTCGTAGGGACCAGAAGAACGAAAAAAGAAGAAAACAGAGAGCGCGGCAAGCACCAAGAGGAACAGGAGGCAGTGCAACGGGGATTGCAACCACAGATGCCGACGAGAGTCAGGACTGCAATCATTACGCCGAAACCAGAGGGCATCTTTGAAAGCACCGAGAGAGAAAAATAACACGGTCTTTTTTTGCAACAATCCGCTCCAATTCCATCGCGCAAGCCGCGTCCCGTGGAGCGTCGATTCGCGCGAACGCAAATTGCGCGGCGAAGGATCGCAACTCTGCAGAACGTACCAAAGCTCAGAGTTCCATCCGGCCAGCCACTCCGCGCGGCGCGAGCGCGGCACGAGAACCGCGGCGCTCGAAAGGATGATCGAATGCATGGGGACGCCGCCGCGCTTGGTCTGAATGTTCATACCTTTCCTTCCAGTGACGGGACAAGCCTGGCGAGGAGCGGATATCGCTTGCTGGACTTGCGCAGTGCGGTCTTGCCGGAAGGCGTGAGCTTGTAATATTTCCTGGGCGGGCGCTGTTCTGCATCCGCAATCGACTGAAGCTCGCGCTGCGAGCAAATCAGGCCCTCCTGTTCCAGGCGGCGCAACGCTGGGTAGACGGTTCCACTGGGAAGACCGGTGGTCTCCATCAGATTGTAGCCATAGATATAACCGGAATGGATAGCGAGAAGAATCATGGCGGCGGTGTGGGAAAGCTTGGGGTCTGAGAGCATGGGGAAGTATACCCTATGTAGAATGCTACTTGACAGGCCTAACAGTAGAATGCTACATAGGGGGCTTGATGATGGCCATGCCGGGTTGGAGGGCGGATTCGCGGGGGCAGACGGCCACCTTTCCTGTCAGCTAGAAACATGCTGCAACTCCAAAATGTGTCGAAGAGGTTCCGTGGGACGGTCGCCGTTGACGACGTGAGCTTTTCGGCGCGGGCCGGCGAGATTACCGGATACCTGGGGCCGAACGGCTCAGGCAAATCCACAACGATGAAGATGATCACCGGGCTTATCGCGATGAGCTCCGGCGAGATCTTGTTTGAGGGTGCGCCCATTCGGCGTGACCTGATCGCGTTTAAGCGGCGATTTGGATATGTCCCCGAGGAGCCGCATCTTTACTCGCATCTTAGCGGGCATGAATACCTCATGATGGTGGGCCAACTTCGGAATCTGCCGCCCGCGACTGCAGCGGAGCGGATTGACGGGATGCTCCAGTTGCTTTCACTGCATCGCGATCGGCACGCGGCGATATCAGGGTACTCGAAAGGTATGCGGCAAAAGGTTCTGCTCATCGCGGCACTCCTGCACAATCCCGATCTGATCCTTCTGGATGAACCGTTTTCTGGGCTCGATGTCGGCACGGGGCTCATCTTGCGGCGCTTGATTCAGGAGTTGGCGGCACGGGGCAAAGTGGTTCTGTTTAGCTCCCACGAACTTGAAACCGTGGAACGAGTCTGCTCGCGCGTCGTGATTCTGCACCGTGGCAAGGTGGTGGCCGACGATTCCATCGAGCGGCTGCGCACTTTGATGGAGCTTCCGTCACTGGAGAGAATTTTCTCTCAGCTTGCCATTGAACAAGATACAACGGCGATTTCGAGAGAAATCGCGGACCTGATGGGGGCATGAGCGTTTCACGTGAGTAGACTTCAATTCCGTGTCCTCTACCGACTGTTCCTCTTTCGAGTGGTCGATCTGGAATTGCTTTCTGATTCAGCCAGAGGCGACGCCAGCAAGTTGTTCGGTCAGTTCGCGGCGCTGCTTATTATGGTGAGTCTGCTGCTTGCGTATGCGGGATTGGTTCTTGGGGGAGTCCACGCGCCCGCACAGCAAATGATCGCGTCAAACTGGAGCTTTGAGCTGCTTCTGATATCGACGACGATGCTGGTCGTGGGATTGTTCGCTGTTTTGAGCTGGGATTCGATGTTTCCTGACCGGCGGGACGTTTTGATGCTTGCTCCGTTGCCAGTGCGCGCGCGGACATTTTTCCTGGCGAAAGTGGCGGCGGTGGCGACGGCATTGGGTCTGGCGGTTGGAGCACTACACAGTTTTGCAGGAATTGTGTGGCCCATAGCTTTATCCCCAGCACACAGCGGAATCCTGGGAGAGATACGATCGTTCGCGGCGTACTGGATTACCATGCTTTCAGCCGGTGCGTTTCTGCTTTGTTCACTATTGTGCGTGCAAGGATTAGCCGCGCTTCTCCCGCGGCAACTATTCCTGCGAGTATCCGCGTTTTTACAACTGACCGCGTTCTGCCTGCTCCTCAGCGTTTACTTTCTCCAGCCGACGATGGTGACGCCGGAAGAGCTAACCGCACCTCGGAATCAACATTTGTTGGCTTTGCTTCCGCCGTATTGGTTTCTGGGTATGTTTCAGACCCTCAACGGAAGCGCGCATCCGGCACTTGCGGCGCTGGCGTGGCGCGCGGCGTATGGTCTGGGGATCGCAGTATTGGGAGCCGGCGTTGCGTTCCTGCTATCGTATTTCCGCACTCTTCGGAAGATTGTTGAGGAACCGGACATCGCACCCGGCGCTCGAGGAGGTTCATGGTTGCCGAGCTTTGGAGATGCGGCGATGACGGCGCTGGTGGAATTCAACATTCGGACGGTGTTCCGGAGCCGCCAGCACCGGCTTATTTTGTCTTTCTTTTTGGGGCTTGCGTTCACCATCGTCGTCCTTTATGTGAAAACACCGCTGGCCCAAAACAATCTTCAGGGCGCGCCGAACACAAATCCCTGGCTCCAGGCCAATGTGCCGCTTTTGGTCTCGAGCATCGTGATGATGTGGTTCGCGGTGATCGGAACACGGATGGTGTTTGCAATGCCGATCGAGCTGCGCGCCAACTGGATTTTCCGCATGACGAATGTGCGCGGAGTACAGGATTGCTTAAGCGCCACGCGACGCTCGCTGCTTACACTAGCGGTGGCGCCCGTTTGGATGATTTGGGCGGGAGTGCTTTTGTGGCTGTGGCCGTTGCGACCGGCGGCGGAACATTTGGCGGTGTTGGGACTTCTGGGGGCGATATTGGTGGAGGCCTGTCTGCACGACTTTCACAAAATTCCGTTCACTTGCTCTTATCTGCCCGGCAAAGCCAATGTGTACCACCTTTTTTTCCTGTACGCGATGATATCGGTCTATTTGCTGGATAGGTCAGCCACACTGGAACTGAATTCCTTCCGGAACACGGTGCAATACACCATCGTCCTGATAGTCATGACCATCGTGGCCATTTTGATGAGACGTCGCACGGAGATGCTGGCGCGATCCGATGGACAAGAATTGCGATTCGAGGAAGAGGGAGATCCGGCAGTCATTGAATTGGGGCTGAATTGAGATCGCGCGACTAGCCGAACGCGCGCTAACTAGTGGCTCTTGTTCCAGGTCATGCGGCCGCGCTTGGGGTCGTTGCTTACGAATTCGACTTGATCGGCGTTATCGACGGTATAGGTGCCGCTATCAGTTAGAGTGCCCGAGCTGGTGAGGATCTCGTAGGTGCTCTGGCCATGTTTGGCAGTCATGGAGCCGCTGCCTTGATAGCTGGCTTCAAAAGTGTAACGAAAGTTGTAGTCGATGGTGAGTTTCATGGTACCGGTGAGTCCATCCACCGGAATGTTGGTAATCCAACTGCCTACAAAGGTAATGCGGTCCACTTCGGGGACGCCGCGGTCGACCGTGCTCCAATCATATTCGGCGGGACCGTAAGGACCGACCACCGGGCCGCTGAAAAATATCTTCTCCTGATTTTCGATGCGGTAGTGGGCGTCAATCCTTCCGGCGTGATCGGAATGGAGGACCAGAGTTTTCTCGTTGTCCAAAACTTCCACGGTACCGGCGTCGGAAAGTGTTTCGGTGAGCGTGTAACTGCCGAAGGTGGTTACATGCCAGCTGCGGTTCCAGGTGGCCGACCCATTGGCCATGCTGTTTCGCCAATCTCCGACGAGAGCCCCGTCAAAATTTGCTCTCACAAAAAAATACCAGCAACCAATAGCGATGACGACGAGCAGACCCACGAGAATAATGGGGCCCGCCTTTCCTGACTTGGGGGCCGGGGGCATCGGAACTGTTTGCGGGGGAAATGGTTGAGGAACAGGCTGCGGAGGTGGCGTCTGGCTGAAAATGGGCGGAGCCTGTTGCGGGACGTTGCCCATGGTCGAAACCGGCGGTGGAGGAACTGACACCCAGACCGATTGAGCTGGAGGGGGAGGCGGCGCACCCGGAGATGGAAATCCGGCGGCATTTTGGGCGGCGCCAAGATTTGCACCCGCGCCGGAAAACGAGCTGGGAGCGGCAATCGGACCGACGCCAAGCGCCGCCGCCCAGGAATCAATGGCCCACGCTGCTGCTTCGGGCGACATGCGCTCCTGTTCCTGAAGCCGCTGACTCCAGCTGGACGTGACGGTGGCCCAGGGCACGGAGGGATTGGCGGCAGCGGAAAGAAGGCTGGCAGGCGCACCCTGGCGCAGTGCTCCCATGATGGCCACGACTTCGGTGGGACATTGCGGACAGGCGGACTGAAGCTGAAAGTATAGACGTTGCGGGTCATTCAAGAGCGAATTGCCTTCCGCGCGCAAAAGCTCCGCCAATTTCATGCGAGGAAGATCATTCATCATAGGATTTCTCCCCGGATGTTGCCGAATTGAACGGATGTGCCTGGCGAGAGGCGGATCGTCTTTCCGCTGGGGATCTCGCGGGATTCGCCCTTGGGTGTCCAAGCCATCCAGGCGGCCGTGGAAAGATTTTTGAGTCCAAGGATGGTGGGGTCGGCGGGATGGCGGGTGACCTCGGCAACAATTCCATCACCTGCAGCGGCGCGCAGGCCGGGGAGATCCGCTTCGGCAAAGCGGCGGCCGGGAATTAGAGAATTTCGCTGGCCTGCGACGAAGAATGTGAGGCCGGATGATTGCTGCGGCGCAGTTTGCTGCGGAATGGCCGGCGCACCGGGAGGTACCGAGGGTGCATTTGCGGGCATCACCGTCATGGGCCGAGCCGGCGGCGGTGGGCCAACAGTTTGCGGCGGAGTCCAAGCCGGGGCGGCGGGCGGAGGAGGAAGCGGCGCGGGCATGCCAGTGAATTGAGGCTGTTGAGCAGGCGCTTGCGCGCCGTGATAAAGCTGGGTCGCAAAGTTGCTGCCGCGCGTTGGGGAAATCTGGCGCGCTTTCAAAATCGCGGCGCCCAGAAGAGCGTAGGAAATTATCCCCACGGCGAGCATAGGTAAAGGCGAGTCCAGCGAATCCCAAAGCGCGTGCAAAATCCCCGCAAATCCCCAACCAATAGCGATGGTTTGCCAGCGGCCCTTGGGCTTCATCATGGCCAAACCGATAAAGTATCCCCAGTAACCGCTATAGGCGATGTGGCCGGAGAGATCCCCGCCGACGCGAACAAGAAGGAGATCAAGACCCGCGTTCAAACCGCCCTGATGCAATGCCTGCGGGACGTACTGCAACATCGTCTCATACATGGTGAAGCCGAGAGCAGAGCCGGTGGCGAGGAGGATTCCATCGAGCGGTTCATTCACTTCCAAAGGGCGCGCGAAAGCTGACGTGATTCTCGGCGCGAGGAAGGCGCAAAGAAGGACGGGTATGGCCTTCATCAACTCTTCCTTCAGACCGACCTGAACGAAAATATTATAGAGCAGCGTGGGATATGGATATTGACTCCAAGTTTGAGGGTCAAACGATGAATTGGGAACGGTCATGGGGATGCTGAAGACTTGGTTGAAAAAGTCGAGGCCGAAATAAATGATAAGCGCGGTCATTACCGCGGGAACCAACGGAAGCCACATCGGTTTCACTTTTCCACATTGCCGGTAGACCAGGTAGTAGGTGCCGATGGCCAAGCCCAGTGCCAGGAACCAGAGAAACGGATTGGCTAAAGTGAATCCCAGAAGGAAGAGGACGGCGTAGGGAATGAGATGGGCCTTGCTAACAACTTCTTTCCCTTTGCCAAGAAACGGGAAGAGTTGCGACTTGGTCGGGCGGTCCGACTCTCTCTGCTGGTACGGTCCCCCGGGCCGGCTGGCCATCATCTGCTCACTTTCTCGACAAACGATATGGTGATGGTCCCGGCAGCGCCGGGACTGTTTGGGGAGCGTACATCAGTCGGGGCGATGTTGCTCATAGAATTTCTCCACGCGCGTCGCCAAAGGTGAAGATGATTCCACGCGCAAGGCGAATGGCCTTCCCCGGGGGGACTTCCCCTTCGACGCCTCCCGGAAGACGGATTTTCCAGGTGGCCGTGGAACAGTTTCGCAAACCAAATTCGCCCGGGTGCTTCGGACTGGAAACCACTTCAGCCAATATGCCATCTTCCGCAGAGGCAGAAAGGCCGGGAATTTCACCGGCCATGATTCTGAATCCGTGAGTAAGAAGAATTACTTTGCCCGCGACATATAGAGTGAAAGCAAGAGGAACGGTTTTCACTGGCCCAACTGGAACAGGAGCGGCCTGCGGAGTGGATTCCTGCCGCGCGGTTGTTTCCGAAGATGCCTTCTCTTCCGCGAGTGGCTTTGTTTCGGACGATTGATTGGAACCAGAATCACTGAAGGCGCTGGGTGCAGGAAGCGCGGAATCGCCAGGAAGACCGCGCATGAAATTGGTGGCAAAGTTATAGGCGCGTGTCGGTGAGATTTCGCGAGCTTTCAGAATAGCCGCGGCGAGCAAAACATAACAAGCAATGGCGACGAACAAGGAAAGGATGGAATAAAAGCCGGAGAGTTCGACCGTGGCGTCGTAAACCGAGTGCGCAAGGGTGGCGATCACGAACCCCGAGAGAAGAGTGAACCAGCGTCTGCTCGGGCGGACAATGGCCAAGCCAATCGCGTAGCCGAGGAAGCCGGTGTAAGCCGCATGCCCCGCTACTTCACCTAGCGCTCGCGGGAAGATCAGGAGTGCCACCTTGTCATGCGCCAATTGGAAGTGCCCTGGATTGGTCATGCAATTCAGAGAGAGGAAATAACGATAAGCGGTCTCCGAGGCGCTGAAGCCCATGGCCGACGTGCTGCCCAGCAAAACCCCGTCGAGAGGTTCACGCACGCCGAGGCGCTCCCGCCAGGGAGAGTGGAGAAACCGTCCGAGGATAAGGGCGATGATAACCGGCGAAATCTTGATGATCTCCTCGGGCACGGCCGCAGAGAAATAATGCTTTGCCCATTGATCGAAGAAAGAGGTTGCTTGGGGGCCGAGTTGAAGCATGTTGGGAATGTAATTTGTGAATTTATTGAAGGCAGCGTAAATGTTGCAATCTGTTGCGATGAATCGGCAAGTGATGAAAGTGACCGCGGCCATAGTGGCCAGCCACCAATAGGGTTTGCGAATACCACAGAGTTTGTAAATGGTGTGGACGGATTCCACGGCCATAAAGCAGACGACCATGAGGGCATAGATCTCATACCAGGGGGGATCCTGGAGCGCGGCAAATTCCATGACAAACACGGCGACGAGCGTCATTGAAATGGAAATGACAGAACCCTTGCGGATCCATTCCTGGGTCTCCAACATGCGGATGGTGGGGATGATCTCGGAAACGGTGGGAGGGGCACCCTGCGATTGAGATCTTTTGCCGCCCGGGGATTTCATGCAACCTCCTTTCCTGCAGAGTTCCGCGCAAATACAGCGGAGTAAAGTGAGAAGGAAACGGCTCGTGCACGCCTCAGACGATTGTGGGCCTGCATACTATACCGTTCGCAGGAGGGGGACAAGGCGGCGGAAACTCACGCGGAGCCCAAGTCATGGGTCGCGCAGATACGAATGACCGCCGGCACGGGAATTTCTGCGCGGAGCGACCTGAATCAAGGGCATGTCGAGGCTCTGGGGCACGAATAATTTTAGGCGCGATTCAAGAGTCGCATCGGCCAAGTCCATCTACATTTGTGGAGAAGCCTCCGGCATAGATATGCTTCCAGCATCTGCCAGTCACTTCCGACGAGTGGATAGGACAAATTTGGGATTTAGAAGTGCGCATCATATTTTGGAAATGGGCCGGTGAGGACCGCGATTCCGGAAATAAATTCAAAAGCGCTTGGACCGCGCTATTTGGCGAGTTCGTCGAGTTTGCGTAGAAGGGATGCGGCCAAATCGGACCCGGGATTTTCGGCGGCGAGCGTGGTGAATTCCTTGCGAGCCTCCGCATAATGGCCTGCATGCAGTTCGAGTGTTGCGAGCAGCAAATGCGAATCGGCGAACGCGGTGCGGGCGGTGAGAAGCTCGTGCTGGGCCCAGGTGGACTCGGTGTAGGAGGGGCGGTCGAAATGGGCAAACGAAAGGACGGCGGAGACTCTGTCGCGATAGGGCGGAGGAAAAGCTTGCAGGCCGCTGATTACACCATCCGATGTGATGGTGATTTTGCGCGAGCCGTCACTTAATTCGGCTGGCGGGAGCTTCACGGCGGCCGGCGCGGGAGCTTGA
>Ga0070733_10003056_pt1 | contig 11548 bp, 10 predicted proteins | sample Coa_R1_9_FD_66450 | JGI IMG/M metagenome (GOLD analysis project Ga0070733, IMG submission 66450) | Surface soil microbial communities from Centralia Pennsylvania, which are recovering from an underground coalmine fire - Coalmine... | ecosystem: Environmental > Terrestrial > Soil > Unclassified ... | reverse complement strand
CAAGACTTGTAAATCTGTATTCAGCCCCAAGACCAAATACCGGAACCAGAGTACTCGCACTATTAGGCGGAGTAACACATGTTACACAATTATTTGAAACATTACCAAAACCATAATAGCTGTATCCAACACCGCCCCTGGCAAATAATGAAAAGTCACTTAACGCATCTGCAATAAAGCTAAATGGCAGATGGACCAGCGCCGTCACATCTGTTAGCTGCTGACTTATATTATAAGTTGTGGTTTGTCCATTATATCCAACGCTATAACCAAGCTCCATACCAACAATGCGATTAAAATTATAGCCAGCAAATACAGTTGTAGCAAAAGTTCCGCCATTTTGACTGCTGCCGCTGCCATTAATAAAAGTAAGTCCGTTCTGCGGAGAATTAGTAATGCTGTCATATCCGCCACCAAGGCCAATGTAGAAGCCGCCCTCAGCATAGCATAATTGTGTCATTCCCGCATAGGCAGGAATCCACATTATGATGTAAAAAAATAATTTGCGCATTGTGAAGGGTTACTCTAAACTAACTAAACTCCGCTATTATATAACAAATATATACTCCTCGTCTTTGAATCCTGGACTTTGTCATTCCGCGTCCAGAATCCAAATACTTTGAGTATAACAATCTTTATTTATGGTTCACAACGGTTTTTTTCATTATCAAAAAATCCCCCTGAATCGGATTTTTGTAAGCTTTCTATTATGTTAATTATCTTTTTTACACTATCTTTTACGTCTAACGTTGCATTTAGTCCACCCATTTGAGAAGAAATTTTTAAAATAAATTTGCAATTTTATAAAACACTATGATATAATGGTGGTCCGTTCTTAATTAATCTTTAATAAGAAGCTATGAAGCAGTCACTGATCCCTACGGGTTTCAGCGAATTTGCACTTTCGTTAGTAATTTCTTTTATTAAAATTAATTTTTGCTAAATTTAAAATTGGTAAATGTTAATTTTTTATCTGGAGTTATTAAATGAAAAACTTTAAAATAGTATCTATTCTTCTTTGCTTTTCCTGTATATTTATGTTAGCTGATGAAATGGTTATCGCACCAGCCTTACTGTCTACAATTGGCTCGACGGCAGCACTGAAAAAATTTATATACTGCTCACCCAAAGCCAGTAATAGCGGTACTCATACTATTCAAATTCCGCCCTACAACAAAACTGAAAAAATTTATAGCATGCTCTAATATTAATTTATAGCAGGTATACTGCTGGTAAAGTGATTATCCCAAATAAAATTAAATATAAGACCGGAAAAAGGTTGAAATTTAGTAAATGGATAAAGTAACTGCATATAAATGGTGTAGTTCCGCCAAATAATGCTATTGATAAAGTCCAGCATAGTGCGTACCCGCGATTACGAAACTTGCTGTTAAATGCCCGGCCCAGAGCAAAAACATAATTTCCCTCAAGCGGTGTGTATATCACTGCAAAAATTACCTGAATTGCTATTAAAATAACAAAAGACGCACTGTGTAGAAAATAAAATAATGGGTAGCTAAGTAATAAAAGCAGTACTAAGCTAGCTAACATTATTTTCTTGTAATGAACATGTTTCCCCAAATATCCCCAAAGAATTACGCAGAAAGTTGCAACAATTAATGAAGCTACATTACTCATCCGTGCTATATTGTGGGCAACTTTAAGAAAGCTTTCCAAATAGGTTGGCAGCCACATAAATAGCATATAAAAACTTATTTGCATAAAAGACAAGAGCAGAAAGCATTTGATAAATGGCAAAATAAATTCTTTTTGCAGCCAATCAAATTTTTGTATAGTATTTGCCTGATTATTATGACTGATTGCAATATTTTTCCTGAAATGAAATATCATAATAAACATTGGTATAGAAATCAGAAATGGTATGCGCCATGCCCAATTATATATCGCATCATGGCTAAATTTGGCGTACAATAAAAAAGCAACCAGTGAAGCCAATAATGAGCCAACCCAGCCACCTGATGCAGCCAAACCACAAAATAGGCTGCTATGTTTAGTATCATTTGTTTGCTCATAAACATAGCAAAAATTAGTTGCAACCTGACCACCGCCTCCAAATCCCTGTATTATATTTAATAAAACCAACAATATCGGGGCTACATAACCAATACTATCATAGGTCGGCAGTAATCCGATTAAACAACTGGGAACTGCCATAACCAGCATAGAATATTTAGCAGCTAAACCAGTTCCATGTTTATCTCCAAACCGCCCCCAGAATATACCACCTATTGGTTCAGCTAAAAAACTTGATGCAAATGTAGCAAAGCTTAGTATAACAGCGATAACTTCTGACCCAGGCTTAAAAAATAAATGCCCTATAACTGCTGCTAAATAGCCGGAAATTACAGTATCATAACATTCAAAAATATTAGTTGTAAAACTAATGCTAAATAAATTCTTATGGCTTGATTTTGAAGTGTCCATACTTCCCTACATTAATTTAGAATCTTGGAGCCAATCATTCTTGAGTAAAATGATTCTGGCATCTTTTTATGAAATCCTATTGAAAATAGGTATTCACATAAGTTTTTAAGATTAGTATTAGTTAAACCTAGTTTTTGACAAATATAGTTTTTTTTCTTTACAATTGTATCTATAGTTCTTGGAGTGTGCTTTGGCCTAAAAACATCCATAAATTCAGCAACTTGCTGAAAATTCCAACCGAGTAAAAAAAGAAAACAAACTTCCTGCTCATATTCATTTAAAACAACATTTTGTAGACTTATTTCTTGTTTCATCGACTCTATACTGCCAAGTATGCCAAAACGCAGTATATATGTCGGCACAATATTAATGAAATCTCTTAATTGAACATTTGTAGCTGTGCCAACGATACCCAAAATTGAGGCCGATGGTTTATGATAAAAAATACGTTTATTCGCCACTCTTGCTTTTAATCCATCACAATACTCAAACACACACAAAACTTCTGAGTTTTTACTTATATCACAGGTATTTATCAATTCTTGCTCCTGCTGTACTATTAATGCCGCATGGCTGGCTATACTTTCACAAGGAAAATCAGCAATTAATTTACCCGCAAAATCTGCCCCGGATTTAAAACCAAAAGTTTTAGCACTTGTATCTGAACCAATAATACTTCTACAATTAACATCCTTAAGCAAGCACATAAAATCTGTCTGAGATGCAAGTAAAGTCATAGAATTTTTAAATTGATTTATATGCTCAAGATGTTCATTTGTATAATTCTCAGGCTTTATAATTTTGTACTTTTCCATATTAATTTCCTCTGGCTAAATGACTAACCAAGAACTTTAGCACCGATCACTCTTGAATAGAATGAATTTGGCATTTTAGTATGAAAGCCCAATGAGACCAAGTACTCACAAAAATTTTCAATATTAGTGTTGGTTAAGCCCAATTTTTGACAGATATAATTCTTTTTCTTAATAATAGTATCCCCTGTTCTTGGATTGATATTGGGTCTAAAAACATCCATAAAATCTGCAATTTGGCGGCAATCCCAACCAAGCAAAAAAAGAAAGCAAATTTCCTGCTCATATTCATTTAAAGCAATGCCTTCGATATCTGTATATTGCTGCATTGATTCTATACTGCCAAGAGCACCAAAACGCAATATATATGTAGGTACAATATTTATAAAATCTCTTAGCCCAACAGTTTTAGCAGAACTCAGAACGCCAAGAATGGCGTTAGATTGTTGATGATAAAAAAGACGATCCGTTGCAAGCCTAGCCTTTAATCCATCAACAAAATTGAATACAAAAAGAATCTCTTTCTGTTTTTTGATATCATCGGTATTTATTAACTCTTGATCCCATTGTATCCGTTGAGCATCGCACCGCGCAACATCTTCAAGCGGGAAATCTGCAAACCTCTTGCCTATTAATTCCTTTCCGGATTTAAAACCAAATTTTACAGCACTGGCGTCAGAACCCATGATAATTTTTGAATTAACATCATTTACAAGAAATAACAACTCCATCTGTGTTGCTAATAAGTCTGTAGATTTTTTAAATTTATTTATATATTCAAGATGTTCTTTAGTGTAATTCTCGGGTTTAACAACATTATACTTTTCCATCTTTCATTCTCCAAAACCTTTATTAATCCTTCTGCACATACATCAAACTCAATTAATAACTTTTGCACCAATTATTCTTTGATAAAATGATTCTGGTATTTTTGTATGAAAGCCTAATGAAAACAAGTATTCGCATAAATTTTTAAGATTAGTACCGGTCAAACCTAGTTTTTGACAAATATAATTTTTTTCCCTGTTAACAGTATCCACTGTTCTTAGAATAACATCCGGTCTAAAAACATCCATAAAATCTGCAATTTGCTTAAACCCCCAACCAAGCAGAAAGAGAAAACAAATTTCCTGTTCATACTCACTCAACATAACATCTTGTATTTTTATGTTTTTTTCCATAGGCTCCATACTGCCCACTGCACCAAAACGTAGTATGTATGTAGGTATTATATTAATAAATTCCCCTAGTTTAACATTTTTTGCATCTCCTATAATTCCAAGTATAGAAGCTGAAGGCTTATGGTGAAAAAGATGCTTATTTGCTATTACGGATTTTAATCCGTCACAATATTCAAATACACAAAGAACTTCCAATTTTTTATTTACATCACAACTATTAATCAATTCTTGCTCTTGTTGTGTAATTTGTTCTGCGCATTTCGCTATACCTTCACAAGGATAATCAACAATATGTCTATCCGCAAAGTCTTGCCCAGACTTTAAACCAAAGACTTTTGCACTCTCATCCGAACCAATAATTCCTCTAAAATCAGTATTTTTAAGCGAAAACATCAGCTTCATTTGTGTTGCCAAAAAATCCGTAGAATCTTTAAATTGATCTATATATGCAAGATGTTCTTTTGTGTAATCCTCAGGTTTTACAACTGTGTATTTCTCCATATTAACCTCCAAATTGTCCCAATAATTTTTAATCGATGTCCAGCTACATGTCAATTACAACAAATATACCGCTGGAAGCGTAATTAGTGCAAATAATATTAAATATATCACCGGAAAAAGAGTGAAATGCAGCAAATGCGTAAAATAACTACATATAAGCGGCGTTGTACCACCAAATAGTGCTATGGACAAAGTCCAGCATAATGCATACCCACGATTACGAAACTTGCTGTTAAATGCCCGGCCCAGAGCAAAAACATAATTTCCCTCAAGCGGTGTGTATATCACTGCAAAAATTACCTGAATTGCTATTAATATAACAATTGAGGCACTGTGCAGCAAATAAAACAAAGGATAACTAAATAATATAAGTAATACTACACTAGCTAGCATTACTTTTTTATAATTAATATGCTTTCCAAAATATCCCCATAAAATAACACATATAGTTGCAATAATTAATGATACTACATTACTTAAACGAGCTGCATTATGTGCAATTTTCAAAACACTCTCCAAATAGGTTGGCATCCATACAAATAACATGTAAAAACATACATGCATAAAAGATAATAGAAGAAAACATTTAATAAACGGTATAATAAATTCCCTACATACCCAATCAAGTCTTTCTACAACATCAGTCCTATAATTGCTGGTTTCAATATTTTTTCTAAAATGAAATATAACCATAAACATTGGTATAGAAATTAGAAAAGGTATGCGCCAGACCCAATCATATATAGATTTTTCTGTAAAATATGCGTATAACAAGAACGTAATTAATGATGCTAATAATGAACCAACCCAACCACCAGACGCAGCTAATCCACAAAAGAAACTACTATATTTTGTATCTGTTGTACGCTCATAAATGTAACACAAATTAGTCGGTACTTGCCCACCAGCACCAAACCCTTGAATTAATCTTAATATCAATAACAAAAATGTAGCAGCATATCCCATAGTGTTATAAGTTGGTAATAAACCAATTAAGCAACTGGGAGCTGCCATAATTAGCATAGAAGATCTGGTTGCCAACCCTGATCCGTGCTTGTCGCCAAAATGTCCCCAAAATATACTTCCAATAACTCTCATGACAAATGATGATGCAAAAAGAGCAAAGCTTAATATGGCAGCCATCGCATCTGAATTTGTTTTAAAAAATAAGTGTCCGATAATAACTGCCATATATCCGGAAATTAGAAAGTCATAAACCTCAAAAATATTAGTCGTAAAGCTAATTTGAAACAAATGTATGCGGCTTAACTTAGAGCTCTGTAACATAAACCTTTACTTTCACATTCAACAGAAAATCGATAGATACCTAGTTTATAATTTTAGTACCGATCATTTTAGAATAAAATGACTCTGGCATCTTATTATGCAAACCTATTGAAAATAAGTACTCGCATAAATTTTTAAGATTAGTGTTGGTTAATCCTAATTTTTGGCAAATATAGTTTTTCTTTTTAATAATAGCATCTGTTGTTCTTGGAGTGCCATTGGGTCTAAAAATATCCATAAAATCTGCAACTTGCTGAAAACTCCAACCAAGTAAAAAAAGAAAACAAACTTCTTGTTCGTACCCATTCAAAGCAGCTCCTTGTATATTTGTATCCTGCTTCATTGATTCTATGCTGCCAATTGCCCCAAAACGTAATATATAACTAGGAATAATATTAATAAAATCTTTTAACTTTACATTTGTAACGGAGTTGCTCACTCCTAAAATAGATGCCGATGGCTGATGATAAAATAACTGTCTAACTACCGTCCGAGCTTTTAAACCATCAGCATATTCAAATACACTAAGAGCTTCTACATTTTTATTTACATCACAAGAATCTAGTAAATCTTGCTCTTGCTTGTCAATCTGTTCGGCGTATTTCATTACCCCTTCACAAGGGATATCAAGCATACCTCTACCAGCAAAATCTGAACCACATTTTAAACCAAGTGTTTTTGCGCTTATATCTGTACCACTAATAAATTTTAAATTCGTATCCTTTAAACCCAGCATCAAATTAGTTTGCATCGACAATAAAGAAACTGAATCTTTAAACTGATTTATATATTTGATATGATCTTCTGTATAGCTCTCTGGCTTTACAATTTTGTATTTCTCCATATTTTACCTCCAAATTAACTATTAATTACTCTTATCCTTAATAAATATATAACGTAATGGTGGCTATTTACATGATTTTGGTTTGACGTACTCTAGAGTACAGATCCAGAAATGCAATAGTACTGCATGCTTATCCATAAAATTAATGAGCATGCAGTAATATCGATAGAGTTCAAGCATGTTAATTATAACACTAACGCTCAAATAACTGTTATCTTTTTTTACTCCAAAATGCTGGAGTACTGATTATTGGACTAGATTCCAGGGTAAATTAATAGATATAATTCTATCTAGAATAGCTGCTAATAATGGTTAATGATTATAATCGTGAGGGTTTTCCGCTTTGTTCTTCTAGCAAAACATTTAATCAAGTGTTTTATAGCAATAGCATTAAGTACCTGTGGTAGGTTATGAAAGTCCTCACGAATGCAATTATTCCATTACTTCATAGGATAAAAATCAACAGCATTTTTAATGGCTATAAACAAATGCTTATAAAGTATTTTACCACAGTTTTATAAAATAACGATTAACTTTTTACTGTTAACGAGATACTTCTCTTCTATTACCTATTAATTACTCTAATGCTATACGTGTACAGCATCATTTTGCCTCATACCATATTAAAAGTCAATTAAATAAATTTGGCATCCAGACTATTTTGAACTAATTGCTTTAAATCAGCATCATTAATATTGCAAGCATTACATAGTTCAATGTAATTTTGGTTTACATAACCATTAAAATACGCGGGGTCATCTGAGTTGATAGTCACTCTTACCCCATGGTGAAGAAGCTCCAGTGCCGGATGCTTGGATAAATCAGGGATAACCTGCAAACAACGATTAGATAATGGGCACATTGTTAGAGCAATTTTTTCTTTAGCAATTCTTTTTACTAATGCTTGATCAGCCAATATCACATCACCATGATCTATCCTATCTATCCCTAAAATATCCAACGCATCCCACACATAGCTTATTGGCCCTTCTTCTCCGGCATGTGCCACCAATTTAAGCTTCTCCCCGCGTGCACGGTCAAATAAGTTTTTAAATTTACCTGGTGGATTACCAAATTCTGTGGAATCAAGCCCAATGCCAATAATTTTATCCCGATAGTTCATAAGGTCATCAAAAACACTTAATGCATTATCCTCACTCAAGTGCCTGAGAAAACATGGGATTAAGCTGCCTTGTATACCGTAATCAACCCGAGCCTGGGTTATGCCACGCCAAATACCATCAATTACAGTAGAAAGCAAAACACCTCTTTCAATGTGTGCCTGTGGGTCAAAAAACATCTCACTATGCGTAACATTATCCTGATGAGCTCTAGCTAAATAGGCGTAAGTCAGATCAAAATAATCTTGTTTTGTTTGTAATACCGACATTCCCAAATAGTATAGATCCAGAAATTCTTGTAAATTATTAAACCGGTATGCTTTAGTAAAGTCTGCCAAAGAAGCATATTTAAGCCTGACATCATTCTTTTTTGCCAGATCTAACATCATCTGCGGCTCCAAGCTTCCCTCCAAATGTATATGTAATTCAGCTTTGGGTTTATTGATAATATTCATCATAAGCTTCTTAGTCCTTATATTTCATTTGGAATAACTATGCCTTGCGTAACCGCAGTGCATTTAAAATTACAGTAATTGAAGATAAACTCATAGCAATACTTGCAATAATAGGATTTAGTAAAATGTGCCAAAAAGGATAGAGGGTTCCTGCAGCTATTCCTACTGCAATAATATTATAAATAAATGAACCAAATAGGTTTTGCTGCATATTTCGGTTCATCGCCCGCCCAATTGTAATTGCATCATTCACACCAACCAGCGAACTGCGCATCAACATAATACCTGCACTTTGCAATGCTACATCAGTACCACCACCCATTGCTATTCCAACATCAGCCTGAACCAGGCTTGGCGCATCATTAATTCCATCCCCAACAAATGCAACAACATGATTCTGTTGCAATGTTTTTACAATATTTATTTTATCCTCTGGCTTACAATTTGCATACACAGCATCCAAACCAACATGACTAGCAATATAATTGGCATTTTCCTGGTTATCTCCAGTTACCATTGCTACTTTCATTCCATTTTTACGTAATTGGTTAATGGCAAGCTCAGAATCATGCTTAATTGCATCACTGATATCAATCCTGGCCAAAACATTATGTTCATCAGCTAAAAAAACCTGGGTAAAGTGATTGTTTATAAATAAACTACTCTCAGGAAATTCAAGTTTCTTTTGCAACACAACACGTTCAAATGTGCATGTTTGGTTAAGTTCCCCACCGGCGGGTCGCTGGCTCTCCATTTTTAACTTGCTTTTTATCCAATCTTTGGAACCAACAAAATATGTCTTGCCCTTTATTTTGCCCATTATTCCGCTACCACTAACCATTGTAAACCCACTCACCTTCATATCCGCTTTAATTTCTGGTTGACAATTTAGAATAGCACCAGATAATGGATGTTCGGACCCGCTCTCTAAAGCCTTAATTAAAGTAAGGCAGTCTTTTACTGTATATGCAGTAGCAGTTTCAACTGCCATTACTGTAGGTTTACCCTCGGTTATTGTTCCTGTTTTATCCAGAAGCACATAATCCAGTTTATCCATATTACTTAAGCAGCTGGTATCACGAATTAAAACCCCTTTAATAGCGCTTCTACCTAAGCCAACCATTAAAGCAACCGGAACAGCTAACCCTACTGCACAAGGGCACGCAATGATTAGTATCGTCATAAAGGTAGAAACCGCATAAAATACTTTTGGTTCTGGTCCAAAATACCACCAAATTAATGCCGTACTAATTGCAATTAAGATCATTGCTGGTATAAAAACTTTAGCTACTTTATCTGCAAGTTTTGCCAATTTTGGCTTAGACATCTGTGCTGATTTTACTAAATTAATGATTTCTGAGAGTACTGTTTTATCACCTACCCCATGTACTTCAAATAAGAAAGAACCTGTCGTATTAATTGACCCGGCAATTACTTTATCACCAATTTTTTTATGTACAGCCAGCGGCTCACCAGTTAACATTGCCTCATCAATATGGCTTTCTCCAGATGTAACAACCCCATCAGCAGGAATGCGTTCACCTGGCCTGATTTTAACAATATTACCCACCGATAACAAATTAGTCTTGATAACTTTTTCCTGTCCATCTTTTATTATTGTTGTTTTGTCTGGTTGCAGAGCACTCAGGCTTTTAATTGCACTGGTTGTATTAGCTCGTGCTTTATCTTCAAGATATGTTCCCAAATTGATAAGACCAACAATAATTAATGCAGACTCAAAATAAACATATTGCAATTCTACTGAATGAAAAAAATAACTGCTTGCTATCACCCAGGTTGAATATATCCAGGCCGCACTAACTCCAAGAATAATCAGGCTATACATATTAAGATTTAGTGTAAGAAAACCATTTATCCCGCTTTTATACATTGATTTGCCAGTAAAAAGAATAATCAGCAAAGATAATATAGACTGGGCTGCTCCCCAACCAACCCCGGCAAAACTTGTATAATCTGGCATAGCCATGTTAGTCATACCAAATATCATCAGACTTAAGCCAACCAAAATTGGTAATACTACATATACACCTAAATTCATTTTTGCTTTGGTTATTTTATCTGATGTGGCAATATAGCCTAAACTTTTAACTGCTGCCATAACTTGTTTATCAAGATTCGCGCTGGTATATTTTACTGATAGGGTTTTTTCTAATAAACTAACTTTTGCTTCACTAATACCATCTATTTGTCCCAAGCGGTTTTCTATTTTATTTACACATCCGGCACATTTGATATTTTGTAAGCTAAATTCACTATAAAGATTATTCATTCATATCCTCTCCAATTTACTAATGCGTTTCATGGCTGATGGATGAGCAGCCGATAACCTCTTCCAAAGGTCATCATCTGGATTCGTAATTATATGAGCGGTCTCCAAATAACTAATCAAACCATCTTTATAACCAACTTCTTTAGCAAATTTATCTGCTTTATATGTATACTGACGACACATTAAGCGTAAACTTATATCAAGCAACCATCTGACTATCCAATTAAGAATTATCACTGGCAGAAAAATTATTAATGGGATAAAGGTTATGACTGGCATTAAATGCAGTCCTTTCTTGCCAAATTTACCCACCATGGCTGCCAATAGCTTCCTGCAGGTAGTATATACTGCATTTAGCCACATGATTATCCGTGTTGCCAGTCCACCAAAAATAAGTATTGCCAAAATAAAACTGTCTCTATTATATAAATGCCACAGTTCATGTGCGATTACCGCCTTTAATTCATCTTCAGTTGCAGTCATTAGCAACCCATCAGTTAGTAGGATCGTATTGCTGCCAATTGCCTGTGAATCTGGTATTTTACTATTAACTAATCTAATATTTAACTTATCCGCTTGAAATTCAGTATGTTTGAGTAGATTAACCTTTTT
>Ga0070733_10003053_pt1 | contig 11553 bp, 5 predicted proteins | sample Coa_R1_9_FD_66450 | JGI IMG/M metagenome (GOLD analysis project Ga0070733, IMG submission 66450) | Surface soil microbial communities from Centralia Pennsylvania, which are recovering from an underground coalmine fire - Coalmine... | ecosystem: Environmental > Terrestrial > Soil > Unclassified ... | reverse complement strand
GGTTCGAAGGCGTGATTCCGGAAGGTGAATACGGCGGCGGCACGGTTATGGTGTGGGACACGGGGACGTGGACGCCGGAGAGTCCGGACATCACCGAAGCGTTGAAGAAGGGCGATCTAAAATTCACGCTGCATGGTAAAAAATTGCATGGTTCGTGGGTGCTCGTTCGAACGCACGGTTACGGGAGTTCATCGGGCAAGTCGTGGCTGCTGATCAAGCATCGAGACAAATTTGCTACGACGGAAGATATTGTGGTGACCGAGCCAAAGTCCGCAGTGAGCAAACGACTGCTCGCTGATATCGCGCGGGACGCTGGCGGTGATGTGGAGAAGGCGGCAACTGGGGATCCCAAATCGCACGATAAGCCATCGGGGCGGAAATCGCCCGCTAAGAAGGCGAGTTCCAAGAAAGCTTCGGCCGGCAGCGGTACGAAACAGCGGCAGCAACTTTAACTTGCACCGGGGCTCAGGAGCGCTCAGAACACTTTGTGATAGTGGACATCGATGCCGTAGCCGCCGTTTTCGTCGCGCAGCACTGAAACTCCAACCTTTTTATTCACCTGATACTGAATCTGGATACTTTCATTCTGCGCGTTCGTGATGTCGGTGCTGAAGGTGAGCAGAATGTTGCCCGAAACGCGCTGTTGAATAGCTACTTGCGATCCTGGGTTTGAGTTGCTGCCCGCCAGCGGATTCAACGTCAGCTGCGAAATGCCCGTGAGTTTTTGCACCTGTGAAGCAACTTGGCCACCCGCGGCGCTCGCAACTGCGGATTCCGCGCCGACAGAAGCCGGCGTGTTGCCGTTCGATGCGGACTGCGCCGTCGTTTGACCAAACGCCAACAGATTAATGATGTCTGCGGTCGGCAAAGCGGGATCGGACGTGTACGTCGTTTTCAGCTGATCGACGGGGCCTAAGATGCTGGCCGTGATGTTGTACTGCTCGATGATTGTTTTCACTTGAAGGTTCACGACCGGATCGGTGCGAACGGGATTCGAAAACGAGATGGTACCGCTGGAGATTTCGAAACGCTTACCGAGGAAGAAAACTTCGCCGTTGGTGAGCAATACTCTGCCAATCAAGACCGGTGTGGCTGCGGTTCCTTGTGCGGTCAGGCTTGCGGAACCAGCGATGCTCAACTGGCTGCTAGCCAGACTGAGATTTGGCGACGACTGCACAGCAACGTTGAGCTTGATGTTGTTTGCGATGCTGGACGGGTCGGAGACGGTTTCATCGCCGGAGAAGTTAGCGAGAATCTCGGAGAGGTCGGAGCCTTGAATGAACGCCAGCTTGTCCACCACGACGCGACCGGTCAGCAGCGAACTGTCGATCGAACCGTTCCAGGCAAGATCGGCGTTCATGACGGAGCGAACGCCGCTTTGGCGAATGCGCACAGAGTTTGCCTGCATCGCCAGATTAAAATTCGGCGTCTTGCCGTAGGTCGCGGTTCCGGTGACCTTGATGGTGCCGCCGCCCGAGTTCGCGGTGAGATTGTTGATGTTCACGCGGTTTCCCGATATGCCGATGTCGCCATTCATCGCTTCGATTCCCACCGGCAGGCTGTCGGACGTAATGACCGCGTTCTCGATGCGAACGCGGCCGTCGATGACCGGTTGCGTCATCGGTCCTTGCGCCTTCATTTGAATATTGACCATACCTGAGGAATGACCGCCATCCGTCCAAGGTTGCAGGATATTGAGGTTCACGCTTCCATCGGCGGCGACGTTCATCGCTCCGCCACTTTGCGCCGGCACGGTGCCGCTGAATCGAATGTCGGTGTCTTGGCCTTTCAGTTCCGCGCTTTCGAGAGTTACGACTCCACCGCGGTAGTTGATTCGAATCGGAGAGGAGTTAGCGAGCTTTAGAGTTTGCGCCTCAAGCTGAAGAGTCGGAATCTCGATTCGCGCTTGCAGTTGTGCAGGAGTTTGCAGCGGTCCTTCGAGCGTGCCGTGAATTTCGAGTTCGCCGTTGGCGGCGTGCTGCGAATTGGGAACGAAGCGCGTCAGGAGCGCTCCGATCGGAACCTTGCCGGTGTCGAGCGTAACGTTTGCAGGATAGCCTGGCGTCAGTTCGACGCTCCCTTTTGCTTGAATCGATGTTTGGTCGACGTTCGAATTCAAATGGAACTCAGTGTGCTTCCCTTTCGCGTCGAATTGCGCGTCGACCTGATGAAAGGTTTCACCACGCATCACGAGCTCGGGGATTTGCAGATGCGCGGTCAGATTTGGATTGTCGATTGAGCCGCTGCCGGAAATGCTGGCTGTCAGTTTCCCATTCACGGGTCCCGCAGAGCGCTGAAGCGCCTGCACTTTCTCTAATTGAAGGCCGTCGGTGCTCATGGCGATTTCGTAGTGTTTCGCGGTCGGTTGGTACGCGAGCTTCGTCGTCATGGCACCAGCCGCGGCCCGCACATTGCCGTTGAGATGAATCGTTTGCTGGTCCGCGTTGATGTCCATGGCACAGAGGCTGAGAGGCTCGTTGTATACGACCGCTTTGGCAATCTCGAGATGACCCTTTGCTTGCGGCTGCTTTTGCGTTCCGCTGGCGTTCAGTTCGCCACTGAGCAGGCCTTCGACCGGATATTTCGTTTGTGCGAGATTCTGGAGGTCGGACGCCGAGATTTGCTCGAGATGCGCGTGTGCTGCAAAAGGAGCGTTCGGGTCGGGTGACCATTTGATGAGCCGCGTCTTCGCGTCGAACGTCATTCGTCCCTGAGTGGCGTTGACGAACGAACCGTCGCTGATTGCGACTGATCGCGAATCAACTGCGACGTGCGCCCGCACGGATTTCCACCGTGTCTGTGAGAAGGACGCATTTGTCAGCGAAATCTGTCCGTCGAAGTGTGGATCGGCGACCGCGCCCGAGACCTTGCCGTTAAGCTCTGCCGCTCCGTGAACATCGTAAGCGGCGATCAGGCGCGACGAATCGGAGGGCGCAGCGACTGACGCGAGGTCGCCAAGTTCGTGCAAGTCGCGCGTTGTCAGGCGGACTTGAAGCACCGAGTCTTTGCTCACAACACCGCTCAGACTTAGCTCGGTGTTGCCTGTGCGTAGCGAGGATTGCTGGAACGAAGCGCGATTACGAGCGGCATCATAGTCAACAACAAGGGTGCCATCGACGGGAATCGCGTTGGCCGAAGGATTCGAGGCGGAGTGAAGCAGCGCACGAGCATGCGCGGTCGCGTTGCTGATGGAGCCTTTCCAATCGGCATTGACGTCGAGATCGGCGGTTGCCGCGAGTCGCGGCGTGTCGACTTTGTTCGTCCCGGCGAAGCGGATGGCATCGTCAACCGACGCGCCACGTAAAGTGAAGCGCACTTTTCCCGAGTTGTTGACGATGTCGAGCACGCTTCCGTCGGAGACGAGTCGTCCGCCGAAGACCTCGGCGTGCGTGTCGCCGATGCGCAGCTCTCCGTTTCGAAGCTGATACGTTCCATGAAGCGCGCGAATCGCAACCCTCGATTGGCCGGAAGGCACATTCATCGCGGCGCTTTCGATTGTGCCGTCGGTGAATGTTCGTTGCGTCCACTGCGTGCCGGCGGCTGTGCGATAGGTAGCCTTACCCTGCAAAGCAAAATCGCCGGTGGGAAGAGCGGCGTCTTTCAACACCCACGCAAGATCTTCGCCTGACACCTGCGCTTGATATTGGCCAGCGAACTCTGGACTCGCGTAGTTCGCGAGTTCACCGCGAACCACTAGTTTCGAATGCATCATCGCGACATCGAGGGTTTCGATCGTGCACCTCTTCGCGTCGGCGCTGAAGTGCAACTCTGCGCGATGTTCGAAAGTCCGTGTTTGTGCGGTTTCGAGTCGGCCCGAATCGTAAGCGACTACACCTTTATATATGTTGGTCGGGCGATCGAAATCGACTTGTGTCCGGAAGCCTGTCAGCACCGCCGATAAAGGAGTCTGCCGATCATCATATTGAAGAAGGCCAGTGTTGATGGTGAGATGGTCAATTTGAACGGCCATCGTGGAATTCGACGACGGCTGCGTCTGCGGGGGTGTGGGCAAGTTGTTGTGCCCGTCCGGGTCGGTCTTCACAAAGATGAAGGGATGATCGATCGTAACGCTATCGATTTGCATTTGACGATGGAGCAGCGGCCAAATTTGCAGACTGACCTGAAGACGATCGGTCGTGAGCAGAGGCGTTTTGCTGGCGGCGGCAGGATTGACAGCAGTGATTCCGAACAACTCGATCGAAAGTGGATGCCAATTGACGTCCAGGCTTTGCACATGCACTTGTGCGCCGGTGCTTTCTTCCACGCTGCGGATTAGCTTACCCAGCGCATAAGCCTGAAACGATTTCGAATGCAGCACGACTGCTGAAGCGAGAACAAGAACGATCGCGACGGCCGGGACGGCCACCGTAGCCCAACTCAAGATTCGACGCCTGCTCATTGTCCCGCCTCGTTCTCAGTTGGATGCTCGGTCATGACCCACAGTCCCTAAAAAGACTGCCCGAGCGTCACAAAATATTGCGTCGCCTTCACCCCGGGGACTGGATTCAGGTTTCGACCAAAATCGACTCGAATCGGACCGACCTTCGTGTAATACCGAAAACCGAAGCCAATGTTGTTCGTGTAATTGCCGAGGAATTGATTCGCGCTGATCGCGCTGTAGACGTTACCGCCGTCGTAGAAGACAACGCCGCCGAGATTGTCGATCAACTTAATCGGGAAGCGCGCTTCGGAGTTGAAGATTGCGAGCATACGGCCGCCGTCGGGAACGCTGATCAGCGTGCAGGTCGATGAATCATTTGGATTCGAGCAGACAGGCACGGGACGCTGCGGGCCGGCGCCATTGATCGGAAATCCCCGCAAAGAGTCCGGGCCGCCGGTGAAGAATCGTTCACTGAGAGGCACGTATCCTTGATTACCGAATCCCGCCGCAAGCCCGAGCCGGAACTGATTTGCCCAGGTCAGCCAAGGTCTCACGGGGCGATAGAAGGAGGTTTGACCCAGGAAACGCACGAAGCTGCTGCTGGAGCCGAATGCGGTGGGCGTCGCGCCAAAGTTGAATGTCTGATACCAGCCGCGATGCGCGTCGAGCGGATTGTCACGCGTGTCTCGAATGTACTGGGCGTACACCGTCGAAAGTTTGACTCGCTGGTCCTGTGGGAGCACGAGTTCCGGAATGAGGATCTTGCTGAGGTCGGTGCGCTGATAGCTATAGCCGGCGACGAGCTTTTGCGTGTGCTTCTTGTCGAGTTGCCGCTCCACCTGAAACGACGCTTGTTGCAGCAGTGCGGTGAAGATGGGATTTTCGGTCGTGCGCTCAGTGGAAATTGAAAAAAGCGATGACCACGATGAACCATGAAGATAAGGATCGGCATAAGTCAGCGACAGTCGCTGATCGAGCCGCGAGGCGACCAAGCCGATCGTAGCCGTTTCCGCTTTGCCGCGGATGTTGTGGCGCGAGAATTGGAAGGTTCCGCGCGGACCAATGAAACTCTTTTGGCTTACGCTGAACTTATTGCCGAGGCTAACTGGCGGAAGGCCCGGAACGACGACCGCGCCCACGGGAATGTTGCCGTTTCGCGGAATGATTTCGAGCCCGCCGCCGATGTCCATCGTATTCCGCCGCGACTCGTGGACACGAATGACGACGACCTGCTGGCCTTCGTCGTCTGTCGTCGCACTCACTGGCGCGACACTGGCCCAATCGAAAACACCAACGCTGTAAAGATCGCTTTCAGACTTCAGAAGCTTCTCTTGGCTGAGCGCATCTCCTGAGTCGACGTTTTTGTCGCTGATCGATCGAATAAATCTCGGTTTGGTGTGATCGGCGCCTAGCAAAAGGACTTCGCCGACTTTTTCCCGGCGACCTTCGTCAATCTTGTAGACGACATCCACCACATTCATATCGCCGTTAACAGCGGTCACTTTCGAATCGAACTGGACGTTCGGATAGCCGTGATTCAGATACCAGGCCAGAATCTGATTACGATCTCCTTCCAGAAGATGTGGCGAGAACGGTTTGCCTGCGCTGAGTTGAAGGTCACCATTCTTCCCTTTCAACTCCATCCGCTCACCGGAAGGATCGAGGATGGCAAGACTGTGAACTTTCGCCTGAACACCTTCGTCAATTTGAAACGTGATGTCGATGTCCGGATCGTGGTCCGTCACGACGGGCGTGACTCTCGCCTTTGCGAAACCAGCGTTGCGATACATCGTGGTTATCGAAGCAGCGCTCCGTTTTAGAAGATCCTGACTATATTTCCCGCGGTTGAGGATTAGTTTCGCTCGTCGGATAACGATGTGTGACTGCAACTGCTCGGTCGTGAGGTACTTATTTCCCGAATAGCTTATGCCCGTGACCTTGTGTTTGCCGCCTTTGTCAACGCGATAGACGATGTTGACGTGATCGGCTTCCTTGGTCACATCGGAGTGCACTTCGACGTCGAAGAAGCTCTTCGCCTGAAAATAAGAAACGAGATTTCGCTGCCCCTCGTCGATTAGATCCTGTTCGACCGAGTTCTCCTGATAAACCGGGATCAGCTTTTCGAGTGTGCGACGCCAGATCCGCGCACCTTCCACCTTAATAGCCACCGTAGGTCCCGGGTCGATCGTCAGCGCAAGATTCACCCGATTTGTTTCGGAGTCATACGTGGGTTGCATGCGAACGTTGGATGCCAAGCGACCCAGTTTCCGAAAATGCGCACGCAGCCGATCGAGCGACTTGTCGATGCGGGCCTCCGAATACGCGACGCCCGGTTTTAAGGAAGTAAAGCCGATTCTTGCCGACAAAGAATTCAGTGTGTGTTGAATGTCCATCGATTCCGCGGGCGTCACTCCCTCGATGTTCACCTCGCCGACCTTCGCGTGCAAACCCATGTCGCACTCGAACGCAATATTCACGAGCCGGTGCGCGTCATCGACCTTCGGCGAAGCGGACACCGACGCCGAGAAAAAGCCCTGCGTCGCAAAATATTTCTGCAGAGCGTCCTCTTTGTCCGAAAGTTCATCCTTCACGAAGGGCGCGTCGAGCGGAATGTTCACGGCTTGCAGCATCTGTGTGTACGATGTGGCTTTCCCCGCTCCCGGAAAGGTGATCAACCCAATTTTGTAGACTGGCGGCAGGAGGAACAGAACGCGCAGGCCATCGGGCGTGAATTGAATGCTGACTTGAACTGTCTTGAATTTCCCGGTTTCGCGAAATGCGGCGACGCTTGCCTTGATCGCGTCCATCGAAAACGGTTTGCCTTGCTCTTGCCGAATCAAACCCCGCAACTTGTCGGTGTCCTCTGAAGGTTGCACGGCGATCTCGACCTTATTTACCGTTCGGCCTTCGAAGGCCGCGTTCGGATCGACCTCCGCCGTCTTTTGGTCCTGAGCCAGTCCAAATCTTACGAAGCAGAGTTGCAGCCATGCCAACAGAAAAATTGCGCTTGAATAGCGCCCTTTCCAACCATTCATGCGCTCGTTCCTGAAACCTTCATTTCGCGCCACGCCGTGTCGGTCTCCGCGCCAATCAACAGAATTAAATTTGCCAGGTAAATCCACAGCATCAACACGATGAATCCCGCCAGCGCGCCATATAAGGCCGGGACGTTCGAACCGTGCGCGAGATAAATCTCAAAAAGAACCGTCACTCCGATGAACGACAACGCCACCAGAAACGTTCCCGGCGTGAACCACTTCCATGGATGTTTCACGTCGGGAAGAAAATAGTTAATCAAATTGATTCCTATGCTCATCACGAGCAGAGTCGCGATCCATCGCGCGAACCGCCACTGCATCTGAAAGAAAACAAAGAACCGGAGATCGTGTGAGATCGTCGCCGCCATCAGGTGCCCCAGGTTCCAGAGCCCAAAGCACAGTAACAGAAACAACGCTGCGACAATCGTCGCCAGAATCGCAACCACTCTCTTCTTTATATAACTGCGGTGATCACGCGTGCCATACGCGATGGAAAGCGCTTCCATCAGGCTCATGAATCCCGACGACGCACTCCATATCGTCGCCAACAAACCGAATGAGAAAAATCCAGCGTACCCGTGCGACAACTGAACGATGGTCGTCAGGACAAGGTTGCGCGCTTGCCAGGGAAAATACGCCGTTACCCAGTTCGCGAACGCATCCCATCGACTCGTTGTCGGAATCCATCCCAAAAACGACGCCAACACCAGAAAGAATGGAAACAGCGACAAGATAAAGTAGAACGAAACTTGCGCAGCCAAGTCGGTGCAATCGTCGGAGTTAAGGCGGTTCCACACTCTTACGACTAGGTTCAAGCCGGGTCTCCCGCCACGCCTCAACTCAAGTTCTGAAGAAATGACCGCTAATATCCCAATGGAACGCTAACTGCCCCTATCGGGGGTACCCATCCCCTAAACAATGTAACGAATTGGATGAATGACCGTATGACGTCAACCAGCCGCCAACCAAACGCCTGGAGGGATCATCAGACCACGGAGAATTCTCCGATCTCTGAGTCCTCAAAATCTCTTTTGTTAATCGTGCGTTTAGATGCTATTTCGCATGATGACTTCCACCTAAGGGGTTGTATGCACCAAGCATGTTTCAGAACCAATCATTTTCCCATCCGCAGATTGTTCGTGTTGATCCTATGTCTCGTGCTGCCCTCGCTCGCAAAGTCGCAAACAATATCCTCAAGTCTCCCCGATGCACCGATTCCGACGGCTGATGCGCAACAAGCCTCGTCTCCGTCGGTTGAGGACATCGATATCTCGTGGAAGAAACTTCCGCGGCGCTTTCTCGAAGATCAAAAAATCATTTGGCTCTTTCCCACCCAACTGGCGCGAGGCCATTATTGGATACCGACGCTGGCCGTTGTGGGCGGCACGGCCGCCCTCATTGCCACAGATCCGCAGACCGCCCCTTACTTCCGGAAGCATGCCGGCAACCTCGACGATTTGAATGACCCTTTCGACGGAACGATCACATCGGCAGGGACCGCCCTCGTCCCTATCTCTCTGCTCGCTGCGGGTTACATCCGCCACGATTCGTATCAAGTGAACACGAGCCTGCTTGCAGGCGAAGCCTACGCCGACAGCGCGATCGTAGACCTGGCGTTGAAAATCATCACGCAGCGCAAGCGGCCCAATGCTATCCCGCCCAGCGGACCCTTCAGCGACACCTTCTTTAATCATGGAGGGTCGCACTTTTCGGAAGGCGGCTTCCCTTCGGGTCACGCCATCGGAGCGTTTTCAATCGCAACGGTCATCGCAAATCGCTATCACCATCATCGCTGGGTACCGATCGCGGCCTACGGACTCGCCACCGCGGTGAGCCTATCCCGGGTTACCACGAGCGCCCATTTCCCATCCGATGTCTTTCTCGGCGCATCTCTTGGCTACGTAATCGCGAGATTCGACGTCCTTCGCCACTGAGTCAGAGTTGTCGCGAGTTTTTCGGCGAACCCCACTGATCGGGATGGAACGTCCAATTCACCCGACCACATCAGCCGACATCCGATATTGGGGCAAAAACCGAGAGATCTCCGTCGTTCTACCCTACCTCCCACGCAGCAGTCAGTTGTTCCACTGATATCGCCGTTTAGCCCCGCGGGTAACATCAATGTTGATATGACAATACGGACGAACTCTCGTCTCCGAATCGCCCAAGTTTCGCCACTCTATGAAAGTGTCCCACCCCAACTTTATGGAGGCACTGAACGTGTTGTCTCCTATCTCACGGAAGAACTCGTTCGGCAGGGCCATGAAGTCACTTTGTTTGCCAGCGGAGATTCCGTTTCGAGCGCACGACTCATTCCCGGCTGCCCTAAATCCTTACGGCTCGACAAGGGTTGCATCGACCAGATCGCCCACCATTTCGTGATGCTGGACAAGGTTCGCGATCATGCAATTCGAGATGAATTCGATGTCGTCCATTTCCATATCGACTATTTTCATTTTCCAATTTCTCGGGCGTATCGGATCCCGCATGTGACGACGTTACATGGCAGGCTCGACCTCCCTGATCTGCCGCCTTTGTATCGCCGTTATTCGGATATGCCAGTCATCTCAATCTCTCAGGCACAGCGCAAGCCGCTTCCGTTCGCGAATTGGATCGGCAACGTGTATCACGGTTTGCCTGAAAACGCTCTCCAGCTCGGCGACGGCAAAGGCAGGTATTTGGCATTTCTAGGCAGGATCTGTCCGGAAAAGCGAGTCGATCGCGCGATTGAAATCGCGGTTAAGACCGGCATTCCGCTCAAGATCGCCGCCAAAGTAGATCGCGCCGACCGCGAGTATTTCGAGTCCGAGATCAAGCACCTGCTCAACCAACCGGGCGTAGAGTATTTGGGAGAAATTGGCGAGAATCAAAAACAAGAATTCCTCGGGAATGCTTCGGCGCTCCTCTTCCCGATCGATTGGCCCGAGCCTTTCGGTCTGGCCATGATCGAAGCTATGGCGTGCGGAACTCCCACCTTGGCGTTCCGTTGTGGGTCTATACCCGAAGTCTTGACCGCCGGAATCACTGGTCAGATCGTTGAGACGATCGAGGAAGCCCTTTCGGTTGTGGAAAATCTCCTAGTGATGGATCGAAGGACGGTCCGACAAACATTTGAGAGGCGTTTTACGGCCTCGCGAATGGCTCAAAATTACGTTAGCCTGTATGAGTCGATTGCGACGGTAACCGAAACCACTGGACCCAGGTCCGCTGCTGAATTGTCGTCGCCCCAGCCCCAACTCGAAGAACACTTAATTTCCTGAGGCGGTTCCCTGTTTTGACAGATATAGTCCGCGTCGCCGACGAGTACTACGTCCGCGCTTCCTCTGCACTTGCAGACGATCGGACGCGTGTGCTCAAGTCCGGCGATACATTTCTTATCGCGAATCGTTACGGCGACATCGAGGAGCTTGGCGCCTCGCGGTTTGGACTTTTTCACGCCGAGTCGCGCCACCTTTCGCGTTTCAGCATGCGACTCAATCGGCTACAGCCGCTCTTGCTCAGCTCTGTGGTACGAGAAGACAACGAGTTTCTCGCGGTTGACTTGACCAATGTCGATTCGCCTGAAAGCGCAACCGCTTCGATGGGCGACCTCGCCCGCGGGACCGTGCATGTCTTTCGATCGCAGTTCCTTCAACGCGGATGTCGCTACGAACACGTGCGAGTTCGCAATTATGGAGTTGAGCCTGTTCGACTCGCGCTTTCGTTTCAGTTCGACGCTGATTTCGCCGATATTTTTGAAGTGCGTGGATCCAAGCGAGAACGTCACGGAACACGCCTGCCGCGACGTGTCGACGGGAACGCGGTTTTTCTTGCTTATCAGGGACTCGATGGAGTCCTTCGCAGAACGCGCGTTGAGTTTTTTCCGTCTCCGACAGCACTGACGCTGAACGAGGCGTCGTATTCTCTCAGACTGAATCCCGCGGAAGAGTCCTCGCTGTTCAGCTCGGTGTCTTGTCATCGTGGCGAGTCTGTGGAATGCCCCGCTTCATATGATTCGGCTTTCGCGACCACTCAACATGAAATTCAGCGGTTTGAACAAGCTACGTGCCAGGTCGATAGCTCGAACGAAACCTTTAATTTGTGGTTGAAGCGCTCGGCCGCAGACCTTCGCATGCTGACTTTGAATAATCCTGA
>Ga0070733_10003052_pt1 | contig 11558 bp, 4 predicted proteins | sample Coa_R1_9_FD_66450 | JGI IMG/M metagenome (GOLD analysis project Ga0070733, IMG submission 66450) | Surface soil microbial communities from Centralia Pennsylvania, which are recovering from an underground coalmine fire - Coalmine... | ecosystem: Environmental > Terrestrial > Soil > Unclassified ... | reverse complement strand
CTCGCGAAACTCGCGCGCCGCCCGCTCGATCACGTCCGTCCGCCGCGACCAGCGCTTCGTCAAGTCATTCGGGATCCCCTTGACCTCGAAGAAGCGTCCCTCGCGTCCGGTGCGCCGCTCGATTCGCAATCCGAGGCCGCGCAGCTCCTGCGCGAGCTGCGCCCGGTACCAGGCGCCGTTCACGCGCTGCGAGCGAAACAGCTCGCGCGAATCAATAGCGGCGAACCTGCCGTCCCGGCGCTGTGCGGCGAGCAGAACTACGTGCGAGTGAAGCTGCGGATCAGGAACCCCGTCGCGCTCCTGATCGCGGGTCAATCGCGACGCGGTGTGAACAAACTCCGCCGCCACCAGACTCCGCGCTGGCTCCTGACGCAAGACGCCAGCCGCGCGCCGACGGACCACCGGCACCTCGCGCTCGATCCGGGCGAGCGCGCTTCCCACCGCCCGGCGGTGGGCGACCTCAATCTGCGCCCGCCGATACGGACCGGACACCGCCCACAGCGCCGAGACCGACTTCGGCGCGCTGAACGTCACATCGATGCCGGCGACCCGCGACCCACCGGCGCCGACGCGACGGAGCGGCTCGCCCGTCCGCGGCGAGCAGCCATCCATGAGCGTGGTCAGGTCGTAGCGGTGGACCGGACGCATCGGATCGAGACCGAGCTCGGCGAGCGCGTCAGGCGAACCGTGCCACGTCCCGCCCTCACCCTCGAGTTCGCCGCCGACGTAATAGTCGCCGCGGTTCGCAGACGCCGTCAGGTACGCGGCGAAGCCGGCGGCGGCGGTGCCGCAGATCTTATGGGTCGACTGCATGCGAGCGACCGTAGAAGCGCGTCGCAGGACTAGCAAGCGATGCCTGGCCTGAGCGGACTTCAGCGTATTGCAGCGCATCTCAGCGGATGAGGCTTAATATTTGGGAAAGCTTCGGCCGTTCCAGCTGCATGCAGTGCGTACTGTCTGCACCCGCGCCGTTAGTAACCAGTAGGCGTCATCTCCGTGCCGCTGCCGGAGCAACTGGGCGCAGCGACATCGCGACACGCGAACCGCCGATACTTCGCTAGAGCATGTCGGACGCTGATTCCACCCGAAGCACCGCAGCCACTGCCCTGGCCCCCGTAACCCGACGTGACATATCAGGCGTTTCTCCACAGGGCGGCTACGTCGCCAAACAGTGTCCGGTTCGAGCGCAAAACAACGTGCTCCGGCCTTGCCAACCGCTCCCGACGTCGGCCGAACTCGAGCGCCGGTTCGAAAGAGGACGGAAGTTCGAGCGAGACGCTGTCGATCAACTGGAGGAGGTTCTGGCGGGGGTCCTCGTTGCGACAGCACGCGACGAGCACGAGCTAGAGGCGATCACTGTCGGAGCGATCGAAGATGGAGTGTCGGTGATTGTTGGCGGCCGACTGCCGACGGATCGCGTGGGCAAGAGGGCCGGAAAGCCCGACCTGCTCGTTGCCGCGGACGGTGGGGGCTATCGCCCCGTCGACGCTAAGCACCACATGGCGCTCGAGCTGGCCGAGACCGAGCGTCAGGGAATCCCGGCTCTGTGCTCGTCACTGGCGCAGCCCGCTCTCGAGGACGCGACAGTCGACGACCAGTTCAGAGCGAAGAGGCGCGAGGATGATCTTCTTCAGCTCGCTCACTACCAGCGGATGCTCGAAACCGCCGGTCTCGCGGCCGCGAGTGGGCGGTGGGGCGGGATCATCGGCACGGAGGGACGCATCGTCTGGTACGACCTCGATGCCGCGATCTGGAGGACGCCGTCCTCAACCGGTCGGCAGAAAGTGCGGACCACGATGGAGCGCTACGACTTCGAGTTCGCTTTCCGGCTCGACGTCATCGCTGCGGCAAATGCCCATCTGAGCGACCAGTCAGTTGACCTCCTCGCCGTGCCGGTCGCCATCGACGAGTGCCCGCAGTGTCCGTGGCGGGACTACTGCCGCGAGCGACTCGAGGCCGGATCTGGCGACGTCAGCCTCGTGCCGAGGGTTGGTTGGCGTCAACGGAGGGTTCACCTCGCTCACGGAGTCCGTGATCGCGGCGAACTCGCGAGACTCGACATCCGTACCGCGCGACTTGTCTCCGATGGCGTCAACGTTGCCGAGATGCAGTTGCTCATCGAAGGCCTTCCGCCCGAGACGCCGGTCTCGGACCTCGCCGTCGTCGTGCGGTCGAAGAAGCAGCTCGCCACGCTCGAGGACGCCAGCGTGCGCACGTTCGCCGACCTCGCTGCGTTGGACCGAACCACGGCGTCGTACGCCGACTCGGTGATGGCCACGCTGCCTCAGCAGATCGATCTCGCGCGCGCGGCGCTCGGGCCTGCGCCGATCTACCGGCGGCGAGACGTCGAAGCGGTCTTCGTGCCGCGCGCCGATATTGAGGTCGACGTGGACATGGAGAATGTCGAGCAGGGCGTCTACCTGTGGGGCGCCCTGGTCGCCGACCGCACGGCGCGCGCTACCACGCGGGAATACAAGACGTTCGTGACCTGGGAGCCCCTTGACCAGCAGGTCGAGTTAGAGAACTCGCTTCGGTTCTGGGTGTGGCTCAGCGGCGTGCGTGACACGGCCATGCGCGAGGGTCTGTCGTTCCGGGCGTATTGCTACAACGCCTCAGCAGAGAACACCTACCTCCACCGTCTTGGCGTGGCTGCGAGGATCCTGGAGGAAGTCACGGCCTTCATGCGGTCAGATCACTGGGTCGACCTGCTCCAAGTGGTCAACGCCAACCTCATCACCGGGGGCGGGCTCGGCCTGAAGAAGGTCGCGCCCTCCGCGGGGTTCTCCTGGGATGTCGAGGATCCCGGCGGCGGCGCCTCGATGCTTCGCTACGACCTCGCTGTCAATGGCGCAAAGGAACAAGAGCGCGAGCAAGCTCGGGCGTGGCTCCTCACGTACAACCAGGGCGACGTCGAGGCGACCTTGGCCATCCGGGAATGGCTGGAGCACGAGGGCGCCCTACTGCCGCGAATTGACTCCTTGGACTCGATGTTCGGAGGCCAACTCTCGAACTCGACGCTCGAAACCGCAGAACGATGACGGCACTGACCGACCATCAAGCCAAGCTCTTTGCCCTCGAGCTCCAACGTAGGCATCCCGTCGGGGACTCCGCGCGTATCGGAAGCGCTCTCCTCGACGCGCAGGTCGACCTCAATCCCCATCAGGTGGACGCCGCGCTCTTTGCGTTTCGCTCGCCGTTCTCCAAGGGCGTCATCCTCGCTGACGAGGTTGGTCTCGGGAAGACCATCGAAGCCGGGCTAGTACTCACGCAACGGTGGGCAGAAGGGCGCAGACGCGTGATCGTCGTGGTCCCGGCGAGCCTGCGCAAGCAGTGGGTGCAAGAGCTGGCCGACAAGTTCTTCCTACCCGCGCTGATTCTGGAGTCGAAGTCATTCAACGCCGCGACCAAGGCGGGCGTCGTGAATCCGTTCGATCTGCCCGCGGACGACCCAGCGGTGGTCGTGTGCTCATATCAATTCGCCGCGCGCAAGGCTGCCGAGCTGTCCATCGTGCCGTGGGATCTGGCGATCCTGGACGAGGCCCACCGCCTGCGCAACGTTTACAAGCCAGGAGCAAAGACGGCGGTAGCGATCCGGACGGCTCTGTCGAACGCACCGAAGCTACTGCTCACGGCAACGCCGCTCCAGAACTCGCTCATCGAGTTATACGGGCTCGTGAGCATGATTGACGAGCACCACTTCGGCGACGCCAAGAGCTTTCAGGCGCAGTACTCGCGGCTGGCCCAGGACGGCCGCTTCGAGGACCTCAAAGCGCGACTCGAACCTGTGTGTCATCGCACACTACGACGGCAGGTTGTGGAATACGTCAGCTACACGAATCGCGTGTCGATCACCCAAGAATTCTGGCCATCGGAGGCAGAGCAAACGCTCTATGACTCGGTTTCGGACTACCTCCGTCGGCCGGACCTGCTCGCCTTGCCGAGTAGCCAGCGCGTGCTCATCGTGCTGGTCATGCGCAAGCTCCTCGCGTCATCCACCTTCGCCATCGCTGGCGCGCTGGACTCGCTCGCCCGGAAGCTGCAGATTGTGCTGCAGCACGACGACCTCGCTAGAGCGAAGCCGGCACCTCAGGCCGAAGACGTCTTCGACGGCGACTACGAAACCCTCGCGGACCAGCAAGACGAATGGGACGATCCCGAGCCCGAAGAGCTTCCACCAGTACTTACAGAGGTTCAGCGCGGCGCGATCGCGACTGAGATCGCCGAGCTGGGCACCTTCCGGCACCTTGCCGTCTCGATCACCGAGAATGCGAAGGGCCTCGCGCTTCTCACGGCGCTGGAGACAGGCTTCGCCAAGGCGGCCGCGCTCGGTGCCGCGGATAAGGCCGTGATCTTCACGGAGTCGCGGCGTACGCAGGACTATCTCTTGAGCCTGCTCTCGCGATCCGGCTACGAGAACCAAATCGTGCTGTTCAACGGCACCAACAACGATCCGACTTCCAAGGTCACCTACAGAGAGTGGAAGGAGCGGCATGCTGGTAGCGATCTGATCAGCGGTTCGCCGACTGCGGATATGCGAGCCGCGCTAGTCGAGCAGTTCCGCAGCAAGTCAAAGATCATGATCGCCACGGAGGCAGCCGCTGAAGGAATCAACCTCCAGTTCTGCTCAATGGTCGTGAACTACGACCTGCCGTGGAATCCGCAGCGCATCGAGCAGCGAATCGGACGTTGCCACCGGTACGGTCAGAAGCACGACGTTGTGGTCATCAACTTCCTAAACAAGGCCAATGCTGCCGACTTGCGCATCTTCGAATTGCTCGACGAGAAGTTCCGGCTCTTCTCCGGTGTCTTTGGCGCGAGCGACGAAGTCCTCGGGACGATTGAGTCGGGCGTCGACTTCGAGCGGCGCATCGTCGACATTTACCAGAACTGTCGTACGACGGACGCGATCAACGAGCAGTTTGAACAGCTCCGTCTCGATCTCGACGAGCAGATCACCGAGACGATGGACAACACCCGCGTGAAGCTCCTCGAACACTTCGACGCTGAGGTCCATGATCGCCTTCGCGTCAGCCTGGCCGAAAGCACGGAGTTCATCGACAAGGCGACAGAACAGCTCTGGCGCGTGACTGTGCACATTCTCCGCGACCATGCCGAGATCGATCAGGCGACACGCTCGTTCTCGCTAGCGACCGCTCCTCGTTTCGCCGCACAGGACACCCCGCTCGGTCGCTATCGACTGAGTCGCGATGAGGACGATGACGCACACCGTTACCGGCCGCAGCATCCTCTCGCGCTGGCTCTGCTCGACGAGGCGATGCAGCTCGAGACGCCCCTCGTGGACCTGGTCTTTGACTACTCGGCGTGGCAGGTCCGCTCGGAGGTGCTCGCGCCAATAGTCGGCTCCTCCGGCATGCTTGTCGCGGAGCACCTCCAGCTGAACGGGGTGGAAGCTGAGGACCATGTGATTCTCGCCGCGGTAACCGATGACGGCCTGTGCCTCACCGCAGTTCAGACGCGCCGGCTCCTCGACGTACCGGCGACCGCGCGCGGAGCCGCTGCCGGTGGCCTGTCCCCGGCCGTCGCGGAGCTGGCAAGCCAGCGAGTGGAAGCGCTCTTGGGCGACATTAGCGCCCGCCAGGGCGCATGGTTCGATGACGAGATGGACAAGCTCGATCGGTGGGCCGAGGACAAGCGCGCGGGGCTTAAGGCCGACCTCCGGGAGCACGAGGACATCCTCAAGTCCCTCAAGCGCGACGCGAGGCAAGCCGCCAGTCTCCCCGAGAAACTCGCGATTCAGAAGCACATCAAGCAGGTCGAAAGTGTGCGCGAGGAGGCCTGGCGGGCCTACGACGCTGAGGCTCGGAAGGTTGAGACAGCGAAAGAAAGCCTCATCGACGACGTCGAAGGCCGTCTGGCAGTAGACCAATCCTTGGACCGCATCTTCGCGGTCCGCTTCACCGTGAAGTAACCACCATTGGAGATCCCCTGTGACCGCAACCGACCTGCCCGAGCGTTTCGATCTCGCTTCTGAGGTTCCGAGCGATGACCGACTCGCAGCCATCCGCGCCGAGTTCCCAGAAGTCTTCCGTGAGGACAAGGTCGACTTCGACGCTCTGCGACGCTCACTGGGTGATTGGGTTGAGCCGGGACCGGAACGTTTCGGTCTGACGTGGCCGGGCAAGGCGGAATGCATGCGTGTGATCCGAGAGCCATCGATCGGTGCGCTCGCGCCGATGGTCGAGGACTCCGCCGACTGGGACACCACTCAGAACGTGATCATCGAGGGCGACAACCTCGAAGTGCTGAAGCTCCTGCAGAAGGCCTACTACGGCAAGGTCAAGATGATCTACATCGACCCTCCGTACAACACCGGCAAGGAGTTCATCTACCCCGATAACTTCCGAGAGGGTCTTGCGGACTACTTACGCTACTCCGGCCAGGCAGACGAGGATGGCCTCAAGCTGTCCGCGAACGTTGAGACTGATGGCCGCTATCACTCGAAGTGGCTGTCAATGATGTATCCGCGTTTGTTCCTCGCCCGCAACCTCTTGCGTGAGGACGGGGTCATTTTCGTGTCTATCGACGAGCACGAGATCCATCATCTCCGCGGTCTCATGAATGAGGTCTTCGGCGAGGAGAACTTCTTGGCCGAGCTCGTGTGGCTGAAAGGCAAGGAGAGCGGGAATGACAGCGCGGGTTTCGGGATCCATCACGAAAGCGTCATGGTCTTCGCGCGCTCAACGGTACGAGGTGCGGCGACGATCGCGCTCGATGCGAAGGACACGGTGAGGCATCGGACCGATCTGCCCGAACCCAATCTAGTGTCTGGGATCACTGACGTTTATCGCGCCGGCGAGCCGTTCCAATTGATCAACCTGAGCAAGCAGAAGGACTATGAGGTCGAGATTCCGCTGACGGACGGCTCGACGCTCTCGTGGCCGTCCTATATGCCGCAGAGTCGAATAGATGAATTTGTCGGGTCGGGACGGCTGTTCGTGGGCGCGAAGCGTGTCGCCTATGTCAAATCGTTCTTGGCTGATGAGGCAGAAGGCACCCGCCCTGGCACGATCGTTGAAAGTACGTGGGGGACGACGAAGTCGGGGGGCATAGAGCTTCGCGAGCTCTTCGACGGTGACAAAGTCTTCACGTATCCCAAGCCGTCGACCCTCATTCAGCGATTCGTGGCAATTACCACGAGCGAGTCTGACCTCGTGTTGGATTTTTTCGCGGGGTCAGGACCGACCGGGCAAGCCGTCATGGCTCAAAACCGTGTAGATGCGGGACAGCGGCGGTTCATCCTCGTTCAGCTGCCTGAACCAACCGGGCGCGACGATCTCCCTTCCATCGCCGACATCACTCGCGAACGAGTCCGCAGGGCGGCAAAGCAGCTGCGTACAGGACAGCGCGAGATCGCGAGTACGGAGCCCGACCTCGGCTTCCGCGCGTATCGACTGACGCCTTCGAATTTCACGGTCTGGCGCAGCGAGACCGCGGATGCAAGCAAGGTCGCCGAGCAACTGCAGATGGCCGTCCAACACGTGGTTGACGGCAGCTCGCCCGATGCGCTCCTGGCGGAACTGCTGCTCAAGGCTGGTTACCCTCTCACCTCGCCGCTCGAGGTTCTGCACTACGGAGACGCGGACGTGCACTCCGTGGCCGACGGGGCACTGCTGATATGCCTCGACGAGCGTTTGTCGATCGACGTCTTCGAGAACATGGTTGAGCTCGACCCGGCGATGATCTTGGTGCTCGACTCGGGCTTCGGCGGGAGCGACGAGTTGAAGGTCAACGCGCTCCAAACTGTGCGCGCGCGAAACCAGCGGTCTGGCAGCGACATCACGCTCCGTGTCGTGTGAGCGAGCCAGCCGTGGCAGAACTCAAACTCAAGTTCGACGCGACACTCGACTATCAGGCCGATGCGGTAGCGAGCGTCATCGACCTCTTCGCAGAGCTTCCGCTGGCGAGCAGCCAGTTCTCGCTGACATCGCAGTCTGCGTCGACCATTGCTTTCACGGAGTTGGGCGTTGGCAACCCTCAGACGACGGAGCAGAGCGCCTTTGAGGCGTCGACGCTCCGAAATCTGCGGGCCGTGCAGGAGCGCAACGACATCGCCATGACCGACGCCCTCGACGGCATGAATTTCTCCGTCGAGATGGAGACCGGGACCGGCAAGACCTACGTGTACCTGCGCACCGTCTTCGAGCTGAACAAGCGCTACGGCTTTACGAAGTTCGTCGTTGTCGTCCCGAACGTCGCAATCCGCGAAGGCGTGCTGGCCAGCCTCGAGCTCTTGCGGGACCACCTGCGCGGGCTATACGACAATGCGCCCTTTGACGCCAGTGTCTACGACTCCAGGCACCTCGGGCGTGTGCGCCAATTCGCGACGGCGAACACCATTCAGCTTCTCGTCATGAACATCCAGGCGTTCCAGAAAGACGTCGAGGAGGACTCGGACCCGACGAAGGCCAACATCATCAACCGCGCGCAGGACCGGATGTCGGGCCGTCGTCCGATCGAGTTCATTCAGGCTACGAAGCCAGTCGTGATCATCGACGAGCCGCAGAACGTGGAATCCGACGCGGCCTCAGCGGCCATCGCGCGGCTCAACCCGTTCTGCACGCTCCGCTACTCCGCGACCCACAGGCGCGCGTACAACCGCGTCTATCGGCTCGGGCCGGTTGACGCCTACGACATGAACCTTGTGAAACGCATTGAAGTCGCGAGCGTCGTGGCTGACGACAACCCCAACGCCGCCTTCATCCGCCTCATGGCCGTGGATGTCGCCAAGTCACGCGCGCAGCTCACGATCAACCACGGGGGGGGATCGGCGTACCGGGCTAAGAAGGTCTGGGTCAAGTGCGGCGACGACCTTGCCCTTACGTCTAGTGGCCGCCAGGAGTACGGCGACGGGTGGATCGTTGCGGACATCTCCTTTCGAGCCGGCGCCGAAGCGGTCGAATTCACGAACGGCTCGGAGGTCACCATCAAGGACGCGTCGGCGTCCTTCGATGAGGACATTCAGAAGGCGCAGGTCGTCGAGACCGTGCGGCAGCACCTCGACAAGGAGCGGACGCTTGCTCCGATGGGCGTGAAGGTTCTTTCGCTGTTTTTCCTCGACCGTGTGGCGAACTACCGGGCCTTCGACGACGATGGCAATCCGACGCTGGGTCGCATCGGCCGGTGGTTTGAGGAGGCCTATACGGAGCTCGCAGCGAAGCCGCGGTACGCAGGTCTCGACCTCCCGCCTGTCGACCGCGTCCACCGGGGGTACTTCAGTGTCGACAGCAGGCAGCGACCTACGAATACGCGGGGCGACAGCGTGGCGGACATCACTACGTACGACCTGATCATGCGCGCCAAGGAGCGACTCTTGTCGGCGTCCGAGCCAGTGCGCTTCATCTTCAGCCACTCGGCTCTGCGGGAAGGCTGGGATAACCCAAACGTGTTCCAGATCTGCACGCTGAACGACACGCGCACGCCCGACCGGAAGCGCCAGGAGATCGGGCGCGGGTTACGCCTCCCCGTCAACCAGGACGGGGACCGGATCCACGACCCCGTCATTAACCGCTTGACAATCGTCGCAAACGAGGCGTACGAGCACTTCGCCCGGGCTCTCCAGACGGAATACGAGGAGGACACGGGGCAACGCTTCGGCGTGGTCCCCAAGGAAGCGTTCGCCAAGATCGCTCTTCCGGGCGAACCCGGTGAGGAGCCCGTCGCTCCAATGGGGCAGAGCGTCTCCGGCGATCTGTGGCAGCATCTCGGCGCTAACGGCTATCTAGACTCGGCGGGCATCGTCCAGCCCAAGTTTGCACCCTCCACCGACGGATTCGAGCTTGCCGTGCCCGACGGCATGGAGACCGTCCGCGCCGAGATCACCGACGCAATCTCCCGCTACGTCTTCGCAAATCGAATTGTCAACGCTAAGAAGCGCCAAGCGGTTCGGTTCCGAAAGCAGGTGATGCTGGACTCGGACTTCAAGGCACTCTGGGAACGCATCAGCAAGCGGACGAAGTACCGGGTGTCTCTGTCCACGGACGAGCTCGTGGGAGTTGCGGCTCGGGCGGTTGCGGACGCCGAACCGATCGAACCGCCAAAGGTCCGAATCCGGGTCGTCGAGCTTGAACACAGCGCTGCTGGAATTGCAGCGGACAAGCACGTCGACCAACACGACTACGACACAGCAGCGCCGCGGTTCCTGCCGGATATCCTCGCGGACCTTCAGAACGAAACGGACCTCACACGCGCCACTCTCGTGCGCATCCTTACCGAGTCGGGGCGCCTCACCGACTTCACGGTCAACCCCCAGGCATTTGCCGTGCTCGTGACCACGAAAATCAATGCGGCGCTCCACAAGCAGATGGTCGATGGCATCCGGTACGAGCCGGTTCCCGGCCTTCATTGGGAGATGCATCGGTTGGAGCCCGAGGCCAGCGAGGAGATCGAGCGATACGCCGCCTGCCTGTACAGCGTTCAGAACGCGGCGAAGACCCTTTACGACCACATCGAGATCGACTCGGAAGTCGAGCGCCGATTCGCGAAGGGCCTCGACGACGACCGTAGCGTCCGCTTCTTCATGAAGCTTCCGGCGTGGTTCACGGTCGACACACCAATCGGCCCGTACAACCCCGACTGGGCGATCGTGTTCGGCGACTCGGAGCGGGTCTACCTCGTTCGCGAGACCAAGGGCTCGCTCGACCCGGACGAGATTCGCAAACGCGAGGACACGAAGATCCGATGTGCCCGGCAGCATTTCGCGGCTATAGGGGTCGACTACGCCGTGACGTCAAGTGTGGAGGAGATGGTCGGCAGCTTGGACGGCGCATGAAGAAGGCGCCGCATTTCGGACTACGTACGCAAGGCCGGGCCGCGAGCGGCGAGCCAGGCGTCGCTAGCGCTACGCGACCGCGTCGACGCTGCCCATCTGCTTCTCGAAGGCCTGCCTGACTAGGCCCATCACGTAAGGCAGCTCGTCGAGTGATGCGAGCGGCACTTCCACATTGCCGTTGCCCCAGCGCCCAAGGTTCGTCACGTCTCTGCCTATTTCCCTAGGGTCGTGCAACTCGTGGGGGTCGATGTTGAGCGACAACAGGAGGCGCTTCTGCTGTGGGATCACGTCGACGAAATTCGTCTCCGCCTTGTAGGCGACGTAGAGCTTCCTGAACTCCTCGCTGACGACCGGATCAAGTTCTTGGACCTGCTTGCCGAACGACTCAAACACCGGACGCATCGGAGTGCCTGCCGCGAGGTTCCCGTGATCCAAGATCGTGTACTGCGCGGCCGGAGCATTCGCCGGTCGATAGGCAGCGAGCACGTCCGCCGCGAGCTTCGGGGCAGTCCAGACCTGTGCCGCCTGCGTCGCCAGCGCGGCTGCGCGTGCGTTGATCGTGGCTTCGTCCCAGGTATCGAGTGTGCCGAGACCTTCGTTCAGCTTGAGCGGACTATCTCTGAAACCCCCTGACATGTCGCGCTTCTCGGCAAACGGTCGGTCGCTGTATTCGGAGTTGTAGCCCGTCAGCGTCAGGTTGCCGAGGGTGTGGAGAAGCGTTTGATGGACCCGCTCCCAATCCGGCCCGAGCGCTTCTCGCCACTCGGCT
>Ga0070733_10003051_pt1 | contig 11559 bp, 10 predicted proteins | sample Coa_R1_9_FD_66450 | JGI IMG/M metagenome (GOLD analysis project Ga0070733, IMG submission 66450) | Surface soil microbial communities from Centralia Pennsylvania, which are recovering from an underground coalmine fire - Coalmine... | ecosystem: Environmental > Terrestrial > Soil > Unclassified ... | reverse complement strand
CGTGCGCCGTCCGATCCCGCACGCCAAGGGCGCATCGGCCGATGTCGCCAAATACGCGCTCGGCTTCGACCAGCTCGGTATCGACAGCCAATACGATTACGACGCAGTCTGGCAGAAGTGCCGCGAGCTGAAGATCGCTCCGACGTTTCACACCGGCGGGCGTGGTTATGGCGAGCGCATGAGCCCATCGAACTTCACCTTCAATCATATCGGTCACTTCGCCGCCGCCGGCCATAATGTCGCTAAGGCGCTGTTCCTTGGCGGTGTCACCCGGCGCTTCCCTGACCTGCGCTTTGCCTTCCTTGAAGGCGGCGTCGGCTGGGGCTGCCAGCTGTTCTGCGACCTGATCGAACATTGGGAGCGGCGCGGCGCCAAAGGTATGCAGAACATGGACCCGTCAAAGCTCGACCGGAAATTGCTGCGTGAGCTGGTCGACAAATACGGCTATGGCGACATCGCCGCCGAGCTCGACAGGAATGATGGCTGGCCGCTCAAGGAAGATTTCCTGACCGGCAACGTGCCGCCTGATGACTACATCCACTGCAAGATCTCGCAGAAACAGGACTGGCTCGACCTCTACGCCACACCCTATTATTTCGGCTGCGAGGCGGACGACCGGATGAATGTGGTCGCGTTTGGCAAGACCATGCCTTTGGGCGCACGGATCAACGCGATCTACTCGTCCGATATCGGTCATTTCGATGTCATGGACATGCGCGATCCGCTGCCCGAGGCGTTCGAGTTGGTCGAGGACGGGTTCATCGGCGAAGACGATTTCAAGGACTTCGTCTTCTCCAATGCGGTGCGCCTGTGGGGCACGCAGAACCCGGGCTTCTTCGAGGGCACGCCAGTCGCCAAGGAAGCGGCTGCCGTGCTTGCCGCGGGCAAGGCTCCTGCGCTGGCCGACGCCGCAAAATGACCCGCGGGGTCATCCCGGCGTAAGGCCGGGATCCAGTTTCGAGGACATCATGGCCGGGCCAAAAACCCGGCCATGACAATTTTAGGAGGAAACGATGGCGCAATCCGCGCAAGCGGGCCGGTTCGGCCATATCATCAAGCCCGACGATGCGTGGCTAGCGGCGCAGGAAAAGGAGCCGATCATCGAGCCCGAGCTGCCGATCATCGACACCCACCACCATCTGTGGCAGCGCGGCCTGGACTGGCCCTATTTCCTCCCTGAGCTTCTCGTAGATCTAAACACCGGCCACAACATCGTCGCCACCGTGTTCGAGGAATGCCGCTCGATGTACCGGGCCGGCGGGCCGGAAGAAATGCGCCCGGTCGGCGAGGTCGAGTTTGTCGCTGGTATCGCCGCGATGAGCACCAGCGGCAATTACGGCCCGATCAAGGTCGCGCAGGGCATCGTCGCCTACGCCGACCTCGCGCTTGGCGACCGGGTCGAACCGGTGCTCGAGGCGCTGATCCGCGCCGGTGGCGGCCGGGTCAAGGGCGTGCGCTATTCGGTCGGCTATGATGCCGACCCGACGATCGGCAACAGCCGTCCGGACTCCGCGCCGCACATCTATGCCCGGCCCGAGGTGCGCGCGGGGGTCGCGAAGCTCGCCGCGCACGGGCTGGTGCTCGATGCATGGTGCTATCACCCGCAGCTGCAGGATGTGATCGACCTGGCGCGGGCGCTGCCTCAGGCGGAAATCTGCATGTGTCATGTCGGCGGAGTGCTCGGCTATGGCGCCTATGCCGGGCGCAAGGATGAAGTTCACACCGCCTGGCGCGCCAGCATGGCCGAATTGGCCAGGTGCCCCAACGTCTCGGTCAAGATCGGCGGCATGCTCAATCGCGGCGCCGCGCTCGATTTTCGCGGCCTGCCCGCGCCACCGAACTCCGAAGCCTGGGCCGCGGCGTGGCGGCCATATGTCGAACCCTGCATCGAGCTGTTTGGCGCTGATCGCTGCAATTTCGAGAGCAACTTTCCGGTCGACAAGATGGGCACCGGCTACGCGACGCTGTGGAACGCATTCAAACGCATCACCGCCGGCTGCTCGGCTGTCGAGAAAACCGGGCTCTACAGCGGCACGGCGAAGCGGCTCTACAAGCTCGATTGAGTCCTTTAATCTCGCCCGCACAAACCCGCGGGAGGGAACCATGGCGAAAGGGCTGCTAATCGCGGCGATGAATTTCTCCGACGTCGCCGAAGACGAATTTCACGACTGGTACGACACCGAGCACGTTCCCGAGCGGCTCGCCGTGCCCGGTTTTATCAACGCCGACCGTTGGATCGGCATCGACAACCCCAAGGTCTCGGTCGCGACCTACGATCTCGACCAGGTCGGGGTGCTGCACAGCCCGCCCTATCAGGCGGTCGGCGGCGCCAACGGCTCACCGTGGACCAAGCGGGTGACCGGCCGGGTCAACCACATCATCCGGCTCGAGGGAGACCAGATCCTGCCCGGCGATGGGATTGCACCGCGCAATGCGGCGCAACTTCTCGTGATTTCGATGAACCCGGTACCGGAAGCCGAGGCCGAGTTCAATTCCTGGTACAACGAGGAGCATTTGCCAGCTCTGGGCTCGGTGCCGGGCGTCCTGATGGCACGGCGTTATCGCGGGCAGGGCGCGACCCAGCGCTATCTGGCGATGTACCATTTCGCCCGTCCCGACGTGCGCGAAAGCGATGCCTGGAAGAAGGCCGCCAACACACCATGGACCGAAAAGATGCGGCCGCATTTCCGCGACTATCTGCGTCTCGAATGCCGTCCCCATAAGCGCGCGGCCTGACCGTGACGGAGAGCGCGGACCCGGCGTTCACCAGCGGCGCACCGCTGCCGCCGGCGCTGCTGCGCCGGGAAACCGCGCCCGAGGATTTACCGTTTCAGCTGTCGAGCGAGCTCGCCGACGCGCCTGCGATCATCGGCCAGGAGCGCGCCGCCGAGGCGGTCGAGTTCGCGTTGCGGATGCGGCGCAAGGGCTACAACGTTTACGCGCTGGGGCCACCCGGCTCGAGCCGTCACAGTCTGGTCGAGGATTTGCTGCGCCGGCGGGCAGCGAGCGAGTCGACCCCGCCCGACCTGTGTTACGTCAACAACTTCGCCGACCCGCAAAAGCCCCGCCGTCTCGACCTGCCGGCCGGTCAGGGCGCGGCTCTCGCCGCTGCAATGAAGCGGCTGGTCGAGGAGCTGCGCATCGCGCTCCCGGCGGCGTTCGAGCGTGACGATTATCGCGCGCGCCGCGCGGTCGTCGAGCAGCAGTTCAAGGCGCATAGCGAAGAGGCGTTCGGCGGTTTGCAGCAACGCGCCGATGCCAAGAATATCACGCTGATCCGCACCCCGACCGGTCTGGCGCTGGCGCCAAAGCGCGCCGACGGCAAGGTCATGGAACGCGAGGAATTTGACGCTCTACCCGAGGAAGAGCGCAAGCGCATCGAAAGCGATCTCGAAACCGCTCAGGGCGAGCTCGAAGCGGTGATGCAGCAGGTACCGCAATGGGAGCGTGAGCATCGCGATGCGGCGCGCGAACTCGCGCGCGACACGACCGGGTTCGCGGTCGCCAGCGTCATCGCCGAGCTGCGCAACAACTACGCCGACCTGCCCGATGTGCTGGAGTATCTCGACGCGGTCGAGAGCGACATCAAAGAAAATGTCGACGATTTTCTGCCGCAGCCACAACAAGCGCAGCCACCAGCCGGCTCCTCGGCAGCGGCAACGACCGCGTCCGAAACGGCGGCCGAAGACATGAAATTTCGCCGCTATCAGGTCAACGTTATCGTCGACAACGGCGCGCAGCAGGGCGCCCCTGTCATCTATGAGGACAACCCGACCTACCAGAACCTGGTCGGGCGGGTCGAACACCTTGCCCGTTTTGGCGCGCTGATCACCGATTTCAACCTGATCCTGGCGGGTGCGCTGCACCGCGCCAATGGCGGCTACCTGATCCTCGACGCCGAGCGCCTGATCGCCGGCGGCTACGGCTGGGCGGCACTGAAGCGCGCCTTGCAATCGGAAGAAATCCGCATCGAGTCGGTCGAGCAGGCGCTCAGTCTCGCCAGCACCGTGACCCTGCAGCCGGAGCCGATCGCGCTCGATGTCAAGGTCGTGCTGATCGGCTCGCCGACGCTCTTTTACCTGCTCAGCCAGCACGACGAGGATTTCGCCGAGCTGTTCAAGATCGCCGCCGACTTCGACGATCGCATCTCCCGCAGCAGCGACACGACGATGCTCTACGCCAAGGTCATCGCCACGATCGTGCGGCGGGACCATTTGCGCGCCTTCGATCGTGACGCCGTGGCGCGGGTAATCGAGCAGGCCGCGCGGCTTTCCGGCGATTCCGACCGGCTCTCGACCAGCATGCGGGCGATCCACGAATTGCTTCAGGAGGCCGATCAGCTCGCCGCCGATGCCGGCAAGGAGGTAGTCGGCGCCGCGGAAGTCCAGGGTGCGCTCGACGCGCAGATCCGCCGCGGCGACCGCATCTACCGACGCATGCAGGATGAGATCGCGCGCCGGACGATCCGCATCGAGACCAGCGGCACGGCGGTGGGCCAGATCAACGGGTTGTCGGTGATCAGCCTCGGCGCGCTCGCCTTTGGCAACCCGACCCGCATCACCGCGCAGGTGCGGATGGGCCGCGGCGAGGTCGTCGATATCGAGCGCGAGGTCCAGCTTGGCGGACCATTGCATTCGAAAGGGGTGCTGATCCTCTCAGGTTTCCTCGGCGGACGCTTTGGCGCGGCGCGGCCGCTGTCGCTGCACGCGAGCCTCGTTTTCGAGCAATCCTATGGGGGCGTCGACGGCGACAGCGCTTCCGCCGCCGAGCTTTTCGCGCTGCTGTCCGCGCTGTCCGAGGTCCCGATCAAGCAATGCTTCGCGGTCACCGGCTCGGTCGATCAGCACGGGATCATCCAGGCGATCGGCGGCATCAACGAGAAGATCGAAGGATTCTTCGATGTCTGCCGCGCCGGCGGCCTGACCGGCGACCAGGGGATCGTTTTCCCCGCGAGCAACGTCAAACATTTGATGCTGCGCGCCGATGTCGTGGCCGCGGCGGCCGAGGGCAAGTTCCGGATTATTCCGATGGAGACGATCGATCAGGGTTTGGCGATTTTAACCGGCGTCCCGACGGAAGAGACTGACCGCAGGATCGCCGAGCGGCTCGACGGCTTTGCCGCCAAGGCGGCGGCGCTGGCGCGCGCTGCGTCCGGGTCGCCACCGTGACCGCCAGGGTCGCGCGCGTCGTCGTGGCGCTCGACGCGGTCTCGGAGAACCGCGCGGCGATCGATACCGCGGCGCGGCTGGCAGCTCGCTGGCAGGCACGGCTGCACGCCGTCTTTATCGAGGACGACGATCTGTTACGGCTCGCCAATCTGCCCTTCGCGCGGCAGGTTTCGCTGGGTGCCGGGGTCGAGCAGCTGACCTTGCAACAGGCCGAGCGGCAAATCCGCGCCTTTGCCGAGTACGCCCGCCGCGACCTCGAGGCGGCGGCGCTACGCCACGGCATCGCGTGGACGTTCGACATCGTGCGCGGCGCCCCGGCCGCTGCGGTGACCGATGCGACAGAGGGCGATTTCCTCGTCGCGGGCAGCGCAACGCGCCCGATCGGCGCGCATTTCCGCATCGATTGCCGCTGGTGGTCGGCGGTCGATACGCCGGTGCCGTCATTCCTGCTTGCCGCCCGTCAATGGGAGCAGACCGCCGCCGTCATTGCCCTGTTGCGCAACCGTGAGCCGACGGCGGAGCGGCTGCTCGGTGCCGCGGCGCGCGTCAGCGAAGAGAGCGGCGGCGATCGACTGACCGTGCTGTGCCCTGCCGAACTCGGCGAGGCGGAAGGATTTGACCCATGGCTGAGCGACCGGCTTGCCGGCTATCCCCTGCCGGTGGAGATCGATCTGGGCCCATCCGATCTCGCAGGTTTGATCCGGCGCATCGTCGAACTTGACGGCCGGCTCATCGCGATCGCAGCCGACGATCCGCATGCGCGGCCGCAAAGCCTGCGCCGGCTCGTTACTCAGACCGGCTGCGACGTTCTCGTGGTGCGCTAGGCGTCAGGACTATCGGTCTGCGCGCCACACGAGATTTTTCCGGCTTCGTATTCGCCGCGTTGTGTCGATGACGGACAGAACAAAGCTTGTTATCATAGGTATAGTCCCCAATAGCTGGGTGCGGTCATGATCGGTCCGCCGGGCTTGCCAAAATTAGGGCGTCGCGTGTTTTCCTTCGCGGCGGGAAAGCCGTTGCAGGCAGATGCCCGTCACGCCTGGAAATGGGTGACCGGCCTCTACCTCGCGGGTGTTCTCGCCCATTTCGGGCATCACATGGCCTTCGACCTGCCAGCGGATGGAATCGACCCGTCGCTCGGCATCGCCATCGCCAGTGCTCCGGTAAGCCTCGCCTGGCCTGCGGATCTGATCCACACACTGATCGACCTGACCTGATCAACCGATCCCGCCGGCTTTATGCCTAGCACCGGCACTGTACCGCGCAGTGCGATCGCGACCGTGTTTGCCATTTTCGCGTTCGCGCTTGGCGCTCAGGCCGACGACGCACCGCCGGCGGCCAGCCCGCCGCCCACGCCACCGGCAAGCGACACAACACCGCCCGCCAATGCCGCACCGCCCGAGATCGGACGCTCGATCCTCGTCGTCAATGAGGTCGAGGGCCAAACCGGCGACGCCCCGGCGCAGCACCTGAAGATCAACGACAACATCGTCTTTTCCGAGGACATCACAACCGGCGCCGACGCCAAGACGGTGATCGAGTTCCGTGACGGCTCGACCTTCGAGATCGGAGCGGACGCGGTCGTGCGCATCGACTCGTTCATCTTCAATCCCGAGGAAAGCACCAGCCACAAGGCGGTACAGGTGACGCGCGGCGTTTTCCGCTATGTCTCGGGTTACGTCGCCTCGGACCAGGACACCAAGATCACCACGCCGGCCGGCGAGATGGGTATTCGCGGCTCGGTCGTCGAGGGCATCGTCGATCCGAGCGTCCCCGATTTTGTTTATGTCGGTGAAGGCAACGCGACGTTCACCAACAGCGCCGGGAACAGCGATCTCGCGCCTGGTGCATCGATCGCGGTGCCGTCGGCGACAACCGCCCCGATGGCCGCCGCGGCAATGCCTGCCGCGGTGGCGGCGCAAGCCGTGCAGGTAATCGAGAGGCGCTTGCCGCCGCGCTCATCGTTTGAGGGACGGCTCGCCGACGATGCCTGGCTCAAGCAGACCGGGAGCGCCGATCTGGTGCCCATCGCCAATCAGCACCAAGCGCAAACCGCCGTTCCGCCGAGGCCGTTGCCCGCGCCTCCCGCGCATGGCTCGCTCGCCAGCGAGCTCGGGCTTCTGACCGAGGGCAACCGGGTCAATCTGTTTCATGGCGGTCAAGGCCCTCGCACCCCCGAGCAGACCGCGTTTGTCGCCCGCGCCGCGCGCGACAATCCGCGCGCCGCGGTGATCCTCCAGAGTCATCAGCTTCAGGCGCAGACGATCCATCGCGTCGCGATGACCGCCGGCACCGCGCTCGTTATTCGCGGGATCGGCCGCGCGGGGCCGCCCGCCGAGGTGATGCAGCGGATCACGGCCGCCTCGATCCGAGCCAATCCGGGCGCCGCCGCGGCAATCAACCGCCATGTGACCGAGGCCTATCACGGCCCCGAACGCGGCGGGCAGGTGCATGCGAACGAACACAATGGCGCTACGGTGCCCGTACGCCCGTTGGAGCGTAACGGCGGCACGGTTCCGGCTCATCCGCTCGAGCGCAACATCGCCCCGCACGCGCCACCGGAGAACCATCAATTCCACGCTAATCCGCAGAACCCAGTTCCGCATCCGCCGGGACAGCCGAACAATCTCGGACCAAAGCTGCCGCAGCAAGGTCCGGCCCCGCGTCCGCCGGGACAGCCGAACAATCTCGGACCAAAGCTGCCGCAGCAAAGTCCGGCCCCGCGTCCGCCGGGACAGCCAAACAATTTCGGGCCGAAACTGCCGCAGCAAGGTCCGGGTGCGCGTCCGCCGGGTCAGCCAAACAATTTCGGACCAAAGCTGCCGCAACAGCGCAACTTTACCCAGCCGCCACGCAACTTCACGCCGAGACCACCGCCGCCCAGGGCGCCAGCCAGAGAGCCGCCCAAGAAAAAGGCCGACGAGCAGCAGCGCTAGGCGTCAACCGGGCGGCCTGCGAGAGCGGGCGCGGAGATAACGGAACCCTATCGCCATCACCAGCAGCACCCCGAGCAGACCGATGATGAAATAGGGCGACGGCGGCCCGCCTGGATCCTCGCCCGGTCCATTGCCCACTTTGACCGTGGCGCGCGCGACCTCAGTGCCGTTCCGCGCCTCGGCGGTCCACAGCCCGTCGCGGTCGGTGCCGAATTGGAACTTGCCGTCATTGTCGGTCTTGCCGGTCTTGACCGGGTGCGCGAGGTCGCCCGGGGCAAAGACGCTGACCTCGACATTGGCCATTGGCTTGCCGTTTTGCGTGGCGAATTGCACCGTGACCTCATGCGTGGCAAAGAGGTCGAGAGCGGTGGCTGGCTGCTTGCATAGCGCAAGCGCCAGTAGGACGAAGGCGAAGACGCGGAGGAATGGCATGGGCCGTCACGGAAACAGGGATCGAGGATGAAGACAACGATCTTCGGCGCCGGCGCGGTCGGCGGTCATCTCGCGGCGAGGCTTGGCGCCGCCGGCATGGACGTCGCGGCGGTGTGCCGCGGCGCACAGCTCGCGGCAATCCGCGAGCACGGGATCACGCTGCAGATCAAGGACGAACGCTATCACGCCCGCGTCCGCGCCACCGACCGGCCCGAGGAGCTGGGCAAGCAGGACCTCGTCATCGTCACGGCCAAATCGTCGGTGCTGCCGCAAATGGCGGCGTCAATCGCGACGCTGGTCGGCCCCGACACCAGCGTCGTCTTCGCGATGAACGGCATTCCGTGGTGGTACCTCTATCGCGCTGAAGCAACGGCTCCCGCGCCCGATCTGTCGCGGCTCGATCCCGAGGGCACGCTGGCGCGCGCGATCGGCTACGAGCGGGTGATTGGCTGCATGATCAACTCGGCCAACGAGGTCATCGAGCCCGGAGTGATCAAGAACTCCCCAATGACCAAAAACAAATTCACGCTCGGCGAACCCGACGGCACGTTGTCTCGACGCATTCGGGCGATCTCGGCCGAGCTGGAACGTTACGGCCTCGAAGTGCCGATCACCGAAACAATCCGCGTCGAGATTTGGGACAAGCTGCTGCGCAATCTCGCGACCAGCCCGATCTGCTCGCTAACCGGTGAGCCGATCGCCGTCGTCGGCCGCCACCCCGAGCTCTATGAGACGAGCCGCAATCTGATGCGCGAAGGTCTGGCCGTCGCCAAGGCGCACGGCATCGATGTCGCGGACAATTTCCAAAGCTCTTACGGCACCCGCCCCACCTCGCCGCACAAATCCTCGATGCTGCAGGATTTCGAGCGCGGCCGTCCGCCCGAGATCGACGGCATCCTGACCTCGATCCAGGCCTTTGCCCGCGCCGCCGACGTACCGACCCCGACGATCGACGCGGTCACCGCGCTGGTGATCGAAAAGGCGCGGCGAATAGGGCTTTATCCCGCGGCGGTGTGGTGACGGTCTCTTTTCGGCTCGCTGCAACGGACGTTCAGCAGCTTGCTGGATGCGGAGTTAGGAACCAACACCCGTGCGGGGCGGACGCGAATGGCGGAAAACTTCAACCCCGTAGCGCAGCACCTCGCGTCGAAGGGTCTCGGCATCAACCGGTCGTAAAGGTTCGCGGAACAAGGAAATGTCACCGGAACCATATTGCACCAGTTCAGCGAGCAGCGGGAAATCCCTAACGTGCTTAACTCGCGGTCTCTGCGAGGCCGCAATGCCACCCATCAAATGGAATTCGGGCGGAATATCAGAGATGTAGTCCAGTATTACACTCGATTCTGACTGAGCACTTGACCATGGTTCTTCAACTAATTTTTTGACCTCGGCAATCAATTCTTCGTTTTCATCATCGAAAACTTGTAAAAATAAACATTCGGCGCAGACCGGTCGGCGACTTCCATCGCCGGTTTTCAAACATAAGCCAGAGAATATCTCAGGCAATCCACCTTCCGGTCGAAAGCTGTAGAATCGTTGATGCACCCCTCCCTTGTTCTGATTGCTCTGGCGCTGCGCCATTATATAAGCAATCTGCTGATAATTCATGTAAATAGAACCCCAATAAATATTATGGCCCGCAGTAATAAGTGTGACTTCCATTGAATGAGTATCAATGTATATCAGCTCACAAATTACTGGATGATCCAAAATCGAATCATACATATGCCGTGTTCCTGGAAACGGCTTATATCTCCTGAATATCTGATAGAGCCCTGGCTTGATAAAATTGCGCTCGAACGTGTCGGCCCAGTTTACCCACAGTTTATCCAGTATTTTACTAGCTTCAGGAACAGTGGATACATCGTCTCCCTGATACCGATTCAACAATCGGGTGAGATGCTCTACTGCAATCGTCTGGTGGCGGGCCTTGTAATCTTCAAGAATTCGGACTTTGTTTTCGACAAGAAAAATCAAACCGTACTCCGCGATCATCAAGGCGATCTTTGCGGAAACTGGCTGATTGTTGAGAAATTTTAGCGCTTCGATCTCGCTCCATTTACTTTCGGCATCTTGCTCCGCGCCACGGGATCGCATTTCCGCCAGTCGCTTAGCCAATTGGCCGAAAGGTAAGCCGAGCCACGGCGCGACCTCACGCAGGCATTCACGCACGATGCTCTGTTCGATGCGCTCCATCGGGTTTGCGGCGCCCTTCCCTCAGCCGATGTTATATCGGATTTTTCAAAACGGTTGACAAACGCTTATCAAACTCACGCGTTGCGTTCAACCCAATGTTCCTTGGCATATACAACTCCATTTACAATCAAAATTACAAACACTGGTTTGAATAACAAGGCATTTTTCAAGAGACTTTCATAATAAAGTTTTTCCGATTGGTAAAGTAATTATAACACCTATATTGTTATAATGTACGCGACATCTTTAAATCTGGCCGGCAACCGACCATCTCTATGATTAGGCCTAACGAGTCACGGGAGATTGGGCCATGGGAGGGATGTCGGAGACACTGATACGCTTGGAAGCCCTGCTCGGTTGGGCCGGCGCTGCACTCGCGGCCATCGGTCATGCGAATATGTGCCGGAGGACCCGCAAAAACTCGCTGCCGCCACCGCTCAACGAGCACGCAGAAGCTAAAATCTTGACCTGGGGCTATAGCCTGCTATGTACCGAGTCAACCTTCGTGGTTGGTCATACGATTGCCGAACTTGGGCTCGGCGTACTCGGGATCGACCACATTCTCTTCGCGGCAGCTTTCGAGTTCGGGGTACCATTTTTCGTCGTCTAGTCGCGATCGACAAAGGCACTCAGCAACTCCCGCGCTCCATCCGCGGGCGTTAGCGCGCCGGATATGACCTCGCGCTCGATCTCGGCAAGATGGGCAGCAACCGAAGGTGCGGCACGGAATTGAGCCATCAGCCCCTCGCCGATCTCGGCCCATAGCGCGGCACGGGCCTGTACGGCGCGGCGGCGCGACCAGTCGCCGCCGGCTTCGAGCGCGGCAC
>Ga0070733_10003050_pt1 | contig 11562 bp, 7 predicted proteins | sample Coa_R1_9_FD_66450 | JGI IMG/M metagenome (GOLD analysis project Ga0070733, IMG submission 66450) | Surface soil microbial communities from Centralia Pennsylvania, which are recovering from an underground coalmine fire - Coalmine... | ecosystem: Environmental > Terrestrial > Soil > Unclassified ... | reverse complement strand
GCGTCCTCAGCAGCGCCGAAAAGCGCCCCGACTCACGCTAACACATTTCTAATCGGCTGAAGATTCGTAGAAATACTCACAAGGGTAAGGGACAGAAAAGACGGAGTGTAGTTCGCTGCGCTGATCGATGGTGGAGCGTCTAAACCCCCCACCCTTCGCATGAAACAAAGGCGCGAAGGATGGGGCACCCGGAAATTCAACTGCGGAAGTTTGGACGGTGTTTAGGGTGTGCCACCCGCCTGATACTTTGAGTCCCGGAGATCGAATGCCGGTCTGGTACCCTCGAGCACATCGATTGTGTATTTATTTATTTCCGGATTTTCGAGAGAACCCGTTTCGTACGTCACACGGTTTCCCGCATGTTTGTCGATAGTGCAGTGAATGACCTGGTCTGCATCGCAAACTACGGCGAGGTTGGGGTTGTGGGTGACAATGACGACTTGCCTCTTTTTACGAGCCTCCTTGATGCACGGTACGAGCAGATCGAAAACGGTATGGTTGTCTAGATTCTCTTCCGGCTGGTCGATAATGAGGGGCGTGTCGCGCCGGTCTATGAGTAAATAAAAGATGAGGAGCAACGTCCCACGCTCGCCAGGCGACAGCTCTTCAATACTTTTCCCCGACCACTTTAACGAGTACCTGGGGTTAAGATATTTCATAGCGAATATGCAGTTCAGCAGCTCCAGTTCCGTCCCTCCTTTCTTCAACTGTTCAGAGATTAAGACCTCCGGGCTAGCCGCCTCACGCTTATCATGGGTCATATATTCCAACAGCGTGGCACAAAAACTGACGGCATCATTCTCAACATTGAAATCTGTGTGAGCGGCCAGATTCTTCAGTACCCTGCGCCCCTCTTCAGCGCCGCAAAATGACCCGCGTCGTCCTTGATTCACCAGCGCAAACAACTCATCCTCCAATCCCGAATACGCTATCGACGCCTCGAATTCAAAGCTGAATTTGCCGACTGCGAGGGTATGTTCTTCTATAAACTTTTGCACCGGGCTATAAAGCGACTTGTAGGTGGAAACTAGTTTCCGCAATTCTCGATAGGTGTCGCGCGTCCTCTGTTGGCGGTTGCTTCTCAAGTCGATGAGCCTTGCCGGTAGACCGTCAAGATCGTGGATCTGCCGCTGAATGTAGTTGATACTGCCCGGTTGGTTTTCGTCTCCGACAATCTTCGAACGTTCTAACCCCCACATCTCAAGTTGCTGCAAGTAATTCTGGTAGTGCACATTGGGTGCGTCAAGCTGCTGCGCAAGCGTGTCGATATCGTCCTGGAGGCCTTTGTTCTCTTCATCCAAACCGGTCCTAGCGGCCCTGCCCCGCTCGACAGCAGCGGTCGCGTCTACGAATATCTTCTCCGGAGTTGCCTTGTCGATCTCGACTTTAGCTATGGCGCGAGGACTTAGTTGTAGTTCGATGCAATCTGGAGTTGCGTCTGCAATGAACTTCTCATATTGCGCCTCAAAGTTTCGCAGGCGACCAATGAGACGTTCAGAAACAGCCTGTCGCAGAGCGGCAGCCTTAATTTCGCTTTCCTTAAGTTTCACCTCAGCTGCGAGCTCTGTCCGCCGAGCCTGCTTTGCTTCAATCTGTTTTGCGATTTCTTCAAGCTGTTGTTGCTTGGACGGATCTGCTGCGGGCTTCGGGATTTCCGCCGGCTTTATCTTGTCGTGTGCATCTAGCTCACGCTTCTTTTCATCGACGAGATTTAGCAGCAGCTGTCGGGCTTCTTTTGAAGCTCGCGTCTCGATTTCGACGATCGACTCGTTGATTGTTGACAGCTCGTCCCTCAGCTGCTTTAAACGTTCGTAAGTCTGGTCGGTAAGAAACGTAAGCAACTGGTCGAGAGTGTCGGCACCTAACCTCTCCGTTTCGTCAACGTGTGAAAAGATGACAGACTTCAACTCCTTATCGAAGCGACTGTCTGAAGTTTGGATCTCGTTACAAATCACCTCGAGATAGTTCTGAGGTATGTACCCTACCAATTCCACCGATTTCAAATTGACCGAATCAGCGAGCGACGCAGTCGACGAGCTGCCATCCTCCCAACGCAACGTTGCCTTAAAGTGCTTCGCCTTGTTATTTCTCGGCTGCCGAAACTTCTCCTCGTTAAGAAAGGAAAAATGCGTATGCTGCGCAGTATTCCCCAGCAGGCCGATACCCTCGACCAAAGCTGTCTTTCCGGTTCCCTTGTTTCCGATAACCGCGATCAAACCCGGATTAAGGGGAATTGTGCCCGAAAACCAGTGTTCGCTCAGCGATGAATTCGCGATTTTTTCGAACGAGATTGACGTTACGTACTTCGTCGCGTGTCGCCGCACCCGATCGACAGATGGTGGTGTGTCGCCGATAAAGACCCGCTCTTGCGGGTCGCTACAAATTTGTTGAAACCCCGCAAACGCAGGATCCGATTTAATCCAACAATTGGCTTTTACAGCGTATTCAGTGATGTCGTGGTTGTCCGAACAGATGATCAAGGGCCGCTCGATCCCGATTGTAGGAAACACGATCTTTCTGTAATCGTCAACGTCCGAAGGTCTGCCAATCTCAAACAAGTCGATGTGCTTGCGCGCGAGGTCAGTCTTGAACGCCTGCTTGTACGGGTGATTGTTCCCAATCGCCTCAAGTGAGTTGGACTTGCGACCGACGTGCACCGAAACAATCCCGCCTAGCTCATGAATTAGCGTAGCCGTCTCTTCGAAGCGCACATAGACATAATCGTCGCCCCGTGCCGTGACCTCCGCTGGAGTTAGTTCGAGTTGTCCCTGCATTTTCGTCCAAATGTGTTCTGGTTCGGCCGTCTCGGAGAATATCCCAATGAGGTGAACCGACTCCTTACCGCCAAGCTCGCTTCGAAGCTCAATACCAGGAAACACTGTCAGCCTTTCACCGCCAAGTTGCTGTAGCGTTCGTATTCGCTGAGCATCAATCACGTGATGATCAGTTACCGCCACCGCGACTATGCCTGCGCCAACAAGCCCGTCCACGATCTGCTGGTCAGTTATGCTTTTATTCTTATAGTCGTAGGACGAGGGCGTGTGAAAATGAAGGTCCCACCTTCCCCACACCGAACCGACTGGCCTAAAGGGCATCCGCCTCACCTCCCAAGTGGGGGCGAGTATGAGATTTATAAAATTACCCGTCAAGTACACACGTCAAAATCTGATTCGTGTGCGCAACTGGCGCTTACGACATATCGGGCAGGCGAGTGGCCCACCCTTCTACACCCCCCAAATGATCGCAGTAGAATCTCCGGGTGGCGGGTGGTCAACCGTTACACATCGACCAAACGAACGCACTTGAATTTCCGGGTGCCCCATCCTTCGCGCCTTTGTTTCATGCGAAGGGTGGAGGATTAGACGCAGCGTCTCTGTAACTTCCCCACAGAACTCTTGCTTCACTTCGCAAGCCCCGCGCGCGACCGAGTAAAACACTCTCCACCCGGGCTGAAAAAACCTGTACCAAACCTGTCCGCGGCGACGAGTACAGGTTTGCGCGGATTTCGTACAGCTGGTACTGGTTCTGGACCAAAGCTGTTCCAGCGCACAGCTGTTTTTGGCGCGCCTTCGCGCTACATTCGAACGGAAACCAAAATATGAAACGGCGCACAAAATCGCGACGGCCTTTCGATCTCGCAGCGCGGGCCTGGCTGCCGCAGGGAGGATCTCAGGATGAATTGTGCTGTGGCGCTGTGGCGCTAGCCCTTCGGACTGGCACTGCCGGCCCTCCTGCGGCGGGTGGGTTCTCAGGATGCATCGCGCTGCGGCGCGGATCGCAAATTCAGAACCGACGGCGACGGCTGCCCGGTGCGATGAGGCCGAACCGGGGCTACGAGACCAAATGCGAGTGCGACGGCGGGGCTCGAAAATGTTGACGGCTCGGCGAGCTGGGGCGCAGCCCTTCGACCCCGCACAGCGGGATCTCAGGATGAATCGCGCTGTGGCGCGATTCACAAGCAGCGCCCCTGCCGAGCAAAAGCAAAATCGGTGGCGGAGTCTAATCGCTAGTGGCCAATTATTAGAAATCGGCGCAAATGATTGAAAACAAACGACGGGGGCCCATTCTAATCGCTAGTTTTTTTGGGGTTTTCGATTACGGAACCAGCGGGGCGCCGCAAAAGGAGGGCGGTTCGCGAACCGCCCCTACGGAGTCAACGGCGAAGGCAACGTCGCCGGCGTGCCCTTCGGGCTAGCGGGCGGCGGCTGCGAAGGCAAAACCAACTGCAACTGCTGCCCGGTCCCGCTTTGCGGGACCGGCCGCTACAGAGGCGACGTCAAATTCAGAGGCAGAGTCAAAGGCAGAGTCAAAGGCAGAGTCAAAGGCAGAGTCAAAGGCAGAGTCAAAGGCAGAGGAAAGAGCACAGGCAGGATTGCCTGTGCCACGATGCGCGGCGATCAGTGCTTACGAATTCTAGCGCTCTTTCTTGTGCAGTTCGTTCTGCAGGAGATTTTCTACCAGGGGCTTTACGCCTTGGGAGAGGAGTTCCTGGAGATGTGGGCCGAGCTTTTCCATGACTTTGCGGACCATGTCGTCCACGGCTTCGGAGTCGGTGGCGCGCGATGCGGCGGGCTGCTCGGAATTTTGCGGCGGCAGCAGCGGCGGCATGAGGAAGGGAATTTCGCTCAGCGCCTCGCGATTTGGCGGCGGAAGGGTGGGGATGCGTTCGAAATTGTGCAGGGCCGGGGGCTCGGCGGGGGCGGCGGGTTCAGAGAATAGCGACGCGCTGGATTTCGCGAGGATGGCTGCTTCGTGCGCGGCGGCTTCGCGGTCCCAATAGTCGTTGCTGGGCGCGGGCTGCGGGAGCTGGCTCGGATGCGTATCTTGGGCGAGGGTTTCCTGCTCGCGTGTGTCGGTGCGCGGCGGTACTTCCTCCCGTACTTCGTCTCGTACCGCGTCTCGTGCTGCGTCTCGTACTTCGTCTTCATCGCGCTTGAAATAATCAGTGGCGTCGTGCAGCGGTCGGCTGCCGAAGAGCGGCTCGGCTGGCAACATGCCGGAGAGGCCGCCGCCGTTTACGGGGACACCGGCGGGAGCGGGCAAAACTTCGGCTGTAAATTCCGGCGAAAAATCCGCGGCGCTGCTGGTGATAGGTTCGGTTTCGGCGTTCAGACCTTCGGAAACTGTGGCGCTGGAGGAATAATCAGCTGAGCCTTCCGCTCCGGAGGCGGATGGAGCAGGCTCGTGAAGCTCGGCTTGAATTTCGGTGTGCGCGTCATCGGAGAAATGATAGGACGAGCCGCCGAATTTTGCGTCGGTGACGGTGCTTTCACCGAACTTGCGGGGCTCGACTTCTTCACGCACGTCTGCAAGGACTTCGGCGCGGGCTTCCGGGGCTTCGAGGTTCGATTCGGCGTTTGCGGTGGGCGCGAAGTCCTCGTTCGGAGCCGATGGTGACGGAACTTCTGTGGCTGCGAAAGCGGTGGCTACGATGATCGGTTGCGTCTCCGCGGCTGGGTCGACAAATGGAGCGGCGGAGGCTGGCGCTTCTTCGACATGCGCGGGCGCCGTTTCAGCTGCGTGTGGAGATACTGCGACGGGCGCGGATTCTTGCACGGCGGGAGAGGCCGGCGCAGGAGGCGCTGAGAGATTATTCATCCAGTGATTCTCGGATGTGTCGGCGGAATGGTCGGCGGAAGTATCGGCCGTGTGATTGGGCGCATCGCTGGCGCTGACCGAAGAGCTAGCCGAAGTCTCCGCAGAAGTATCGGGCGACGAAGGCGTGAGCATGTCCATCCAGCCGCGCATGCGCGAGACGAGCGTGGGCCGGGCGGGCGCCGGTTCTGGGGCCGCCTCTGGAGTCGCTTCGTGATGCTGTGCCGCTGCCGCCGGCGGTGCGGCTGCGGGCTTTTGGGGTTGCGACGGCTTGGCGATTTCGGGTGTGAGATATTTCGCCTGCGTGTCCGGTTCTTCGAGACGCGTGAAACCGGCGGCGAGTTCAATTTCGGGCTGGTCTTCTTTCACGTCCCATGGATTGGAGTTCGCCGCAGGTTGCGCGGAAGCTTGCACGGGGGCTGGCACGACTTCGGCTGGCGGTTTTGGTGCGGCTGAAGGCGCAGCCGGCTTGGCTGCGTTTTCTTGCGCCGCGGATTCTTCGGTGCCGGCTTCGTCAGTTTTCCTGCGGCGTGGCGGAACATCGCGTTCCGACGGGAAAGTTATGGGCTCGAAATTACGTCCGTAGGAATAGATTGGATCGGCGGCGACATTTTCGGGAACTTCGAAGTCGGCCGCGTTGCGCCGCCAATCGTTGGCGGTGGTGGAGCTGTCGATTTCATCATCGTCGTCGATCGCCGCAACCACCGGTGTTTTCGGAGCCGCAGGCGCTTTCGGAGCTTTGGTATCCTTCGAGGCCTTGGCGTTCTTGGGAGCCTTCGGAGTTTTTTCCTCTTCCTCTTCGTCTACTTCGTCGAGATCAATGGCGCGCACGCCTTTGCCGAAGCCGTAGATCACGGCGGCTTCTTCGGCGGTGGGCTCGGGGAATTCGGGCAAAGGCTTGGGTTCGGCCTTCAGTGGAACTTCGGGTAAGGCTGGCGGCAAAAGCGCTTCAGCGGCGACTTCCTTGGCCCTGGCAAGCTCGGCTGCAACTTTGGGATTTTTTTCCAGCGCGGACATCACCATGGCGATCAGCGGATCGGGCGGAACGAAAGGCTTCTTCAACACGCCATCCGCGCCAACGCGTCGCGCTTCTTTTTCATCCAGGGGATCGAACGCGCCTACCAGCAGGATGACGGGGACGTGCGCGAAACGCGGATCCTTCTTTACGAATTCGCAGACTTCGTAGCCGTTGCGTACGGGCATGAAGACATCGGCCAGGACCAGATCGGGATTCGCGTCGGGTAGGCGGCGGACTGCGGCTTCGCCATTGCCAACGGCGATGACTTCCACGCCGCGCTCTTGAAAGGCGAGCACGACCATTTTTTGGATATTGGTGTTATCGTCCGCAACCAAAATTCTGGGCACTGGAATCCCCCGGGCGGCATGCCCCCATACGAGACGCGCCTAACCCTGAACATAGCTATTGCAGCATCCCGGAGCAAGGGCGTCAACAAAGTCGAGGTACAGGAGTGCCTGAGTTGTTAGCAGGGAGTAAATAGCGAATGGTGGGGTTATTCGAGTCTGTGTGGCAACCTCAAAACCGGCACTACAGCGGCTGAACAGTTTGCGGACAAACACTGTAGACCATTTCCTCAGGGGCTAAAGCCGATTGCATGCCAAGCACTTATTGTCGGAGCTAAAGCTCCGACCCCCTAAAAAACCCACTTTTTCCGCAAGCTGTGAAGCCGCGCGTATTTTGCAAACGTTATGTCGCGGCTGAAGCACGACCTACAAAGACTCTCGAGTTGCCACACAACAGGCTCTTTACCAGGGAATGAGCTTCTTTAGGCCCTTCTTTTTCTTGCTTGTGGACTCTTCCTTGGTGTCCACCGGCGTGGGTTTTACGGGGGTCGAGGCTTTGTCTGCGGACTGAGCGGCGGGGGGAGCTGAATTCGTGCCTGCGGCCGCGCTGTTGGCTGTTGTGGCGGAAGCGGAGGAACTGGAAGAGCTGGAGCTTGATGAGCTTGAGACAGCGGCAGTCGGAGTGCTTTCGGCTGGCGGATTCGCGGTGCCTGAGCCGTTCAGGCCTGCATCCACGGTACCGTTGGTCGTGGCTGGCGGCGGAGGTGCGGCCGTTCCTGGCGCGTTTGATTCCGGAGCAGGCGCTGTCGTCGCAGGCTGCTCCGATGTTGGCTGGCCTTTATCGTCGAGTGGCGTCAGAATTTCGACGCCGAGGCCCGCCCGCGGCGCGGAACCAGCTGGCACAGTCGTCGCGTCTTCTGGAGTGACCACTTCGTTGCCACTGCCGGATGTTTGTGCGTTTGATCCCGCCGCGCTGCCAGTTACAGTAAACGATGGACCTGCGGCGCCGGGCCGGAGGACATCGGTGGCTGAAACCGCGTCGTTCGGCGGAGCCATCTGCGGCGTACCACCACGGGCTGCGGTGGAAACGTCCGGACTGCCCTTGAGCATTCCCATGGGGAGCTTCACCACCATGCTCTGGTGATGCGTCTTTTCGTAGAGCTGCTGTTTCTGCATGCGCGCGATGGCATCGGGATCGGCGGAAGGCACGGGCCTGCCCATATCTTTCAGGCGGGCCTTGGCGCCGGGTGCATCCTTCGAGAGCGGATAATCGCGCACGATGCGGTCGTAGCACCTGCTGGCGAGATCGCTCCAATGATTCTTGTCGTCTTCGTTCTTGGAAACTTGTTTGGCGCGCTCGTAGATATTTCCAAGCATCCACAGCGCATCATCATTCTGGCTGTAGAGCGGGTAACGATCGGTGACTTCCACCAGGCGCGCGGCAGAGGCGCGGAAATCATTTTTCGTATAGTAGAAGAAGGCGATTTTGTAGTCGCCATCGGCGAGCACTTCCTGCACGTCGCGCAAATATTGTTCGGCTTTGGGAACCAGCGGGCTTTGCGGATACGACAGCAGGAACGCCTGGAATGCATCTTCCGCCGCTTCGCCCTGAGTTTTGTCGCGGTCGGATTTCTCCATCATTTTATAGTGGGCCAGGCCGATCTGCATTTGGGCGTAGGCTGCTTCATCGAGGAACGGGAAGAAGGTGCGGAAATCGTTATATTCCTGAATGGATTGCGTGAGGTTGGTCGTGCCGCCTTCCTTATAGTAGGAGTCGGCGACGGCGAGTTTGGCTTTGGCGAGATACTCGCTGTCTGGATAAGTGTTGATGAGGGTTTGCAGCGCCAGGCGTCCTTCGGTGAACCGGCCTGCTTTCAGGTCGGCTTGCGCGCGATCGTAGAGCACCTTGTCCGGCTCTGCCGAGGTGTTTACGTCGATGGTCGGCTTCTGCGGACCCTTCTTTTTCTTATTTGTGGCAGTTTGGTCGGCAGGCTTGGCTTTGGGCTGGGGCTTGGGCTTGTCGGCCGCCGCAGTGTCCGCCGCCGTGGGCGTAGGAGGAGGCGCGTTTTCACCGCTGCCGCCGGTCTGGGGCGTTGGCACCTGCGCCTTTGCGGCCGGGCATGCCAGGAATAAGAGACCAAGCGCAAACAGCAGTAAAGCTGGGTTTCGGTGGGTCATTAATTTTTTCGCTGCCATCGGATTATTCCAGTCAGACGTTTGCAAGGTTTTTATGCCTTTTGGCTCAAAGCCTGGGTCGCGAGTTTTTTTAACTGGCGTGTTGCAGCTGCTGGATCAGCTGTGTGAAAGATCGATGTCCCCGCTACGAACGTGTTCGCTCCGGCCTGCGCCAGCTCGGCCATGTTTCCCGGATCAACCCCGCCATCCACTTCAATCCGGAAGGTGGCATTATAACGCGCCCGCATCTGATTCAGCTGGCGAATTTTCTCGTAGGTATTGGGGATGAATTTCTGACCGCCAAAACCCGGGTTGACGGTCATCACCAATACGGTGTCCACCTTGTCCAGGACTTCGCTGAGCATCGTCACGGGCGTCGCCGGATTGATGGCCGCGCCTGCTTCCGCGCCGAGTTCGCGGATCATCGCGAGGGCCCGGTCCAGGTGAACCGTGGCTTCCTGGTGCACCAAGATGCGGCTGCCGCCGGCGCGAATGAAGTCCGCTATGTAGAGTTCGGGCTGCTCGATCATCAGATGCACATCGAGGGGCAGGCGGGTTGCCTTGCGCAGTGAGGCCAGCACTGGAATTCCCACGGAGATGTTGGGGACGAAGTGGCCGTCCATGACGTCGAAGTGGATGACGTCAGCGCCGGCTTCTTCGACGATGCGGACGTCGTCGCCGAGTTTGGCGAAGTTCGCGGCTAGGATGGAAGGCGCAATTTCAATACGTGCGTAGGTCATGATGGAAGGCAAATTCTAGCACAAGCCGTTCGTTGTTTGCGGGTTCGGCGGCCGGGGACCGTCACGAAGAGGCCTCCGTGTCTGGGTGGCAGCCCGTGCGGTGCCGGGTCGGTTTCAGATGGACGCACCGATATCGGGATCGCGCTCCATGTAGAACTTGCGATCATCCTCATGAGTAGTGTGGAAACCGAGTCGTTCGTAGAGCCGCACGGCAGGGTTGATTTTCACAACCGCCAAGCGCACCGGCTGATCGAGGCGTGCGGCCTCGCCGATGAGGCAGTTCATCACCTCAGTGCCGATACCTTGCCGCTGATACGGAGCATCCACAAAGAGCTGCGCGATAAAAAGCCCGTCGTCTCGCACGGTGGTTTGCAACCAGCCCACGTCGGAACCATTGGCGGTAATGATGCGAACCTGCGCTAGAGCCCATTGTTCGCGGAAAGTGACGGCTTGAGCGGTCATGTTCAAATTCAATTCCTCAATGATTCTATTCATTCCGGAGAAGTACAGGCGTTGGCAATATTCGAAATCTTGGGTGACCGCGGGACGCAGTGCGATCTGCATTGGCTTATCCGTAGCAGGGACGATACTGCTTTTCAAGTCTCGTGGTACTGACTAGATTTCAAGATGACGTTTTGCCGATGGGCCATTACTCTGCGAGCTGCAATTCGATCGTTGTACTGGCGTCCAGGCGCGCGCCGCGCGAGGGAGTTTGGCCGATTACGGTTCCGTGCAGGCCGCCGGGGACCGGGGCGAAGGTCAGCTTGGTGACTTTCAGGCCGGTGCCGGCGAATTTTGATTCTGCTTCGGCGAGTGAATAGCCGACCAGTTCGGGCATCACATACGCGGCGGGGCGCGCGCCCAGCGAGACTAGCAGATCCACGTGCGGGCTGGTGACGTCGGACGTGCCCGGCGCGGGATCTTGTTGCAGAACGGCGTCGGGATCAGTAGCTGGCACGTAAACCTGGGAAATTTCACCGACCTGCATGCCTGAGCGCAGCAGTTCGATGCGCGCGGCGCGAATGCTGTGGTCGGTGAGTATCGGGATTGTGGCTTGCTTGGGGCCGAGGCTGATCACGACGTGGGCGTATTGGCCGATTTTCACTTTCATGCCTGGGGGAGGCGTTTGGCGCACGACTGTATCCACGGGCAGGGGACTGAACATGCGGTCTTCGACTTTGAAAGCAACGCCGCGGCCTTGCATTATTTGCTGGGCTTCCACTGCTTTCTTTCCGACGACGTCCGGCATGGCCACTTCGCGGCCTTGAATCGCGAAGCGCATCGCCATGAGTGCGCTGAGAAACGCCACGGACATCAGGATGAAGGCGAGCAGCACCATGCGGAAAATCCATTCCAGGCGTTGGCGAAACGTCATCTATATACCTCAATCTTTGTTTTGCCGTGGGCGACGCATTAAGAGCCTAGCACGACTTCTTTTCGCGAAAGTTCGTTGCGTTGTGGCTCGCGCTCTCGCGGTTAACTCCGGGTTCGCGGAAAAAGGCGCGAGGGCTTCGTAGCGGTGCGCTTCAGACCGCCATGGGTGATCGCCGCGCCGATGATGGCGCACTAAAGTGCGCCGCTACAACGACAAAGTCGCGCAGCTGAAGAGTCTGTGTGGCAACCTCGAAACCTGTACTTCAGCGGCTGAACAGTTTGCGGAAAAACACTGCAAACCATCTCCTCAGGGGCTAAAGCCCATTGCATGCCAAGCACTTATTGTCGGAGCTAAAGCTCCGACCCCCTAAAAAAC
>Ga0070733_10003049_pt1 | contig 11563 bp, 11 predicted proteins | sample Coa_R1_9_FD_66450 | JGI IMG/M metagenome (GOLD analysis project Ga0070733, IMG submission 66450) | Surface soil microbial communities from Centralia Pennsylvania, which are recovering from an underground coalmine fire - Coalmine... | ecosystem: Environmental > Terrestrial > Soil > Unclassified ... | reverse complement strand
ATGGTGCCGTAGCCGAACCCCACCAGCACGTTCGGCTACGGCACCATCACGGCCCCCGGCAACGATCCGTATGTAATCACCGTGGGCGCGATGAACGACATGGGTACGCCAGCCGTCACCGACGACGTGATCACGAGCTACAGTTCCAAGGGACCGACGCTTTTCGACATGGTGGCGAAGCCGGACATCGTCGCCCCTGGCAATCTGATCGATTCTCTGGAGGCTCCGTACAGCACTCTGTTCGAAAACTATCCGCAGGTCGACATTGCGCTGAACCTTTACCAAAACACTTACATGAATGCGGCCTCGAAGTACTACGTTCAGTTGAGCGGCACGAGCATGGCGACGCCGTTTGTGAGCGCGACGGCCGCGCTGTTGCTGCAGCAGAATCCGAATATGACGCCCGATCAGGTGAAGGCAAGGCTGATGAAGACGGCTAACAAGACCGCCTTTCCCACGACCAGCAGCTATACGGATCCCGCGACGGGCACCACTTATAACGAGCGGTACGATATTTTCACCATCGGCGCCGGTTACCTCAACGTGGGTAACGCTCTTTTCAGTTCGGATCTGGCGCCTTCCAACCTGAGCGCCATGTCGCCCGCGCTGACATTCAACTCAAACGGCACGCTGAGTTTCGTGAACGGGGCGAATGTGGTGTGGGGCGCCAACGTGGTTTGGGGAACGAATGTGGTTTGGGGGACGAACGTGGTTTGGGGCACGAACGTAGTTTGGGGCGCGGGAGTGATTCCGGCCGCAAGCGACTTGTTCCTGCAGGCGAACAACGTGGTGTGGGGCGCGAACGTGGTATGGGGCGCGAACGTGGTGTGGGGCGCGAACGTAGTTTGGGGCGCCAGCTTTATCACGGGGGCCTCGATATTAACGAACAGCTCGGGCACGCCGAGCTCCGTTACCGGAACCATTGCCGGGAGTCTCCCGGTATCGACGAGCGTATCGCTTTCAACAAACGGCCCGGGATCAACAAACAGCCCGGGATCAACGAACAGCGCGGGATCGACGAGCGGCGGCACGTCCGGCATCGTTGACGAAGCCACAGTGATCGTGACGGGCGGCGATCATTAGAGTTCGGCTGAACTCCTGAAGCACGCATGACAAGCAAAGGTCGGAATATGGGACGAGCAACTAAAACCTACATTTTCGGCGTTATCGGGGTTGGCGGGCTGATGCTGGCCGGCGCGCTGGCCGGGTGGTCGCCCACGCTTTCAGGGTCATGGATGATATTCACCGCGCTCGCTGTGCTGGCGTCGGTGGTAAAGCTCAGGCTGCCTGGTATAGAAGGGACTTACTCGCCGAGCTTCCTGTTCCTTCTCTATGGCGTGGCGCATTTTTCGCTGGCCGAAGCTCTTATAGCGGGTTGTGCCGGCGCGCTGGCACAGTCGCTCCTGAATGCGAAGACACGCCCCACTCTGATGCAGGTACTCTTCAACACCGCCAACGTTGTCATCAGTCTCGGCGCGTGTTTCGTGATTGGCCGGGTATGGCTGGCCGCCGAAACGGCGCACTACCTGCCGGCGGTGATGGCCACAGTGGCATTTACGTGGTTCGCCGTCAATACGGTCCTCGTTTCCGGTGTGCTGTCGCTGCTTCACGGCAAGCCGCTCGGGGAAGTGTGCGCCCAGTGGTATGTGTGGTCATTCCCCTGGTACCTGGTAGGCGTCACGCTGGTCGGGCTGATTCCGGCGCCGGGACGGACGGTGTCCCCGGAGGCATGGCTTATTCTTCTGCCGGTGGTCTGCCTCGTGCACTTCTTTATGGGGCTGGCGGAGGGGAAACCTTCGTCAAACACGCTCGCAAATCAGACGAATGCGCCGTTGCCACGCGGGGCGCAATTGTACTTGATGGGTGTACTGACCGTCGGTGTGATTCTGCTGACGGCGGCGACAATCGGCTTACATTCGCAGGACCCCACCCGATTCGTCGTTTATCTGGCTCTGGCGGTGATGGCTTCCACGTTCAAGATTCCACTGCCGCGCATGCAGGGGACCATCACCCCCGCGTTTGTGCTGCTGCTGGCGGCTATCGCGCAACTGAACTTTGCGGAAACCGCCGTCATGGCCGCGGTTACCGGAGCCGTGCAGGTGTTGTGGCGCCCGGCGCGGCGTCCCATGCTGGCGCAGATTCTGTTCAATCCGTCCTGCCTTGCAGTGAGCGCGGCGTTCGCCTGGTTTGTGAGCCGCATCGCGCTCGATTCTCTGCCGGGCAATTCCGTAGTCGGTGTGCTGCTGGTCTCGACCCTGGCCCTGTACGGGTCCAACACGGCGATTGTGGCCGCTATGCTCGCGCTGGTGGAGCGCAAACCCCTGGGCGCCGTATGGCAGCTCTGCTACTTCTGGTCGCTTCCTTATTATCTGGTGGGAGCGGCTGCGGCAGGCGTTATGACGGCAACCAGCCGCGCGGCGGATTGGCTGCCCTCGCTGCTGGTTCTTCCGCTCATGGCTCTGGTGTATCTCTCCTATCGCGCGCAACTGGGGCGAGCGGTTTCGAGGAGCGAAGCGGCAGCGGCATGATCCGGCAAACAGTCAGGCGTATTCGAGCAGGAACGACGTCAGTTCATCGGGGAGGTCGAGCATAGCATCGTGCCCGCAATCGATTGTGCGCGTTTTCCATCCCCTGGCCCTCGCTCGTTCGTGACAGGCTGGAAAAGGCGAACCCTCCTGGTAACCCGTAGCCAGGATGTGGGTGACATCCTTGATGCGGCCTGAGCCATTCGTGAGCGTGACCGGTTCTTCGAAAGTCGCAATGGATTGCGGCGTGCATTGCCGGTTGACCCACGCGGAATCGCGCGGATTGACCTTGAAGGCTTCGGCGGGGATGGGTGGCACTAGCCAATTCTCAGCGGCCCGCTGACGCATACCCAGCGCCTGCCCAGGTGGGAGGAGGTCTACCAGGGCTTCTCCGTCCTCGGGCACAAAAGCATCGAGATATACCAAAGCCCGGATGCGGTCGCCGACACGATCGGCCGCGCCGCTGATCACGCACCCGCCATAGGAGTGCCCGCAGAGAATTACGTCCGAGAGCTCTTCCCACCGTATGAGATTTGCGACGTCGGCGATATGGGTGGAGAGGTTCACCGCGGCTGAATTGAGGTGGGAGCGTTCGCCGACTCCGGTGAGAGTGGGGGTGAAAACCTCGTGGCCGGCGCTCTGCAGCGCCTTACGCACCCGCTTCCAGCACCAGCTTCCGTGCCACGCTCCATGTACAAGGACGTAAGTTGCCATGGGAAGGAATCTAACACATCGGGGAGCCGACAGTGCAGCGCGGTTTTTTCAGCCCGCGAAGCAAATTCGGTTTCCGTCGGGATCGAGCACTATAAAGGTGGAGGCTCCCCAGGGCTCTTTCCGCAACGGTTGAGCGAATTCGACTTCGGCGGCTTTATACTCCGCGAACAGGGTATTGATGTTGTCGACTTCGACAAAAGCCGATAATAGTTCCTCGCGTTCGCGCACTTCGGGACTGATGACGGGTTCGTGAACGAAGCGGAGGTGCAGGCGGGCGGCGTCGCGGCTCACCGAAGCGTAGAACGGGGGATTTCCGTGCAGAAAATCGATGGCGAAGCCGAGTTTATCGCGAAAGAATGCGCCCGAGGCCCGCACACTTGAAACGAATACCACAGGCAGGGCTACCTTAAGCACGGGGCCAGCGGGCACAGGCCGGGCTTGCTTCGGCAGCGCGGAAACTCCGGATTTGAGCGCCGCCCAGCTCTCATATCCCGCTTCCAGCGCGATGATCTGCTGTGCCTCGCGGAGCGGGAACTTCAATGCCAGCGCCTCCACGTCGGTCAGGTTCCGGAATTGCGGGAGGGTCCTGATGCGTCCGCCGACAGAATAACTGCCGGCACGGTGCCAGCGGACGAGGAGCTTGGCCTGTTTCCTGAGATTGTCGAGATTCAACACCCACGCCTCCAGTTGTCAGTGACGCTTCGCGTCGCCATACGGTGGATAGCTGCAGGCGGGCTTTGCCCTTTCGGCGATCGGCGCGCCGGTACGCCCTACCGCGTACTCCCCAATGATGAAATCCCGCGCCGCCGGGTGTCAAGCGCCGGCTCGCAAATTCCTTGTGAGTCGCCCCTTCAGAAACGTGATCGCCAGCACCACGAAGATCGGGATCGTGACGGCATTCCTGCCTGGCAACAATATAATTTGTGATGTAGCCATGAGCCGGACGTTTGGCCGATATACGGTGTTGGGCCAGCTGGGCCGAGGCGCCATGGGCGTGGTTTACCTCGCCCAGGACCCGGCACTGAACCGCAAAGTAGCGGTCAAGACGGTAGACCTTGGCGTGGAAGATCCCGTGGAGCGGGAATTTCTGCGCAGCCGGCTGTTGCGCGATGCGCGCGCCGCGGCCGTCCTTAAGCACCCGAACATCGTCGGCATTTATGACGTTTTCGAAGAGGACGGGCATGCCTACCTGGTGATGGAGTATGTGGAAGGCGAAAGCCTGGAGGGCTTGCTTAAGGCCAATCCGCTGCCCGGCCCGGTCATGACTCTGAATGTCGTGCGCCAGATGGCGGACGCGCTCGACTACACTCACGCCCAAGGCGTGATCCATCGCGACATCAAACCCGCCAACGTCATGATCGACTCGACCGGAACCGCCAGGATCATGGATTTCGGTATCGCACGCATCGCCGATACACGCACCTCCACGCCCACCGGCATGGTGATGGGAACCGTTGAATACATGGCGCCGGAACAAATTCTCGGCGAGGCGGTGGATGGGCGGGCGGATCAATTTGCGCTGGCTGTGGTGGCGTACCGGATGATGACGGGCAGTACGCTGTTCGGCCCCAATACGATAGCCACCCTGACCTATAAGCTTGTCCACGAGGCGCCCCCTCCGCCCTGTACGCGCAATGCTGCCCTCCCGCCGCAAGTGGATGCCGTGTTGGCGAAAGCCCTGGCGAAAAGCCCGACCGCGCGTTTCGCCAGTTGTTGCGGGTTTACCGACATGCTGGAGCAGGCCTACTCCGGCGCACCTACCGCTTCGATTGCCGCGGCTGCCCCGGCGGTGATGGGCGCTCAGCCGGCAAGGCAGGCCGTTCGTTCGCGGTCGGCATTGGCAGCGGGCGCGGCGGCAGTGTTGGTGCTGGGCGGTGGGCTGGCGATGGTTATCCGGAAGCCGTGGAATCGCGCGCCACGGCCTCCCGCTGAGTCGGCTGAGGTCACGCCAGGAGTTCCAACGGCGGCTCCCGCTGGACACGGCGACGTTCCACCCCCTGTTGTTGAACCAGTCGCTCGACCGAAGGACGAGCCGGTGGCCAAACCCGCCGCTCGAGCCACACCTCCGCCGGTGACCACACCGTCACCCGCGATCAAACCGTCACCCGTGATTCAGAAAGCCGTTGAGCGGCCCGAACCTGTGGACGAAGAGGAACTGCCGCCTCCTCCGAAGAACGGATCAAATCCAACCCCGTATTCGGTGAACCTGCAACGCGGTCTGCAGCAAGTCAAGGACAATGACTATCCAGCTGCCGTTCAATCTTTTACGAAAGCTATTTCGCTCCGTCCTGAATCTGCCCAGGCCCACTACAGCCGGGGAACGGCCTACCAGCGGCTGGAACAGTACGACGCGGCGATGCGGGACTATTCAGAGGCCCTTCGTCTGGAACCGCAAATGGCGCGTGCTTATTTGGACACCGGCGCGTGCCTGGTGCGCCTCCATCGGGACCCCGAGGCGATGATCCAGTTTCAAAAAGCTCTGGAGTTGAAGCCCGACCTGATGCTTGCGCTCATGGGTCGTGCCGGCATCTACATGCGCCGCAAGCAATATGTCAGGGCACTCGCCGATTACGACAAGGCCATTTCCCTTCGTCCCGGCTACGGACCGGCCTACCTGAATCGGGCACGCGCCAGGGAGGTTTTGGGCGACTTTGCCGGCGCCGCGGCCGACAGGAAAGCCGAATCAGCCCTGCACAAGCCGTAGCGCCGGGCTAAGGCTGCCGGATACTCCTGTAATGGAACAGTCACGCCGTTAACCATGATCAATCTGGTACTGGTGGTTTGGATCTGTAAATATCAGCGTTATGTATAGAACCGGCCTTCATCTGCAACATTTATCGAACGGAACAGTACCCAGGGATGTGGACGACCAACTCACACGCAGCCGTTCATGGAAAACTTCGGAATACGTCTGTGCGTTCAGCGACGACGAGCGCCACCTCGGACACGTAATCAGGACGGAACAATGGAATGCCTTCGACGCGACTCGTCTGGGCGAGGCTTCGGGAGGCTTCAAATATTTGGGTTCGTTCGCCGATCTCGCGAGGGCGATGCAGGCTGTGGAACGGTCTGTCGAACAAAAGCGGGAATTGCGAACGATGCATGCCGGCGCCGGCGCGGGGCTGTATCGCACCTTCTGATCCCTGCCGTTGCGCAACGCACTGGCCCGCGCGGCATGAGAGTAGCGCTGTTGCGAATTGGCCTGTAGTTGGGGGCCGTCCGAGCGTAGCGGTACTCCGGGATTCGCAAGTCCATGACGGAAGTCCCATTCGTGGTTGCGGGCCAGGGCAACGTTGATGTAGCACACCCCACACTGGCCTCCGATAATCCATGAAGACTATCTGATCAGTTTCAGGCAGGGGTGAGGGCGGCAATGGTCCCGTCGTCGGCGAGGCCGGTGACCGGAAGTCCATTTGCCTGCTGGAACTGCTGCAAGGCATCGCGGGTCAACGATCCGGCGATGCCATCCACGGGTCCGGGGTGAAACCCCCGTAGAGTCAGATAAAGCTGGGCGGCGCGGGTTGTGAGATCGGGTAACGCACCTGTCGAAAATTTCTGAAATTCGCCCTGCAGGTTTGTATCGTAGCGATTCTGGGCGTAGTTGGGACCGTTGTAGCCGCGCGCGAACGTAGTCCAGTCGTGGATCTGCAGGGCGGTATCGAGCTTTGACGACTTGAGGAACGCGGCAAACGCGAGCATCTGGCCGTCTTCGGAATCGCACATGGCTGAAACCATGTCTTCCACGCCGCCGAAACCCGCCATGGCGAAGTTCATGCCCATGATCTGGGCGAGTCCCCACGAGGCGCTTTGCAAAGCGGCGTTGCGGTCCAGGGCTATGGCGCGGGCGAGACGATCATACTGCGCAGCGCCCGAAGGACCGTAGCCGCCGGGAGTTGGAGAGCTGATATCGCCATCGTCGAATTGTCCTCCGGTCAGACGGCTGAAGATGTGGCGTTCATACAGTATTGGCGGGCGGCGGTCGGGAAGGAAGCCGCAGCCGGAAGTCTCGACCGCGAATACCGTCCAGATCTCCGGTGCCTTTACTCCCAGATCGTTCGCGACGGCCGCGAAGCCAGCCGGTGTAATAGCGGTGGTTTTTCCGGTAAATTCAGGCATGTCGGTGATTACCTAAAAAAGCGATGGCCGGGACGCTCCGCCCAGCAGCGAATTACTGACATTCGCAATCGTGTGGATTCCCTGGTCTCCTCCCCAAGCGAAAAGAAGATCGACCAGCGGGAGTCCGCCCGCATGAAGCGTCAGCCCCGCCGCGTAGCTGTGCGCCAGATGACCGGACCCCAGATCGCCTGGCGTGAGCGCGACCCGGCCTTCATCCACCATGAACTTCACGCCCACCGGCCACTTGTATATCGAATGCTCGAAACTGCCGCGCAGCAGCATCAGATCCGGCCCGCGAAAGCGATAGTCCGCATAACTCCCCAGCAGCGTGTTGCCGTTGATATCGGAACCGCCGAGAGTCGGGTCGAAATAAAACGGCACCGTATTTCCCGCCGGAACGAACGACGCCGTGTACAGGAATCTTATGGCGAAACTGCCTTCCAGATTTCGCGTGATGGCGGGACACTTCGTTGCGTTTACATCCTGCAGGCAACTGTCCGGACCGTTAAACTCCCGCGGGCTTAAAGAGCGCATGCCGCTATACAGCGGGAACGTGTGCGTCAGGTCCATGTTGAAGCGGCGGAAGGAACTGGAAGAGCCTCCTATCCATTCCTGAAATGCGAGCGAATAATTCAACCGGACATGACCATTCGCAAACGACGGTCCCATGCGGATGCCCTGTCCGAACTGCGCATAAACAGGTTGGTGGTCGAGGCCCGGCGCGGTCGCGTTTGTGTACAACGCCCCAATCGAAGGGCTCGTCTCGCCCTGATCGCCCCTGAGCGCGACAGCACGTCCATTCGCCTCCGCAAACAGCGACAGGCCAAGGGGAGCGAACACGGGAGCGTTTACGGGTACGACGGCATTCACCCCGGTAATCGTCTCCCGCATCCCATAGAACGACTGGCCCGACGCCGCGCTTTCCGGCCCCAAACCGAAGTAGGTCAGCTTGTTCAATGAGATGCTCTGCGCGTACAAGTGAAAGACCGGCATTTCTTCAATAACCGGCCCAGAGCGCCTTTTCGACGCGGCAGCGCCTGAAAGCACAACCAGCTTCGGATGGCGGATCAGCACCGCAGTCATATAACCGCCCGCGCGCCACGAGAGATTCGGTGTGGCTACCGCGTCAAAGTCCCAGAACAGACGCCAATTTTCGTTGGGCGTATAGTGGAGCGAGAGCGCCGGACCCACGCCGAAGCCGTTCTGCGGAGCCAGGCTTCCCACCGCGATATGAAGCGGCGAATCCGTAAAAAAAAGCTGCAGGCAACCAGGGACGGCGCTGAACAGCGAGCCCGTGGCATGCAGGCAAGCCATATCGAAGTCCGTTCCCTCGTGCTCAAATTCGGCCCCGATTCTGCTCTGCTGCGCCGGCAGCCGCGCGGCAATCGAGCAACAAACGAACGCCACCAACGCCGCGCGTCTCACCCGGCACGCTGAACTTTCCCGGCGCGCCCACCGCTGTTGTGAATGGCTTCGGTCACCTTCCGTATGTAGGCGGCCGCTTGTCCTTCGGTTGTTATCGAGTTCATGTCCATGCCGGTCTGCAACTCCGGAGGAAGATTTTTGTCCGCCTCTTGAAAGTGTTTGACCTGAGCCTTCACCAGCGCATTGCGGCTGAGCGGCCGGTCCGGATTAAAAGCGTTGCGGCCGGGCTTCGGTACGGGAATGATATTCGCGGGCGTTGCCATGAGGACTACTCCTTATCCAACTCCAAATCAATTTCCAACTCCAAAAACGGGACAATCGGCATCCGGCCGCATCTCGTCGGACAGCAGGTCGAGGAACGTCGGCGCCTGTTGCTCCCGGGGCGAGCGGGGCGCATACTCCCCGATAAAGTACGAAGTCGCAGTGGCCGGAATCGACGCATGCTCGAAGACGCGGCCATTCACAGGATCCTCCGGCCCCGGAACGACCGTGCCTTTTGCCACCCAGGGAGAGACCAGAATGGCCGGCACACGCAACCCCAGCCGGTCGAACAGGAAGGTAAGGCCGGGAATCCCCGTCTGGTCCGGCGTCGCGCTGAAGGGCGTGTCCGGCGTACACGGCGGCGGCGCCACGTGATCGTAGGTGCCGCCGTGTTCGTCGTAAACAATCAGCAGAGCCGTGTTCGGCCACAAATCGGGACTCTGCCGGATGGCGTTGTAGACGGTCGCGATGAACACTTCCCCCTGCTGCACGTCGTGATCGGGATGCTGATCGGATGCAATCTGCTCCCCGCCGTCGTCCGCGGTGTGGTCTGTGTAATTCGGCTCGACAAAGCTGTATTGAGGAAGCTGCCCGGATTTGCAGTCCTGCAGGAACTGATCGTAAGTCCCGAATAACGCCGGTTGATCCTGCAGCAGGTTGACGACTTCGAGACTGGAACTCGCCGTATCGAAATAATAAATCTTCGCCGAGTGCCCGGCGTTTACCAGGCGCTCATAGATACTCAGGTACTGCTTCTTGTAGTAAAAGACATCCATGCTCACCTGGCCGAAAGAACTTCCGTAGTGCGCGAACGCGCGATTGCAGAGTGTCGGTCCGGGAATGGATGAAAACCAGCCGTTGAAAAGCGCGTAGCTCTGCGCCAGCGTGGTCAGAATCGGAAGCTTGTTCTGGGCGAAATAATACATAATTTCGCGCGAGTGATTGACATCCTTTTGCTGGTCGAAGTAGCTCTGCACAAAGCCACTCATGGATGGAGGATTCGGCGGGCCCCCTGTGTAATAAGGAGTGCCGTAATAGAGCTGCTTGTGAACGGCGGGAAAGTGATGATCCGGATCGGGGTCGAGCTGCGACATCCACTCTGCCAGCGGTTTCACCGGCGCCGGTTCGTTTTTGGTGTCCGGGTTGGTCTCGTTCCCGCTCAGGCCATTAATCCGCGGGTCCGCGGCCTTCAGCGAACCCAGCATGTGGTCGAACGACCGATTTTCCATCATTAAGACAACTATGTGCTTGAGATTTTGCAGGCCCTGAGTCATAAGTACAGAGAGCAATTATAGGGAGGCGAAGGGCTGGGGTCAATGAAAAAAACTGGTATCATTTCTCACTAAGATGTCGGATTTATTTTACGCATGGTTGATCAATGCCGCGTGCATCATTGCATGGCTGATGGTTATAGCACCAGCGATAATTTTTTTGCGCGGTGCCTGGAGCAGCCGCCGCGACAGCCTGTTCGATCTGATGACAGATGGGACGCTGGCGCTTTACTACAACCGCTTCTATCCGTCACGCAAAGTCGATCCGAAGGAACGTGTGGCGGTTTTCCGCAGGGATTTCGGGAAGACATATGGCCGCAGAAAATATGTTTTTCCGCTTTTCGTGCTGGCCGTCCTGTCGGGCTGGGGGTTGTGGGGCGCGGCAGGCACCATCAAAGTGTGGGTCAAAGTTTCTTCGCCCGACCAGACTTACGCGATCGACGAAGTAGCTTTGGGCGCTCTTCTGGGCGGGCTGACATGGGTTATTTCCGACAGCCTGGGAAGGTTCCGAACCCGCGACTTCACCTCGCACGATGTTTACAACGGCGTATTCCGGCTGCTGATTGCCGTGCCGCTGGGGTATAGCCTGGGATCGTTCCTGGACGTCAAATTCAAGGTCGCCATGGCTTTCCTGCTGGGCGTGTTTCCCACCTCCACTCTGTTCACGATCGCGCGACGGCTGGGCGCGAAACAATTGGGTCTGGCAGCCGATGCCGCGGACGCAGCCGACAGTTCGGAACTCGAAAAACTTCAGAGCGTGGCGCAGTCGACGGCCGAACGCTTCCGCGACGAGGGCGTGTCGAGCATTGTGGCCCTCGCCTGGACGGACCCGATCGATCTTACGATCCGGACCAACTTCGAATTCAGCTTCGTTGTCGACTGCATCAGCCAGGCGCTGTTCTGGATCTATGTTCGCGACGACATTCAGCAGCTTTATGTACTCTCGCTGCGCGGCGCGCAGGAGGTTTCGTCGTTCATGGATAGTGTCAAAGCCGGTGACGCGGGCGCGAAGAAGACGCTCGGCGAAGCGGCCGGGCGCCTGAAAGTGAGCGAGGAGGCGTTGCTCCAGACGTTTACGCAGGTCTGCGAGGACCCCTCGACCCGATTCATTGTGAACATCTGGGCCGATCAGAACTGAGGAGCTTCATTCCAGTTTCGGACTCAATTCCAGTAATTCCGGTCGAGGCTCCTGTATTGGATCGCTTCGGCGATGTGCTTCGCCGCAATCGATTCCGACCCGTCGAGATCGGC
>Ga0070733_10003047_pt1 | contig 11569 bp, 7 predicted proteins | sample Coa_R1_9_FD_66450 | JGI IMG/M metagenome (GOLD analysis project Ga0070733, IMG submission 66450) | Surface soil microbial communities from Centralia Pennsylvania, which are recovering from an underground coalmine fire - Coalmine... | ecosystem: Environmental > Terrestrial > Soil > Unclassified ... | reverse complement strand
CGGTTTGCGCACAGCTTCGGCCGGACACGGCGAGGGCCGTGGGCGGCACTCTCGCGGTCCATTCGGCATGCCGGTGCCGGTGAGGACCGCGAGACCGCCTCCGATGCTGCGCCGCCTTCTTGCCTCTTTCGCTGTCGTTCTTTGGACTCGCACCCTTTCGATCTCCAACCGACGGAGGGAGGTGAGTTATGAAAGCCAGCAAATGGGATTGAGGGCCTACCTTGTCGTAGGCCCTCAATCCAAAGCAGGATGATGCCCTGCACGTTCGGGTGTGCAATACCTGAGCGTGGTTGATGGGACATCACCCTTTGTATGTTCGACACGGCCGGCCAGTGTTTTTGGCCGGCCGTGTCTCACATAACGGCATAATCACCGTTCGGCTTTAGCCAGGAGCGTCGCTTCCTTGGGGGCAAAACACACACCTAAACGCCTACGGGCGCACCGGCTGGTCGCCGCGACCGCCATCTCTTCGCTCGGAGACGGCCTAGCGCTGGTCGCGTTTCCGCTGTTCGCCGTCCAATTGACCACGCATCCCGTCCTCATCGCCGGAATCGCGATAGCCGCCAGCCTGCCCTGGCTCCTTGTCTCGCTCCCGGCTGGCGCGATCGTCGACCGAGTCGAGCGGCGTCGCCTCGTACTCGTCGTCGAGCTATGCCGCGCCGTCCTCATCGCCCTCGTCGCGCTTGGGGCTGCCACGTCGCGGCTTTCTATCGCTGACCTTTACATCGCGGTGTTCCTCGTCGCCACCGGCGAGACCTTGGTCTCCGCCGCCGCGAGAGCGATCGTGCCGGTTATCGCCAAAGAGGACCGCATAGTCGCAGTGAACGGTCAGGTGATGGCGGCCGAGACCGTCGGCGTGCAGTTTGCCGGACCGGCGATTGGCGGCGTCGTCTTTTCGGTCGCCTCGGCGCTTCCGTTTCTTGGCGACGCACTCTCCTACGTCGCGTCGGGGTTCCTTCTCCGCTCTGCCATCCCGCCTAACGCTGCGGAGCCTCGGTCCTCAACCGGCATCGTGGCCGATGTTCGTTCGGGACTGCGATGGTTCGCGGCGAGCCCGCCGTTGCGGATCCTCGCTGTCGTCGTCACGAGCTTCGCTTTCTGTCAGGCCATGGTCCTCGCCGTGCTCGTTCTCTATGCCACTCGCATCCTCGGTCTCGGTGGGACGGGTTATGGGCTCTTCCTCGGCATAGCGGCAGTCGGAGACCTCGCCGCAAGCCTGTTCGCTAATCGTGTCTACGCGTTTCTCGGCCCGTTCTTTACCGTCCTCGCTGCTGGCACAGCGGCAGGCATCGGTTACGTGATCCTCAGCTCGACCTCGGACAGGTACGTCGCCGTAGCGGCTCTGGCGCTCGAAGCGGCCGGGACGTCACTCGGCAACGTTGCGACGCTATCGCTGCGGCATCGGATCATCCCGACGGCACGCTTCGGTCTCGTTAATAACGCCTTCCGCATGAGTGTCGTCGGTGTCGTGACGATTGGATCAGTCGTCGGTGGAACGCTCACCGCCGCTTTGGGAACGCGATCGACCTTCGTCATCGCAGGAGTGTTCCAGCTCGCCGTCCTCACGGTGATGACACCGCCGCTGCGCGTAGCCTGCCGTCGCATAGCTCAGCTGCGGCCCGCGTGACACCGGTTCATTCCGGCGTCGCTAACCGACTAGCACGAAGCAGTCGCGACCGAGTGGCTTAATAGCCGCCATGTCGAACGATTGTTTGCCGCGTTGGAGTTCGCCGCCGAGCTGCAGTGCTGTGGGCGACGGGCTGATTCCTTGGCCAGTGACAAGGAAGTGTGAAGTTTCGGTACTCGCACGACAGATTGGCTCCGGTACGACAGTGGAGCGGACGACGGTGGAGCGGACGACGGTGGAGCGGACGACGGGACTCGAACCCGCGACCCTCACCTTGGCAAGGTGATAGAGAAAGTCCAGGTAGATCGCTATAAACCGCTGACGCGTGCTCCCGTCTGGCAACTCGTCCATTGGATCCATCTGATTAGGGCCTGTCGTATCGTGCTCTACCACGAGCATTTGAGCTAAGGCTCGTCGGAAACGCAGTCCTCCGCCGAGACGCCCGTAGTCCAGGCCAGTCACAACAATCCAAAACTTGTATCCAAGGCGCCACAGCTCTCGTCCGGCGACTTGTTTAGCAACTTGGACGCCTCGCCGACCTGTTCGCGCCGATGGTGTCGATTCAGGACCGCTATTCAAACCAAGTTCGAGAGCTGGGGTCCCACATCCCTTCGCTCTTGCCTGCGAACAGTGGGTCAAGGAAGGGGGCGACCGTGCCGAGTGCGTCGTCGAGCGAGCGTGCTCCGGCGAGTAGGGATCGGACGCGACGGAACGCGACCGGCGTTGCGTACGGTTGGGGTTCGGTCATCCGGCGACCCGCTCCGTTCGCTCGTCGGCATCAGCCTTCAAGAACCTCCGGACCTCGTGCGCCTCGGCCTCTTCGATCCAGCGGGAGGAATCCGGGTCGCCGACGAGGCCGAGAAACCAGCGGAGGAGTCCGATGCCGTCATCTCGCCGCAGACCAAAACGCGCCGCGTATGGCGCAAGTCGGTCGGCGAAGGTTCCCGGATAGTCGTAGACAGCGCGGATCGCGTCGGCAACGAGCTGTGCGACTGCCTCGGGGTCCTCGTGGTCCGCGAGGAGATCGGCCGCGATGCGCGACGGAACCGTGACGAGCAGGCCGCCGTGACTTACCCACTCACCCACGTCGAGGTGCAGCACGTGAAGGCGAACGTCTCGATGTCGCGTCTGGCGTCGCTTGGGGAGGATGAAGTCGTGCCGGTCGGCGGGGAGATGGCCAAGGGAGTACAGCCTCGCCGCTGATCGGTGCGAGACCACGCCGTTCTCGGGAGTTCTCTCCCAGGCAGGAACGTCCGGCGCGAGTTGGAGCCAGGCGGCTCGCAGGGCGAGGTGGTGCGGGACGGGCGACCCGGCGAGCTGGTACACGCCGTGCGCGACCCGCTGAAGGGTGCCATCGGCGGTGAGTCGTTGCAGGGTCGCAGTCGCGACGCCCGAGTCCTCGATCTGGCGGCGCGTAAGCAGGCCCCACTGCTCGGCAGCGGTGTCGGCAATCCGACTCAGTGTCTGGGCGCTTGGCACTACTTCAATGTAGCTCAGTTATGATCGATATTGAAGTACCACTACGACATGGACCTGCAATACCAGTCATAACTGAGTGATATTGCAGTATTACCAAAGCAAAGCCCTTGCTCTACCCGATCACGTTTCGCAAGAGGTCAATTGCGGAGCGGCCCGGATCATCCGCCTCAAAACCAAGGTCCCGAAGGACAGGTAGGCGCTTCGCATGCATCCGTTGCAGCACTGGCGTCCCGACATCCACGTAGTCGTGGACCTCCACAACCGATTTCCCTTCAGCGACACGCATGACTCGACCGACGTACTGGACGAGGCGCCCCTTGTACGCGATAGGGAAGGCGAGAAAGAGCGTGTCGAGCTGCGGGCAGTCGAATCCTTCGCCCAGGTAACCACCGGTTGCGACGAGCATCTGCCCGGCGCCAGGTTCTAACTCTGCGAGTTGATCGATCACGGCTACTCCCGCTTTCTTACCCATGCCACCTTGGAGGACAAGGCACTTCACTCCGCGTTGGGTGAGGCCATCCACGATCCGCTCGAGATGTTCCGTCCACTGCGTCAAGACAAGCGTGTTACGTCCCCGAGCCTGCGCTCCGACGACATCAGCACAGACTTGCGCGGTGCGATCGTCGTCGTGAACGATCCGGCGAAAGGTCTCTTGAATACCGAGGTCCAAGCCATCGCCTTCGGCGTGGTTGGTCTGGTGCACGATGAGATCGAGCTGGAGCGATCTTCCCCGAGGGTCTTGTTTCGACGCGTCGTATCGGGTTGGCCCGCAATACATCGCGATCATGCCCTGCAATCCATCCCGGCGATACGGGGTCGCAGTCAGACCGAGCCAGCGCCGCGCTGGAATCTGCCGAACGCATCGCTCGAACGTAACGGCCGGCACGTGATGACACTCGTCGACCACCACGAATCCGTAGATGGCAGTCAGCTCCTCGAGGTCGTCCCGACGAGCAAGGCTCTGGGCCATCGCGAGATCGACTCTGCCGAGCTGACGATTTCGGCCGCCACCCAATTGACCAATCTGTTTCGTCGTTACGCCGAGGTAGGTGGAGAGTCGATCTCGCCACTGATCCATGAGTGGTTTGCGATCGACGATCACAAGCGTCGGCATATCGTGATGAGCGATCAAAGCGCAGGCAAGCACCGTCTTCCCTGCCCCGGGTGGCGCGACACACACGCCAAGGTCCTCCTCGACAAGCGCTTGAAACGCGAGTTCCTGCTCAGGCAACAACGCCATCTGGGGTTCGAACCCCTGAGACTGCGTTGTGCGCTCACGCTTGCGGACGTCAAGGTGGCTTCCCGCGTCACGAAAGATCTCGGCGGCTTGCTCTTCGAGACCTCGAGGCAACAGCAACTCTCCGAGACTTTCCTGGTAGCAACGGATGAAACGGGGGGTGTCGTGATTCGAGAATCGGAGCCGCTCGTTCTCGTAGAACTTTGGATTGTGGAGCGACGCGAGATGCTTCAGCGACGCGACGAGCGCCGGCGGAAGGCCAACGCGGTCGATGGCGAGCATGGCGCCGGCACTTGCTACAACGCGCGCGGGCGGCTTCGCGTCCCCCGCGGTGGAAGCACGCGGCTGACGATAGACGGCGGCGCCCGGCCCAGCTCCGACCTCCTCGAGATGAGCGGCGAGCGAGCTCACAGCGTCCGCGGACATCGATTCGAGCGACGAAAGGAACGCCCATTGATCCGAATAGGGCTCGAGGCTCGTCGGGTCTAGGAAGACCGTCGCGTTCGTTCGCCTCCGTTTGCCCTGGAGCGGCAAGGCGATGAGGTTCCCGAATGTGCCCCTCGGAAGGAGGTCTTGCGCTGGAAAGAAACGGTCGTAACTCGCCAGATCAAGCTCCGCACGCGCGGCCATCGCTTCTCGAAGCAGGTGGAAGCCGATCCGACGCGCGTCCGCAGCAAGAACGGGCTCGGTGAAGAAGATCCAGACGTGCGCGCCTTCTCCGGATCGAGAGCGCTCGAGAGCAGCCGGGATTCCGGATGCCCGCGCGGCATCGTGCAGAGCCAGCGCGTCGAGCACCCAGCTGGTGCCGTCAAAATCGCAGGCCAGAAAGGCACAGCGGTCATCTCTCGACAGCGGGTACACCCCGAGCTCTATCTCGCCCTCGAGATGCGAGACGACAACATCATCTGTCAGCGCGAGAAGTTCGCGGTCTGGCTTGCGAGCGTTCGGGGCTCCACCCCGTACAGCCGGGCTCCAACCGCTCTTTCCGGTACGGCGGTTCTCCCACCTCGTCGCGTAGACGTCATCGCGACCCCTAAAAAGCCAGCGAAAAAGCGCAACCTTGTCTGACGGCAACGAGGTGTGATCAACCGAGGGACGTCGGGTAGCCGGCTCCTGAGCGACATCGATGAGGCGCGGGCTCCAGGTTGCTATGGATTGTGCACGCTCAGGTCGGTCGAGGCCGAGAAGCTCTCGCATCCGCGCGTTCTCGTTCTCCAGTTCGGCGACTCGATGTCGTAGCAGTGCGGTCTCATCAGCTTTGACCTCAACATGGCCATCTCGCCGCGCCGTCACCCGAACATTCTCGCTCGGCACCGCGGCTCGGGTGGCCAGACAGTCATTGGCGGGTCTCCAGCGTCGGAGTTCAGAGCCGCAACGACGTTTTGCGCGAACCGGAAGACGTGCTCGCGTCTCTGAACGCCAATCATTCCGAGCGCAACCATCACATGCACCTAGTGATGATGGACCTGCAAAGGTCCAGTTCAGCGGATTGCGCATGGTATAGCGCCGTCAAAATCCGAAGACCCTGTTTGGAGCGGACGACGGGATTCGAATCCGCGACCATCACCTTGGCAAGGTGATGGGAAAAGTCCAGGTAGTCCGCTTCAATGTGTTGAAGTGCGTCGCCGTGTGGCGCACTGTCTGCACAGACCCCTGGATTGGCCCCTGTTGTAGACGGGTCTACTGACGGATAGTCGCCTGTAGCGCGAACGTTGATGCTGCCGGCCCTCTAGGACGAACTCAAGCGCGAGGAAGCCATGGCTGGGAAGCTGAGAGTCGCGCTCAGCACGAGCGTTCGATGCTTTCGAGTTCCATGGCTAGTAACTCACCAACTTCCGACGGGGTGTTCAGTCAACTCGAGGAAGCCGCCAATAGTGTCGTTGCGCTCGTGACGCGCTCGATCCACGGCGTAGCGCGAAGTTTCTCGAAGATCGTTCGCGCTTCGTCGAGCGCGGCGCGCGACTGATCGTATCGGCGTTGGGTGGCCAAGGACTGCGCGTACTCAAGCAGGGCGACCGCTAGCCAGAAAGACATAGAAAGGTCGCGAAACACGCCAATCGCGTGCTCGAAGTCTTCGTCATTCGGCGCCGGCGAGAGCTTGGCGCGGATTCGCCTCACATGGGCACCGAGGGACGGCGCTATTTCACCCGGCTTCAACGCTTGAATGTGGCGGACAACCGCTGCAGCCCGTTCTTGGTCCGCGTCAAACGCCACATTGAGAAGGTTGATGAGGATGACCTTGAATTCACCAGCGCCGACCGTGTGGAGTGCGTCTGCCGCTGCGTCGGCTGCGGCGAGCGCCTTTTCGAGCTTGCCTTCAGCATGCAGGACAATCGACCTGAACAAAGCGTAAAAGGCGCGGGTCTGCAACTCCTCGGTGCCTTCGAGGTCGCTGAACTCATCGAGCAGCTCACGGGCGGCCCCGAAATCACCGCGATGGACATGAACCGGCAGCACATCCAAAATGCGCGTCAAAAGGAAGCTGGGGACGCCCGGTCTCTCGCGAATTTCCGTCACGAGTTCGAGGGCGCGATCCCACTCACCGATGTCCACGCAGAGCCCTAACTCGAAACCGAGAAAGCCACCTTCCCACGCCGGGTCGCCGATTCGCCGGGCGAGTTCGAGCCCTTGCTGGATGATGGATTGCATTTCCTCGACGCTGTCGTTGCCCGAGAGGAAAGCGTGCAAGTTGTTGTATGCACGCAACGCTGCCGAAGAAAGGCCCTCGGAGAGCGCCACCTCGAGAGAGTGGCGAACGAGTAACTCGGCTTCCTCGCCTCTCCGACGAAAATCGAGAATCACCGATTTCGTGTTGAGTGCTTGCGCGAATTGCTCGCGAAGCTTGAGCTTCTCCGCGTACTCTAGCGCGAACTCGATGCGCTGGAGGCCAACGTCGGGCGCCCCCGCGAAGAGCTGGAACCGGCCGAGTTGCGCAGCAAGCGTCACGAGGTCGGCGTCGGGCTCGTCTTCCGAGAGGAGGGCGAACGCCTTCTCCATCCTTTCGATGCCCTGTTGCATGTGGAGGTCGCCGAAATCGATCTCGCCGAGCAGCGCTGACACCCGGGCGCTCGAGTGTGTGCTTCCGAGCGCGTCGTAGAGCGAGATCGCATGTTCGAAATGAGATCGTGCGATCTCCGATCGTCCGACGAGGTAGGAGACTTGTCCGGCACGTTCTTCAAGATGCGCCAGCTCGAGCTCTTCCTCGGTCAGGTCAATGGCCTGCTCGAAATAGCGCTGGGCGCCGACGCCGTCGGCGAGAGCTGCGGCTCGCTCGCCCGCTCGCATTGTCATCTCTCGCGCTCTTGTCTTTACGGACTCCGCGTCGTCCGCGCCCGGCGCGAGTTCGAACGCGCTGCGATAGTGAGACGCGATGATCTCGACGACTTCATCCTCTTCGGTTTCGAATGCGGTTTCGAGGTATGAGGCTGCCGCGAGGTGCTTGTCCTTGCGATCCCGCTTTGGCAGCGACTCGTACGCGACTTTGCGAACCATGTCTTGTAAGAAGATGTAGTGGCCGCGTTCTGGCGAGCGCGGATCTGCCTGGACGGAGACGAGCTCCTTTCGGATTAGCGCTTCGAGTGGTTCGGACAGTTCGTCGTTTGCAATTCCGGAGAGTTGCGAAAGGCCGTCGCGGGTGAATGTCTTGCCGAGGACCGAGGCGTCCTCGATGATCCGCCGTTCGAGTCCATTCAAGTCATCGAGGCGCGCCGCGATGAGCGCTTGAAGCGTCTCTGGGATGTCGAGCGCGTCGATCGGTCCTGCCGGCCGGTATGTGCCATCGCCGCCGACGAGCACTCCACGGTCGATGAGCATCCGAATTGTCTCGACCGCGTACAGAGGTATCCCTTCGGCCCGGTCGAGGATTCGTTCGCAGGCGTCTGCTGGAAGACCGGGGACGAGCCCGGAGATCAGAGCACGCATCGCTTGGGGGGCGAGGGGTTCGAGAGCGATTGACGTGAAGTTGCGGTGCGCACCGCCCCAGTTGGGCTGGCGTTCGAGCAGCTCGGGACGGGTCAACGTGATCACGAAAATCGGATGGTTGCGCGACCAGTCGAGAAGGTATTCGACGAAGTCGAGCAGCGCGGAGTCCGCCCACTGCATGTCTTCGAAGGACAAAACGACGGGGTTGATCTCCGCCATCCGCTCAAAGAACAGTCGCCATCCGGCAAAGAGGTCTTCCCGGTCGCTTGAGGTCCTAGGTTCGAGACCGAGAAGCTGTGCGAGACGAGCCTCAACCCAACGGCGCTCGTCAGCGTCGGGGACGTAGGTTTCGACCGCAGCGTGCAGCTTCGCGGCCGCCGAAGAGGAATCTTCAGCTTCGACGATGCCAGCACGGCTGCGGACCATTTCTGCAAGCGCCCAGTAAGTGACGCCGTCTCCGTACGCAAGGCACCGACCAAGGTGCCAGAAGTAAGGATCGGCGAGACCATCGATGTACTTGAAGAACTCCCACGCCAGGCGACTCTTACCAATGCCCGCGACGCCGACGATCGAGACCAGGAGCGCTCGGTTTTGCTCCGCCGCGGTGTGCAGGAGCTCCTTCACTAGCCGAAATTCGCCGTCGCGTCCGACGAAGGGCGCCTCGAGCCGAGAGGACTTCAGCGACCCGCGGACTCCGGCGACGACGCGCATTGCTTCGTTCAGGTGGACGAGTTCGGTCTTCCCTTTCAACTCGAACTCACCGGCGTCGCGGTACGCGATCGCGGCAGAACTGGCGTTCTTCGTCGCATCGTCGACGAAACAGCTCCGCGGCGGCGCGACGGACTGAATGCGCGCGGCGGTGTTCACTCGGTCGCCGATCACGATGCCCTCTTCGAGCGTCGCCGTCGCGGCTGGCCCCGTCGCGACGCCGATGCGGGCGTCGACCGGCACACCGCGCTCGTCGCCGTAGGCGGAAATCGCAGAAGCGAGGTCGAGCGCCGATCGGACGGCTCGTTCGGCGTCGTCCTCCTTTGCCACTGGGGCGCCCCATACCGCCATCACCGCGTCACCGATGAACTTCTCGACCGTTCCTCCATAGCGGGAGATGACCGATCGCGCGAGCTCGAAGTAGCCGGAGAGAAGCTCGCGAACCTCCTCGGGATCCCGGGACTCCGACAGCGTCGTGAAATCGACGAGGTCGCAGAAAAGTACGGAGACCTGGCGAAGCTGCGTGCTCGGGGGAGTTCCCCGCGGGAAAGATAAGCCGTCCGAGACGACGCCTACGGCGGCTTCGTCAGCGGTTATGGCACTGGCTGGTTCGAGCGACCAGTCGATCGCCGATCCACACGAAAAGCAAAAGTGGGCGCTCGGTGGCAGCGAGGTTCCACAGTTCGTGCACGACCGAGTGAGTGACTGACCACACCGGAGGCAGAACCGAGCCTCGGATGGGTTCTCGGTGGCGCAATTGGAACAGATCATCGGGATTCCCGCTGTTTGCCGATCCTCGGGAAAAGGGTAGCCCTAACTGGCAGTTTTCCCAGAAAGAGGCGCTGCGCCGATTCGAGGTCGAGTGCTCGTGAGAGTTACCGCCAGGCTTTGCTCGTCTCCTATCGGCATCGGGCGCAAATCGTACGTTCTCTCGCTGGTCCAGTCGGCGGCAAAAAGACCTCTCTTGCGACCCAATTGCGGGGATCATCCTCCCAAGAGGGCAATGTCGCGCACGCAGAAGCCGTGGTGCTCCCATTCCTCGTTCAGCACCACATGCACGCACTCGATCACGGACTTGCCTCGGGCGTAGGGCGGCCACCCCGAGCCATCAGGCACTGGCGCAGGCTTCGACAGCTCGTCGGCAGTCACCGTCGATAGCCAACGGTCCAGCTCGGCGCTTTGCAGCTCGCGCACAGCAAGCACCTCGTCGAGGCTCGGGGTTGCTGCCCGGTCAAGGCCCGGTTCGTGCTTGAGCACATGGTCGGGAACCAGCCCGAAGGCGGTGAGCGGACCGGTCGATCCCAGGCAGCAACGACCGAACCAGCAGTCGTGCACAAACACCAAGTGGCGCAGGGACTCTACCGGCGACCATTCGCCACCGACGCGCCGATGTTCGGAACCGCTGGGCATGCTTCGGGGTCGTTCGAGCGTCGCCGACCACACGGCGCGCAACTCGCGGGAGCCTTTGAGCAGTTCGATCGGATCGGCTGATCGGATCAGCACCCGCACCGGATGTCGCCGGTCAAGCTCGGCCTCGACGTACGAGGACACCTCAACCCCGTTAATCACCAGGTTGCTGACCAGCCCGTCAATGATGGCGTCCTGCATCACCACCCCGATCAACCGGGCACGAGTGAAGTCGCACTCGCGGAACTCGGAGCCGGTCAGGTCCTGGTCGTCGAATCTGGTCATCCTCGCCAGTATCGACCCGAGCAGTGACATCCGCACGGATGACGCCCGACCAGCTTTTAGCTCCGAGCTACCCGGTGGGGTGCAGCAACTCTCGCGACACTCGGACCGTGTAACCGGCCGACCCCGCCCAGATCCGAAGAGCGGCCATATACCCCCAAGCCCAACTGGCGCGTGCTCGGCTCGATTTCAGGCCTAGTGGAGCGGACGACGGGACTCGAACCCGCGACCCTCACCTTGGCAAGGTGCTGGCGAATGTCCAGGGAGTCTGACTCACGCCATTGACGTGCATCCCAGTGCGAGAGATCGTCCACTCAGTCCCCCGAACTGGCCCCTGTTGTAGACCGGTCTACTAACCGCGCGCCTAGGAGAAGTTCTGGACGGTCGTCGCCTGAGCCGACTCGCCGATGTCTCTCGTCGGCGAGCGCGGACACGATCGTCCCTTACGAGAGCCCGAAGGGGCGCGTGACTTGAGGTGGTGGAGGCTTGGCTCGGGCGAGGGCACGAAGCTCATTGGGGCGCGCGGGCACCGATCTGCCGGCGTGCCGCACGTAGTACTGGGTGCCAGCGTTCTTGGTCCCGATGGCGTACGGGGGCTCTGGTCCTTCCTTCACGTGTAAAGCCAAGACGACGAGCCCCGTGCGGTCGGGAACGGGATAAACCTCGAACGAGCAGTCTGGGCGCGGCGAGACCCAGTCGTCGATGAGGTCGGATACACGATCCTGCTGATCCGCGATGTCCGCGCCCGGCAGACCGACCACCTCGTACTCATCGTTGATACCGAAGAGCAGCGAGCCGCCCTCGCCGTTGGCGAATGCCCCCACCGTTTTCATGATCTTCCTTTTGAGGTCGTCTGTGTCGCCCGGCAGTTGGCGCTTGAACTCGACCTGCTGTCCCTCTCGTGATTC
>Ga0070733_10003045_pt1 | contig 11575 bp, 5 predicted proteins | sample Coa_R1_9_FD_66450 | JGI IMG/M metagenome (GOLD analysis project Ga0070733, IMG submission 66450) | Surface soil microbial communities from Centralia Pennsylvania, which are recovering from an underground coalmine fire - Coalmine... | ecosystem: Environmental > Terrestrial > Soil > Unclassified ... | reverse complement strand
GTGCTCCCGGATCGTTCAGCCCGTAGCCGTTCTGTCCGCCATAAGGATTGGCAAAGTTTGGGTGATTGAAAATGTTGAAAAACTCTGCGCGGAACTGGGCAGTTAACCGCTCCCCGAAGTGCCAGTTCTTGGCCACCGAGAAGTCCAGGTTCCGGAACCCTGAATCGGGGAACAGATTGCGCGGCATCGTGCCGAACTGCCCCTGAGGAGGCGGAATCATCACCGAGTTGCCTTTGGCGTAGCAGCCCCACGCATCAAGCGTTGAGGTCGCCCCGATCGCAGCAGCGTCGTTGGTGCAGGCCGTTGGGAAGTTGCCAGCGGTGTAGTGCGGGATCGGCACCGGTCCGGACTTGAAGTCCGAGGGGTTGCCGAAAAAGTCCCAGCGCATCGGAGTAGCTTGCGGCGGGCTGACAGGCAGGCCGCCCAGGCCTGAAATATCGGTGGTTAAATCGATTGGCCCCCAAAATTGCGGACTCTCAATCGTCGCAATCGAATTGATCTCCCATCCTTCCAACATCTGGGCATAGCCTTTTTTGCCGGGGATGGCGTAGGTCAGAGAAAGCGTGAACCGCTGGCGTGCGTCGAAATCGCTGTTGCCATATTCCGCGGCCAGATTGTTGGAATTCTGCGGAAGGCCGTATCCGGCGCCGAAGTCCCAGTTTGCCGACACATCATCCAGCGCGTGGGAGTACGTGTAACCGGCCACCAAGCTCAGCCCATGATAGTTTCGCGCGGTTAGTGTTGCCTGCAAACCGGAATAGTTTGATCGGTAGGAGTTCCCCAACTGAAAAATATTGCTCAGGTAAGGAAACTTCGTGTTGAAAGGCCGCGTGGCCTGGGAGTCGGTGCCCGGTTGCTCCTGGTTGATGTCCCGGATTCCGACCAGATTTGATCCGTGGTTGCCCACGTATCCCACTTCCAGATTCAAGTTGGGTGCGAAGGCGTGTTGAACATTCAAAGTCCAGGTCGCCACGTAGGGAGTTGTGAGATTGCGATCGACCCCCATAATGGCACACGGGCCGGATCCGTTGGGATCGCAATTGATTGTCGTGCTGCTGAGATTGCCATACAGGGGCGTAGCGCTGTCCCATTGCGCGGGAACTGGTGGAATCGTCAAATTACCCGTTGTAATCGTGCCTCCAGCAGTCACGGGATTGGCTGTGCCAGTTCCGGATATCACCGCTCCGGTAGGAACGCTGGGCAGTCCGAAGCTGTTGTTGAAGGCCAGGAACGTTTCCCAGTTCACGGCTTCGAATGTCACGCCGCCGCCGCCGCGGAGCACCGTTTTCCCCTTGCCATCGATGTCCCAGGCAAAACCAGCGCGTGGAGCAAAATTCGTGGGATCGTTGTTATACGCCTTGCCGATCTGCTTGCCCACCTGCACAATTCCGAGGTTGGGATCAAAGTTGCCCAGCAGATTGTTGGAATCCGAGACCACCGAGGCAAACTCGTACCGCAATCCCAAATTAACCGTTACAGTCCTGCTCACCCGCCAGTCATCCTGAAAGAACGCAGCATAGTTCCAGTTGTGCAAGTGCCGCGTAGGATCACCCGTGAGCACGGATGCCTTGAACGGATCGCCAGCAAGAAAATCTTCCAGCGCGGTGGATCCGTTGGGATTGGCCGCCGTAGGAGCCAGCGCAACGCCGCCCAGGAACGTGACACTGCCCCGCGCGTTGCCAAACGCACCCCCACTTACGTAATTCCGATGCACCTCGCCGCCGAACTTCAGAGCATGTTTTCCGGCAGTGTAGGAAATGTGGTCAACAACCTGGATGATATCGTCGGGCCCTTGAAACTTCGGCCATTTGAACCCGCCCAGCCCGGTGAAGTATCCGCCAAAGCCGATGCGGGGCAACCCTCCGGTGAAAGGACCGCTCACTCCGGTGTTAAGACCGTAATCCGACGCCGGCGTATTAAGATCGCCCGGCAAGGTGGGCTGGTAGAGCCGGTTGTATCCCACCCTGACTTCATTGACCCAACGCGCGGTGGGCGTGTAAACCCAGCTTCCTCCAACGACTTGGGCGCGCGTGTGAATATCGGACAGCCATTTGGTTTGCAGCTCCGGAAAATCCTCGACTGTTCCCGTGTTGTTTCCAAAAAAGTACATGCCACTCAGCCGTTGGCGCTCGTTGAAGTTGTAATCCACCTTAGCGACTACATTATCGACCGAAACCACATTTGGAAATCCGTTAACGATGTTGATGGTCGGATTGTTGTTGGTAGGAAATCCGGTGCCGTTGCAAGTGACCGCACCACCTGCCGAGACCGTGCAGCCTGAGATTTTCTGGCTGGCCGCGCTGATGGGAACACCATTGGCCACAAGATCAGCAATCGCGGTCGGAATGCTGTCGGCACAATCGCCGGTAGCGAGCCCAGGAGCAGTACAGTTCTGCGCCGCCCCCGCCGCCAGCGTCATCGGCACCATCGACGGACTGGTTACACCTCCGTACTGATTGCCCACGTCGTAGCGTTGTCCCTCATAAGCGCCAAAGAAAAAGGCTTTGTCCTTGATAATCGGTCCGCCGAATGATCCGCCAAATTGCTCCAGCGTGCGGGGATTCTTTGGGCTGGGCGATTGGCTGAAGGCGCATGGATTGCTGGCGCAGTTGAAATAGTTACGCGCATCGAACACATTGCCGTCTCGGCCGAAGGCGAACGCCGTGCCGTGAAGCGAGTTTGTACCCGACTTCAGTCCCACATTCACGACCGCCCCGGGCTTCCAGCCAAATTCTGCCGGGGGATTCTCCTGGACGTTGAATTCCTGAATGGCGTCAATCGGCAGGATGGTCGCAGAGTCGCCAGCGATGCCAGCCCCATTGATGATGCCCTGCCCGGAAAAGGGCTCGCTATTGAGGAGGCCGTCGATGACGTATGCGTTGTCCTCGGCGCGAAGTCCGTTGGTGCTGGTCGTGGAAAAACCGCCTCCGGGGTAGCGAATCACGCCGGGACGCAACTGCAAAAGGTTCTCATAATTCCGGCCATTCAATGGCAAGTCATTGATGACCTCGTTGCTCAGAGTTCCACCTAGAGTGGATGAGGTCGTATCAAGCAGCGGAACTTCTCCGCTGACCACCACGGTTTCACTTACCTGGCCGGGCTGGAGCGTAAGGTCGATCCTGACATCTTTGGCCACTTCCACTGGGATGTTGGGCTGCTCCACTGCCTTGAATCCCTTGGCTTCGGCATGAACCTTGTACATACCGGGAGACAAGTCAGGAGCTACGTATTCACCGGCCTGGTCCGTGGTCAAAGTACGCGAAACCCCTCTTTGCATATCCGTGACCACCACTTGAGCTCCCGCCAAGGCGGCTCCGGTCTGGTCGACAACGACCCCCAGGATGCGGCCGGTATAGGTCTGCGCGAGAAGGGGTAGACACGCCAGCAGCACGCCAATACTTACAACCGTCACCCGAGTGGTTAGGGAACGCATTGGGGACCTCCGTTGAAAGTGTGCATCTACGATAATTCTTAGTTTGTACGGCAACGAAACGTTCGCAAAGTGCCAAAGCCGATTACTTACTTAGGCGCCAAAATAGTGGTCTGACAGCTCTACCACCATATGCCAGCCAGTGTCAAGCAACTTTGCATTCGTCCCGTTGACCCACGGGATTCCGTATCTAGAGCTAGATAAAAAGCAGGGCGAGCAGACGGCGCTGTTCGCCGCCAGCCGCTTCAACCCGCCGTTTCAGTCGGGTAAGGCCAGCCTCGAAAATGGGATCTGCCCGCTTTAGCACGAGATTATTGCGGTGTCCGCGACAGAATCGATCGGTCCGAAAACAGATCCGAGATCGGCGCTGTGGTCGCCAGACTCTCGATCAGCCGCACAGGCATGAAGGCCTCCGCCGATTTTCCATTCGACGCCGCGTCGGGGCAGCCGCGCGGAGCTCGGCAGGGTTCCTGCCACAACACACTATGGAAACGTTTGCGCCGGATGAACATTGATTCCGCTTCTCTCAAACTCGAAGGTCAGAATCCATTCGCTGGGAACGCCCTGTCCACCGACTTGCGGCGGCTTAAACGTCCATCGTCGTGCGGCTGGCAATGTTCGATCCGCGAAATATCTGCTCGGCCCTCGCGAATCGAACTTTGCCAGTACCACATTGCCGGACGAATTTACCGAGACGTTGACGCGAACCTTCAGCTTCCCGTGAATCGTTCGCAAAGCGCTCTTGGACACGTCGGGCAAGACTTGTTGGGCCACTGCGCCCTGAACCCCGGCGCCAGTGGAATCGCCGGCTACTGCATTCTTGGCTGTGCCATTCTTGGCTGCGCGAGTTTTAGCTGCGGCCGGCCGCGCATTCGACGTAGCCGGTGCAGGGGAAGCGGCACTCGGCTTTGTTTCCGGTTGTGCCTGCGAGGATTCGGTCGGGCTGGAAGGCCCCGGCTCAGTTCCCGGATGGCGATGAAGCAGCTTTGGGCCGAGAAGCGCCAGCAGCAACAGACCGATGGCCATTCCTGGAACCAGATAACCCCATCTCGTAAACGTGCTCTTGGGCTGGACAATCTCGGGTGGCGGGGGTGCAGAGGAAGGTTGCTGCAACCGTGCTGAGATCTCCGCCACCGTCCATCGCGTTTGCGGGTTTCGGTGCAGGCAGTGACTGGCGATATCAAAAAACGGCTGCGGCAAGGTCTCCGGCAAAACCGGTTCCGTTTGTTCCGATGCGTTCCATACCGGCGGACTCTGAGTTACAGCCTCGACCAGCGTAATGCCCAGCGACCAGACATCCGAAGCGGGCAATACGCCTCCGCCTTCCGCGAGTTCCGGCGCTGTGTAGATGGTGGGCTTGCCCAGAACTCGGCTCGACTCACCCGTCCCGCAGAGGCCGTCACTCGAAACTTTTATCTGATCGCCAACCGCTAAAATGTTCGCAGGTTTGATGTGGCCGTGTACGAAACCTTTTCCGTGAATGTAGGCCAGAGCATCGAGAACGGGTTGGAGTGTCTCGCGTGCCTCGTCGGGCGTGAGCGGCCGATAAGGAATAATTTGCGAGAGACTCTCTTCGGCGTATTCGGTCACGACGTAAAGCAGTTCTACGCCATCCATCTGGCAACGACCGCGCTGAAAGAGGCGAAGCAAATTCGGATGTGACAGTTTCGCGGCGAGTTCCCACCAGGAGAGCTGAAGCTCAGGATCTTCAGTATTGGCCAGAGTGAGTTTGATCGCCACTTCCTGGGGCTCGCGGTCGGCGCGCTTGGTCAGAAATACAACGCTGTGCTCCGACGCGCCCAAGTATCGAACCAACGAGAATTCCTCGTTGACGACTTGGCCTTCCCACTGTTTCCAAGCCTCCGGCATTCTCCTCCACCGCCTGACAGTTTTATGGGACAGTGTATTGTACCCGAGCAGAGGATCAATGGAGATGCGACCGTAACTCTGTCATCCCGACCGAAGCGAAGTGGAGGGACCTTGTGTTTTCAGCTTCCGGCTTCATTCGTGAGGTAGCTTTGTTCAAATCGGACTGATCGGCGCAGTGTGCCGAGCTTCATAAGCCGCAATCTCAGCCTCGTGTTGCAAAGTGAGTCCGATGTCGTCCAGCCCTTCGAGCAGGCAATGGCGGGTAAATTCATCAATCTGAAATGCAGCGGTCAATCCATGGTCATCGTGGACTTTGCACTGCTCGAGATCGATTGTGATTTCGTAGTCGTCAATTTCCGCTGCCAGGCGAGCAATCTCGCCGACTTCGTCTTCGCGCAGAACCACGGTCAGCACGCCATTCTTCACACAATTGTTGGCAAAGATATCGGCGAACGATGGCGCAATGAGGACCCGAAAACCGAAATCCTCCAAGGCCCACACGGCGTGTTCTCGCGACGATCCACAACCGAAATTCTTTCCCGCAACCAGAACACTCGCGCCCGCATGCCGCGGTTGGTTGAGAACAAATGACGGATCGTGCTTGCCATCGCTGGTGCGCCGCCAATCAAACAGCAGAAACTCGCCGAACCCGGTGCGCTCAATCCGCTTCAGAAACTGTTTGGGAATGATCTGATCGGTATCAACGTTCGCCCGATGAAGCGGCGCCACACGACCTTTGTGAATGCGAATGGGTTTCATAGTTCTCTTTTAGCCGATCAAATTAACGGTATCGTGGAAGGGCACGGCTTCAGCCGTGCCGCCAATTCTCAAAAATGACTACAGGCACGGCCTGAAGGCATGCCCTTCGAAGTTCTGATCGCCGACTTCGATGTTTCTGGTCCCCTTTTAGCTGTGCGAATCAACTTGCCAGTCAAAGCCGAGAACCCACAACGAACAAATCTCAACGAAAACGCCAGTTGCGAATATCCGTAAAGTGCCCCGCGATCGCCGCAGCCGCAGCCATCATCGGACTCACCAGATGCGTGCGTCCGCCACGTCCCTGGCGCCCTTCAAAATTTCGGTTGCTGGTCGAAGCGCAACGTTCGCCAGGTTGCAGGATATCTGGATTCATTCCCAGACACATCGAGCACCCGGATTCCCGCCACTCGAAGCCGGAATCCAGAAAAATCCTGTGCAAGCCTTCCTGCTCTGCCGCCTGCTTCACCGCCTGCGATCCCGGCACGACCATGGCCCGCACCTTGGGATCTACACGATGTCCCTTGGCCACGCGAGCCGCGGCCCGCAGGTCTTCCAGACGCGAGTTGGTGCACGAGCCGATAAAAACCCGGTCGACAGAAATATCTTCGATTCGTGTGCCTGGCTCAAGTCCCATATATTCGAGCATGCGCTCGACCGCAGGGCGGTCCGCATTCAGGTCACTGACCTCAGGAATGCGTCCATCGATTGGAGCGATCATTCCCGGATTCGTCCCCCACGTAACAAAAGGCGCCAACAGCGCAGCATCGATTTCCACGGTCGCGTCGTATCGCGCGCCCGGATCGGAAGCCAGCGCCCGCCAACGAACGACAGCTTCATCCCAATCACGCGGGACAAACCGCCGGCCCCGCATATAAGCAAACGTAGTCTCGTCAGGCGCGATCATCGCCGCGCGCGCTCCCGCCTCAATGCTCATATTGCACAATGTCATCCGGCCTTCCATGGACAACCCGCGCACCGCTTCCCCCGTGTACTCGATCACATGGCCAGTGGCCCCGTCGATGCCGATCTGTCCAATCACTCCCAATGCGAGATCCTTTGCGCTCACGCCCTCGCCAAGCTTGCCGCGCACATCGATCCGCATGCTCTTCGGCTTGCGCTGATGCAGGCACTGCGTTGCCAGCACATGCTCGACCTCGGACGTTCCAATGCCAAACGCCAACGCCCCAAACGCGCCGTGCGTGCTGGTGTGGCTGTCGCCGCAGACAATGGTCATGCCCGGCTGCGTCAATCCCAACTCCGGGCCAATCACGTGCACGATGCCCTGTTCGGACGAATCCATATCGAACAGAGGCACACCAAAATCACTACAATTCTGCTGCAAAGCTTGAATCTGGCGCGCCGCAATCGGATCCGTGATCGGAGTGCCGCGAGGCTCGGTAGGAATATTGTGATCGACCGTGGCGACTGTGCGCTGAGGTTGCCGGACCCTGCGGCCTGCCACGCGTAAACCTTCGAAGGCTTGCGGCGAAGTGACCTCGTGCACCAGATGCAGATCAATGTAAAGCAGAGGCAGTCGTCCGGCGGGAACGCAGACGACGTGCTCATTCCAGATTTTGTCGAACAGTGGGAGCTTCTCAGCCATGGTTTCCTGGTTGATCCAATCTAACTCGAACCGGCATTTCAAAGCGCGAGACGCGCGGCCAGCTTTATCATTAAAACCTTTGACGATTGGTAGGACAGGGAACTGCGAACCGAAGCAAGAAAGGCTGCGAGTTTCCTGTTGCCAGTCAGTCACGCAGCCTACCACAGATTAGAAATCATTGAGAGCCTCGCACCTCCCAGCATCTATCGTGCAGGAGTCCCAATGTTTTTGTATGGCTGCATCAGGTGTAACGCGAATCGCCGGTCTCCTCTGTGATTTAAATCGCACCCGCTTGTGATCTGCGTCACTCCCTTCTCAAGCCAACTTACGGCCCGACTCAGACTTTTGCGTGACGGCAAGTTCTTCTATCGCGACCACAATATGGCGTCCCATTTCCACGGTCCCAATTGAACCCTGGCCCCGCTTCGCCAGATCCCGTGTCCGATGCCCCGCATCCAGCACAGATGCGACCGCAGCATCAACACACTCTGCTTCAGCCTCGAGCTGGAACGAATATCGCAGCATCATCGCCACCGAAAGAATGGCCCCCAGCGGATTGGCAACGCCTTTTCCGGCAATATCCGGCGCAGAACCGTGTACCGGTTCATAAAGCGCCACAGGTCCGCCGATGCTGGCCGATCCCAGCATTCCAATTGAACCGACAATCGCGCCGGCCTGATCCGAAAGTATGTCGCCAAACATGTTTTCGGTCAGCAGCACATCGAAATCCTTCGGATGCGAGACCAGCGCCATAGCAGCCGAATCCACATACGTGTGCCGTAGTTGCACCGCAGGAAATTCCTGCGCCACCCGCGTGACCACATCGCGCCACAGCCGGGAACAATCGAGCACATTGGCTTTGTCGACCGAAGTCACCAGGCGGCGTCGCGATTGGGCCAGCTCGAAAGCCACGCGCGCGATGCGTTCGATCTCCGGTTCGCCGTAGCGCATAGTATCGATCGCAACGCGCGCACCGGCCGTACCCTCAGTCGAACGCGGCTCGCCAAAATAAACTCCTCCCAGCAACTCTCGCACGATCAGGACGTCAGTGCCTCTCACTACCTCGGGTCGAAGCGGAGAGCAATCCTCGAGCGCCGGAAAACATACGGCTGGCCGCAGATTGGCAAACGCACCAAGTTCCCGCCGCAGCCGAAGCAGCCCACGTTCCGGCCGCAGATCTTTCGGGACGTCGTCAAACGCCGGCCCTCCAACCGCGCCCAGCAGCACCGCCCCTGAAGCCAAGCAAGTTTGCAATGTATCTTGCGGCAGCGGATCGCCACTGCTGGTAAGCCCAGCGCCGCCGACATTTTTTTTTGTCAGATTGAGTTCGTGCCCGAAGACCATTGCCACAGCTTCGATCACGCGTACCGCTTCATCAGTGACTTCGGGACCGACACCGTCCCCGGGAAGAATTGCGATCTTCAGCAGCATGCGGATTTATTGTAGCTCGGGTTACAAACTGAGAACCGAGAACAGGCAACTGACAACTGGTTTCTACTATCCGTTTGTCTTAACGTCTCTATTCTCCCCTCCCGTCATACGTCGGTCGCCTACACTCCCCACAAGTAATCTTCCCCATCGCCGTGACGTTCCGCGATCGGGTTCAGTCGAATTGAAACTCCGCCCCCGCCTGAGCGAGCGATCGGAACCAGGCGCTTAGAATGTTCGCGTACTTTGTCAGGTCCCTCAGTCGCCAAAGCTGGGACGGCGAGTGGAATCGGCTCCGATTGCATCCGGTCGTCCGAAACCGTTTTATGAACAGTCGCGATCAGTTCCACCAGATGATGATCTTCGACCTGCTTGATCTGATCCGCGAGCACCACGAAATGCCGGTAGATTTCGTCGAGCTGATGACGATCAAATTGATGGCCCAGTTGTTCGCAGCGCAGGCCCAGCGCGTGCCGTCCCGAATGCTTGCCGAGAACCAGTTTTGAATCCGGCACTCCGACCGATTGCGGCGTCATAATTTCATAGGTCAGCGGATTCTTGAGCATGCCATCCTGGTGAATCCCAGCCTCATGAGCAAACGCATTGCGCCCGATAATTGCCTTATTCGGTTGCACCGCAACCCCGGTCACCTCGCTGAGCATCTGGCTTGCCGGATATAGTTGCTCGCTGACCACTTCGGTCTCATAGGCCAGCCGGTCAGGACGAACTCGCATCGCCATCACGATCTCTTCGAGCGAAGCATTTCCGGCGCGTTCGCCGATGCCATTGATGGTGCATTCCACTTGCCTAGCCCCAGCCGCGATCGCCGCAAACGAGTTGGCCACAGCCAGTCCGAGATCGTCGTGGCAGTGAGCTGAGATGGTCACGTTTTCGATTCCATGTACGGTTTCCCGGATGGTGCGAATCAGTTCGCCGAATTCTACCGGCGTGGTGAATCCAACCGTGTCTGGAATATTCACCGTCGTCGCGCCTGCGGCTACGACCGCTTCGACCACATGACACAAAAACTCAGGGTCAGTGCGAGTCGCATCCTCAGGGGAAAATTCAACATCGTCACACAAACTCTTTGCCAGGCTAACGGCTTCGACAGCCTGCTCAAGACACTGCTGCCGCGAAATGCGAAGCTTGTATTTCAGGTGGATGTCGGAAGTCGCCAGGAATACATGAATACGCGGCCGCGCAGCTCCCTTTAGCGCTTCCCATGCGCGTTCGATATCCTTCGCGCAAGCGCGGGCCAGGCCAGCGATGATAGGTCGCCGCACCACCGCAGCGATCGCTCGCACGGCAGCGAAGTCGCCTTCTGAAGCAATGGGGAATCCGGCCTCGATCACATCCACGCCCAACCGATCGAGCTGATGCGCCATTCGCAACTTCTCCGCCACGTTCATGCTGCAACCCGGCGACTGTTCGCCGTCGCGTAGAGTCGTATCGAACACCGTGATGCGTTCCATGCCGCGAGCCTCCTCGGGGATCAAAACTCAATCCTACGTAGACAGCCATATTAAGCAAGCTTATAATCCTACAATTATCATTAGTTACATTTATAGTGATAAGCGCAGCTAATGGGCCTTTAAGTTCTGCTAAAGGGATAGTGCAATGGATCTAGCGCAACTCGAGGTCTTTCTGGCGGTCGCGAGAGAGGGACGATTCTCGCGCGCGGCCGAGAAACTCTACCGCACGCAGTCGGCCGTGAGCCAGTCGATTCGCAAGCTCGAAGACGAACTAGGGGAGCCGCTCTTTGATCGCTCCTCGCGTGAGGGCGTGCTGACCGACGCTGGCCGCGTCCTGCAGGAATATGCGGAAAGACTGCTAAATCTGCGCGGGGATGCTCACGAAGCCCTGGTAGAACTTAAGGAGCTGCAAAAAGGCAAGCTCGCTATCGCCGCCAATGAATTCACCGCGCTGTACCTGTTGCCGGTGCTGGCTGAATTCCGTCGCCTTCATCCTATGATCAGAATCACCGTCCGGCGCTCGCTCGGCAGCCACATCCCCAACGACGTGATTCGCCACAGCACCGAACTCGGAGTTCTTACTTACGACCCTCAAGAGCCGCAATTGTGCTCCACGGTCGTATACCTGGATGAATTGATTCTTGTGGTTCCACCGAGCCATCCTCTCGCCACGGCGCAGCAGGTCAGCATTCGGCAACTGGGCGCCGAGTCATTCGTCGCCCACAACGTGGCCTCGCCCTATCGCGAAAAAGTGATTCAAGCCTTCAAACGCCACAAAACGCCACTGCATATGGATATCGAACTGCCCACTCTGCAAGCCATCAAGCGCTTCGTCGCGATGGGCAATGGCGTCGCGCTGCTGCCCGAGATCAGCGTCGAAAATGAACTGGCTCGCGGCGAACTGATTCGCATCCCCGTTCGCGAATTGCGTCTGCACCGCCAGCTCAGATTGATTTATCGCAAATCCGCCAGCCTGTCCCACGCCGCACGCGCTTTCCTGAAAGTGGCGGAAAC
>Ga0070733_10003044_pt1 | contig 11575 bp, 10 predicted proteins | sample Coa_R1_9_FD_66450 | JGI IMG/M metagenome (GOLD analysis project Ga0070733, IMG submission 66450) | Surface soil microbial communities from Centralia Pennsylvania, which are recovering from an underground coalmine fire - Coalmine... | ecosystem: Environmental > Terrestrial > Soil > Unclassified ... | reverse complement strand
TATTCCTCTTTGATGTCCAACTTGGATACTACCAGCACCTTTTCTACGGTTAACCCTTTGATGTCCATGCCCAGCACCCTGGCGGCGGCGGCGCGCGCCTCTGCGGGGGTATCTCCAAATTGGATGCCACCAGCCTTGCCACGCCCACCAACGTATACCTGGGCTTTAATGACGACAGGCCCACCCAGTTCGCGGGCAATTGCTTCGGCCTCTTCCGGCGAATAGGCTACTCGTCCCGGCTGAATAGGGATGCCATAGCGCGCCAGAATATCTTTGGCCTGATATTCGTGGATTTTCACAGAACGATTGCTCCTTATGCTACATCTTATATGGTAGAGAAATAAAAAACGCCTCTATAAGGGCGGCAAGAACTAGCTATTTACCCATCGTCATGCTAGCACGCGCACAATACGGTGTCAAGAATTCACCGGATAACTTTTGGCGTTACTTGATAGAATAAGAACAGCAAGACTACGCAATGACGCGATGTAAGAGGGAACCTTTGCATGACCAGAAAACCACTGGCAACATCATTTCTATTAGGAGCGAAACAAAAAACGCTCGACCAGAGCATCATCAATACGCCAGGGCCCCAAGGCTCATCAACGCGGCTCTGGCCCTGGCTAAGTATACTGCTTGTTATTGGTCTACTATTGTTGAGTGGAGTAAGCTATATCACCTGGAGCTGGCTGCACAACGCGTCTATTGCGGTTGGCTCGAAGGCGGCGCAGCAGCAAACCACCACTTTCAATGTGCAGCGCACCATTTCCTACGCCGATTTAAGTATAACCGTTCTCAGCGCTCAGTATGCGAGCTCGTTTAGCGATGATTTGATTCAGGCCGGGTCTGCGATTGCGCGCCTGAATATGCAGGTCTCCAATAAAACTCACGCCCCGATAGCGGTTGTTTACTATGATGTCGCGCGCCTGCTTGTTCCCAGGCAACAACCCATCGCACCCACAAATGTCCAGCTTGCAAGTAGTGTGCAGCCAGGGGCAACTACGAATGGCTGGCTTGATTTTCCTGTTGCGGCAGGTACGCGACTTATGAATTTAAAGCTACAGTTGGGTTCAACGGCGTTGAATGAAACGCTGGAGGTAATCCCGTTCATGGGGTCATATAGCCCTGTACGTTATACGAATCATGTCTATCCTCAATCGCTCACCATCTACTACAATTTCAAAGGGTACACTCTGTTCTATCATCTGATGAGTGTTGACGTTCGCTACTCCTACAACGGCAGCCAGGTCAAAGCGGGCCAGCAGTTCTATGTGCTGAACTGGTCAGTTGATAACCCCGGCGGTTCGGATGTCTCTCCTGGCTTCGGGTACGACTATATACGCCTGGTGGTGAATGGTGATAATCGCACACCCGTCGATAACACGCTGCCCTACACTTTTAAGGCAGCGTCAAACGGAATTGGCGGACGGGTTGTGTACGCTGCGCCTGCTGGCATGAAGACGTTGACTATCGCTTTTTTGTTGCAACTGGTGGCAGGGCAGGTTAACTACCAGGTCAATTTATGATGCTCCCTACGCTTTTGGGAAAGGATTGCTCTTTCCCTGATGCTCGTTGCTTACCGTCATATAGTTGGTTCTGCTGCGGTATCCCTGAAGCGCGTGTATTATAATCTTTCAGATTTGTTTCCATTGTTATCTCCAATCTACAGAGAGAAAAATCATTTCCAATGCTTGTTGATGTTTGATGCGCAAGGATTCGTTTCTTGCACTAAATGAAACGGCGAAACAACTGCGGGAAATCTGGTAAAATGAAGAGCAGAGGAACCAGAACCAACATCGCACCTGTCGTGTCACTAAATAAACCGACGCAAGTTATGCAGCTAACTCCGCAACCGAGCGAATGAGATCCGGAGAATAGAAGAGAGGATGAAGTGATTATTGATCATGACAATCTTGAAGAGTTTCAAGATCCGCAGAGCTATGATGTGGAGGTGGAGATGATATCTGGTTCTGATATCGATCTCGCCTTTGTTGAGGAGTTGATCCATACCCAGGGCGGACCACTGCTTGACCTGGCGTGTGGAACGGGGCGCATAGCTCTTCGTTTCGCGGAGCAGGGGTATCAGGTGACGGGGGTGGATATCAGCGCTCCAATGATCGAGTGGGCACGCCACAAGGCAAGTCAGCGAGGTCTACCCGTAGAATTGCTCGTCGCTGATGCGCGTTCGTTCCAGCTCCAGAAGCGTTTTTCCCTCATTTATATGCTGGGTAACGCCTTTCAACTTTTTCTCACGCGTAGCGACCAGGAGGCGATGCTCGGGTGTGTGCGGGAGCACCTGCTGCCAGTGGGATGTTTTCTCTTTGGGACGCGCAATCCCTCACGCTATAACCTCTATGAATGGGGGAAATCCGAGCAGAACACCTATACGGCTCCTGACGGCAAGCAGGTCATAGTCACCTCACACCAGGAGTATGACCATCTCACGCAAATCCAACACCACACTTTCCACACCGTACATCGAAATTGGGGTACTTCTCAGCAAGAGTCTGAGGGGAAAACGACACGTCTTGCTCTTCGCTATGTCTTTCCACAGGAGATGGAGGCTCTGCTCTTCTACAACGGCTTTGAGATTCTCTCGTATTATGGGGATTGGGATCGCCAAGCGCTGACGGAGGACAGCCCTCGGATGATTTATGTGTGTCGGAGGCGGTGACGCATTGGTAGGTGACGATGTTGAGCTATTTCGCTGAGGAGTTTCCTGAGTTTCGGGTGGGGCGCTCAATAAACCGACGAAAGTTACGCGGCTAATCCTGCAACGGAGCGAACCAGATCAGGAGAGTCGGCCATGTCCCGAAAAAAGGAGGTAACCGCCTCCATCAGTCGCTCCATGGTTTGGAAGAAGTAGTTATGCGTGACCTGACGACGCAAGTGCTTCCAGAACCGTTCAACCGGATTGAGCTTGGGAGAATAGGTTGGCAAACAGACCAATTCAATTGCCTCCTGATGCTCAGACAAAAAGGCTTGAACAGGCTTGGCAAAGTGGATGCGATAATTGTCGACGACCACGTACTTTTTGCGCTCAGGTGGGCTGGCATCAGAAGGAGTCAATTGTGTGAGCACCGAGCGAAACAAGGCATTATCCTTATGCTCCCCCGTGGCCCAGTACAGCTTGCCACTGATCCAGTGGATGAGTCCGGCCCCATACTGCTCTTTGTTCTGTCGTGGGGTCTCGATCGACCGTTGGTGTCCTTGCTTGCTCCAACACCGCATGACACCGGGCAGGAGCGCGAGATCGACCTCATCCTCATAGTACAAGTCGATCTCGCCAGCCAGAGCACGCTGCTGCAACTCGTGCAAGCGAGCACACTTCTGGTCATACTCAGGATCGGGACTGCTGACCGAAAGCACCGGGCGCTGCACGCTATAACCCTGCCGATGTAAGGTGCGGCGCACACTGCTTTCATCGACCTCCAGTCCAGTGTGCTCCTTCAAGGCCAGGGCCAACAATTTGGTGATCCACGTCGAGAAAGGATAGTGCAAGTCTCTGGGATCACTTTCGACCAGGTCCAGCAGTTTCTTGAGATACTCTTCCGTGATTTTGGCGGGGCGTCCCACTCGCTCCTGAGGCAAGAGCCCTTCCAGGCCGGATCGGTTAAAAGCGTGAATGCAACGGGCAACGGTATCTTCACTGCTAAAGAGCAGCGCAGCGATTTGAGGGACGCTATAATGCTGAGTAGACAGCAAGATCATATGGCATCGGCTTTTCAAGCCGACGTGCGTGGTTGCTGATAAAGCCGCTGGATCCATTCCTGTTCTTCAGGCAACAACGGGCGTACATAGACTTCGCTCGGTCTGCTCATGGGCCATTCCTCATTTGCTTTCGTGATACTGCTCTTCATTTTATCAGATTTCCCGCAGTTGTTTCGCCGGGTTATTTAGTTCAATAGTAAGGGAAAATCATATGAAGCGTATTGGAGGAAGATGGGAAAGTTCTCATGTTCTCTGGAAGAGGTCCCCGGCGAATCCAGGACTGCCCTGGATCCGTCAGGGAGTTAGAGCCACAGTCAGCAACCGCTGAGCGGAGTAATCTCGTCGCCGCTGTGCGGCAGCGCGCTATTAGCCGATGTCGATGCTCGTGGCAGTGATGCTCCCATCGCTGTTGTGCGTTCCCATGACGCTAATGCGGGTGCCAACCTTGATCGCGCTCGCGGTGACACTTTTACCAGCCTGGGAATACTGGGTGCTCGCTGTCGTGTGGATCGTGACCGAGGCGCCACTCGACGTTTTAGCCACGATCGTATTGCCATTGACGCTCGACACGGTCAGCGCTTCGCACTGTCCACGCGCTCCCGGTGCAGCAGCCTGGGGATTGTTGAAACCTCCAGATGCAAAAGGCGCTTGAGAGCCGTTGAAGCTTCCCTGGGCGAAGGCCAGCGTTTGGGAGCTACTTGTGCCTCCCTGCGCGAGGGCCGCGGCTTGTGCCGTGCCATTCGACGAAGCCATTACTGCGCCTACGCCCAGGGCGAGCATAAAGGCAAGGGCCAGGCCCCCAATCAAGAGCCACCTGCGCCCGCGTCGACGCGGAGCAGGCGGTTGATCTAGCCGGGTCCAGGCCATCTCTACATCGTTTTTCATTCGTGTACCTTCTTTCTTTAGAGTGAACTATTGCGGCGTATTCATGCGCCGCAATCGAAGTATAAAGCGGGGAAATGTGATAGCAATTAGAATAAAATGAGGAATTTCACATCTCTTTCCAATATTATTTCAATGAAGCGATGCTATTCTTCAAACGAGAGCGGAAGAGAGGGAGTACAATGGGAGACAATGCTTGAGGAAGTAGTGTCGACTAACGAGGCAGCACTTCATTGGCAAAAAAGGGAAAAAAGCATGCATATTCTTGTAGTGGAAGATGAGCAGCGCCTGGCGTATCTGTTACGCCGCGTCCTGCTGGAAGAGCGTCACACCGTAGACCTGGCGCACGACGGGCACGCGGGGCTTGACCTGGCCCTCTCCGACACCTATGACGCGGTAATACTTGATCTGATGCTGCCTGGTATTGACGGGCTCGAGGTGTGCCGCCAGCTGCGTGCCGAACACATTATGACACCCGTGCTGATGCTCACCGCGCGTGGAGCGGTAGAGGACCGTGTGACGGGTCTCAATGTGGGGGCCGATGACTACCTGACCAAGCCGTTCGCCATGGAGGAATTGCTGGCGCGCGTCAACGCCCTGCTGCGCAGGCGCGATCGTCGTTTTGATGAATCCTCTCAGCTTTCGGTGGGTGATCTGATACTCGACCTGGTGCGGCACGAAGCGCGCCGGGACGGTCGTGTCATCGAGCTGACAGCCAAGGAGTTTGCCCTGCTGGAATACCTGATGCGCCATCCAGGGCGTGTGCTCACGCGCACGCAAATCGTTGACGCAGTCTGGCGCTACGACCTGGAGGCGCTCTCGAATGTTGTGGATATTTACATTCACTACCTGCGCGACAAGATTGACCAGGGCTTCGCGCATCCATTAATTAAGACGGTGCGCGGTGTAGGCTATAAGATCGAAGCGTAGCACGGCGAGAGGGAGTTACAGCATGAACTGGAGAAGCCGCGCCTGGAGAGCAGGGCATCGAGGCAGGGCTCTTCACTCGCGAGAAGCAGGAGCAGTTCTGTTTCAGGGACTGCGCATTCGCCTGACGCTCTGGTACTGCGGGGTATTGGGCGCGGCTCTGGTGCTCTTCGGCGTGGCGCTTTACCTTGGGACTCAATACTTCCTTCTCACGCCTATCGAGTCAGACGCCCAGGCGCATGCCGGAGTGCATGTGAATGAATGGTACACGGGAGCGCTTGATCGCGCCTGTCCGCTCGTGGGTCCTCAGGGTCAATTCGGCCCGCCGGGCGGCCAGGGTTTCCAGATGCCCGAACTGGCTGTGTGCTTTGACCAGAATGGCAATTTGCTGCAAGACGAAAGTACGACAGGACTTCCATCCGCTTTTCTAATGAATAACCTGGTGAAGACGGCCTTACAAACGGGCCAGCCAGCCCACGATATCGTCGATGCAGGAGGCACGACCGGGCAGATCTTTCGCTACGCGCAGGTAGTCCCCAACCCGACGGGGAGTGGAAGCGCAGGCGTAGTGCTGATTGGCGAGTCCGTCCAGGCGCAGGAATCCGCGTTGTCGTTGCTGCTGAGGCTCTTGCTGGGCATTGGCGGGGTGGCATTACTGGGGGCGGGAGTGGGCGGGTTGTTCCTGTCGAACCGAGCGTTGGCCCCGGCGCGACTGGCCTGGACCAACCAGCAGCGCTTTATCGCCGATGCCGCGCACGAATTGCGCACCCCGCTGACGCTGCTGCGCGCGGATGCCGAGGTCGTATTGCGAGGTCGCGAGCGCCTTGGGGTGGAGGATGCGGCGCTGTTGGAGGATATCGTTGCTGAGGCGCAGCATATGTCGAATCTGGCCACCAATTTGCTGACACTTGCCCGCCTGGACAACAGCGCTCTGCATCGAGAACACGAAGTGGTGGACCTTGCTGAGCTGGCTCAAGAGGGAGTGCAACGGGTACAGGCCCTGGCCGAACAGCGCGGTATCACGGTTCAGACAGAGAATAGCGGTGTGCCCTGCGTGATTGGGGACCCGATGCTGCTGCAGCAGGCGGTGCTAGCGTTGCTCGACAATGCCATCAAATACAGTCGTCAAGGCGGCAATGTCATCGTACATACCGCCGCGCAGGAGGGACAGGCGCTCCTGGAGGTGCGTGACAGCGGGATCGGCATCGCAGCCGAGCACCTGCCGCGCCTGGGTGAACGCTTCTACCGGGTGGACAAGGCCCGCTCGCGTGAGGCGGGAGGCACGGGCCTCGGGCTCTCCATAGCACGAAGCATCGCAATTGCTCACGGCGGTTTGCTCTCCCTCTCCAGCGTTCCTGAGCACGGTACGACGGTGACGCTCACGCTGCCCCTGGCGTCTGGGACGCTGCCCGATTACCCGGACGATATACCGGAAAGCATGTCATACAAGGAGGAATTATGAAGAAACGTTACTTCTGGCTGGCCGGAATTGGCCTTGTCCTCATCATTATCGTTGCTGGAATGATATACACCGCGCATTTCGCCAGCGCCGTCACCCAGTCCCATACGGCGTCGGGGGCTGCAACGGCCACCGGAACGCCCATTCCATTAACCGAAACAAGTACCTTTCAGATCGTGTCCGCCCAGACCACCGCGTCCTATAGCGTCTATGAAAACCTGATCTTCCAAAATAAACCGAATAATGATGCGTTTGGCACGACGCATTCGGTGCAGGGCAGTTTCCACATACGAACCGGTGCATCCCCGCTTGTCGCGGCCATGAATATCACTGTCGACTTGAGGACATTGCAATCGGATTCGTCGAGGCGTGATAGCTTCATTCAACAGAACACCCTGCAAACGGATACCTATCCTGATGCGACGTTCGTCTCTGTCAGCACGCAAGGCTTACCTGCGAGCTACAGCGATGGACAAGCCGTTCATTTTCAACTGACCGGCAACCTGACAATGCACGGCAAAACCAACAAAGAGGTGTTTGACGTGCAGGGAAAGGTCGTGGGCAAGACGATCACAGGCACGGCGACCAGCACCATCTACATGACGGACTTCGGCATCCAGCCGCCAAACCTGGCCAACATCGCGATTGCCCAAAATAAGGTACTCATCACTATCACCTTCACGGCGAAAGAGGCTTAACTGCGTATAAACGCCAGCACTTCATCGAACTTCTTTTGCATCAACTCGTTGGTGTTGGCTTCGAGGTTCAGGCGCAGCAGTGGTTCTGTATTGGAGGGGCGCACGTTGAACCACCAGTCGCCAAAATCGATGGTGATGCCGTCGAGGTGATCGACGGATTGCGCCCGCGCGCCATAGTGCTCTTCGAGCGCTCTTAGTTTGCCCTGTACGTCGCTCACTTCGGTGTTGATCTCACCGCTTCTCACCCATTTGTCGAGCGGCTTGAGCAGTTCGGAGAGTGGTTTGCCTTCAACAGAAACGAGTTCCAGGGTGATGAGTAAAGCGATCAGACCAGAGTCGGCAAAGTAGTTGTCGCGGAAATAGAAATGGCCGGAGTGCTCGCCGCCGTAAATGGCGTTGAGGCGGCGCATCTCGGCTTTGATATAGGAATGGCCGACGCGCGTGCGCACCGGTTTTCCACCCAGAGAACTCACCAGTTCAGGCACGCTTTTGGAGACGATCAGGTTGTAGAGTATGGTTGAGCCGGGCTGCTTGCGCAACAGGCTCTGCGAAACGACTGCTGTTACCATCGAACCATCCACCACTTTGCCGTGCTCGTCTACCGGGAACATACGATCGGCGTCGCCATCGAAGGCTGCGCCGAGATCAGCGCCAACTTCGCAAACTTTCTTCTGCAAATCTTCCATGTTCTGCGGCTCGATTGGGCTGGCCGGATGATTGGGGAAGTTGCCGTCAAGCTCGAAGTATAGTGGCACCAGCGTACAGGGCAGGTACTTGAAGACGCGCGGCATGAGCATGCCGGCCATACCGTTGCCCGCGTCTACCACCACCTTGAGCGGCCTGACCTTGCTTACATCGATAAATGAAAGGGCATGCTGGATAAATGCTTCTGTCACGTCGCGCTGGATGACCTGGCCTTTGCTGGCAGGCTCTGGAAATTCGCCGCGTATTGCGAGGTCGCGAATATCCGCCAGCCCTGTTTCCAGGCTGATGGGGAAAGCCTGCGCGCGGCAAAACTTCATGCCGTTGTATTGCTTTGGATTGTGCGAGGCGGTAATCATAACGCCCGCGTGGTAATTGAACTTGCCTACGGCGAAGTACAGTTCGTCGGTGGTGGTCAAACCAAGTTCGATGGCGTTGACACCCTGGTCGGTGATGCCGCGCAGCACAGCCGCTGCCAGCGCCGGTGACGAGAGGCGCATATCGCGCCCAACGGCGATTTCTGGAGCCTGCAAATAGAGGGCTGCTGCCCGACCAACGCGATAGGCGATCTCATCGTTGAGATCTTTTCCGTAAATCCCGCGTATGTCGTATGACGAGAAAATAGCAGGATCGATGTTGACCTGTGAGCTGCTCAAAAGTTACCTTCCCCTTCTCCTTATTTCTAACAGTACCCAGGGTTCGCCTGAGCTGCGCGGATCATAGATCGGACCAACCTCCACAAAACGGGCTTTTGCGAAAGCGCGCCGCGCGGGTTTATTGGCAAGCGCGGTTTCCGCGTAGACTCGCGCCAGCCCGACCTGGCTAAAAAGGTATTGCACCAGCGTGCGGATGGCCTCCGGCCCGTAGCCTTTGCCCCAGCGAGTCTTATCACCCAGACCCAGGCCTACCTCTGCCTGGGCCGTGCGGTAATCGAGATTGAAATAGGTGATCGTGCCAATGGGGATATGCTGTTCGTCCTCAATGATGTACCAGAATTGCCTGCCATTGCCACGCACGTAGTTACGTTCAAAAATGGGCAGAAATTCGGCCAGCGTCTGCGAATATGGGCGATGAGGGTCGTAACGCCATACCTCGTCGTCCCTTTCCCAATAGAAGACGTGCTGCGCATCCTGCATGGTCGGCGGGCGTAAATAGACGCGCTCGCCGTGCAACATGCCCTGCGTATTGTAATGTTGTGTTTCAGTCATAGCGGCCGTTCTCCGAAATTTATCAGAAGTTTTTTAAGCCCCGTTCAGGCCCAATTCATGCGCGAAGCTTGTGCCTGCCGCGAGCGGTTCTACTCCAAATGCCTGCGCCAGGGTTTGTCCAAGATCAGCATAGGTTGAGCGCACTCCAAGATCGACCCCGGCTCGCACGGGTTCGCCGTAGGCCAGCAGCGGCACCATCTCGCGTGTGTGGTCGCTGCCCCTGTAGGTCGGGTCGACACCGTGATCCGCGCTGAAAAAGATGGCATCGCGCGCTTGCATGACCTGCTGGACCTGCGCGAACCATGAGTCTACGTCGCGCAGCGCCTGCGCATAGCCCTGGCTATCACGGCGATGGCCCCACAGCATATCGAATTCAACGAGGTTGACGAACAGCAGCCCCTCGAAGTCGCGCTCCAGCCAGCGCAGCGTGGCGGTCATACCGTCGCGGTTGGTCTCGGTATGATCGCGTTGCGTCAATCCGCGGCCCGCGAAGAGGTCTTCGATCTTGCCAATGCCAATCACCTCTTTACCGTTGTCTTTCAGGACATCCAGAAGGGTAGTTCCCAGTGGTGCGAGCGAGAAGTCGCGCCGGTGTTCGGTGCGCTTGAAGTTGCCCGGCGTGCCGGTGAAAGGACGGGCGATGACGCGGCCAACGGCGTTTTCTCCGGTAAGCTGGGCTCTGGCGACGCGGCACATATGATACAGTTCCTCGAGCGGTATGACATCCTGGTGCGTGGCGACTTGAAAAACGCTGTCTGCCGAAGTATACAGAATGGGTTGGCCAGTGCGCACGTGCTCTTCACCCAACTCCTTGATGATCTCGGTGCCTGAAGCGGGTTTGTTGCCGATTACCTTGCGCCCGATAGCCTGCTCGAATTGCTCGACAACGTCGGGTGGGAAGCCGTGCGGATAGGTTGGCAATGGTTTTTGTAAGACGATGCCGGTCATCTCCCAGTGTCCAGTTGTGCTGTCCTTGCCCGCGCCTGACTCGGCCATACGCCCAAATGATCCTTTGGCATGGCCGGTTGGCGGCGTACCCTGGATGGGGGTGATATTTCCCAGGCCGATACTGCCCAGGTTTGGCAGTTGCAGGCCGCCGATGGCCTGCGCGCAATGTTCAAGCGAGCTGGCCCCGTCATCGCCGTAGGCATGCGCATCGGGGTTCGCGCCCGCGCCCACACCGTCCAGCACCACCAGGATGACCCGTCTAATCTTGCTCATCGTTAAATCCTGATTTGTTCCAGCTTTGCATGCACCGGCAATGGCGCTCCAATCAACGGTAATGCGTAGTCATAAAATGCCTGCGTGACCATTGTTTTGCTGCTATCCAGGTAGTCGTCGGGCATTAAGCGCTGCGTGTTGGCTACTTCATCTAGAGCTACCAGTCCGGTCGAGCAGTGATATGCGGGTTCGGTAAGGCGTATCAATGTCACCATTTTATCATGTTCGCCTTCCAGCAGCGCCCGTATGCCCATCTTTCCTACCAGGTAGGCTTCATCACGGTCGGTGATCGAGACGCTGTTCGAGGACATACGCTGTAAATCGCCCGGCTTATCGAAACGCGCGCGCAGATTTAATTCTCTGTTTACTAATTCTACCAGTTGTTGCGCGGCCCCGCTCAAAAGTGGGTGCTGAAAGGCATCCTGTCCAACCTGTCCCACCTCGCCCAATGGCTGCCCATGCTCGTCGCGAATAGTTTCAGCCGTCACAATAACCACGTAGCCAATTCTACGATAGATCTCCTCGACCTGTTTCAAGAAAAGCTGCTCGATAAAGGGTTGTTCGGGGAGCAGCAGGATATGTGGCGCGTCGTACTTATCGCGTTTTCCCAGCGCGGATGACGCGGCCAACCAACCGGCATCGCGTCCCATCGTCTCGATGACTTTGACGGGATAGTGCGAGGGTATCGATTTTGTGTTCATAGTGGAGTCCATAGTAGCCAGGGAGATGAAGCGGGCCGCACTGCCGTAGCCAGGGCAATGGTCGGT
>Ga0070733_10003041_pt1 | contig 11586 bp, 13 predicted proteins | sample Coa_R1_9_FD_66450 | JGI IMG/M metagenome (GOLD analysis project Ga0070733, IMG submission 66450) | Surface soil microbial communities from Centralia Pennsylvania, which are recovering from an underground coalmine fire - Coalmine... | ecosystem: Environmental > Terrestrial > Soil > Unclassified ... | reverse complement strand
CAAGGTCGGCAAGCTGGCGATCGCCGGCGTCGACGGCGCTGGTACCGAGGATGGCGCGCCGGTCACGATAAGATCGGGCGCTCTCACTCTTGAAGACGCCGATCTTGCGGAAGTGCTCAAAGCGGCGGGCGCGTCGGAAGAGGCTGGGAAAAATGGCCGCATCGGCCACATGAAGTGGGAGTCGGTCGACATTGTCGCGCCAGACAAGGCGAGCGGACCCGGCAAGACCGTCCACATCGCCTTCGGCTCGTTCGAACTCAACAGCGACTATGACGGCGACACGTTGAAGAAGGGCTCGACCGTGTTGAAGGGGTTGATCGTCGAGCCCGCCCCCGGCTCGGAATTTGCGAACAATCTCTCGACGCTCGGCTATTCGCGCCTCGAGCTTGCCGCCGCGATCGGCGCGCATTACGAGGCCGACGCCAAGGCGCTGTCGCTCGACGATCTGACGCTCGAAGGCGTGGCGATGGGATCGCTCGGATTGAAGGCCCATTTCGCCGACGTCGATCCCACGCTGATGTCCGGCGGCAAGGATGAGCGCATGCAGGCCTTGTTCGGCTGCAGCATCGCGGCGCTTGAAATCAAGATCGTCAACGCCGGTCTGTTCGAGAAGGCCTTGGCCTACTACGCCAAGCAGCAGGGGACGACGCCCGACGCGCTGAAGCAACAGATTTCGGCCGCCGCCGTCCAAATGGTTCCGCTCCTGCTCGGCGGCGATCCCTCAGCCCAGAAGGTGGCCTCGGAAGCGCAAAAATTCATCGACCAGCCGAAGAACCTGACCGTCACGATCAAGGCTAAGGGCGATCCGTTGAAGGCCGCTGATTTCATGGGCGGCGACACGAGCGCGATCGCCGCCAAGCTCGACATTTCTGCGACGGCGAACCAGTAGGATCGCGTTCAGCCTTGCTCGGCGTAAAGCAAGGCTCTTGACAGAAGAAGGCGCCTGGGCCATTTGCCCGGACATGATCCGCTCAGGCGCCGCTCGCATCCGACGATTCTAATCATCACGAGCGCGGGACTCTAAAGTCCCGCTCGCCGCGGCTGCATTGCGGCCGCTCCGCCAGAGCGCCTTTTCGAGACGATCATGACAGCGAGCGTTTTTATCGACGGCGAAGCCGGCACAACGGGCTTGCAGATTCGCGACAAGCTTTCAGACTTTCCGGGCGTCGCGTTGCGCAGCTTGAGCGGCGAGGCCCGCAAGGACCTCGACGCGAAAAGGCGGCTCATCGCCAATGTCGATCTCGTCATTCTCTGCCTGCCCGACAACGCCGCCAAGGAAACCGTCGCGCTCATCGATGAATTCCGCGAGGCAGGGCCGCGCGTCATCGACGCTTCCACCGCTCACCGCGTCGCGCCGGGCTGGGTCTACGGTTTTCCCGAGCTTGCGCCAGGTCAGGCGCAAGCGATCGCCGCCGCGCGCTGCGTCGCCAATCCCGGTTGCTATGCGACGGGCGCCATCGCTTTGTTGCGGCCGCTGGTCGGGGCCGGGCTCATACCGGCCGATCATCCGCTGACGATCAACGCGATCAGCGGCTACTCGGGCGGCGGCAGGCCGATGATCGAGTCTTACGAGAGCGGCGCTGCGCCCGACTTCGAACTCTATGCGCTTGGGCTCGGCCACAAGCACATAGCGGAGATCGTCGCGCATGCCGGCCTTGCCCGGCGGCCGTTATTCGTACCTTCCGTGGGCAATTTCCGTCAAGGCATGCTGGTCAGCGTGCCGCTGCATCTCGACGCGCTGCCGGGAAAGCCGAACGCCGCCGATTTCTCGGCGGCGCTCGCCGATCATTATGCCGGCCAGACCTTTGTCTCGGTATTCGGCTTTGGCGATCATAGCCACGCCGCCGGTCGGATTGACGCCTTGTCGCTCAACGGCACGAATGACATGCATCTGCATGTCTTCGGCAATCCGTCGCATGGCCAAGTCGTGCTCGTCGCCAAGCTGGATAATCTCGGCAAGGGCGCCTCCGGGGCGGCGGTGCAGAACTTGAAGCTGATGTTGGGGCTCGAGGAGACGGCGCGGGCCGCTTGAGGCGCGGTCGTATCCATATTCCTTCGCAGCGGAGAAGAGACGCTCGGCAATCCGCTCGCGCCTAGCCGCCTCGAATGCTATGCTTCTCGCCATGAACGTTCCCCTCACGCGCGCCGCCGAAGGCCTCGCCCGCCGCGCCTTCACCATCGCTGAACTGGAGCGGATGGTGGAGGCGGGCGTGATTGCGCCGGACGAGCGCCTGGAGCTGATCGGCGGAGAGATCGTCCCGATGTCCCCGAAGGGCGCGCGCCACGAAACTACTAAAGTTGCCCTCGCTCTTCGTTGGGGCCGGCTCTGTCCGGCAGGCTTTGCCTTCGCCCCGGAGACAGGCCTGCGGCTCGACGAACACACTTATCTCGAGCCCGATTTTATCGTTTTCAAACGTTCGACCAGGCTTGCCGACGTCAAGGGGCCGGACGTTCTGCTCGCGATCGAAGTTGCAGATTCCTCTCTCTCCTATGATCTCAACCGAAAGCCGTTGGTTTACGCGGGCTTCGGCGTGCCCGAGCTCTGGGTCATCGATGCGGGCCGCGCCTTTGTTCATCGCCATATCGATCCGTCGCCAAGCGGTTATGGACGCGTAGAGACGAGCGGTCGCGCGGATCGCTCGATTCCTACCTATGCTCCTCCTGAGTTCGCCTTCGCGCTCGATGAGTTAGAGCCGATCTGAGGGCCAAACGCTCAGCGGTTCGCCACCCTTTAACTCTGGCGCGCGGTCGCCACGCGCCAAAACGCGCGCGCCGCAAGCTCGACGATCGTTCCGATCAGATAGGCGAGCGCGCAACAGAACAGCGCCGCGATGATCACTTTGGCCGTCTCGTCCCCCGACATGCTGAACCAGCCCAAAGTGAGAAAATCCATCATCAAGGTGAAGGGGATCGCGAGCAATAAGAGAGGCAAGTCGGCGAGCCACGTTCCCGCGTTGTCGAGATAGTCGATATAAGCGGCGACGAACGCCGCGGCATAGAGAGCGGCGAGCGCGGCGCCCAAAAGAGAGCGCCACGCGCGCCGGCGGCGCGGCGCAGCGATGGGCGCGCTCAAGCGTCTTTCGTCCACGCGACCAAGCGTTGCGTCTGGCTGCCCAAGCCCTCGATGCCGAGCGACATCGTATCGCCGGCCTTCAAGAAATGCGGCGGCTTCTTGCCGAGGCCGACGCCTGGCGGCGTGCCGGTCGTTATGACGTCGCCCGGCAGAAGCGTCATGAAATGCGAAATGTACGAAACGAGCATTTTCACGCCGAAGATCATCGTCGCGGTCGAGCCGGTCTGCATGCGCTGACCATTGACGTCGAGCCACATGCCGAGCTTCTGCACGTCGGGGATTTCGTCAGGCGTCACCAGCCACGGCCCGAGCGGCCCGAAGGTCGCGCAGCCTTTGCCTTTCATCCATTGCCCGCCGCGCTCGATCTGAAACCCGCGCTCCGAAACGTCGTTGCAGACACAGAAGCCTGCGACATGTTTGAGCGCGTCATGTTCGGCGATGTAGGACGCCCGGGCGCCGATGACCACGGCAAGCTCGACTTCCCAATCTGTCTTCACCGATCCCTTGGGGATCGTCACGTCGTCGTTCGGTCCGACGATTGAGGACGGCGCCTTATTGAAGAGGATCGGCTCCTTGGGGATCTGTGCGCCGGTTTCGGCGGCGTGATCGGCGTAGTTGAGGCCGACGGCGATGAAATTGCCGACGCCGCCAACGCAGGGACCGAGACGCGGCGCGCCACGTACCAAAGGCAAATCGGCAGGCTTTATTTTGGCGATCTTGGCGAGGCTTTTCGGCGAAAGGGCGTCGCCGGCGAGGTCGGCGACAATTCCGCTCAAATCGCGAAGCTTGCCGGCGCCATCGAGGAGCCCAGGTTTTTCTTTGCCGGCTTTGCCGTAACGAACCAGTTTCATTGCCGCGTTTCTCCCCTCAAGATCGATGATCTCTGATGTTAAGTCCGACAATCGGTTAGCCGATTTTCCCCCCCGGCGAAACCTTAGGGTTGCGCGGCTCAAATCGCGGCGAGGCGGCGTCAAGCCGACAATCGAAAAGGAGCGGCGGCGCGCTTCGTAAGCTCTCAAGCAACGGTCACATCGCGCGAATGTAAAATGTAAGCAGTGGCGAGAATTCGCGGAAACGGAGGCCGAGCTGCAAAGCACCGGCGAGCTTTGTCCTATGTGGATAGCGGCGATCGCGATGGAAATCCTACGATTTGTTCACTTGACTTCGGAATCGCCAACGCTTTGATATGCGGCGCAAATCGACGACGAACGCCTTTTCGGGAAGGGGCCCGCGCAGAGATAAGCGCGCCCGAGCGGCGTTCGGGGCTAAGAACAGTTGCGCCAATGAGTTGAAATGCATTGATGGCGATTGCTCATCGCCAAAGTTTGTTTGAATTCTAAAAGAGAAGAGACAATTTCAAATGGCTGATCAAGAAAGGATTGCGCTGTTCATTGACGGCGCGAATCTTTACGCAACCGCCAAGACTCTGGGCTTCGACATCGACTACAAAAGATTGCTCCGCGAATTCCAGAGCAGAGGCCGATTCATACGGGCTTTCTATTACACGGCGCTGGTTGAAGACCAGGAATATTCGTCGATTCGGCCGCTTGTCGACTGGCTCGATTACAATGGCTATTCCGTGGTGACGAAGCCCACCAAAGAATTCGTCGATTCGACCGGCCGGCGCAAAGTCAAAGGCAACATGGACATCGAGCTTGCCGTGAACGCGATGGAGATGGCGCCTTTCATCGACCATATGGTGCTTTTCTCCGGCGACGGCGATTTCCGCTCGCTGGTCGAGGCCGTGCAGCGCCGCGGCGTGAGGGTTTCCGTGGTTTCTACTGTCGCGACGCAGCCGCCGATGGTCGCCGACGAATTGCGCCGCCAGGCCGATGAATTCATCGATCTGGCGCATATGGTCCCGCGGATCGGCCGCGACCCGAGCGAGCGGCAATCTCGTCACGGCGATCTGCGGCGGCCGGCGCCGCAGGCGAGCCTTGCTAACGATGATTTGATCGACAGCTAAAGGCCGATGCATTCGAGCGTCGCGGAGGGCGAATGGCCTTCGACGTGAGCCCGCCGCGCGACTGCTCCTTGTGTCCACGGCTCGCGGCGTTTCGAACGGCCAATCGCGCGCAATTCCCCGACTGGAGCAATGCGCCGGTCGAGTCTTTCGGCGACAACAACGCGCGGCTTCTCATTGTCGGGCTCGCGCCAGGCTTGCGCGGCGCCAATCGAACCGGGCGTCCCTTCACCGGCGATTTCGCCGGCGAACTTCTTTATGCGACGCTGCTTGCGTACGGCTTTGCGGCCGGCGTCTACGACCGGCGGCCGGACGACGGCTTGACGCTGGTCGATTGCGCGATCGCCAATGCGGTGCGCTGTGTTCCGCCGCAGAACAAGCCAAGCCCGGATGAGATCGCGAATTGCCGGCCCTATCTGACTGGCGCGGTCGCCGCGCTGAAGGAGCTGAAGGCGGTCATCGCCCTGGGGCGGATCGCCCATGACAGCGCGCTGAAGGCGATGGGGTCGCGCCTCAAGGCCTTTCCCTTTGCTCATGGCGCTGTTCACGCGCTGCCCTCGGGCGTCGCGCTCTACGACAGCTATCATTGCTCGCGCTACAATACGAACACCGGCGTCCTGACCCCGGAAATGTTCGCGTCCGTCTTCCAAGCGGTCAGGGCGCGTCTCGACGCCCTTGCGAATCGCGCCGGGGTTGCTTTGACCGGCCCGGCGGTGTAGGAGCCGGCCAATCCCAGATCGCCGGAAGTGCTCGGCCGACCTTAACTCTTAAGGAGTTGCCCGCCATGGCGCGCGTCACCGTCGAAGATTGCATCGACAAAGTTGAAAATCGCTTTGATCTCGTCCTGATGGCCAGCCATCGCGCTCGCGTTCTTTCATCGGGCGCGCAAATCACGGTGCCGCGCGACAATGACAAGAACCCTGTCGTCGCGCTCCGCGAAATCGCCGACCAGCGACTGACGCCGGAAGACCTCAGGGAAGATTTGATCCACTCGCTCCAGAAGAACGTCGAAGTCGACGAGCCGGAGGCCGAGACGGCGCCGCCCTTGGTTGGTCCCGACATTGCGCCGAGCGATGCGGGCGATGGGCAATTCGACCGCATGACCGAAGAGGACCTTTTGCGCGGCCTCGAAGGTCTGGCCCCGCCGCCTGAGCCCGAAGAAGAAGCCGAGTAGGGCGCGCCTCAAAGGCCTCACGCATTGCGGTTGAATGCCGAGCGCGCCGTCGCAAGACGGCGCGGCCATTTGCGCTTTCCACAAAGTTTCACGGCGCGTAACAGATTTTGCTAGGTCGGCGCCCGCGTTTTGCTATCTTCGAATCTTAGAGAATCACTTGCGGCGGACCGGCGCGATCTTAGAGACGCGCGGCGAGTTGTCTGAACTTTTAAGTTTCGCTTGCGGCGTAGCGGGACGATGGGCCGAATCGCAAAGAGGGAAATATCGGGCGACAGGCCTGTCGCTGTCTCGTTCGCTCTGCGCTTTGTGATGGGGACCACTGCGCGGATTGATGCGGCGTTCGGGTGGGGGCCGACTTAGGTGAGCGACAACGATACAAAGCTGCGTCATGAAATCGGCGGCGACGCCCCGGAGGCGACCCTCGAAAGGCCGCTCGGACTTGTCGAAATCGCCGGCTATGTCAAATGGTTCGACGTGGCCAAAGGCTACGGCTTCATCGTTCCCGACGGCGGCAAGCCGGATGTGCTCATTCACGTCACCGTGCTGAGGCGCGACGGGTTCCAGACTTTGCATGAAGGCTCGCGCGTGGTGGCCGAAGCGGTCCAGCGCGACAAGGGCATGCAAGTCTTTCATGTGATTTCCGTAGAGCCGGGCGATGGAACCCATGCTTCGCAGCTGCCGCCGGCCCGCACGCATGTCCAGGTGACGCCGACGAGCGGCTTCGAGATCGTCATCGTCAAATGGTTCAACCGGGTGCGCGGCTTTGGCTTCTTGTCGCGGGGCGAAGGCACCGAAGACATATTCGTACATATGGAGACGCTGCGCCGTTATGGCTTCGCCGACGTCAAGCCGGGCGACAGCCTTCTTGCGCGGTTTGGCGTCGGCCCCAAGGGGCTGATGGCCGCCGAAGTGCGCCCGTTGGAGAACTCCAAAGTCTTCTCCTCGCATTGAGCCGACGGAACCAACTGCCGAATTCGCCATTTTCGCCGCGTGCGCCTTGCGCTAAAAAGCAATTGGCAAGGGCGCGTTCGCGCCACGCGCTGAAAATTCGGGAGCGAAAGTTTGTCCTTTGCGTTCTTTGACGCCGCCAGGCCTATGCGGCGTTTCGGCCTCGTTGCGTGCCTCGCGCTTCTTCTTTCGCCGGTCGTCGGCGCGCCGGCGCAGAGCCTCGACAAGCTCGAAATCATCACCGCCAGCGGCGAGCATCGCTTCACCGTCGAGGTCGTCGACGACGAAGCGAGCCGCGAGCGCGGCCTGATGTTCCGCCGTTACATGCCCGCGGATCGCGGCATGCTGTTCAACTTCAAGGAAGAGGGGCCAGTCTCCTTCTGGATGAAGAACACCTACATCCCGTTGGACATGGTCTTCATTTCGCGCCAGGGCGTGGTGATGAATGTCGCCGCCAACGCGGAGCCTTTGTCGGAGCGGCAGATCCCGTCCGGGGGGCCTGTTTACGCGGTCCTCGAGATCAACGGCGGCGTCGCCGCGCGCATCGACCTTAAAGTCGGCGATAAGGTCAAGAACTCGATTTTCTCGCCATAGCGAGAAACGGCCCGGCGTCTCATTCGGCAATGAGCCGCTTGCGCAGCGAGACCTTGACGGGCGCGAATCCTTGCGCGCCGAAGAATTGCTGGGCCTCGCGATTGGCCGCCCAAGCCTCCAGCGCGATCTCGCGGACGCCGCGAGCCAAGGCGCGTTGCGCGACATAAGCCATCAGAGCGGCGCCGACGCCCTTGCGGCGCGCATCAGGGGCAACCGCCACATGATGGATGAACAATCGCGGCCGCGCCGGCGCAAACGGCGTCTCAGGACGCGGCTGCTCCTCAAACCATAGATAGCTGACCGGCGCGTCATCGATCGCGGCGATCACGATCGCGCCAAGCCGAGCATGAAAAAACGCTCGGGCCGCTGATGGGTCGACGCTCCCTTTGAAATCGTCCGGATAGAGGCTTGCGTGAAGGGTTTGTACGGTCTGATTGAGCTCGGCGAGAATGTCGAGGTCGGCTTCGCTCGCCCGTCTCACATTGACCTTTATCACCGCGTCTCGCCTCGCCAAGAATTGTCCAACTCGGTTGGCGTCTCATCCGCATCAAGCGTCCGAGCTGAAATACAGCGTCAATTTTTTCCACGCTTCAAAGCGTGGAAGATACTCCGGCGGCACGGAGAGAGGGTTGCATTTCCTCACCGCCTGAACGGCGCTTTCCGCGTAAGGCCGCCATTCGGGATCGCTCGGCGGATTGACCAACACCGGCGCGCCGTCGAGCGAACCGTCGGCGTTGTGTCGCACGCGAATCTTGGCGGCATAATTCCCGCCGGCGGGAACTTTGGCGGGCGGCGACCAGCACCGCAAATAAGCCTCCTTGAACCATCGATCGATCGCCAGATCGTCCTGCTTTGCCGTCGCCGTCTCTCGTCGAGCGATTTTATCTGGCTTGGAGACGTCGGCGGCGCTGGCGGCTTGCAATTGTCTCGTAACGGAATGCGGCAGCTCGCTCGGCGACGTCTGCGCCGTTGATCCAGCGACCGTGCTGCGCCAGCCGATCAATTTAAAACCGCTCGCCCAGGAGAAGGCCAAAGCCGCGAGGGCCAATCCTACGAGAATCCATGCGAAGCGCGCCGCGGCGCGTCGCGCTTCATTCGGGCGGCCTTTAGCGCCTCTCCGAGCGCCAGCGCCGTCAGATGATTTACGACTGGACGCGGCCAACCCGATCTCCTTTAAGATCGATTTCGGCGATACGCAGGCGCGGTCTTTCCAAGTCGACCCGCCTCCGACGCAACAATCTCGCCAGAACCGCTCCGGATTTATCTGATTCCTGCGCTGCGCGCAGGCGCTCGCCAGTTCGTGAAGAAACCATATTCGGTCGCATCGCATGGGCTGAACCAATCGCGATCATGAACCAATCGGGGAATCCGCCTCTCGTCTGGGTCCGGTAAACCTCAAACGTCGGCGCCGCCTTGCGTCCCGTCGCCTGCTTGTTACAATTGCGGCGAAAGTTCGCTCAGGCGTCCGCCTGAGCGCCAGGAGTTCGAGCTTGGCTCTCACCACGTCGTTGGGCGCGCCCGTTGGGCCTGCGACCCCTGCGGCGGCCCTAGACGACGCGCCGCGGCCAAGTCGCGGTCCGCATTGTTATGCGGCGCTCGACCTTGGCACCAACAATTGCCGGCTGCTGATCGCCAAGCCGACCCGCGAGGGTTTTCGCATCGTCGACGCTTTTTCGCGGATCGTGCGGCTCGGCGAGGGCCTTTCGCAAACCGGCGCCTTGAGCGAACACGCCATCGAGCGGACGATGGGCGCGCTCGCGGTCTGCCGCGACAAGATGCGCGCCCGCGGCGTGACCAGGGCGAGGCTGATCGCCACCGAAGCCTGCCGGTCGGCGACGAATGGCCCGCAATTCCTCGCCGCGGTGCGCGAGCGGCTCGGCATCGAGCTCGAAATCGTCGACCGCGAGACCGAAGCGCGCCTTGCGGCGATCGGCTGCGGCGCGCTCGCCGATCGCGCCGCGAAATCCGTGCTGCTTTTCGACATTGGCGGCGGCTCGTCGGAAATCGTCTGGCTCTCCGAGGAGAATGGAAACAACGGTTTCGACTTCGATGGCCGGCGCGTGCGCGCTTGGGAATCTTTGCGCGTCGGCGTCGTCTCGCTCGCCGAGCGTTTCGGCGGCGTCGAAGTGAGCGACGACATTTTCCAGGCGATGGTCGATTACGTCGCCGAGCAATTGCCGCCTTTCGTCGGGCGCGTGCATGGGGAAGCGCGCTGCGGCCGCTTTCATCTGTTGGGCACGTCAGGCACGGTGACGACGATCGCCGGCGTGTACCTTGACCTGCCGCGATACGATCGACGCTATGTCGACGGCCTCTGGATGATGAGCGCCGAGGTCGACTTAACCGTCGCGCGGCTCCGCGCCATGACTTACGCCGAGCGCGCCGCCAATGCCTGCATCGGCCGCGAACGCGCGGACCTCGTGCTGGCCGGTTGCGCCATCCTCGAGGCGATCCGCCGCTGCTTCCCCGCCGAGCGGCTGCGCATCGCCGACCGCGGCTTGCGCGAAGGCATGCTTACGCAATTGATGAGCGTCGACCGCGCCTGGCGACGGTACGATCAGGCGCGGGCCTGATCCGATGGGCGCGGATCGCCCGTCTGGCCGCTCTGGCCGCGAGGGCGGCCGCTCCTTGAAGACGCGCGTGCGTTCCGACGGCAAGCGCAGCCTCTCCTCAAAGCTCTGGCTGGAGCGCCAGCTCAATGATCCCTATGTCGCCGAAGCGCGGCGCGAAGGCTATCGCTCGCGCGCGGCCTTCAAGCTGATCGAAATCGCCGACCGCTTTAAGGTTTTCAAACGCGGCCAGAAAATCGTCGATCTCGGCGCCGCGCCCGGCGGCTGGTCGCTCGTCGCCGCCGAACGGGTCGGCGCGTCGACCGGCGAGGGCAAGGTGATCGGCATCGATCTTCTCGACATCGAGCCGATCGCCGGCGTCGTCTTCAAGGTGATGGATTTCCATGATCCTGCCGCGCCGGCCTTTCTCAAGGAGGCGCTGGTCGGCCAGGCTGACGGCGTCCTTTCTGACATGGCGGCCAATTCCACGGGCCATCGCCAGACCGATCATTTGCGGATCGTCGCGCTCGCCGAACTTGCCGCCGAATTCGCCCGCGAAGTCTTGGCGCCCGGCGGCTTCTTCCTGGCCAAGGTGCTGCAAGGGGGAACCGAGAGCACGCTGCTCGCCGACTTGAAGCGCGACTTTGCGAGCGTGCGCCACGTCAAGCCGAAGGCGAGCCGCGCCGACAGCGCCGAGCTTTATGTGCTGGCGACGGGATTCAGAGCTTGAGCCTTCTATCTGGTGGATCACGCTTAAAGACCGGTACGTGGCGTTGAGGCAACTCAGGGTGGAGCGAGCTTTAGCTGTCGCAGCAGCTCAATCGCAAGCTCCTCGCGGCCGTCTCCTGTCTTCACTCCTTTACGACGAGAGAGTTCTTTTCGCCAGTTCGAAACCTTTTCCTTAAATGCAAGCCAATGAATTGTTGCGGCCAACTCCAGAACAGTCATCGACTGCCGATTCATCTCCTGAATAGCGCTTTGTACGTTTGGCTGAGAGAACGTGCTCGACCTCTGCTCCTTTTTTTTACTCGAAGAACGATATACAATATAGGCGACTCCATCCGAAACGCGTCTTCTCTGCTCTTTTTCGACATCGCCGAATATGATGTCGTCTTCGATCGCGTCGGCAAGGTCCTCGGAATATGGGCCGTAGTGATGATACTCAAACGAAAAACCGCTATTCACGCCTAGGCCCTAGCAGGCTGTTGAAAAAGGCTCTGGCCAGGGGAATCGTCGTGTGATTCTGTCTCTGTTCGGTTTGGCGGAGGCTGAGGGATGCGCGGCG
>Ga0070733_10003040_pt1 | contig 11590 bp, 7 predicted proteins | sample Coa_R1_9_FD_66450 | JGI IMG/M metagenome (GOLD analysis project Ga0070733, IMG submission 66450) | Surface soil microbial communities from Centralia Pennsylvania, which are recovering from an underground coalmine fire - Coalmine... | ecosystem: Environmental > Terrestrial > Soil > Unclassified ... | reverse complement strand
AAAGGCTTCTACGAACTCGGAAGTTGGGTAGTGATGCCCAATCACGTTCATGCACTGATCTGCCCCGTGGGTGATCTTTCCAGAATTGTCTCGGGTATCAAAGTAACCAGCGCTAAGGAGGCGAATCGTTTATTGAACAGAACCGGCGCGTTCCGGAGCCGGGACTGTTTCGACCGTTGCGCACGAAGTTCGGCCGAAGAGCGGCGCATTATGAGTTACATCGAGAACAATCCTGTCAAAGCGGGACTGTGCCGCGATGCGAGCGCTTGGGTGTATTCGAGCATGTCGGGATCTGCAGAACGCGGCTGGTAGCCGGATCTCCATGCGGAAAATCCCCGGTACCGATCATTTGGAATCCTACCTTTCATGTCGTACACCCGTGCGGCGATAGCCGCGTCGTGGCTTGGCCCGGCGGAACGGCGATGGCCGCGGCGGGTGGGTGAAGGGATCTTCCATCTTGTTATGACTGTGCCGTTCTCGTTCGCTTGCCGCCATGCGCAAGTTCGCGCCAATCTTTTTCCTCCACGCTGACGCCGAATTTCGCGGCCGCACTGCGGATCCGCTTCCATGCCGCATCGCGCTCCGCGTCTGTCACCCCCTCAACCTGGTTGAAACGGGCGATTGCGTTGCGGACATGCGCGGCGTCGTTCAGAGGCTCCTTCTCTTCTTTCGGGAATGCAAATTTGTCGTCGGAAATGTTGTCGCGTTTTTGCTGATTGAGTTTTGCCATGCCCGAAACACAGCAAGCGAATTGCCGATGGTGCGGCATTACAAAACTTTACAGACCCCTTGCATTTGGCCCTTGACGGGCGTAAAGTTGCGACAGTAAAGAAACGTAAACGACGTTTCGAAGGGGATTGGCATGAAGTTCGTCGGCTTGATCCTGTTATTGGGTTTCTCGACGTTCGGGCTGGCAGACACGGCTGCCGGAGTGAAAGCATTACAAAATCGCGACTACGCCACTGCGGTACGCGAGTTTAAAGCCGGCGTTGACCGGGGCGAAGCCGAAGCGCAGTTCAATCTCGGGATTATGTATGCCCGAGGCCTCGGAGTCGAAAAGGATATCGCCGAAGCGTGGCGCCTGTTTCAGCTCGCGGCCGCCCAGGGAAACGCCCAGGCGCAGTTCCGGCTCGGCGTGCGTTCCGCGCAGGGTTGGGGCGTTCAGCAGAACTTCGTAGAGGCTTCGGAATGGTACCAGCGCGCCGCCGATCAGGGCGATATGTTCGCGGAAAACAATATCGCGGAACTCTATGAGGACGGTTTCGGAGTGCAGCAGGATTACAAGATGGCCGTCTATTATTACCGTCTCGCCGCCGCGAACGGCTACGCCCAGGCGCAGTTCAATCTCGCGCAACTGATCGAAAAGGGCAAGGGCGCGAAGCGCGATGAGGTCGAAGCTTTCCAATGGTACAAGAAGGCCGCCGATAAGGGCCTCGCTCAGGCGCAGTCCAAAATCGGCGACATGTATGCCAGGGGCCAGGGCGTGGATGCAAACCCGGAGCAGGCCTATTTCTGGTCGACGCTCGCCGCGAAGCGGAATGAGAAAAATGCGGAACGGCGTCAGGCCGCGCTGGCGGCCAAACTGAGCGCCGACGCGATAGCGCGCGCTCAAAAGTCAGCCGGCGAATGGAAGCCCGTCCTGGCCACCACCCGCTGATCGCCTTGTGGGTCGGGACTTCGGCCCGGGCTTCCGCCCGGGCGCTACCGTCCCGCCGCTTCCGGTTTCCCAGCCTTGACCAAAGCCTCCGCGCGCCCCTTGCGCGCCACCTCGTCCGAGGGCCGCTCCTTCAACGCAGCCAAATAAGCGACTGCGGAAGCATCGAACTTACCCGCCCGGAAAAGCGCCAGCCCATCCAGCATCGCCGCCGGGTAAATCTCCGACGGCACGCGGGTAAGCTGCCGTTGTCTCTGTCTTAACGCCAGTCCAAGCGCCTCGGCAGCGTCGGCCGCCTTCCCCGCATAAAGCAATCCAACGCCTTTTTCAAAGGGGTCTGGTGACATCGCCAACCCTGCGAAAGCTGCAGTCAGTGCCTCCGGGGCGAAACCCATCTTGTCGCTCTGTACACCCAATATGGTTGCGGTCGCAATCGCCGCCGCCACTCGCTTATTCCCCAGCGCCTTTTCCTCGCCGCGCTGAATCACGATCGCGGGAATCGGTTCCGGCCCATCAGGCATTTTCGCCAGACCATCGAACGGCCATACGATGACCGCTTCGCCCCTGGCCTTTCCCACCCGGATGGCGCGCCAGCCATCCTCATCCGCCGCGCCCGCTTCGATCGTCACTGCGGAAGTTTCCTTGCCGCGCCCGTCTGTAATCGAAAACTGCAGGACAGGCGCCGCGGCTGATAAAAAAGCCGCCGGCAGCCACAACAACCACAACAACCCTGCCGCCTTCACTCGTCCCTCAAAATCTCCAACGGTTTTTGCCCCAACGTCCGAAAGCTCGCCAGCCAGCCGGTGGCGATAGCCAGGATCGCCGTACCCGCTATCGAAACCAGCATCGGCAGCGAGTCCGGTGCGGTGTCCGCTCGCAGCAGGCGATTGAGAACCACCCACGCGAACCCGCCCGCCAGCAACCCGCCCATCATCCCCGCCACCGTTCCGATGACGAAAAACTCAATCGAGAAAATCTGCGCGATCCGCCTTCTCGTCGCCCCGAGCGTTTTCAGGATCACCACTTCCCGTATGCGCCGGAAGCGTGTACCAGCCACGCTCGATGCCAGGATGATCGCGCCCGCCAGAATCGAAAACCCCGAGATGAATCGCACGATGAGAGAGATCTGATCCACCACCGACTGGATCGTGTCGAGCACGTCCGCCATGTTTACGACCGTGATGGTCGGAAACTTCTCATAGACGGCCTTCTGGATCGCCGGCACCGCTTTCGCCGACGCCCGGATGCCCCCATAGTAAATAGCCGGCAACCCTGCCAGCGCTTCCGGCGTGAGGAAAAATTCGATGCGCGCCGTGAGCCGCACCGCTTCACTTCTATGTATCGCCGCCACCGTCGAGGAAAACGTTTTCTGCGGTGTCGTCCAAACCACCACCGACCCCACATGCACATTCAAAAGCTTCGCCGCCGATTCCGCCACGGACAACTGCGGCATCGCCGCGTGATCCCCCGCGCTCCACCATTTGCCCGCGACGATTTCCGTAAACGCCGGCCTGACCGCCTGCGGGGAAACCGTAACGGTGCGCGAATAACGCCGCGCGACTCCACGCTGATTCTCGCGCTCGAACGGAACCCCGTCGATCGATTGAATCGTAGCCGCAACGGCCCCGATCATCTCCGGCGCGCCATCGAGTCCCGGCTGTTCGGAGAGCAACTTATACACCGCATCCCGCGAGGCGGCCGTCACGTCGAGCAGATAAACATTGGGCATCCCCGACGGCGCCGTGCGCACGATGTCTTTGAGCAATCCGCGCTGCACAATCCACACCGTAACCGTGAACATCACGCCTACCCCCAGCGCCATCACTGCCGCGCCCGCATGATTTCCCGGCCGGTAAAGATTCGCAATCCCCTGGCGCACCACCGGTCCCGCGCTCCGCGGAAGGTGACGGCTCACCCAACGCAATCCGCGCAGCAGCACCCAGGCCACAAATCCCAGCGAAGCCAGTCCGCCCGCCATAGCGATGGCGAACCACAGTCCGGTGCGCGCGTTGTCGCTCAGCCACGACGCGATCAAACCGACGAACGCCAGAATCGCGACCGCCGAGCTGATCGAAGCCGCCGCGCGCTTCCACCAGGACTTTACTCCCAACACGCTTAACCCGGCAGGAAGCCCGGCCATCTCGCGTCGAAAGATCAGCGCGGGCCTGATATCCCGAATGCCGAGCAGAGGCGGCACCGTGAAAAGCAGGACGATCAGCATTCCCACGGACAGCCCCTGCAAAGCCGAAACGATATCGAAGTGCGGAGCCACGCCAATCTGGAAATAGCGGGCCAGAAGAAGCGGAAACGCCATCTGCACCAGGCTGCCGAGCGCAATGCCCACCAGGCTGCCCACCAGCCCCAGTCCCGCGGTCTGCAGAACGTAAATGCGCAACACCTGAGCCGACTTCGCCCCCAGGCACTTCATTACCGCGATCGAATCCATCTTCTGTTGCAGATGCGCCTGGATGGCCGTCGCCACTCCCAGCGCTCCGATCACCAGCGCGATCAGGCTCACCAGGGAAAGAAACGTGGTCGATTGCCGCAGGCCCTGTTCGATCAGCGGATGCGCTTCGCTGTAATCGGCGATCAACGCGTCCCGGAAAACTTTATGTAAATCTCCGCGAACCACCCCGATCTGCATCGCCGGCGGCACTTTGAACAGAAATCGTTCCGCCGCGCGGCTTCCGGCGATCAGCAAACCCGTCCGCGCCAATCCCTCGCGCGAAATCATCACCCGCGGGCCCACGTTGAGGCTTCCCGTCATGCGATCCGGTTCGTTGGTCACTTCGGCGCTGATCCGGAAAGGCTGCCCGCCGATTCGGAGCGTATCTCCGATATGCGCTCCCAGCCGCAGCAGAACGCCGTCGGACACGGCCACCGTATCGGGCCGCAGCGCTGTGCGAAGATCCATCGGCGGATTGAATTTCACGCTTCCGTAAAACGGATAAACCGCCGGATCGACCGCTTTGATGGAGATCAGCATCGGCGCCGCGCCATTGGGCGGCGAAGCCATGGTCAGGGTCTCGGTGACTTGCGTCCGCTCCACCCCGCGCTTCCGCAGCACGTTCATTTCATCCGTCTGCGGACCGTCCGGGAGTTGGAAAGTGCGCACTGTCAAATCGGCTGCCATAAAGGAACGGGCGTCCCTCTGCAGCATGGTGTGGAACGCGCGCGAAAAGCCGCGCACGCCCGTGAGTGACCCAACCCCCGCCGCGACAGCCAGAATCACGAAAAGGAACCGGCCCGACGAAGCCCGCGTCTCGCGCCACGCGATCTTCGCCGCGGTTCTGTAGGGGCTGGGTTTAGTCATAATACTGGTGCATGCGAGACTTCAGTCGCGTTTCCCTTTCAACCGAACTAACGCGGCTGAAGCCGCGTGTACCTCCGCGTTTTCCACCCCGATCGCCTCATCGCCGACCACCAACCCGTCGCGCAAAGTAATCACCCGATCCGCCTGCGCCGCCAGCATCGCATCGTGCGTCACCATCACCAGCGTTGCGCCTTCGCGCCGGTTGAGTTCCAGCAGCAGTTCGAGCACCTGTTCGCCGGTCTTGCCATCCAGATTTCCGGTAGGCTCGTCGGCGAGCAGAATCGGCGGACGCGTGATGAACGCGCGGGCCAGCGCGACCCGCTGCTGCTCCCCGCCGGAGAGCTGCACCGGATAATGATCCAGACGATCCGCCAGGCCAACCCGCGTCAAGAGCTCCCGCGCGCGCGATGTCACCTCGTAACCCGCGCCCGCCAGTTCCGCCGGCAGCAGAACGTTCTCCTCGGCCGTCAGCGTCGGGATCAATTGGAACGATTGAAAAACGAAGCCGATCTTGCGCCCCCGCACTTCCGCCATATGGTCTTCGGAAAAGCCGGTGATGTCCTCGCCATCGAGCAGGATCTGCCCGCTGCTGGCGTTGTCGAGGCCGGCCAGCAGACCAAGCAGCGTGCTCTTGCCGCTTCCCGAAGGCCCTATGATCGCGACGAACTGCCCGCGCGGAATGGCCAGATCGATCCCCCGCAGGATCTCGACCCTGTGGGTGGGCGTCTGAATAGTCCGGGTCAGCCGGATGACCTCGATGATGGGGGGCACGTCTGTCATGATTATGGCAGTGTCACTCAGATTGATGCCCGCTTTAGTGTTGGCGGTTGCACTCGCTGCCTGCGGGGGCGGCGGGAACCACGAACAAACCGCCGACCCCAACCCGCCCCAGCAACAACCGGCGGCGCCGGTCAAAGTGGTGCAGGACAAAACCGATACGCGCCCGATCATAGCGGCGTTCGGCGATAGCCTCTCCGCCGGCTTGGGCGTCGAACCCGGAAAGAGCTACCCCGATGACGTGCAGCGCCTGATCGACGCCGCCGGATACCATTTCAAAGTCGTCAATCTCGGCGTCAGCGGCGATACCTCAACCGACGGCCTGGAACGGATGCCGGAGGTTCTCGCCAGTCATCCCGCCGTCGTAATCCTCGAGTTCGGCGCCAACGACGGCTTGCGTGGACTCCCCGTGGCGTCCACCCAAAAAAACCTCGCTGACATGGTGGAAGCCTTCCAAAAGGCCCGCGTCGCGATCCTCCTCGCCGGAATGACGCTCCCGCGGAACTACGGGCCCGAATATATTAAATCCTTCGAGCAGGTGTACGTCGATCTTGCAACCAAATATAAGTTGGTTCGAATTCCTTTCCTCCTGGAAGGCGTCGGCGGGCATCCCGATCTGACCCAACCAGATGGACTTCACCCCACCGCGGAAGGCGCCGCAATCGTTGCGGCTAATGTTATGAAATACTTACAGCCAATGCTGGGCAAGTATACCCGATAAGTACTAAAAGTACCATATCCCCGGATATCATTAATCCGATTGAAATTAAGCACTTTTACTTTACATTGGTAAATGAACGCATGCCTTTCCCTGTTGAGACTGCGCTGACCGCCGAGTCAGTGCCCAAAAGACGCCGCCAGCGAGTGGCCCGCGTCTTACTCGCCGATACGGCTCTGGCATCGCGGCTGGCGCTGAAGAGTATCCTGTCGGCTGCCGGGTACGCCGTGAGCGGTGCTGCCAGCGCCGCTGAAGCGATCGGAAAACTGGACGAACGCGAATACCAGCTCGTTCTCGCCGATTTAAGGATGGAGTCCGAGGACGCCGGTCCCCGTTTGCTGGCTTATGCGCGGCAAAAGGAGTTTCGTCCCGCTACCGCGTTGATTGCTTCGGATATAAGTGAGACGGGCAGAGCATTGCGCGCGGGCCAGTCTCATAACTCCGCTGTGCACATCAGTAACGAGAATGTGTATCACTTGTTGGACCGCGTGGCCGAGCTCATCAGTCAACGCGCCGATCGCCGAATCAGACGCGCCAACCAGCTGACAGCCTGACGGGTACCGCGGCGTCGGCGCAAGTGAAAGTACTATACTGCCCGGTACCCACACCCACCGTCTGAGTCATTAATTGGTCCTTGATTTACCCTGATTCCGCCTTTAGAGTTAGATGTTCCCTCCATGAATATGACCAGATTCCTGATATCCGGCTTGATTTTTGTTGCCTTTGTGCCGGGCAATGTTTGGGCGCAGACTAGTGGCCCTGAGTCCCCTCTGTCGGTAGAGCAATTGGGGCGGCTCCCGCTCGCGTTTGAGAAGCACGGAGACGGCTTCGTGGCGCGGGGCCAAGGCTATGTCATTGGTCTGGAAGGCGGAAAGCTTGTCGTTGTCGTTGCCCCGAAAGACGTTGCCCCGAGAGACAACGCCAGCCGCGTTGTTTCGCTGGAATTGGTTGGCGCGGGCGCCGGTCGTGCCGTACCGGGCGGCGAGTTGCCCGGGAAAGTGAACTACATCCATGGTAACGATCCCCGAAAATGGCAGATCGGTCTGGCCACTTACGAACGAATCGCATACCCGAATGCGAAGCCCGGAATCGACGTCGTTTATTACGGCAATCTGCAGCAGCTCGAGTTTGACCTTGTAGCGAAGCCCGGCTCCGATCCTGAAGCGATTCGGCTGAAAGTGCGGGGAGCGGGCAGGCTTTCCATCGACGGTTCCGGCGCCCTGAGTCTGGGAGAAGCGGCGGGCGGGTTTCGTCTGGCCCCGCCGCGGATCTACCAGGAAGTGAATGGCGGGAAGAAGCGCATTCCGGGCCATTATGCGATCGTCGGCGGAGATGAAGTGGCCTTCCGGATCGATCCGTGGGACCATAAACGTCCCCTGGTGATCGACCCCACGATCGTTTGGTCGTCGGAGTTGGGCGGCGGAACGAATACCAGCGGAGCCCAAGCCATTGGAGTCGACTCTCTCGGGAACGTTATCATCACTGGCTACACGGCCGCCGTTGATTTTGCGCTCGTCAACGCCGCCCAGGACATCTTCAAGGGGAGCCAGGATATATTCGTCGCCAAAATCAACTCGACCGGCACGGCCTTGATTTACTCAACCTACCTGGGCGGATCGGCCTCCCAATCCGCTGCCGCCCTCGCGGTCGATTCAACCGATGCGGTGTGGGTGACCGGTTCCACGCAATCCACCGACTTCCCACTCATGAATGCGGCCCAGACGCTATACGGAGGAGGAACCAGCGATGCGTTTGCGGCCAAGCTCAGCTCCACCGGCGTTTTGGAGGTGTCTACCTATCTCGGGGGAGACGCTGCCGACTATGGATCCGGCATCGCCGTCGACATCAACAAAAACGCATACGTCACGGGCAGCACCTACGGCACGTTTCCCACCACCCTGGGCGTTCTTCAAACCGGCTCGGGTAATGGATTTGTCACAAAATACAACTCCACCGGCACTATGGAGTATTCGACGGAGTTCGGAGGCGCCGGCACCTACGGACAAGCGATCGCCGTTGATGGCGTGGGCGATGCTTATGTGACCGGCACCAGCTACGCGACCACCGTCCCCGGGATGCCCGGCGGCAGTGCCCAACCGGCGAATAAGGGCGCTGGCGACGCATATGTCGCCAAGATCAATCCGAACGCTACCGCCTACGGCTATTTCACGTTCCTGGGTGGAACTGGGCTCGACCAGGGTAAGGCCATAGCCATAGACTCGTCGAACGAAGTCTTCGTCGCCGGACAAACCAGCTCAGCGGGCCTGGTCGCGCCTGCTGCCGCGTCCACGCTACTCACCGGCGCAACCGGCGGCCCTGTCCAAGGCGACTTACGCATCGCTCCAGCTCGTGCCGCGCTGGCTTTATTTACCGGCTCGATCGACGGATTCGCCGCTAAACTGAACGCCGCCGGCAGCGCGTTCGATTATTTTACCTATTTTCCGGGCAACCGCACGATCACTCTGACCGGGATGGCGCTGGACGCCGCGCAGGATGTTTACCTGACGGGTTACACCGATTCGACCAATGTTTCCGTACTCTCGCCGCTGATGTCTGCTTTTCCCGGGAATCCGACCTCTCTTTTCAGTAGCGGCAATTCGGCCGCCACCTGGGCCGCGGCCGACTTGAATATACCCGGTGCCGTGTTGGCCGCCTCCATCAATCCCTCGGGTACTTCTGAAGTTGTTATGACCGAAGCGGGAATCGACCGTTCAACGAATGGGGGGACATCGTGGGCCGCGGAACTGGATCTGGACACAGGCCAGCTGAATCAAGCTTTTCTTGCCCGCCCCGCCGAAGCCCCGAGCACCGTTTATGCATACGTATGCTGCGGCCAGATCTACAGATCGACGGACGACGGCGTAGCCTGGACTCTCATGGGCACTACCGACGTTGTGGCCGGGGGCCTCGTAGCAGACCCGCTGACGGCCGGCACCGTCTACCTGTACGGCCAGAGCTCCCCTTCCGTTCTGAAGTCCACCGACGGAGGGACAACCTGGAACCCGGCGGCGACGGGTCTGCCGGCACAGGTCAGGTCGATGGTCGCTGCCTCGGACGGCGCACTTTATGCCGGCGGCGGTGGTTTCGGCATCTATAAGAGTACGAATCAAGGCGGCACGTGGACCGCGGTCAACACCGGGCTCCCTCCAAATTCTTACGCATTCTACGCGAATTCCCTGAGCGCGTCGGGAACCACGGTCTATTACGCCTACGGCGCCATCTACAAAACTACGAACGGCGGCGCCAGTTGGGCGCCCACGGGCTACGCCGGCGCCTACTCGATTGCGGCTTCACCACAGAACGCTTCCGATGTTTACGTATTTACGTACAACAATACCGTGGAAGAATCCACCGACGGAGGCTCGACCTGGAGCTCGCCGGGCACGGGCCTTCCAGCAGGTATTTCCTATTCCACCTCAACCCTTGAGGTCGATCCGGGCAACTCGGCGCACGTGCTCGTGATCGATCCGGTGAGCCAGGCCGGTTTTGTGGCCAAACTGAACAATACCGGCTCCGCGCTGGACTGGTCGACCTATCTGGGTGGCCCAGGTACCACGAATCCCCATGGGATCGTCACCGACGGCCCCGGCAACGTGTTGGTGACCGGCTACACCGTCCCTGGAGTGGGCTTCCCCGTAACATCGATGGCTTTGCCCTCCGGGGCCAGCGGCAACGCGTTTATTACTAAAATCTCGGATGCCACGGCTGCCTGCACCACTTTCGCCGTCGATCCCTCGAGCGCTCTGGTTTCGCAATATGGCGGGACACTCACATTTCACGTGTTGGCGCCGAGCGGCTGCACCTGGATGGCGATGACCCCGGGGTGGCTGTCGATCGCCAGCGGCGCTTCGGGGACCGGGGTAGGGACCATCACAATTCAGGTTGCGTATAACTCGACCGGCGCCACGCGAACCGCGAACTTGACCGTCGGCGCCCAGAACGTCGCCATTACGCAACCTGCTGAATCGTGCACCTTCAGTTTGGACAAGTCCACTTACTCCGTGGCCGCGGCCGGTGGCGCGGTTTCGGTCAGCCTGACGGCCACGCCGGGCTGCCCTTGGATGGTCATGAGCAATTACCGCTCGGCGGTCTCGTTTACCACGGCTTCGTCCGGAATAGGCAGCGCCAGGATAGGCTTGGAAGTGACCGCCAACCCGAGCGGAATTCAACGCGTTCTCTTTCTTCCGGTCGGAACTACCGGGATCGAGATCGTGCAGGCGACCGCTGGGCCCGTCATCACCGGAATCTCGGACTCTGCGGACAATACCCCGCCGCCGCTTTCGGGTGGAGGCCTCTCGACTCTTTACGGGATGAACCTCGCTACCAGTACGGCCGTCGCCACCGGTGTCCCCCTGCCGTTCACGCTGGGCGGATCCACGCTGACCGTTTGTTGCGACGCTATGAAAAAAGCATACAAAGCGGCGATGAGTTACGCCAGCCCGACCCAAATCAATTTTCAGATGCCTTATGAAGTCACCGGCCCCGGGACGGCCACGGTCGTGGTGGCCACCGCCGACTACACGTCCCAGAGTTTCGCGGTCAGCCTGCTTCCGGCTTCGCCAGGTCTCTTTGCGAAGATCCTGAATACGAACAGCACCGTGAATAGCGCCGCAAATCCCATTGCGGCGGCCGGAACGGCGCAGATTTTTTACACTGGCGCGGGTGCCGTAAATCCAGCCGTCGGCGACGGCAAGGCCGCTCCCGCATCGCCAATTTCCAAGCCCGTCGACGTTGCTACGGCAACGGTCGGCGGATTGCCCGCTACTGTTGCCTTTGACGGGCTCATGCCGGGGAATGTCGGCGTGGCGCAGGCGAATGTGGTGATTCCATCCGGATTGACGCTGGCGGGGAGTTATCCGGTGATTCTCACCGCGAACGGGCGCTCCAGCGCGCCCGCGACGCTCTACATCAGCGGGGCTGCCCCGGTTATAACGAAGGTCGCGCCACTAATGGTACCCGTCGACAGCCCTTCGACTACGGTGACCATTACGGGAGAGAATTTCGGCGGCGGCGCGCGGCTGCAATTCACTGCTCCCGGAGGCGCCATCACGCTGCTCTCGCCGAGTTCGATACAGCCAACGCAAATCATCGTCACAATCCCGGCCACGCTGTTGACGGTGCTGGGAGC
>Ga0070733_10003039_pt1 | contig 11591 bp, 18 predicted proteins | sample Coa_R1_9_FD_66450 | JGI IMG/M metagenome (GOLD analysis project Ga0070733, IMG submission 66450) | Surface soil microbial communities from Centralia Pennsylvania, which are recovering from an underground coalmine fire - Coalmine... | ecosystem: Environmental > Terrestrial > Soil > Unclassified ... | reverse complement strand
GTCGTTGCGCGCAACAGCATGACAGGGGCTCTTAATGCGTGCTGGGACCACTGGAATGCGCCTGTCAATTTAAGAGTTACCAATAACTATTGTCAGTCGAAGATGTATGGCGTTCTCGTGACGGGAACTGGCACAGTAGCATCTGCTGGAGTGGCGCTCGGAGGCGCTATAATCGGCAACCAAATTGCCTTAATCAGCTCCGGTGCTCAGGCCGGCATCTGGATACAAGGCATTGGTCTTAGCGGCTCCGGGGCCGTTGGTGAAGTAGTTAGCGGCAATTATATCTATGGGGATGGAATCGCCAATTTCACGTGCGGCAAAGTGAGCGGCGCCAGTTTTGATAATATATTCATCAATAATACGTGCCGTGTAACGAATACTAACTCCCAAGGTTTTGCCAGTGCCGCGGATAGCGGCGGTACGCCGACGAACACGACGGTTAGCAATAATATTTTCGATAACATACAGGTCCATTCGGGCAACATCGGAGTTATTGCTCTGGGCGGGACGGGCGATCAGGCGCAAGGTAATCGGATCAGCGGGGGGAATTATCCATCGGCGTTCTACCTATACGGCACGAACGATAAGGCCATTAATAATCAGGTAGATGCGGGAACGGGAGCGGTATGCAACCTGACCGGCGCGACAAACCCATCGTGCTCGACGACTGGGGGCGGTCTGGCTCTTATTTCGGCGCAGACGGCATCTAGTTCGGCCTCTTTGAACTTCTTTCCGCTACCTACCGGCTACAATACGTTTCTGCTGGATTGCAATAATATACTTAACGCAACGAATAATACGTCAGTAGTGCTTCGGGTTGGTGAGGGGTCGACGCCAACCTATGAGACATCGGGTTATAAATATTCTGGCACGGCGTATAGCACTACGGGCGGGGCGACTAACCCGTTCAGTGCAAGCGCGGCAAATATAAACTTAGCTACATTAGGTGTTAGTTCTGGACACGGACTGAACGCTAAGGCATGGATCACTTATCCTGGCACGGGGGACTATCTGCAAGCAAGTATCGCTGTGTCGTATATGAACGCAAACGACGCGCCGGATATGACATCGATGAATCTCGCTGCGGCCTATACTGGCGATACCGATGCGATCACCGCTCTACAGGTCTTGGCGGGAACCGGAAATATCACGAGCGGCCAATGTTCGCTTTATGGTTTGAGTCCGTCGTGATGGGTGTCGGGTATATAGGATGAGTTCGCTCTTTAAGAGCTCTACCCCGAAGGTCATTCCCGAGTTCACGGGCCTCCAGGTCAATACGGCCGTTCAGGTTCTTGCGATCCCGGTCGTCTACGGCTCGCCCCGCGTCGCGATCAACCTGATCTACTACAATGGGTTCAATGTCAAGCAGGTCAATGTCGGTGGGGGCGGGAAGGGGATTCTCGGCGGCGGAAAGGGCGGCTCGAAGGAGGTTGAATACTTTGCCACGATCATTCTCGCCATTTGCGAGGGCGGGTCGGGAGGCATCGGCGCGATCCAGGCAATTTATCAGGACCAGGGGGTTTATACGACGGGCGACTATCCATCGCCCGGGCTGAACATCTTCAACGGCGGACCAAGCCAAACGCCCTGGTCCTACGTCGCCTCGACGTGGCCCTCGGACGCGCGGCCATACCCGGGCTTAGCGTATATCGCCGTTGCGAACGCCGAGCTTGATTCCTCCGCCACCGTCCCACAGATCAATATTGTCATTCAGGGGATTCTGACCGAGACCTGCCCGCTCAACGACAGCACGATCACCATTACGACCGGACAGTACGATCAGAATGGGAATCCGATTTCCTTTTTGGGAAACATCCACCTCGGATATGCGGATGCTGATCCCGCCTTGGTCATCTACGACATCCTCACCGACCCGGTCCATGGGGCTACGTTCCCCGCGGCGCTGATCGACTCCGCGCCGGGCGCGAGCCTCTTTTCCGGGCCGAACGCCACTGATCTCTCCGTCGGTGATGCGGCGCTTCAAACGTATTGCCAGGCCGTGGGGCTGGGCTACTCGCTTTCGCTCGACAACGTGGAGTCCACTAATTCGATCTTGGATCGACTGACGCGGAATATGACCGTGGCGCCCGTGTGGACAGGCGAATTGCTGAAATTCATCCCGTATTGGGACAGCCCGACGGACCTCAATCCGGGATGGAATGCGGATAATCCGTCCGCAATCCCGCTCAAGGCCTTCGCGCCAAACACAACGCCGATCGCCCAGATCACCCTCGACCATATCCTCCAGGCGAAGGAGAAGGATAAGGACCCGATTACGTTCTCCCGTGTTGATCCGATGACCGTCTACAACACCGTTCGGGTGGACTTCAAAGACCGCACGAACTTCTTCAACGACAACGTCGTTGAGGCAAAGGACGAAGCGAATGCTGAGCTGTTTGGGCCGAGGATCGACAACATCGGCCTGGCGGACGAATTCACCCTTGCGGTCTATGCGAACGTTGCGGCGCAGACGCGGTTGAGGCGGAACATCCAGGTCCGCCGGCAATTCACCTGGCGGATGGGGCCGCTTTGGGCGTGGCTGGATCCGATGGACCTAGTTCAAATTCCCGACCCGACAAATTGGGGCGTCTTTATCGCCGTGCGGATTATCTCCGCCGAGGACGACGAAGAGGAAATCACCACCTATGTGGCCGAGGAGTTCACGGGCGGCGCTGCCAGCCCGACGTTCATCCCGACTTCCCCCACGACGCCGCCCAATCAAGGCGCGACCAATGTGCCGCCAAGCCCCGTCTTTCCGCCGGTGATCTTCGAGCCGACGACTGCGCTCTTGACCGCTCAGGGGATTGCGACCTCGACGCCCCAAGTCATCACCGGGACGAGTGGTGGCACAGGGGGCATCCTCGACCCGAATTGGGGCGGCTGTATCGTTTGGGTTTCGCTCGACAACGTGAACTACACGCAGCTATCTCCGCCGCTCATCGGGCCGAGCGCAATCGGCGTCCTCTCGGCCCCGCTTCCGCCCTACGGCGGGTCGAATCCGGACAACACCGACACGCTCTCGGTCAACATGAGTGAGAGCGGCATTGCCCTTCCGAGCTTCTCGCCGTCGGTCGCCGGGGCGGGCGGAACGTCGAACTTGGCGATCATCCAGGGCTCCGGCACGTTCGAGCTCGTCGCGTATACGACCGCCACCCTCGCTTCGGCGAATGTATATAATCTCACCGGGCTCTACCGCGGCTTGTTCGGGACGACCTCCCAACTCTTCGGCGCCGGCTCGCAGTTCCTTTTCCTCGGCTTCCCCACGTTCCTAGAGACCTCCCTCCCGGCGAGCTACGTCGGCTCGACCTTCTGGGTCAAGTATCAGTCCTTCAACGTCTTCGGGCAGGCCCCTCAGAGCCTTGCGGATTGCGTGGCGTATCAGTATCTAGCTGTTGGGCCAACGCCTCCACCGCCGAGTCCGTCGATCACGACTGCGCCCCTGCACCGGCGGATCGCAGAGCCGGGGGATCTCGATTTCAATCCTCGCCGCGGTTTTAGGAGAACTTAATGGGTGATCCAGCTTGGGTGACGCTCGCACTCACGCTTGCACTGGCGGTTCTTGGCGGCTTTGTGTGGGTTGTCCGGCGGATCGACGCGGTCGAGGCCAGGTTGATCCTCCGCATGGACACGGTCGCTGAACAACAGACCCAATACCGGCATGAGGCCAACAACCGTCTGGGCGACAATCTCAATCAGGTTGAGGCCAAGATCGAAGACGCGGTGAAGGAAGCGGACAAGGCCCACCGTGAGCTGATGGTCCAGGTGCGCGATATGGCTGTGACGATGCGGGATAATTTCGTCTCCAAGTCCGATCTGCGCGAAGTGCTGAGCCAAATTCACGATACGCTCACCGAGATTCGGAAAGAAGTGGGTGGCGTTCATACCAGAGTGGACGATCTATACCGGTCTGGCTTTTCAAAGGATCGAAACTGATGGCCCGAGTTCTCGTGGTCGATGATAATGAGCAGGTCGCGGCGTCATTCTGTGAGATTCTTCGCGACGGGGGGTATGAGGTGGGAGTTGCCCATTCTGCGGAAGAAGCTCTTCTACAAGAATCTGTACTCGACCCCGACCTGATCCTGCTCGATCTGCTTTTGGGCGAGGGGAATTTAACCGGTAGTGTAGTCGCGTTGGCGCTTCGCGGCGGGGGCTTTGGCGGCAAAATTCTTATAGTAACCGGCGGGATGGATACGACCAACAGCGCACTTCGGGACAAAGCCAAAGCTGCTGTGGATGGCTATCTACTCAAGCCCGTTACGAGTGCTGAGTTATTGGCCGAGGTGAAGCGACAGTTGGGAGACAAATCATGACAATTACATCACCAACAGCGTTTCTGGATGTTGGTTTTGACATCAGCCACAACAACGGGCAGATTGATTTCGCGAAGTTGTGGGTAGCGGGGCGTCGGGCTGTTTGGCTTAAGGCGACGGAGGGTACGACCTTCACCGATCCGATGTTTCGGACTTATCTTCAGCAGATTGTGGATAGCGGGCAGGCGTGGAAGGTCGCGGCCTACCATTTTGCCCACGGGGAAGATCCGGTGGGGCAGGTGGATTTCTTCCTTGGCGCGGTCGGCGACGCAATGGCCGTCATGAACAACCCACCATCCGTGCTCTACATGCTCGACTGCGAGCGGGGGAACAATCCGCCCGACCCTGGCACGGTCTTTGCTTTGGTGGACGAGATGACCAACATGGGTATACCGAACCCGATGAACTACGGCGGTTATGATTTCTTTCCTGTAGGTGCCGCGGTGATGGAGCCCTGCTCCTGCATGCTCGCAGAGTACGGAACGCATCCTATCTCGCCCTTGCCGTGGAGGCGTCCAGACGCCATTTTCGGCTGGGATTGGTGGCAATATACGGGCGACGGCCTCGGGCCGTGGGCCAAAGACCTGGCGGGAGGAAGTCACAATATGGACCTCTCGTGCTTTAACACCGCGAAGCATCCAGAAGGGCTGGATGCGTGGTGGGCGGCCGAGCTCGCGAAGAGCCATCCGCTAACGACAGAAGGACAGCAGACATGAATGCCGTTTTGACATACATTGGCGGGCGCTTGGGCGAACATTCAACCCAGGTCGCCCTAGCCGCGGATGCCGCCTCGCTCTTGAGCGCCGTGAACGGCCAGATCACCTGGTCGGCGTTCGCAAGCGTGGCGCTCGGATCGCTCATCGCGATCGTATTTCCATCGAAGTAGGAGAAAGGCCGTGAAGAAGATTCTCGCACTCGGTATTGTTGCCTTGGGGCTCTTTGGATGCACACAGGCATCCTCTGTGGCCTCAGGCGTTACGCCCACAACGGTATGCCAAGCCGTCGCAACGCTTCAGGCCAATCAGGCTGCTTCGGCACAGCTTGCGGCCATCCCGCTGACTTCGGCGCTCGGGGACGTGTGGGCCAAGTTCCAGAGTGGATGTGTCAATGGAGCACCAGCCGCGGGCGTATCGACCTCGTGGACGGCAATGCTAGGCGGGATGTTCAAGGCCCTTTTGCCGGTCGTGTTGCCGACGGTGGCACAATACGCCCTTCCGCTGCTCATCGGCCTGCTCTAGGGCACAGGCCGCACGAGGGCCATCTCGGCCGAAACCGGTTCGTATTCGGCCAATAGATCGAGCGCGGCGCCGACGATTGATGCGGCGCGGATGGGCGGGCCGTCAAGCTCAATTGGCCTTCGGGCAATCGAGGCGGCCATTGCCCGTGCACTGACACCGTGTTGCAGCGCTACACTGAGGGCTACTGCGGTGTCGGAGAGGACGGCGGCCATGTCGCTGCCGTCCTTTGCGCCTAGTAGGAATATCTCCTTCGGCGCACCAGTGGGGTTGAACCCTACCGTGGCCTCGTAGGCCACTACCTTCCCATCACTCCGAATGAATTCGATTTCGCGCGTTTCACCTAAGCGCCGGTTGGGCAGGCGTGTGCGCTCTGTCATTTTCCCCACTCCCAACTATCGACGTTGACAAGTCTTCGGCTGCTGCCCCAATGGAGCGTTAGGCCTATTGTGCGTAGGCGGAAGGCTGATAGGAGAACTTGTTTGGCGCCCTCGATCTCGGCTTGGCGCTGGACCTTCTTCCGCCACCGGCGCTGATACACGCGGCGCCTCTCCGGGTGGTTGCGCATCCACTGGATGCGCTCGGCAACTGTGAAGGCCATTTCATGGGTTCCTTCTCCAAGGGATGTCGTGTAGCTGGCTGAGAGGCGCTGTCGCTTGAGCGCCTCAATGCACGTCTAATTGCCGCGGAATGTACGTCCCTGGCATCCCACCATTCTTCAAAATCCCAATCTTCACTGCGGCCTCAACAAGGGGCTTGATGCGGAAGCTCTCAACGCGCTCGGAGAGGAAGTGCCAGATTTCTTCCTCGCCGATGGACTTGCGCGCGCTACCGTTCGTGGCGCTGCCCACGTAGCGGGTCCAGAGGACGTAGTTCAGTTCGCGCAGAATCTGCTGGTCGGACTTGGCGCCCATCGCGCGGAACACGTCGGGCATCACGGCCTCGGCATCGTAGAGCCACTTGCGGGCGCGCTCGAAGTCCGGCAGGGCGACGCACAAATCGCGCCCGGCGGCGACGGCCGAGATCATGGTGAGCTTAAAGAGATGGATGTTCCGCCGGGTGTTGTATTCGTGCAGCCGGTGGTGGAGGGGAGCGGTCTCCTTCCGCTCCCCATTATACCAATTGAGCATGGCGTCGATCGCGTCCGGCGACCACTCGACCTCACCCGAAAGCGCCCAGATGGATTCCAGCCTCGGCCGGAGGGGCTGAAGGTTCAACGGATTCTGCCTCTGAAACACGTCCACATAGCCCTCTTCTTCCTGTTTGCCGAAGATGAAGATCATTCGGGACGCGAAGCCTTGGCCCCAAGCGACTTCCGGCATGATCTCGCTGAGGGCCTTTGGCGTAACGCCGGCGAGGATATTCACGGTGGGCTTCTCGACCACAACCGATCTCAGCTTGTCCCGGCGCTTGGATTTGAAGTCGGGCTGGTTGTCGTAGATATGGCTGAGGTCCGAGAGGAATTCGAGGTCGTACTTGGGAATGAGGACGCCGAGCTCGGGCGAACAGACGGTTAGGGCACTGTAGATCGAGGCGCCGTGGCCATTGGCGTGGAAGGTACGGAGGCTCTCGAACATCGCGTCGTAGAAGGCCGCATTGGTTAGGTTGTCGGGCGAGATGTGGAAGTCCTGAAGGCCGGCCCAGAGATCGCGGCAGACGTTGATCGCTTCCGTCTTGCCCGAGCCGGATTCGCCCGCGAGCGTAACGTAGAGGTTCGGATATGCTGGCCGGGTGGCGCGCGTCAGGGTAAAGATCCGGCGTTCGAGGACGGCCGAGAGAGTCGTGATCGCGGCCCAGAGACGAAAGTGCTCTGGCGACGGAATCGTCGCGGTCGCGCGAAGGAATTGGTCGATCCAATCCAAGAGCCGGCGTTTCCCTAATTTACACTAATGGATGCCAGCCCAGAAATATTCTTGGGCCTTACGGCGTTCGCGGTCTCGCTTCCGCCACTCGGCTGAGCGAAGGGCTTGGCACTCACGACAGGATTGCGCCCCGTTGGGACGAATGAGGGCCGCTGCGCCGAGGGGATGACCGCGTTTGCAGAAGAGGGCGCGCGGGCGGCCTGGGGAGCACGGAACGAACGCCCCCGTTTTCACAGAAGTGCCTCCAATTGCGGTAGCATCTCGTCCGGTAGGCCGTCATTGCGCACAACGGCATCGAACGGGATCGTCTTCCATTCCTGCTCTGAGATGTGGGAGTCGGCCGTGAGGGCCTGTTCGCGGTGGATGAGGACGACTTTGCCACCGAACGCCCGAACGCGGTGGGCTTCGAGCGCAAAGCGGAGGTCGTCCACGACGATGTCGCGCGACTGCATGTTGGGGGCGAGAATCCGGGCTTGCCATATGTCGAGCCAGAGACTCTGCGACATGAGATCGCGCCACTCGGTGCCTAGGGTTTGCATGGCATGGCGGGGTGTGCGGCCGCCGAGTGCATCCAAGGGAACTTCTTTCTGGTCCGAGATTGCATGGGCAGCGTCGGTTGCAGACATTCCGCCACAAAAGAGAAGCTCTATGAGCATTCTCTTGATCGGCCATGTGAATGATGTGTTGTAGAACTTATGTTTTTGATGGAGGAGTTGGGCGGCTGTGGACTTTCCAGAGCCTTTCGGCCCTGCGAGGGCAAGGATGCGTCGGCTCATGCCCCCTCTCCATCCTTGATGTGATAGCCGTGGCCCTCGTCCGTGATGCGCCATCGGCGTGCGCGGTTGATCGTCATCTTCTTATCGACCTCGGCCGCAATGTCTACTCCTAACTCCCCGGCGAGGCCACACAGGACAACGTAAATATCAGCCATCTCATCGGGGACTTTGGCGTGATTGCCGAGCGACATGTCAACGAGGAGTTCGGCCACTTCCTCGTTCAGCCGGGTTGCCGTCCGCATTGAGTTCGTGGGGGCGCCGAAGGTATCGATCTGCCACTCACGGATTGTGGCTTGCGTCTCAATGGACATCGTGGCTATCTCCCAATTCCAAATCCGCCGGCGCTGCCCTTTTGGGCCTCCTCGGTCTGTTCCTCAATCCATTTTTCATACCTCACGTCGATCAATCGGGATGCGTCTTCTTCCGTGCGGTCTATGAGGGTCATGGCGATTATATCGCCGGGGTGCATAAAGGTGGTTCTCCCCGCACAATGCAATATGGTCGTGGCTGCTGTCCCGTAGGGGTGCTGTTGATTGAACTCAGATTGGAGCTTCTCTTGAGCCCGCTTTCCTTCCTCAACGGTCTTAAAGGGAAGTTGGATGTTGGTTGAGGTTTCCCCGCGGACGGAAGTCACAATTAGGCGGGCTCTTACGTTGGGAAGGGATGGCGGGCTGAAGGCGGGCGGGGATTCATCGCTCACGGTGCGTTCTCCATCAAATAGCCGTGGATACGGACTTGGGCTTCGCAGAGGATGTTGAGGGCGCGTTGGATGGACTGCTCGGCCCGCTCAGGCACGGGCGCGCTATCGTACACTACGCGCCTGATGCCCGCCTGGATGATGTGGGCGGCGCAGCGGTCACAACAGGGTCCCCAACCACGGCTGAATGTGTAGAGCGTCATGCCCGAGGGGCGCTCAGCGCAGGCTAGGATTGCGTTCATCTCGGCGTGAACGACGCGGGCGTATTTCGTCTCGCGGTTGGCATAAAGGTCCGGGTCGTCATCCGTGCCGCGAGGGAAACCGTTGTAGCCGAGGGAGGCGATAGTGCGGTCCGGACGGACGATCACCGCGCCGCACCGCGTGCTCGGGTCCTTGGACCACTCTGCGATGTACCGGGCGAGTTCGAGGAACCGCCGATCCCATTTTTCGTTCATGGTGCGTCCTCGTTCGCTATACGAAGTAAATAGTCGCCGTGACAGCGGCGAGGCTTACAGAAGCAAAGGAGGTCGTGTCCTCGGCAGTATTCTATCAGCTTCTTCTTCAAACCCGGGTCGGCCTCGACCATCTTCTCAAACTTGTCGCAGACCTCATCGCGGTTGCCGTCCTTACCGATTATAAATGGATTGCCGGCAGGCGAACCACGCCCAATGTAGCGGGCACTTGGGGGATATCCAGGATTGTGTTTGCTATATACCTTGGGCATTACCGTTTAGCTCCTATCTTGTCGAGTCCGGCTTTATTCCACTCGATCCATTTTCCATCCGCATCTTGCCGGTAGCGCGGGGCCCAGTTGAAGCCTGATTTGGCCTCGGTCGGAACGATGAACTTCCGCCCCCGGTGGCTGAGTTCGACCTTCATGAGCTCGGTGGCCTCGGCGACCACGGCCTCTTCATCGTCGTCCTCCCGCGCCTGGAAGTAAACCGCGTCGTGGAGTTGCGCGAGGACCTGGACCCGGCCACGCATGGATTTCCAGATGCGATAGAGCCCTAGGTTCGTATCATGGGCCGTGGCCGACTGGAATAAATGGGCTATCGCACTTCGGAGGGTTTCCTCCTGATCGGGCCTATCGAAGAAGTCCCGCCTAACGCCGAAGACGTTGTAGAGGGCCTGTTTGGTCTGGAGCTCACGGGCGACCCACGTGTGGAGGCGCCTGATACACGGAAAGGCCGAGAAGTAGCGCTCTTGGAACTGGAAGACGAGGTTGATGGGGATGCGGATTTGTTGGCTCAGGGCTGGCGGCTTCCCGTAGTAGTTACTTCCGTGGCTGAGCCGCTTGGAAGCATCCCGATAGGTAAAGGTCCGGTAGAAGGGTTTTTCAGCCAGTTCTCGATCCTTCCTAAGATCACCAGTCCAGTTCCACTCGGGATAAACCATACGTGTAACGTAGGTATGGACATCGCCCGATTCTGCCGCATCGAGGTAGCTCCAGTCGTCGAACAAGACCCCGCACAGGAACCCAACTTCCCGGCTCTCCGCCTGTTCCTTATCGAGCCCGTAGAGCTTCCAGCCGGGGTCAGGGATAAATATACGCCTAAGCTCGGCATGGACATTCTGAAAATTTCCCCCGGTTCCAAGGCCGCTCTTTGAACTTGAGAAGCGGAAAGAATCTGTGCCACCAATGTTATAGCTTGTCCTAAATCTCCAATCGGAATCGATCTCGGTCTCAAGGACCTGGAGCGTCTTGTCGAGGTCGCGGATGAGCAGGATTGCATTCACGAGCGGCCGGGGGTAGAAGTAGTCTTCCAGGCGTTCGAGGATCTTCCGGTCCATCGGCTCCTTGCGCTCGCCCTTGACGGACATGGCGAGGGGGCGGATGCCCATGTGATTGTAGAATAGATCTTTCAGCTGCTGGCCCGAGTTGGCGTTCACGCCCTTGTCCCAGACCGCGCCGGCAAGGGTGTCTAGGATGGTCTGCGCGGCCTCCCGCTTCCGCCGTGTGTTCGTGATGGCGGTCTCACGGGCGGAGGGGTCGACACGGAAGCCTCGGAGCTGCATTTCGAGGACGGGGCCTTGGAGCGCGCGTTCGAAGTCATAGATCAGGGGGCGGCCGCCATCCGGCAGTTCGCGATCAAACGCTGCGTTGATCTCGTGCGTCAACGGTGAGTCAAATCCGCAATAAATCATCTCGCGGAAGGGGTGCGCGATGACCTCGGCGAGCGAGAGTTCGTGGGCGGCAATGACGGGCATCAGGGTGCGCTTCGGGGCGTAATGCGGATTGAGGGATAGCGTGCTCGGAGCCACATGATGGCCTCATCGAGCATGTGGCCGCCGATCGCCGGGGCGTCAATGTAGTCAGTATCAACAACGCGACCATTCCCGTCGACGGTCATGTCGAAGATCAACTTGTTGTTGGAATTACAATGGAGCTCACAGGAGCGGAGGGCGATGAGGGCCGTAGTTTTCATAACGGTCTGTCTTGGAAATAGCGCTCCAGGCACTTGTGGCAGTCAGCTTGGGCTGCTACGCGGTCGAAATAGAGCCATAGGGCCTCTTGCGTCGGATAGGACAGCGTAGTGACGGGCAGGATACAGCTGTCCGCAATGCACTCATCGAGCCTCTGCCCGCAGAACATGGTGTCGCGGCTCATGTCGGTGGCGATATGTGTGGTCATTCGTCCCTCTTCAACGGATTTCCGCGTCCAGTCAATTTCCAGGGAGCTTCGTTACTATATAAACTTCCGAGATATCCCA
>Ga0070733_10003037_pt1 | contig 11594 bp, 6 predicted proteins | sample Coa_R1_9_FD_66450 | JGI IMG/M metagenome (GOLD analysis project Ga0070733, IMG submission 66450) | Surface soil microbial communities from Centralia Pennsylvania, which are recovering from an underground coalmine fire - Coalmine... | ecosystem: Environmental > Terrestrial > Soil > Unclassified ... | reverse complement strand
GCCTACGAATATGACTGGAGACAGATGCGGCGGACGGGCCGGTTAGCGGTAGATCCCAACTTGAATAACATGCCGGGAAGGCCGCTGAATGTAAGGCCGATTTCGTAGCAAGGGCAGCAGCGCAGATAAAAATTGAAATCTTAATGACTGACTTCCCCAATCCGCGTGTACCTCAACGCGCTCCGCGAGTGCGCCCGCGTGCAAACACCGCTGCCGTTGTACAACTGGAGAACGGTCGACAGATCCGAGCCAAAGTGCGCCGGCTCTCCATGACCGGAGGGCTGCTGGAACTCGATACCTGCGTCGACGAGCGAGCCACTGTCACTCTCACGATCTACCTTGGCGACAGCATGGTGAGCCCCAAGGCCCAGATGCTTTTTCCGATGCAAGGCGGCCCGATCTTTCTGCAACCGTTCCGCTTTAGCGGCCTGTGGGGCGAAGAACGAGAGGTTCTCGACCGAGCGATCGTAGAATTGCTGAAACATCCGGTACCGCCGCCAAAAGCACGCGAGCGCGCGGACTCCCTGCCGATTCGGTTTCTCCTGGAGTAAGGCAAAAATGGAGTAGGGTAAAAATGGAGTAGGGCAAAAAAATCTCTTCCCGTCCTCCCAGTCCGCTTCCAATTCAGCGTGACATAAGAAATTCGACTTCCTGCACAATTTCCGAAATCGAGATCGGAGCAAGACTTGCTTCCCGCAGCTTCTCATTCAGTTGGGGTAGCTTCGTTCGTTTGAAGACAGTCCACTCGGCGATGCCGTCCTTAACACGGTGGCTGGACTCCTTGTAGAGAGCGATCGCTTGGGAAGGCACGGCACGATCTCCGGATTCGATCACACGCAGTGCTGAGGCCAGTTCGGTATTGGCGTTTTGCAATCCAGCTGATTCCGAAGAGGACGGTTTTCCAGTGAGAATCCTTGTCAGTTCCGATTGAGCATCTGCCAAAGCCGACTTCAGAGTTGCCTGCTGTTCGGTAAGCTTCGGCGCAGCGTCGGCCAGTTTTTTCTGCACCGAAGTGATTTCAGCCAGGGCGCGGCGTGCTTCGAGGGCCTCGGCGTATGCCTGTTGGCCGAGTTGGAATTGCTGCTGAAGTATCTCAGTAGTCGCGGGCGAGCGCGGATCCATGACGACTTTGAGAGATTGACTCTGCGTCTTTCCGTCGACGGTCAGGACGAGTTGGTAGATTCCCGGAACAACCTTTGGCCCGCGGGGAGCGCGATATTCGGACTCTTCATCGCCCGCAGTCTCTGCGGAGTTGCCCCAGGTAAGATTCCACAGAAAGCGATGGAGTCCGGGAGTCTGCTGGAGAGATTGAGGCTTGGGGAACCAGTGCTCCGCAATGGGCAACGACGGATGCCCCGCGGCGTGTTTGTCTTTAGCGTTCTTCTCTTCCGACGAGAACTTGCGAACGAGTCTCTTTTGCCCGTCGAAAATCTCCAGGGTGATGAGGACGGCTGGAGAATTGAGGTAGTAGTCAATGATAGCGCCACTGGGAGGGTTCTCGGCGGTTGGCTCCTCCGGTGGAATGGGTGTGCCCGCGAAAGAATCGTTATCGATGCGAATCGCCAGCGCCGGGTCGTAAAGCCAGAATGCATTCGCCTTTGCGGCCTGTGCGGCTTGGCGCAGGGGAGTGATGTCATCGAGAATCCAGAAAGAGCGGCCGTGGGTAGCGATCACGAGATCGTCGTCGTGAAGGGTTAGATCGCGAATGGAGGTGACTGGCAGATTGAGTTGCAGGGATTGCCAGTGGTCGCCATCGTCGAATGATACGTAAGGTCCGGCTTCTGTTCCGGCGAAGAGCAACGCGCGGCCCCCGGAGTCTTTGTTTGTATCTTGCCGAATGCCGCGGGGGAAGGCGCCCGGCGCAATGCCGTTAACGATCAATTGCCACGTCGCCCCGTAATCTCGGGTGCGATACAGATAGGGCGTGCGGTCATCGAGCCGGCTGCGATCTACCGCGGCATATGCTACCGCAGGATCGAAATGCGACGCTTCGATGAAGGAAATCTTGCTCCATGCGCTGAGGTCCGGCGGGGTTAGGTTCTTCCAGGTCTTACCCCCATCGCGCGTAAGGTGAATCAATCCCGTATCACTTCCCGCCCAAATCAGATCAGCGTTCAAAGCGGAGGGCGCGATGGTGAACACCACGCCATAGCCTCGATCTTTCGCATTCTCGACGGTGAGCGGTCCCTGCGATTTGTCATCGTTCTTGCTGTCACCAGCCAGCGGAGCCGCGCCGGTCAGATCGGGGCTGATGGTCTCCCACTGCAAACCGCCATCGACGGTTTTCATCACATACTGCGTCCCGAAATACAGCGTGGTCAAGTCAGCAGGAGAAAAAAGCAGGACCGGAGTCCAGGGATCTCTATATTTGCGCAGATTGATTTCGGACCCAAACGTCAGCGCCGGCCATGGAGTAATATCCTGACTCAGGCCGGTCCGCCGGTTAAAGCGGTCAACGCTCCCGTAAGTTCCACTCAGATAAATAATGTTCGGATCCTTAGGATCGGGCGCCAAGTATCCGCTCTCGCTGGGGCCGGCCGGAAACCAATCACGCGGAGTGATCTGGCCGTGGTCGGTGCGGCTTAGAACCGCTGCGCTTCCACTATCCTGCTGTGCGCCGTACACCACGTAGGGAAACTGGTTGTCGGTAATTACGTGATAGAACTGCGCCGTGGGCTGGTTGTACCACGTGCTCCAACTCTGGCCGCGGTCGAGACTGATGGTAGTGCCCTGATCTGTACCAAGAACCATGCGGGAAGAATTTGTGGGATCAACCCAAATCTGATGGTAGTCGTCGCCGCCCGGCGCCCCGCGGACGATCGAAACAGTTTTGCCGCCGTCTTCAGACCGGTAAAGCGCAACGTTCGGTATATAGATCACGTCTGGATTTTGCGCGTCGATCGTCACGCTGTTGAAATACCAGGCACGGCTGGTGAGGCGTGAATCCGCACTCGCCAGAGTCCATGTATCGCCGCCATCGTCGGAGCGATAGAGTCCAGCCTTTTTGGCTTGAATCAGTGCGTAGACGCGTTTGCCGTTGGGCGCAATGTCAACTCCGACGCGTCCCCAATCGCCATCGGGTAATCCGCTGCCGCTGAGCCGCGTCCACGTCTTGCCAGCATCTTGCGAGCGGTAGAGGCCGCCGCCGGGTCCATCAATTGGAGCATAAGTGCTCCAGGGAGGACGATGTCCATTCCATGTGCCGGCAAACAAAATCTGCGGGTTGTCGGAACAGATCGCGAGATCGGAAACGCCGATGTCCGCTGTCACATAGAGAATTTTGCTCCAATGCGCTCCACCATCTTCGGATTTATAGACTCCGCGTTCCTCGTTCGGACCATACGCATGGCCGAGCGCCCCGATGTAAACGACGTTCGCATTTTGCGGATCCACCACGATCCGGCTGATCTGGCGCGTGTCTTCCAGGCCGATGTGAGTCCAAGTCGATCCGCTGTCAGTTGATTTGTAGACACCGTTCCCAGAAGACAGATCGGAACGAATGTCAGACTCGCCGGATCCAGCGTAGATGGTCTTGGGATCGGAGGGTGCCACGGCGATCGCGCCGATTGAACCGACGGGCTGACTATCGAAAATGGGAGTCCAGACAGTTCCCGCGTCTGTGGTTTTCCATATGCCCCCATTGACCGCGCCAAAATAAAAGGTGGTAGAGTCGCCGGGCACGCCGGCCACGGCAACCACGCGGCCGCCGCGAAATGGCCCAATCAGCCGCCATTTGAGCCCACTGACTAGCTCCGTCGGAACTAACTGGGCAATTGCTGAAGTGGCAAGCAGAAGGAGCAGGACAAACAGCTTGACGCTAGCGCATTGGAAACACGATCTGACTTTGTGCAAGTGGCCATCCCTCGGTGGATAGCCAGTCTACTGGAAAAAGGTCGCGTGATAGAAGCACTAGCGGGATTGGATACGGAGAATGCCGGTTCCTCGCACAGCCATTGTTCCTTTTGATACCCTCCATACACGCCGAAGAGGAATTCGTCGAGGATCGCATGAAGATGCTTGCCAGTCATTGTCTTAGTCTTTGTTGTCTCCTTATCGCGCTGACCACTGTCATCGCCGGATTCACCTACGCGCAGGAAGGAGCTTCCTCAACGAAGAAGACTACTGGACAGACTACTGGACATCACACGCCAGAAGCGGCGAAACGCGAAGCGATGGATCACGACCTGCTAGAAGTCACGATCCCCAAGTTGGAACAGCTCTACGCGAGCCATAGATATACCGTCACAGAGGTCGTGCACTGGTACCTGGAGCGGATCGACAAATACAACGGAATCTACCGCGCCATGCAGAACCTCGACGTGGCTAACGCTCTCGCCACTGCCGCCCGTGAAGACGCTGAAGAAAAAGCGGGAGGCAAAGATTTTGTCCGCGGGCCAATCTGGGGCGTTCCGATCGTCACGAAGGCAAACACTAGCATTAAAGGGCTGATCACTACGGATGGATGGAAAGGTTACATGATCCCCGGCCACGAGTTGATAGCGCCCAAAGATGCGACCATCATCGCCAAGCTGCGGGCGGCAGGAGCGATCATCCTCGGGCAAACGAATATGCCGGATTTTGCTGCCAGCGATACCAATCGCAGCACGGCCTACGGGCGCACGGGAAATGCCTATGACGTTCGCTTCAGTCCCGGTGGCTCGTCGGGAGGCACGGTCACGGCGGTCACTTCAAACTACGCTGTGCTGGGCAATGGAACCGATACGGGCAACTCGATACGAATGCCATCTGCCACCAGTTCCGTCGTAGGTATTTTCCCTACGCGCGGCCTGGTGAGTATCGCCGGCATCGCTCCGCTGGACTGGCTGCTCGACAATACCGGCCCCATCGCCCGCGACGTAACCTCAGCGGCTGTCGCCCTCGATGTCATGATGGGAGAAGATCCCTTGGATCCGCGCACCATCGGTTCCGTCGCCAAGGCCCAGTCCGGCCCCTACACGCAATATCTGAAGACCGACGCGCTCAAGGGTAAGCGTTTCGGCGTTCCGGCCTTCATTCTTGCCGGAGCCGGTATTCCGTTTCAGGGCATTCCCGCGTCTGAAACGCCGGCTGAAGTCGCAGCCGACACGGAAGCTTCTAAGCTCCCGCTGCGCCCGGAGACACGCGAGGCCTTTATGAAATCGCTCGACGGCCTGCGCGCCGCTGGTGCAACCGTCGTATTCGACGATTCCATCCTGCCTGATAGCTTTGCTGTGACCGTGGCACGCGTCGGCACGTTCCCTTACGTCCGCGAAGGGACGGAGAAATTCTTGGCCAAGTATGGTCCCGCGGAATACCACTCTGCCGATGAGTATGAGAAGGCGGTTGGTTCGCGTTTGCCGGCCACGATTATCGGAGGCAGCGATGAGACGACGCGAAAAGATCGGCCGCCGCTGCTTCAGGCCGTGTTCGAAACCGATCCCCAAGCTGAAGCTAACGTCGTCGCCCCCCGCCGAAAAGCACTTGAAGTCTATATCGAGACGCTCGACCGGCTGCACCTCGACGGCTACGTTTATCCGGCGGCTCAGATGCCCCCGCCCGATGAAACCATGCCGCAGGATGCGGGGATCAGCGGAGGTCCACACAGCGATACGGGATTCATCAACATGATCGGTGTTCCCGCAGTGGTGGTTCCCGGTGGGTTCTATCCAAGTGGTCTTCCGTTCGGCTTAGAGATTTCGGCCCGGCCGTGGAAAGACGGCGACTTAATCGGCTGGGCCTATGCCTACGAGCAGGTTACCCATCACCGCAGGCCGCCGGTGCTCGTGGAAAAGGGCCTCTTGCCGAATGCAAGATGAGCGGCAACTTTTCACGATATTTTCACATCTTAGGGCGTCGGTGTTACGTAACCTACCGCCCATTTTGTACGACGTTGGGAAGGAGTTTCCCCGTGAAAACGTCTACCCTACTTGCCTCTATCGTCCTTGTGTTCGTCGTCTCTCCGGCTTTTGGCAACACCATCAACCTGTTCGTGCCCTCGCAAGTCACACAGCGTTCGGGAGATTCCAGCAGCAATTGGGGATACCTGCAGAACTGTTCCTGTTTTGGCGGTGAGTGGGATGTCAACGCCGTGAACGGTAAGTATTACGGAAACTTTATAAGCGCAGGCGAGTTCCAGCTGTTCGGCAGTGAAGGCAATGGGTACTACGCGAGCGGAAACTTTACCGCTTTTTACATCCAAGGTCCGGGAGACACTGTGCAAGGCACCCTGTCGAACATTTATCTCAATCCCACTACTGACGTGCTGAGGGCGAGCATTACCGGTCAGATTTCCAACCCCTACGGTTACCTGTCGGGTTTCTCGGGGACGTTCGTAGCGAATCTAAATCCGAATGGCACCCTGGGGAATATTCACATCGCTACTGGTAACGGACCGAATGCTAGCTTCGTCCCCGAGCCGGGAACGCTTGCCATGGTGGGAACGGGCTTGCTCGGAATGTTTGGCGCGGTACGGCGCCGACTGCAAAAAGGCTGATTCAGCCGCTCGTTCGACGCCGTATCGCTATTTCGGTAGGCTGGCCAAAAGTTGCTTTTTCAAACTCTCAAGCTTGACCAGAAGAGGCTCAGAGCCCTGATCCAGGGCCAGTTCCGACTTTTCCAGAAAGGCGAATGCGCCGTCCGCCTCTAGTCTGGCGGCATTTTTGTGAGACATACCGCTCAGAACCACCACAGGAATTACCGCCGTCGCTGGATCGGCTTTCAACGCTTTCAGCACGTCGGGGCCGCTCATTTTCGGCAACAGCATATCCAACAAAATTAAATCGGGAAGTTTCTCTCGCGCCAGGCGCAAGGCTTCCTCTCCGTCAGCCGCGCAGCTCACTTCGTAACCGGCCCTCGACATGGCTCGCTGGGTAGCTAATCGAAGAAACTTGCTGTCTTCCACCAGAAGGATTCTCATAGCGGCCCTACGCTGGGGCAATCTTTGTGAATGAATTCCAATGTTCGAGCGAGCGTAATGATTCCTCGCGGCCTCTATGCATTTATCGTCTGTTCAGCGGGTTTGCTTTAGCGCGAGGATACGCCAGTGAATTGAGGGACCGAAGCCGAAGCGCCAGTTCTGACGGTCCTCTTATTGTCCCGTTCCAGTCAACTTTAATGTCTGCGGGCTGTTGCTCGCGTTGTCGGCAACGGTCACGGCTCCCTTGATAGTTCCAGTCGCGCCTGGGGTGAACGTCACATCGAATGTACAAGTGGCTCCGGCCGCCACACTCGCACCGCATGGAGTGGGCCCAGCGGCGAAGGCAGAGAAGTCCCCGCTCGCTGTGATGTCGCTAAGGGTGAGTGCCGTGTTTTGATGATTGGTGAGGGTAATAGTCTGCGCCGCACTGGTTGTTCCGACGCTCTGAGCCACGAAAGTAAGGCTGGTGGGAGCAAAGCTCACTGGCAGAACTGCGCTACCGGAAAGACTGAAAACTTGTTGACCGATGGCAGCGGTATCGGCAATCGTGACGGCGCCTGAAATAGTTCCACTGATGGAAGGCGCAAATGTGACGCCGAGAATACAACTCGCGCCCGCAGCCAATGTACCGGAGCAGCCCGTCGCCGAGAAATCACCGCTGGCGGCTACGGAAGAAATAGTCAGCGAACTGACGCCCGAGTTTTTCACGGTTACGTTTTCTAAACCGCTCGTGGTTCCTACGGCTTGGCTGGCGAACTTGAGGCTGGCAGGAGTGAACTTGAGCGGGGCCGTCGATCCACCAGTTCCCTTACCTGTGAAGGGAACTTCCTGGGGGCTGAAAGCGGCATCATCGCTAATTGTAAGGTCGCCGTTAATAGTGGCCGTAGCCAGCGGCGTGAACGTGACCGCGATGACGCATTTTGCTCCGGCGGCCAGACTAGCGCCGCAAGTTGTTCCTGTGCCTCCGGCGGCGTAGTTGCCGCTGGCGGAGTAACCGAAGTTCAACGTCTTGTTCTGAGTATTGGTTAAGGTCAAAGTCTTCGAACTGCTGGAACCCACTGCCACACTGCCGAAAGCCAAAGTAGTTGGCGCGAATGTAATCGGCGCTTCTCCTGTGCCGGTCAGACTCACCAGCTGCGGCGAGTTGGCGGCGTTGTCCGTGATGGTGAGGCCGCCAGAGACTACGCCCACAATGGTGGGAGTGAACGTCACGTTCACCGTGCAGGTCGCGTTCACCGCCAGCGTAGAACAATTATCGTTCTCGGCAAAATCTCCGCTGGCGGTGATGGAAATTGTCGCGGTTGCCGAGCCCGTATTTTTCAGCGTGACGCTCTGGCTCGTGCTGGTGGTGCCGACCGCCTGTTTGGTCTTGAACGTCAGGCTGGTGGGAGATCGAGTTATAACCGGTGCGCCCGTCCCCTGGGATACGAAGAAGGGCTGGTAGCCAAACACGGCACAGCCGGTCCAGCCGGAAGGGAAGTTCTCCACGAATACTTGGAACGCTGTGGTACTCGCGATGTCTGCCGCAGTCACCGGCACTTTCAGCGTCGTGGAATTCACAAATGTGACTGTCCGATAAATGCCGTTGACCGAAACTAGCGATCCCGCAGTAAAACCTGTGCCCGTTAGTGTGAGCGTGAAACCGTTGCCGCCCGAAGCCGCCGTACTGGGATTAATACTGGTCAGCGTTAGCGGGACATTGGTGGTATTGAAGTTGGCAAACACCAGCGTTTCGTCATCCGCGGTCAGAGAGTCGGGATTACTCGTGCCCGTGAGATCGAACGTCCAGCCGGCAAAAGTCCAGCTCGCCGTGGGAGAAGCGCTGTACTGCAACACTCGCCCGCTGGGATAGAAGCCATCTCCTGTTGGAGAACTGGGTGAGATCGTGGCCGAGCCTCCGCACGGTGGATAGCTGAAGTTGGTCGCCGGAAAATATTCGGGTGTCACGGTGGCCACGTAGCTGGCGCCGCCGCTGCTGGGCAAAGTAACGGTATGAAGTTGCGCTCCGCCGTCACTCCAGCTGGAAAACACATAGCGGCTATTACTGCTGTAAGGATATTGCGTAGTGCCAATGTCCAGCGTGTGCTGGCTGCCGGGCGTCCAGGTTGGATCCTGAGAGGATGTGAAATTCTTGGGCGTGTAGGAGTAGTACCCACCGCTGTTCTCGTCCCATAGAATCTGCAGATTCGAGCTGAAAGTTTCGGGAGTGATGTTTACCGTGTAAACGGGAGTGTTGGAGAATTCAACGGTCGTGTTCACGCCCAGGCCGGTATCGGGAACATAAAAAGTTTTCGGATTTGCGCCCAGACCGCCTGGCAACCAGAAAGGCGAGTTATTGAACTCGTAGAAATTCCAGCCGCTGGAGGGCGTCGCCGTCAGCGTGGCTTGCTGACGCGCCACATAGAAGAAACCCGCTTCCCCGGAATAGCTCTGCGCCGCGGGCGATTCTGTTACAGTGCCCGAGTTTGCCGGAGAAATTATCGCAGCGTAAGGCACGAGCTGAATGAAATTTGCTGAATAGGTCGACACTTGTGGGGAAGTCGTAGGGAACGGCACATCGCCATTGCCCGGCGTAACCGTGATGTTGTGGCCCTGCGTGCCCAGGTCATTCCAATTGCCGAACGTGTAATAGAACGTGGCGGAGGTGGTGCTGTTCGTGATGTCTCCGACCAGGGTTTGCACGTTAGTGGGAACGTCCAGCGTGTGCACGGAGTTCAGTGCCCAGCTGTAAACCTGCGGCGTGGTGACGGTGGCGCCGTCCACTACTATCTGCAGGCCCGGCGGGTTCGACGTCACGGTCACCGATGTGGGCGGCGCGCCATAGAGCCGCCGGATGGCTTCCTTGTCTGCGGCGGAGTAGTCGGGCGTGGTTGGAACAGGAACTCCTTCGCTGCCGTTCAGTGCGATTCCCGGTGGAACAGTCTCAATCACAGGCCCGCCGTTGCGGGAGAATGCAAACGACGGATACTCCATCACCGACGCGTAGTCATACAGCGTCAAGTTCTGCGCGTTGTCCGCTAGCGTCTCGAAATACGACCACGACCCCTTGATCACGTTGTTGTAGTTCACGCTCACGAAGCTATCCCGGTCAGAGCGCGAGTGTTCGTGCCAGAGACCGATCACGTGTCCCATTTCGTGAAGGATGGTTCCCACGCTACAGTTGCTGGCTCCGCTCATGGGCTGGGGTTGCGGAAAGGTTGGCTGATAACCCTCTTCGGCTTCGCACACGCCCGATGGACTCCCGGTCAAACTGATATAGACATGCGTGGGACTCTGCGGATTCTGCGGGTTCCACGCGACCCACTGAATCAAGCCGGAAAAATCAGAATTAAACTGGCTGATAGCGGTATCGATGTTTGCGAGGTCGCCGGTGTTGGGATCGATCTGGTAGTACACCGTGGCCACGCCATTGACCTTGGGCCAAAGATAGCTGGCGTAGGCAACTCCAACCGCGTTACTGTGCACGCCGCTGGGTGATAGCGCATCCACGCGTCCGAGAATGATGTCGCCCTCGTAGAGGGCGTGTCCGCCTTCGAGCGTGTAGTTCACGACGCGTCCATGCCACAGGCCGGTCTGAACCGCTGCTTGATTCGAGAACGATCGGCCAGACGCCGTCTGCCCCGCAGCGGAAACATTCACTATGAAAAGAAGGACGAGGAAGACACAGACGGAGCACAACAAGGCATGGGCACGGGCGACGGCCTGGGACACGGGTCCTCCTGGGGAGCGAAAAATGCGGGAGAGGTAAATTACCCGGGCTCAGGTAAGGGGGATTGCCCGTGTGTCAAAAGCTTGCACCCGCCGGAACTCGCCTGTCAAGGTTGCAATTGCTGGCAAACGATAACGACGCCGATCTTCAAATGGCAGGATTCGACGATTCCCTTATAATGACCAAGCTTACCCTGACTTAAACTGAATTCGGTGCGCCAGGATTTTCCAGTTGCCGCCTTCGTGGTGCGATGGTGATTCACTGCATGGACGTAAAACCGGGGATGGAAGTGGCGTGTCTGACGGACGTCGGCCGCCAGCGGGAAAACAATGAGGATTCCTGTCTCTATTGGGAGCCGCAGGATGAACGCGAATTTCGTCGCAAGGGCCGGCTTGCCGTGATCGCCGACGGGATGGGCGGCTACGAAGGCGGTCAGGAAGCCAGCCGTCTGGCGGTGGAAACGGTCCGCGAGATCTACGACCAAGCCTTTGAAACAGATCCCCAGCCCGCGTTGCTCAAAGCCTTTGCCTCCGCGCACGAGCGCATCCAGAACTATGCGGTGACGCATCCCGAGCTGCACGGAATGGGAACTACGTGCACCGCTTTGGTGATTCGGGGACATGAACTGCATTTTGCCCATGTCGGCGACAGTCGTCTCTATTTGATCCGTGGTTTCGAGCTTTCCCGCCTTACTCGCGACCACTCCTACGTTGGGCGGTTAGTTGAAAATGGCATTGTGCGCGCCGAAGATGCGGAGTCGCATCCCCAACGGCATATCCTCACGGCGGCTCTGGGATCGGGCAATGAAGTCGCGGCCGACGTCTCACAACAGGCCGTTCCGCTGCAACCGAGCGATACTCTGGTTCTTTGTACCGACGGCCTTTGGGGCTTGGTCAACGATCAGGAAGTGGTGAACATGGTCAACCGGTTTGACCCCGAAGAATGCTGCCGCGCCCTGGTGAACAGGGCCCTGGAAAGAGGCGGCCCGGA
>Ga0070733_10003035_pt1 | contig 11600 bp, 7 predicted proteins | sample Coa_R1_9_FD_66450 | JGI IMG/M metagenome (GOLD analysis project Ga0070733, IMG submission 66450) | Surface soil microbial communities from Centralia Pennsylvania, which are recovering from an underground coalmine fire - Coalmine... | ecosystem: Environmental > Terrestrial > Soil > Unclassified ... | reverse complement strand
GGACCGTGGGCGAGCAGCACCGCGCAAGAGCGTGGCCGCGTCCTTTTTCGCATTGCCGAAAAAATTCGCGCCAATCTTGCCGCGCTCGCCGAACTCGAATGCCGCAACACGGGCAAGCCCATTGTCGAGGCCGAATTCGACATCAACGATGCCGCCACCTGCTTCGAATACTACGGCGGCCTTGCCACGAAAGTTGTCGGCTACGTGAATCCCGTGCCCGACAACGCGATGTCCCTCACGCTGAAAGAACCGGTCGGCGTCGCAGGACAGATTATTCCCTGGAACTATCCTCTGCTGATGGCCGCATGGAAACTGGCGCCCGCGCTGGCCGCAGGCTGCACCTGCATCCTCAAGCCTGCCGAGCAGACACCGCTCACCGCGCTCGAATTCGCCAAACATCTTGCGGAGTGCGGTTTGCCTCCGGGCGTGGTCAACGTCATCACCGGATTCGGCGAGTCTTGCGGCGCGCCACTGGTGCGGCACGCCGACGTCAACAAGATCGCGTTCACGGGCAGCGCCGCTGTCGGCAAGATCATCGTCAAGCAGGCTGCCGACACGGTGAAGCGCGTGACCCTCGAACTCGGCGGCAAGTCGCCGAATATTTTCTTTGCAGACGCCGATTTCGAAGCCGCCATCGACGGCGCGCTCTTCGGAGTCTTCATCAATCAGGGCGAAGTTTGCTCCGCCGGCAGCCGTATCCTGGTGCAGAAATCGATCTATAAAAAGTTTGTCGAAGCCATGGCCGAGAAGGCGAAGAAGATCACGCTCGGTCCGCCGCTCGATCGCGAGACCAAAATGGGCCCGCTGGTCAGCAAAGATCAATATGACCGCGTGAGTTCGTACCTCGAACTCGGCAAGAAAGAAGCCAAGCTCGCCTCCGGCGGCGGACGCCCGTCGAACTTCGCCAAGGGCTACTACGTGCAGCCCACGATTTTCTACGACGTGACCAACAGTGCCCGCATTGCCCGCGAGGAGATTTTCGGCCCCGTCGCCGCCGTGATTCCGTTCGAGGACGAAAAAGACGCGCTCAAGATTGCCAACGATTCTCCCTATGGCTTGGCCGCCGCCGTTTGGACGCGCGATATTTTCAAGGCCATGCGCTCGGTGAAGGCGCTGCGCGCCGGAATCGTCTGGGTCAACCACATGCAGCCCACTTACGTCGAAGCGCCGTGGGGAGGCTACAAACAATCCGGCTTCGGCCGCGAACTCGGACCCTGGGGCATCGAGGAATATCTCGAGACCAAGCAGGTCTACATCAATTTGAACGAGGCGCCCATCGGCTGGTACTGAAAAGCCGGGGCTAGGGATCAGGGGTCAGAGTCCAGTAGCAACCGCGTTCACTGGTCCCTAATCCCTAGCCCCTAACCCCTAGGTATTTGAATATGTCGACAATTCAACTCCGCACTCCCATCCCCGGACCGAAGTCCAAGGCGCTTTCCGAACGCCGCGCGAAAGCCGTGCCCCGCGGCCTTTCTCACGGCACACCCATCTACGTTGCCAAGGCCGAAGACGCTTGGCTCGAAGACGTCGACGGCAACCGCTATCTCGACTTCGCCGGCGGGATCGGCTGCCTCAACGTCGGCCATCGCCAGGAAGCCGTTGTCGAAGCGGTGAAAGACCAGCTCGATCGCTTCCTTCACACCTGCGTGCAGGTCACGCCGTATGAAAGTTACGTGCGCCTGGCCGAGCGCATGAACCAAGTCACTCCCGGCAAGTTCGCGAAGAAAACAATTTTTGTGAACAGCGGCGCTGAGGCGGTCGAGAACGCAGTGAAGATCGCGCGCGCTTACACCAAACGCCCCGGCATCATCGCGTTTGAAGACGCGTTCCACGGCCGCACCATGATGACGCTCGCGCTCACCAGCAAGACGCATCCCTATAAAGCCGGATTCGCGCCGTTCCCAGGCGAGGTCTACCGCGTCCCCTTTGCCTATTGCTATCGCTGCTCCTACAACCTGAAATATCCCTCGTGCGATCTTTACTGCGCGCGGCATCTCGAAGACACTTTTAAGCGCGTGGTGGCGAATGAGGAAGTGGCTGCGGTGATTGCGGAGCCGGTTCTGGGCGAAGGCGGATTCATCGCGCCGCCGCCCGACTACTTCAAGGTGCTGATCGATCTCTGCCACAAGCACGGCATCCTCTTTATTGCCGACGAAGTGCAATCCGGCTTCGGACGCACGGGAGCGCTCTTTGCCAGCGAACGCTACGGCATCGAGCCCGATCTCCTCGTCACGGCAAAATCTCTCGGCGGAGGTTTGCCACTCGCTGGCGTTACTGGCCGCGCTGAAATCATGGATGCTCCCGGCGTCGGCGGTCTGGGCGGAACATTTGCGGGCAATCCACTATCCTGCGCCGCGGCGCTCGCCGTGCTGGATTTATTCGAGCGTGAAAATCTGCTCACGCGCGCTAACGATCTCGGCGACCGCTTCCAGCGCCGGGCACATGAATGGCAGCGTCGCTGGCCGATTATCGGAGATGTGCGCGGCTTAGGTGGCATGCAGGCCATCGAACTGGTGCAGTCGCAGGAATCGAACACTCCAGCCGCCGACGAGACCAAAAGGATCACACAATATTGTTATGAACACGGGCTGATCACGATCACGGCTGGGTCGTATTCCAACGTGATCCGCGTGCTGGTGCCGCTGGTCGCAACCAACGAACAGATGGACGAAGGCATGGGCGTGCTCGAGTCCGCGATCGCGACTGTGTGCGACCAGAAAGGCGCAGTCGTGCAGTTAGTTTAGAGTTCTGTCATCCTGAGCGAGGATTGGCGTTCGCGCAAACCGCGAAGGCCAGCCGCAGTCGAAGGATCCCTATCAGCGGTATGATTATCTGAAGTCGAAGGGAGTTCTCGCGCGACTCCCAGCGCAAACATTCTTCGCGATAACAGAGGCATTACCATGAGCGTAGCCGCACCTCCCATCACACGCCTGACGAACTTCATCAACGGCCAGTGGACCGACTCGCCCGCGTCCGAATGGCGGGACGTGGTCAATCCCGCGACCGGCGAAATTCTGGCCAGCGTCCCGCTGGCCGACGCCGCCGAAGTCAACGCCGCCGTGGAAGCGGCCGCCGCGGCTTTCCCGGCGTGGCGCCGCACTCCGCCCGAGGACCGCATCCAGCCGCTCTTCAAGCTCAAGATGCTGCTCGAAGAGCACATCGAAGACGTCGCGCGCATCATCACCATGGAGAACGGCAAGACATTCACTGAGGCGAAAGCCGAGATGCGCCGCGCGATTGAAAACGTCGAAGTCGCCTGCGGCATTCCCATGATGATGCAGGGTTACAACCTCGAAGACGTCGCGCGCGGCATCGACGAGATGATGATCCGCCAGCCACTCGGCGTCACCGCAGCGATCGTGCCGTTTAATTTTCCGGGAATGATCGCGTTCTGGTATCTGCCCTACGCCATCGCCACGGGAAACACGTTCATTCTGAAACCGAGTGAACGCGTGCCGCTCACCATGCGCTACGTGTATGAACTGCTCGAGAAGACAGGGCTCCCCAAGGGCGTCGTCAATCTCGTTAACGGGGGCAAAGCGGTGGTCGACGCGCTCATCGACCATCCGAAAGTTCGCGCCATCAGCTTCGTCGGATCGACTCCGGTGGCGCGTTATATTTATGCGCGCTCGGGCGAGCAGGGCAAGCGCTGCCAGTGCCAGGGCGGGGCCAAGAATCATGTCGTCGTGCTGCCCGACGCCGACATGCCCATGGCCACACAGATCATCAGCGACAGCGCCTTCGGCTGCGCCGGACAGCGTTGTCTCGCCGTCTCAACCGCAGTCACCATCGGCGAAGCGCAGAAGACTTTTCGGGACGCGATCGCTGATGCCGCGTCGAAACTTAAAGTTGGCAACGGCCTTGAGGACGGCGTGCAGATGGGCCCCGTGATCACGCCGCAGAGTAAGGATCGCGTCGAATCGCTGATCGGTCTCGGTGAAAAACAAGGTGCGAAAATTCTGCTCGATGGGCGCAATTCGAAGGTTCCGAAATATGAATCCGGCAATTTCGTGAAGCCCACGATTCTCGACGATGTTCCTATGTCCAGCGATCTGGCCGACACAGAAATCTTCGGCCCCGTCCTCAGCCTGGTTCACGCCGACAGCATGGACGAAGCGCTGGCGTTTCTCGAACGCAGCGCGTACGGCAACCAGGCGTCGCTGTTCACGTCGAGCGGATCGGCCGCGCGCCGCTTCCGCTACGAAGCGCCGGCCGGCAATATCGGCATCAACATCGGAGTCGCCGCGCCCATGGCCTACTTCCCCTTCAGCGGATGGAAGAACAGTTTCTTCGGCGATCTCCACGGCCAGGGCCACGACGCCATCGAGTTCTACACGGACAAGAAAGTCGTCGTCGAACGCTGGGCTAAGGAGCACAGCCGGAAATTCTAGAGTTTGCAATGAAGCTTCTCACCACAGAGTCACAGAGACACAGAGAAAACGAGAACGAGAAAGACCCGCGAACCAGTCCAATCATCGGGGCTGCGATCGAAGTTCATCGGCATCTAGGCCCGGGCTTGCTGGAATCTGCCTACGAACAATGCCTGTGTCATGAACTGCATCTTCGAGGACTTTCTTTCAGGTGCCAAGTCGACCTACCGCTTTCATACAAGGGGATCAAACTGGATTGCGGATACAGAATAGACTTGATCGTCGAAGACGAGATCGTAGTCGAGCTGAAAGCGGTTGAGAAGATTCTGCCGATTCATGAGGCCCAACTCCTTACATACATGAAACTCGCTGCCAAACCGGTTGGACTGCTGATCAACTTCAACGTTCCACTACTGACACAAGGCATTGTGCGAAGAGTCCTTTAAAGATTTTCTCGGTGTCTCTGTGACTCTGTGGTGAAATTTGTTTCCAAAGGAGCTTATGACTACAACGGTTGCGAATCACGCTGAGAAAATGACCGGCCAGGAAATTGTCGACCTTACCAAGAAGCACACGTTGTTCGAGTGGTCGGCGCAATCGAAGGTCGACCCCATCCCGGTCGCCAGGGCCAAAGGCATTTATTTCTGGACGCCTGAGGGCAAGCGTTTCATCGACTTCAACAGCCAGTTGATGTCGGTCAACATCGGCCACGGCGACGAGCGCGTCATTCAGGCGATTCACGAGCAGGCGCAGACGCTGTGCTACGCCAATCCGTTCATGGCGACCGAGCCGCGCGCGCGACTCGGCGCGAAGCTTGCCCAGATCACGCCTGGCGACATTGACACATTTTTCTTCACCAATGGCGGCGCCGAAGCCAACGAGAACGCGATCAAGATCGCGCGCTTCTTTACCGGACGCCACAAGATCATCGCGCGCTATCGCTCGTATCACGGTGCGACGGCGGGCGCGGTTTCGCTGACCGGCGATCCGCGCCGCTGGGCCGCTGAGCCCGGCATTCCCGGCGTAGTGCGAGTGCTCGATCCTTATCACGGCATCGAGCGAGGATGGGAGTCCGCGGAAACTTCGCTCACCATGATCGAAGAGACCATTCAGCTCGAAGGCCCGCATACGATCGCGGCTTTTATTCTCGAAACCGTTGTGGGCACCAACGGGATTCTCATCCCTCCCGACGGCTACATGGAAGGCGTGCGCAAACTGTGCGATAAATACGGCATTCTCATGATTGCCGACGAAGTCATGGCCGGCTTCGGCCGCACGGGCGAGTGGTTTGCGATCGATCACTGGAAAGTTGTTCCGGATCTGATTTGCATGGCCAAGGGGCTCACTGCGAGCTATCTGCCGCTGGGAGCGGTCGGCATGCGGCATCACATCGCGCAGCATTTCCAGGACAAAGTGTTTTACGGTGGCCTGACCTACAACTCGCATCCCATGGGATGTGCCGCCGCGCTGGCCACCATCCGCGTCTACGAAGAAGATCACCTCATCGAGAACACGAAGAAGATGGGCGTGGTGATGAAGACCCTCGGCGCTGAGTTGCAGGCCAAACATCCGTCCGTTGGCGCGGTGCGCTCGATCGGTCTCTTCGGCATTTTCGAACTCGTGCGCAGCCGCAAGACGCGGCAACCGATGGCTCCGTTCAACGGCACATCTGATGAAATGGCCGCATTGGGGCGTTTCTTCCGCGAGCAAGGGCTGTACACGCTTGTGCGCTGGAACTCGTTTTACACTAACCCTCCGCTCTGCATTAACGAGGCGCAGTTGCGCGAGGCGTTTGCCATCATCGACCAGGGGCTCGACATCACCGACAAAGCGGTGAAGGACTAAGGTCTGCCCGGTTTTTTGCGAGCCTCACTGCTGCCTAAGATAAAAATCCCCACCCTCTCGCAAAGAGCGCGAGAAGGGTGGGGCAGCGTCTTCATATCTCTGGCAGGCGTTCCCAGTTCGGGAAGAATCCCCAACTATCCTTGACTCCAGCCACGGACCGGCATAGGCTTCTCCACGCTGCTAGGCGCTGGTTCACACCTCCCCTCTCAGGAGCGGGCCGAGCCGGCAGTCGGAGCACGTTGGCTGGGAGATTGCGCGCGGACAGCCTTTCTGTTTTCTAAAGCTGTCTGCCGTTCTGGCTGTGGAGTGTGTTCCGACCTGCAATGGCGCACGGTTTTGACCCAGGGGAATCCCACGAGGTGAGAGGTTGGCTATGAGTTCTGCCGATCGAAGGGAAGCCATTGGAACCTCTGTGAACTGGCTCAGCACCTGGCCCCGCCGATATGGGTTCGCACTGGTGGCTTTGACCTTTGTAACCCTGGCGCGGATTGGACTGGGTATTGCGCTCGGTTTCACTCCGCCCTTCATCTTGTTCTATCCCACAATCCTGCTGATTGCCCTTCTCGCTGGATTCGGACCTGCCTTGTTCGCGACCCTGCTTGCGGCGGCGAGTGCTGCATTCCTGTTCCTTGTGCCACTGAATCCCCGGGTATTCGATCACCCGCGCGACATCGTGGCCTTGGCGATTTTTGTGGTGATTGGAGCCGGACTCAGCGGGGTGGGCGATTTGTTTCGCCGACACTTGAGAAGACTGCAGGAATTTGAGAAGGCCATGGATGGGCTGGAAGAGATGATTACCGTGGTGGACCGCAACTACCGCTACGTGATCGCCAACCGCGCTTTCCTGAGTTATCGAGGCATGAAACAAAAGGATCTGATCGGTCGGCGCGTTCCGGAAATATTGAATCCAGGGGTCTTTGAGGCCACGGTGAAACCCAGGCTTGACGAGTGCTTCCGGGGCAAAGTTGTGCAATACGAACTGCGCTACAAATTTCCGTCGCGGGACGAACGAGACCTTTCCGTTTGCTATTTTCCAGTGGAAGGTCCTGGGGGCGTGGACCGGGCGGCGATCGTTTTGCGGGACATCACGGAAGTAAAACGGACCGACCGCGACCTGAAGCTGTTCCGCACTTTGATCGACCAGTCCAACGAAGCGGTGGAAGTGGTCGATCCGGAGACGCTCCGGTTCCTGGATGTCAACGAGAAAACCTGCAAGGACCTGGGCTACAGCCGGGAAGAGCTGCTGACGATGACGGTGTTCGATATCAATCCCCACCTGGATGAGTCCGTCCGTACAAGGGTGTCGGCGCGGTTGCGTGAATCGGGATCTTTCGTCCGGGAAGGCGTTCACCGGCGGAAGGATGGATCGACGTTTCCGGTAGAAACCAGCATGAAACTGATTCAGCTGGACCGCGGCTACGTCGTGGCCGTCTCGCGTGACATCAGCGATCCCAAGCGGGCCGAAGAAGCGCTGCGGGCGAGCGAGGACCGCTATCGCGACTTGATCGAGCACAGCGAAGACTTGGTCTGTACGCATGACCTCGCGGGAAACCTGCTCTCGGTGAATCCAGCGCCCGCGCGCCTTCTGGGTTACGAGGTCAGCGAGCTGCTCAAGATGCCGATGCGGGAAGTACTTGCGCCGGAAGGCCGCGAACAGTTCGACGAATATCTGGAGAGAATCAGAGCAACGGGTGCAGACCAAGGGGTAATGATCGTTCTGACGCGAAACGGAGAACGCAGGATCTGGGAATACCGCAATACGCTGCGCACCGAAGGAGTGCCATCACCCATTGTGCGAGGTATGGCGCACGATGTCACCGAGCGCAGGCGTGCGGAAGAGGGGCAGAAGGCGGCCGAACGATCTCTTGCTGAAAACGAAGAACGTTTCCGCATTGCGCTCAAGGATTCTCCGATCACAGTCTTCAACCAGGATCGCGACCTGCGCTACACCTGGATCTACAATCCCTACCTCTATTGGCGGAACGACATTATCGGCAAAACGGACGTTGAAATCATGGGCGCCGAGCGGGCACGCTCTTTGGTTGACCTCAAGAGCCGAGTCATCAACACGGGAGCTCGCGTGCGCGAGGAAGTGGTGATTCCGCACGAAGGTACGAATTACTCGTTGGACCTTACGATCGAGCCTCTCTTCGATAGCGAAGGAAACACGCTTGGAATTACGGGCGCTTCCGTAGATATCGCCCGGTTGCGCGAACTGGCGGATAGTTTGCAGCAGGCTAAAGAAAGGCTCGTGCGGGAGAAGTCATATCTGGAAGGCGAGATTCAGTCGGAGCTTGGATTCGAGGAAATCATCGGGCAAAGTTCGGCGGTGCGCGATGTGTTGAAAAAGGCCCGCATCGTCGCGCCCACCGACTCGACAGTCTTGCTGCTGGGCGAAACCGGGACGGGGAAGGAATTAGTCGCGCGCGCCGTTCATGCCCTCAGCTCCCGTCACTCCCGGGGTTTCATCAAACTGAATTGCGCCGCCGTTCCCTCCGGCTTGCTGGAGAGCGAACTCTTCGGGCACGAAAAAGGAGCGTTCACCGGAGCCGTCAGCCAGAAAGTTGGACGACTGGAGCTCGCCGACCAGGGAACGCTGTTCCTGGACGAAATCGGCGAATTGCCTCTCGAACTGCAACCCAAGTTGTTGCGAGTTCTGCAGGACCGCGAATTCGAACGCCTGGGCGGGATCCAAACGATTCACGTCGACGTGCGCATTATTTCCGCAACCAACCGCGACTTGCATCACGATATTGCGGAGAGGAGGTTTCGCGAAGATCTGTTCTACCGGCTGAATGTTTTTCCCATTCAGTTGCCCGCCTTGCGCAACCGGAGGTCTGACATTCCGGTTCTCGTGCATCACTTTGTGCGTAAGCATTCGGCGCGCATGGGGAAGAACATCGAGACCGTCCCCGGCGAGACCATGGAAGTGCTTCAGAACTGGAACTGGCCGGGAAACATCCGCGAACTCGAGAACATGATCGAACGCATGGTCATCCTCAGCAAGGGCCACGTGCTCGCCGACCCGCCAGCGGAATTAGACGGTCCCCAGGACTTGCCAGACGACAATCTCACCGAAATGGAACGGGATCACATCATTGGCGTGCTGCGGGAGACGCGGGGAGTGCTGTCCGGAGCCGGAGGCGCGGCCAGTCGGCTGGGGATCAAGCGGACCACGCTGCAGTCCATGCTCAAACGCTTCAACATTGAAGTAGAAGATTACCGCCGCGGCACCGGGACATTCGGCTCCGAATGAATCTTGGTCATAAGTATCCGTGAATAGTGCGCCACCCCTCTCGCGTTCCGTGCGAGAGGAGCCTGCCCCTTCGACACGCTCAGGGCAAGCTCTGAGCGCAGTCGAAGGGTGGGGACCTCAACTTTCCGGACTTATTTCGCCAGCCGATCGTGTTTCTTCAGTACCTCACGTAGTCGGTCGTGAGGCAAGGCGATGACGGTATGGCCGTTGATGCCGGTCATGGTCTCGGCCGCGACCATCGCGTTCACCACCGACTCTTCCGTGGCCTGCACTGTGGCCAGAAAAATCGGATCGAGCGAATCGTTGGGCAGCATGGTGAGCTGGTGCAATCCCTTGGTGCCCACGGCACCGGGATTTGCCGTCGAGAAGGCGATGAAGATGTCGCCCGAACCGTCGCCCGAATAGCTGCCATCACGCCCCAGCCCCAATGAAACTTTCTTGGCAATGCGCTTCAGTTGCGTGGGAATCAGGGGTGCGTCAGTAGCGACGACCACGATGATGGAGCCGATGTCCTCTTTGAACACGGTGTGCTCGGTAATTTCGCGGCCCACGTTGATGCCTGCGATGCGGAGTTGCTCGCGAGCTCCGTAGTTACATTGCACCAGCACACCCACGGTATAGCCTCCGGCTTTGGCGTCGAGCACGCGCGAACTGGTGCCGATGCCTCCTTTGAATTCATTGCAGATCATGCCCGTTCCGCCGCCGACGTTGCCTTCTTCGACCGGGCCCGCGTGGGCGACATCGAGGGCATGCCAGGCGTCTTCGGGCTTGACGTGAAATCCGTTGATGTCGTTCAGGTAGCCGTCCCAGGTCTCGGCGACCACGGGAAGCGACCACCAGTAGCCTTCCATATCGGGGGAGCCGCGTTTTACCTTCCACGCGATCACGGCGTCGCGAACCACTCCCACGCTGTGCGTGTTGGTGATCATGACGGGGCCGTTGAGAAATCCAGAATCGTCCACCCAGGTGGTGCCGGTCATTTCACCGTTGCCGTTGAGCGTGAACCAGGCCGCGAAGACTGCGTCGTTGCTGGCCTTGCCGCGGGGATGAATCGCGGTCACCCCGGTGCGAACCGGCCCCTTGCCGATTTCGAGTTTGCCTTCGCCGGAAATGAGTGTAGTGTGGCCGACCTCGACTCCCTTAACGTCAGTGATGGCGTTGTTGGGGCCCGGCGTTCCGTCGAAGGGAACGCCCAGATCGCGGGCCCGGGCTTTGGTTTGAGCGGAGAGAATCGTGGACAAAGCGATGACGGTGCTAGCGCAAACGAACCAGCGGACACCCACTCGGGACATGCAGCCTCCGGACAAGCAGGCAGTATACAAGCTTGGCGCCGGCGCAAAGGTTGCGCTGTTTGGTGCGCTTTTGACGACGCGGCTCTGGGGTACAATCGCACCAATCACGTTTTTCTGGGGGGAGCATGGTGAGCTGGAAGAAAGCGGTGGTGCTGGGTTCGGTTGGGGCGGCGTCCATTCTGTTTCTAAAGAAGAAATATCCCGCCGGCGTGCGGGCGACGGGCGTGGGTCTGGCGCTGCTGGCGTCCGAGTACCCGGAGAAGTTCGAAAGCGTGCGGCGGTCGCTTCCCGATTATTTCGATCACGGTATGCGAGTGATGGAGATGGCGGCTCGGGCCGGCAGGAGAATTACAGAAGCCGCCGGGCGAAGCGCGGCGGACGCGTGGGAAGAGATCGGCGGGTAGCGCAAGTCCGAAAAGGCCTTTCGCCGCAAAGTTCGCAAAAGAACCTAATATGGTTTCTCTGCGTCCTTCGCTATCAAAGGCTCTTTCTTCGCAGCAGTCCGAAGTCTGAGACCCTACTCGATCCCCAGTTGTTTTCTGGCGTCTGGACTGAGCCGCTCCGGAGTCCACGCGGGAGTCCACACTACATTCACGGTGCAGTTCGCGACACCAGGCAATTGCTCGACGCGCGATTTCACCTGCGCGCTGATGTTGACATGCTCGGGGCAGCCCTGCGCGGTGAGGGTCATGTCCACCGTGACATCCTGCTTCGGTTCTTCGGGATTCGCAGCGGGTGCGGGCGCAAAGTTCACGTTGTAGATCAGGCCCAGATCGACGATGTTGACCGGAATCTCCGGGTCGTAGCAACTCTTCAGCGCGCTCAGTACGTCTTGTT
>Ga0070733_10003034_pt1 | contig 11601 bp, 13 predicted proteins | sample Coa_R1_9_FD_66450 | JGI IMG/M metagenome (GOLD analysis project Ga0070733, IMG submission 66450) | Surface soil microbial communities from Centralia Pennsylvania, which are recovering from an underground coalmine fire - Coalmine... | ecosystem: Environmental > Terrestrial > Soil > Unclassified ... | reverse complement strand
TTCGCTCGGGAAAAGCCGCGGGCGCGAAAGTCATCGCAGTTAGAACCACGGCGCCGGATTCCAGATTGCGCGAAGCCGGCGCCGACTGGATCGTGACCAACTGTGCCGACCTCCGTGCGACCGCCTCCACGCGCGGGCTGAATCTGACGCTCCTGTAGCTCCGGGCGATTTTTCTCGCCGCGTTCCCAGCAACGTCTAATGTCTAAAGTTCTCTCCGCCCTTGCCGATCCAGTTTCACAGTGCGAGGAGTTCTGAGACTTCCGAAAAAAGGATCCTTATCTTTAGGAGAGACTTATGGCAACCGCAGCGATATCGTCGAATTCGATTTTCCAGGAATTGCAACAGTATTTTCAGGAGCGCGGCTCCGATCAACAGGCGCTGGGCCAGGCGCTCCAATCCGGCGACCTTGCCGGCGCACAGCAGGAGTACAACGCCATCCAGACTCTGGCGCAGAGTGGCCCGTTTGCCAACGGCGGCGCGTACAAAGTCAGCCAGCGGCAGCAGGATTTCGCCGCGATTGGTCAGGCGCTGCAAGCCGGCGATCTGACTGGAGCGCAACAGGCTTTTGCTCAACTACAGGCAACTTTCAAACAAACGCAGCCGGGTCGTACAGCCGAACCGCCCATCATCGTTACGCTGAGTGGATCACCGCCTTTGCCCGCCACGGCTCCCGGCCCCACCGCTTCGCCGACGGCTGCAACCGCGCCTGCGTCCGGGGGCGGATCGGAAATCGTCCTCAACCTCGGCAACATCACGCCGGGCGAGCAGATTACGATCGGCGTCAGCAACAGCAGCAATGGAGGTGAGCAAGTGACCATTGGCGTCGCAAACCAGCAGAACCAGGCGCCCGAACAGATCACGCTCAATCTGGCGCAGAACAGCAACCAGGAAATCGTGCTCAACTTGTTCAACAGTTTGGCCGGCAACTCAGCCCAGGGCAGCGGCGTCAACGTTACCGCCTAGGCGTTGCCGAAAACCCGTGCGGCGAGCGGTCCACGGCACCGTGCCGTCCCGCTCGCCGCACCGGGCAACGCAGCAGCACCCCTCCCGTCTTCGGCCGCGGATTCTTCTTGGCCGGACCTTTTCGCGGGACTCTCTTCGCGCACGTCCCCGGTGTAAACTTTTCCCATATCTCAGGGAATTTCCGTTTCAAGGAGAGACCGTTTATGAAACTCCGCCCGCTGATTTTGCTCGCCGGTGTGACTGCGCTGGTTTCACTCGGCACAGCTCAAGACGCGCAACGCGATCAACCCTCAGCCAAGTCCCAGGAGCGGATCATCAAACAGGTTCGCCACGAGTTGCTCATGTTGCCCTATGTCGGTGCCTTCGACTACCTCGCCTACAAAGTAGATGGCTTCACCGTAACGCTGCTGGGGCAGGTCACCAGGCCGGTCAACAAATCTGACGCCGAGAACGCCGTGAAGCACATTGAAGGTGTGGAGAAGGTCGACAATCAGATCGAGGTTCTGCCGCCCTCGCCCATGGACGACCGTTTGCGCAGGCAGCTGTTTCGTGCGATCTACCGCTATCCCACGCTGCAGAGATACGCGCTCGGCGTACAAAAGCCGATCCGCATTATCGTCAAGAACGGCCACGTAACTCTTGAAGGAGTGGTCGACAGCGAAGGCGACAAGAATCTTGTGGGCATTCGCGCCAACGGAGTCCCCGGCACCTTCTCGGTAACCAACAACCTGCTCGTGTCGAAGGATTGAAGCGAACTGCTGCAAAGAAGGAATGAATCGGCGAGGGTGCATATCCTGCGCCCTAGTGTTCCTTGTACGCACCTGACGGTCAGTCCCTGGATGATTCGAAAAAAAACGATTTTTCCGCGCCACTCCAGACAGTCCTCCCGCGTATAATGCTCCCGGATTCCACTACCACCCCAAACCAGCCAATCGGAGGAATGTCTTTATGAGTCTTCATGCCATGAATCGCCGCACCTTTCTTGGAACAGCAACCACCGTTACCGCCGCCACGTTGCTGACCAGTCGCCTGGGCTGGGCCGCCGGCGATCGCAAAATCGACAAGGTGGGCGTGCAGCTTTACACCGTGCGCGACCTGATGAAGACCGACTTCGACGGCACCATCGCCAAGGTCGCACAGATCGGCTATAGGGAAGTCGAATTCGCCGGATACTTCGGTCGTACCGGCGCTCAAGTCCGCGCCGCCTGCGACAAGAACGGTCTCAACCCAATCTCCACCCACGTGCAGTATGACGAACTCGACGATAAATTTCCCGGCGTCGTCGACACTTCCAAGACCATTGGACTGACCTATATTGTCTGCCCCTGGATTCCCCCGGAACTGCGCAAGTCCCCCGACATCTGGAAGCAGGCCGCGGAGAAGTTCAACCGCTGCGGCGAGGCCAGCAAGAAAGCCGGCATGCAGTTCGCCTATCACAATCACTGGTTCGAATTCCTTCCCGTCGATGGCAAGCTTCCCTACGACGCGCTGCTCAAAGAGTGCGACGCCAGTCTGGTGAAAATGGAAATGGATCTGTGCTGGATCACGGCGGCAGGTGGCGATCCGTTGCAGTATTTCAACGCCTATCCTGGACGCTTCCCGCTGGTGCATGTGAAAGATCTCAAGACGATGCCCCACATCACTTCCGGGGGCGCGCAAAACTACGGCGATACCGTCGATCTGACCGAGGTCGGCAGCGGCCTCATCGACTGGAAAAGGATTTTTGCCCAGTCGGACAAAGCCGGTATCAAGCACTACATCGTCGAACACGATCATCCCAAGCAGCCCTTCGACAGCATCGCGACGAGCTACGGATACCTGGAGAAAATCCGTTTCTAGAAATCAGTTGCTGCTTTGGGAAATGGTTTTGGGAAAGGGCACGGCTTCAGCCGTGCCGTCCGAAGCCAGTTAGGACGAGGGTTTTAGCCCTGGATGGAATCGTTGGTTTGACTCCCTCGTCCGACGAAGTTCAGAAGTTTGAATGATTGCCTACTCTGACGGCAATGGAACGCAACGGAGACCCATGCAAATCAAGCGCACGCCCAAAGTCTATGACGCTTGCATCATCGGCTCCGGCGCTGCGGGAGGCACGGCTGCCAAGGTGCTCACCGAAGGCGGCCTGAGCGTAGCGCTGCTCGAGGCCGGCCCTCCAGTCGTTCCGGCACGGGACTACAAAGAGCACGTCTGGCCCTACGAGTTGCCGCATCGCGGCGCCGGCGTGGGTGGCCGCTCGCGTCACGGACTCGACAACGAATTCCTCGCTCCCAACGGCGCCTGGGAAATCGAAGGCGAACCCTATGTCTCGGCGCCCGGCGCCAATTTCCGCTGGTTCCGTTCTCGCATCGTCGGCGGACGCACCAACCACTGGGGACGCATTGCCCTGCGTATGGCTCCGGTGGATTTCAAAGTCCGCTCGCACGATGGCATGGGCGACGACTGGCCCGTCAGCTACGACGACGTAGCGCCGTATTACGACAAGGTCGAGAGCTACATCGGAGTCTTCGGGACGAAAGAAAATATTCCCAGCGCGCCCGACGGAATTTTTCTGCCTCCGCCCAAGCCGCGCTGCACCGAAATAATTATTAAGAAAGCCTGCGACCATCTGAACATTTTGTGCATTCCGTCGCGGCTGGCCATCCTGACCCAGCCGCACAACGGCCGCGCCGCCTGTCACTACTGTGCGCAGTGCGGACGAGGCTGCATCACCGCGTCAAACTTCAGCTCCAGCCAGGTGATGATTCCGCCGGCCGAAAAGACCGGACGCTTCACCCTCATCACCGGCGCCATGGCGCGGGAACTGGTCGTGGGAAAAGATGGCAAGGTCGAAGCAGTATCCTACATCGATAAAGCCGCGCGCGAAGAAAAGCGCATTCAGGCGCGGGCGTTCATCGTTGCCGCCAGCGCTTGTGAATCGGCGCGGCTGCTGCTGAATTCCAAGTCCACGCTTTTCCCTGACGGCCTGGCAAACTCCTCCGGAGTGGTCGGCCGCAATCTGATGGACACCGTCGGCAGCGAAGGCGGCGGATATTTCGAATCGCTCGAGCGCATGCCCGCGCACAACCACGACGGCGTTGGCGGCATGCACATGTATTTGCCCTGGTGGAAGTTCGACCGCAAGAATGACTTCCTCCGCGGTTACCACACCGAGTTCGGCGGCGGACGGGGCATGCCCGGCGTTGGCGACCACGACGACCTGTGCGACGACTTCGAAGGCTACGGCACATCTCTCAAGAAGGAGTGCAGGAAGAAATACGGCACCTACATCGGATTCTCCGGTCGCGGTGAAATGATCCCCAACGAAGACTGCTATTGCGAAATCGATCCCTCCGCCGTCGACCAGTGGGGCATTCCCGTGCTGCGCTTCCACTGGAAGTGGAGCGACAACGAAATCAAAATGGCGAAGGACATGCAGGAGACGTACAAAGAAATCGTGGAAGCCGCGGGCGGAGTTTACCGGACGCACACGAAGCCCGACGGCCGCCATCCCTACGGCATCGCCGACGGCGGCGTCATTATTCACGAAGTCGGCACCGTGCGCATGGGAGAGCATCCGGCGACCTCGGCGCTGAATGGATACTGCCAGGCACATGACGTGAAGAATCTGTTCGTCACGGACGGTGGCGCGTTTGTCACCAATGCCGACAAGAACCCCACGCTCACCATCATGGCGTTGACCTGGCGCGCGTCCGACTATCTGCTGGGTCAGGCGAAGAAAGGAAATTTGTAACGCGAGTGCGGCTATGGCCATTTCCCGACGAGATATTCTGAAATCGCTGACACTGACCGCAATCACCGGCTCGGTCCTGCGCGTGATTCCGCTCGAGGCCGCCGAATACGCGCACCGCATGGTGAATGCGGCGAAGGCCGCGGCCGCAGACCAGGTCTACGCGCCCAGGTTCTTTTCGGCGCACTTTTACAAGACCCTGCAGTCCCTCTGCCAGACCATCATTCCCGCCGACGACGAATCGAAAGGCGCCATCGAAGCGGGCGCGCCGGAATTCATCGACCTGATCACCAGCGAAAGCCAGGACTACCAGGTCGCCCTCGGCGGCGGACTCATGTGGCTCGACAACACTTGCATCGACCGCTACGGCAGCGCTTATCTCGACTGCACGGCAGCACAGCAGAATGAAATTCTCGACCTTATCGCCTACAGCAATAACGCGAAGAAAGATCCGAGCCTCGGGCAGGGAATCGAATTCTTCGCACTCCTGCGCAAACTGACCGCCGATGGTTTCTTCACCAGCGAAATCGGCATCGGCTATCTGGGCTACATCGGCAACACATTTGTGAAAGAATTTCCCGGCTGCCCCCCGGTTCCTGAGGCTTAGCCGCGTCTTTCACCTTCATATCTCGCACAAAACAAGGCAGATCTACGTGCTTGCGTAAATTACGAAATAGGATATAATACTATCCATAAATGGAGTACATCGATGAATGCGCTGACCGCCGTGCCTGATCTCGGTCTTGATCTTCGCAAGTTGCCCGACCTCGCCGATCCGGCTACTCGTTCGCGATTGAGTCCGCCGGCGATCACGGCATTCTTCGCCATCATAGAGAAGTGGCAACTGCGCAACGAAGATGCCATGACTCTTCTGGGCGGCACGTCGAATGGACGATTCTACGAACTGAAAAAGAATCGCAAGGGCCTGCTCTCGCAGGATGAACTCACGCGCATCTCGCTGCTGATCGGTATTTTCAAGGCGCTGAACATTCTCTTCAATCAGCGGCTCGCCAATCAGTGGACTTCGCGCCCGAACTCCAATCCCATGTTCAACGGCGCACCGCCGTTGCAGTTTCTGACGCGTGCCGGAGTTCCCGGCATGCTCGGTGTGCGCCGCCTGCTCGACGCCCGCCGCGGCGGTCGATGAAATACCGAAGAAAGCCAACGCTGTGCTCAACACCACCCCCATCGATCGCCGCGATACGCATCGCCTGATCCCGGCGCAGTTTGCCGACGGCGGCGCTTCCGTGCTCACGCGTCTCAGCGACGACGACGAAACTCTCGACGGCATCTTCGAACTCGACAACGCGACCAACGACCGTCTGATCGCCGAATCGCGGCTCTCGCCCGCCATTGACGAGCGGGAGCTCGTCTTCGGCATTCCCTCCTATCGCATCATCAACGCCGCGTTCTGCCATCCCGCGCCGGGCGGATCGCGATTCAACTCGGCGGATCGCGGCGCGTGGTATGCCGGCTTCGAACTGCAAACCTCGCAGACCGAAGTCGCGTACCACCGGCAACTGTGGCTGAAAGAAACCGCGTGGAATGAAGAAGACACGGCCGACTATCTCGACTATCTCGCGGATTTCCGGGCGGAATTCCACGATCTTCGGGATGACGATCTTCGCGATGACGATCTTCGGGATTCCGCCGGGCCCGAAAAAAAATATGCGGACTGTCTTTCACCCACCAGCTATGCAGCTTCGCAGGCGCTCGCAGCGCAGTTGCTCGAGCTGGGCTCCGCAGGAATCGTTTATCCCAGTGTTCGCCGGCGTGGAGGGACTTGCATCGCGTGCTTTCGTCCTGTGCTCGTGACCAACGTGCGCAAGGGCCAGATCTTCACGTTCATTTTTTCTGACTTCAAGACTCCGCCGACGATTCGCCGCGCGTAAACCATGCTCCACCACAGGGTCCGCAGAGGAACACAGGGAGGCAAGACCCCTGTGTTCCCTGTGGTGGAAGATGTTGGGCTGTGCTGTTAGTTCCTGCCGAACGGATCTTCCAAAGATCGAGTCTGCGGCGTGAACAGCTCCGCGCCGTTGTCGGTGATGTGCATGTCGTCTTCGATGCGCACGCCGAACTCGCCGCGAATATAAATTCCCGGCTCGTTGCTGGTGGTGATGTTGGCCTGCAACTTCGTCGGATTAGCGCGAACAAGATAAGGCCACTCGTGGCCGTCCATGCCCAGGCCGTGCCCGAGGCGATGGGTGAAATATTTGTAATCGGGGCCATAGCCCGCATCGGTAATCACTTTTCGCGCCGCGGCGTCGACGGACCCGCATTCCGCTCCCGGACGCGCGGCGGCCAGCGCCGCCGACTGGGCGTGCAGCACGATGTCGAACACGCTCTTCATTTTGTCAGAAGCTTTGCCCAGGACGAACGTGCGCGTAATGTCGGACTGATATCCCTCGACTGCGCAGCCGCCATCCATCAGAACGATGGTTCCTTCATGGACCACCTGTGGCGTGACCGAGCCGTGCGGGAAAGCAGAGAACTCACCAACCTGCACGTCCGCCTCGCCGGGGAAGCCGAGGCGCTCGTGCGCCTGCCGCACCAGTTCTTCCACCTGAGGCTGCGTCATCCCATCTTTCACTGCCAGGTATGCCGCTTCATAGGCTGCGAGCGTAACTTGCGCGGCCAGCCGCATCAATGCGATTTCGTGAGGACTCTTGATCATGCGGCAGCCGGCGGTTACGGGAGTCGCGCTCGCGATTGTCGCCTGCGGTGCGGCTTTGGCAATGCCGTCGACGAAAACAAAACGAATTGTTTCTTCGATCCCGAGTTTGCCGGTGGCAATGCCACGCTCTTTCAATCCCTGGGCGATGCGCTGGTAGGGGCTCTCGTCTTCCTGCCACACGCGAACATCGGCCAGTTTACTCTCGGGCGAGTTGGCGATCTGCTCGCGCGCACGGCCTTCTTCAAATGCCGGACACACATAGAAGGCCGCGCCCTTGGCTGGGAGCACCAGCGCGAACGTGCGCTCTCCGCCCCACCAGCGAATGCCGGTGACGTAGCGCAGCGACGTGCCCTCCATGAGCACGATGGCGTCGAGCGCGTTCTCGCTCATTAACTTGCGGGCGCGCTCCTGGCGTTCATGGCGTTCTTCGACGGTGATGGGGACGGCTTCATTCTTGCGGGATTTCAGCTGCGCCAGCGACGGGGGCAGGGAGGCTTCGTCGATGGGCGAGGCTGCAGCCACGAGCGAGGTGGGTACTGCCGAGATCCCGGCGGTTAGCCCGCCCACTCCCAGGAATCGCCGCCGTGAAATCATCCATCCTCCCGAGAACTACGGAATGCCGTCCGCCCATTATAGGGGAGTCGGCAGAATTGGAGGGCGCTCGGCGCGGCGTGGATTTTCTTCGCGTTCTTCGCGGCCGTGCCTTCGCGCACTTCGCGGTTAAGAGCTTTTGTTCTTTGCTCTCGACGAAAATCAAAAGCCTTTAACCGCGAAGGTCGCCGAGGAAGTGCCGCGAAGGACGCGGAGAAAACCAAAACCTGGGCAGAACCGGGCGAGCAGTGCATCGAAGTACGAAACCGGGTCGCATGTCTTTTGTTTTGCTCCGGTTACGCCATGTAAGTACAACGATGTACGTACAAGTGTAGCAATTTGAGACAGATTCTTGATGGAAAACCCGGGTTGAAAATCGCTGCCGGCGCATCGCCCACGATGCCCTTTGCGGGGCCGGAAACGGCCCTGGCATCGACGATCGATCCCGAGGTGGAGTCGAAGGTCGTGCGCGGCAAAACTACGCGTCCTGCAGCCTGCCAGAACACTTCTACGACTTTTCAACGACTTCCACGGAGACTCAACGACTTACAGCAATCAGGACACCGGCGCGACCGCCGCCCGTCGCGTCGCTTTCGAACCAGTTACCGTCGTAAGCCGCAGAATCGCCAAGCGGATGTTCTAATTTTTACGGTTGGTGCGAGTGCGAATATGTCTCGGTGCCCCTATTGCCGGCATGAACGCTCTGGCTTGCAAACGATATGTCAAAACTGTTGGGAGAAGAAGTCCGCCAGCCCCGGCTCGGCAGAACCCTGGTTGCCACGAGGCGTTCCGCGGTTGACGCGTGGCAATACACTAGCCTTCTTGTTTATTTTTACATTTTCTTTCCTGATATGGCGATTCGACCCTCCGCTCTTCCATTATCCCGCGTCGACCAACGCCTCGTCGTTGATTGCCCTGCTGGCTGCGTCCATTGGCGTCTACGTGAAGGGGGAACGTTAGCCATTGCGGATCTCGGCGGCCTTGCCGGTTGGGATATGCTCGCTTCTTCCATGGAATCCGGTTTCCAGTGCGCCGCGTGCGGGGAGTGGAACACGACTTCGGTCGACGAATCCGCGGGGCGGCGCCAGAGCTACGTCGAAGATTGCCAGGTTTGCTGCAAGCCGAACGTGCTGCGCGTGGAGTACGACACGTCGTCGCAGGAGTTCTTTATCACGGCGGAACTGGAGTGACGCTCGCCATCGATCTCTGCTCGCGCTATAGTTAGCAATTCGACGCGGGCCGCTCGGCTACCGTGGCGTTACAGAAAGGAACAATCGCAATGGCAACTGGCTACAGCGCTGGCAAAATGGTGGCTCACAACATGGTGACCACGCAGTTTGAACTCGATGGCTTTCACGTGACCCGCACGTTGGGAGTGGTGCGCGGCATTGTGGTGCGTTCGCGGTCGATTTTCGGAACCATCGGCGCCGGGTTGCAGACGCTGGTCGGGGGCAACATCACGCTGCTGACCAACTTGTGCGAGAAGACGCGACAGGAAGCTTTCGACTTGATGCTGCAGCATGCGGCCGAGTTGGGCGGAAACGCCGTGGTCGGCGCGCGCTACGACGCGACCGAAGTGATGCAGGGCGTCACCGAAGTGCTCGCCTACGGCACGGCTGTGTTTGTGGAACCTTCGAAGTAATAAAGACAAACGAAAACCACAGGGGACACGAGGGAGGGCCTCCGCGTTCCCGGCGTCGTCCGCGGTTTTTACTTGCCGCCCCGCTACTCCTTGTAGAAAAACCCGGCGACCAGCGCGGCCAGGATTGCGCCCAGCCACATCTCGACCATCCAGCCAAAAGGAAGCGCGCGGCCGGCGGGGGACCATGTGGCCTGGGCGAAGTTGTCGGGGAAGCCGGCAAAGAAACCGGCCAGAAAGCCCACTTTCAAGGCCGCACCAGGACCCGCTCCCAGTCCCGCACGCGCCCAGGCATAGAGGTGCGAGACCGCGATCGCCAGAATAAACAGCAAGGCGATCCACTGAACCGCGAAATACGGATAGCGCGGAGTCTTCATGAAGATCCCCGCATTTTGCGCTGCCAGATAGCGCGCGTCGGTGATCACGTACTTGCCCACCAGAAAGCTCCAACCCGTCCAGACCACGCCTCCCGCCAAGCCGCCCAGCCAGATTCTGCCTCGGTTAAGTGCCATGCCGTGCCTCCAGTGACGAAGTGTTTGTGAACCGGGCCCGATACGAATGCGCGGAAGTGTACACCAAAGTCGTCGAGCGACATCACAGAAATGGCTGGTCCGACCACCCGATCTGCCGATTTCCACAAGAAAATCCGCGCCAGTGGCCGGGATCAAGAGAAATCGTAGCGAACAAATAGCGAATGAACCAGGAGCGTAAACGCAACCCCTTGTGGTCCTACGAGTGGTTAACCACAAGCCTCGGTATTTTCGAGAATCAGTGCTGGAGTGGGACAGCCACCTTCAAGTTTCTGCTTGACAATAAACGACTTACGGCTAAGATGTGGTACAAAGTGGTACGAAGTGGTTAGCGCAGTCAGGGCCGTGGGAACTTGGAGCTGAAAACGAGGAGCCGGTGGGAAACCGACCCAAAAGCACGACAAACAGCCCGAACCGCCCGACTTTAACCATATTTTGCGCCGCTTTTGCCTCCCTTGAAGCTGTGTTTAAGGTTGCGTGCCAAACGCGCGATTTCGCATTTGCGCGAAGGACGCGCAAATGCTCGCGCGGCACGCGCAGATCCTTCGGACGCAAAATCAGCGTCCTCAGGATGACAGATCGAGAACAAAAACATGTTTCGCGGCAATCATCCAACCCGGGTCGACGAAAAAGGACGGTTGAAGGTCCCGGCCGAGTTCAAGCGGGTGATCGACGAGAAATACGGAACGCAATTCTACATCACAAGTCTGGATGGGAAGGTTGCTCAAGTGTATCCCTTCGAGGAATGGGAACGGATCGAGCAGAAGTTGGCGGGGCTCTCCAGTTTCAATCCGACGAAGAAAAAGTTCTTGGACCGGACGAACTATTACGGTCAGCAGGTCGAGATGGACGGGCAGGGACGGTTGCTCCTGCCGCAACTGCTGCGCGAGACCGGGCAGATTAAGGGCGAAGTAGCGGTTCTGGGGAATTTGACGTTTCTCGTAGTCAGGAACCTGGAGCTGTTCAAGCGGGAGATCGAAGAAGAAAAGTTTACGCCTGACGATGAGAAGACGCTCGACGAACTGGGCATCTAGTGGGCGAGGGATCAACAGACACCCCTCAGGGGGTTGGGCATGGTGGTGGAAGAGTGAAGCATCTTTCACGAAATCATGTTCCGGTTCTTTTAAAAGAAGCGATCGACTTTTTAGCCGTGAAGCGCGGTGGGACTTATATCGACGCCACGGTGGGCCTGGGCGGACACAGTTACGAAATCGCAAAACGCCTCGGCGCACCGGGACATTTGATTGGCCTCGATAAGGATCCGGCAGCGCTGGAGATTGCGCGCGAAAAGCTAGTCGTTGGTCGTTCGTCGTTAGTCGTTGGCGAAAGCGATTGGCCGACGATTACGTTGCTGCATAGATCTTTTGCAGATTTGGCCAACGACCAACGACCAAGGACTATCGACGGTCTTCTAGCCGACATTGGCGTGAGCAGCCTGCAACTCGACGATGCGGCGCGCGGATTTAGTTTTCAGGCG
>Ga0070733_10003032_pt1 | contig 11603 bp, 7 predicted proteins | sample Coa_R1_9_FD_66450 | JGI IMG/M metagenome (GOLD analysis project Ga0070733, IMG submission 66450) | Surface soil microbial communities from Centralia Pennsylvania, which are recovering from an underground coalmine fire - Coalmine... | ecosystem: Environmental > Terrestrial > Soil > Unclassified ... | reverse complement strand
ATGCACACCGGGAATGTTTGCAACTCCGGCCTCAACGTCCCTGGGCAAGGCAATATCGATCAGCAGCAGCGAACGTCCGGCGCGCTGCCGCATCACGGCCTCAAGCATCTCGACGGTTATGAGCGCGTTGGGAGCCGTCGTTGAGCTAATGACTACATCAGCTTCAAGCAAAGAATCGCTGAGCGCGGAAAAAGTGCGATGCGCCGCTCCTGATCGCTGCGCCAGGTCTACGGCGTGCATCTGCGTGCGATTGATAATAATCAGCCGCCGCGCGCCATTTTCACATAGATTCTTAGCCGCCAGTTCGCTCATTTTTCCAGAACCAAGCAGCAGCACACACGCCTCGTTCAGGCTGGGGAAGAGTTGGCGCGCCAGTTGCACGGCCACATGACTGACAGATGCTGCATTGCGGCTGATGCCGGTCTCACTGCGCGCGCGTTTACCGGCAACCAGGGCAGCGCGAAATAAGGCCGAGGTTATGGGTCCGGCGCACCCGGCACCCTGCGCAATTTCCAGGGCATCGGCAACCTGTCCCTGGATTTGTGGTTCTCCTGGCACCTGTGAATAGAGTCCACTGGCTACACCTAGTAGATGCGACACAGCCTGCTCATCAGCAAGCGTGTAACAATGCTGTTCAAGCTCTTCAAGTGGGATGGCGCGCGCTTCTGCCAGTGCATGCAAAAGATGCTCCTCCATCCCACCTGGACTGGGAGCGACGACGTATAGCTCGACCCGATTACAGGTGGAGAGCAAGACGCACTCTTGAGCTACCTGGCATATTGAACGGAGAAACTGAGGCGTCTGGCGCTGTGTAAATGCGAGTCGCTCGCGAAAAGCGATGGGCGCGGTGGTGTGATCGACACCTAGCATGAAAATATGCACTCAAAACCTCATAAACCTCTATAATTTCACGTGGCTTATAGAGATTTTAACAGATTTTTGGCGGTCGTCAAGAGAATAAGTATCGATATCTCATCAGGTGAACACTGTATATTTCAGTCAGCAGGCGCTGTTGCACTCTCCGTTCTACTATTTTTATAACTGTTGCGCTGTCTGGTTCCTATCAAACTGTTAATTTCTCTTCCCCTGCAATATATGGGAGTTGGTGCGTTATCCGTTCTCTGGAGTTTTCAGGTGGGTGTAACCAGAGCGAGATAAACTTTGGCTGTAATGTTTCCTGTACTACCGCTACTAACTGATCACTCAACTCGTCCAAATCCACTTCACTATGAAGCATAGCACCAAAAGTTGCCAGGGCGCGAGCCGCGTCGTATTTCTTACGATAGAAGCGGCAGTCAATTATCTGCTGAATACGCTTCCTCAGGGGCTGGAAAAGAGCGGCGCTCACCAGCGTGGAGACTACAACCAGTGGAGCCTGCGATACTTCTCCAATGAACTTTTGCAGCAAGAATTGCAGTCCAATTACACACGCGAAATAGACAAAAGCAAGCAGAAGCGTTAGCGAACCATAGACCAGGGTACGATTAATAAGTATATCGATGTCCCATAAGCGATAACGCAAAACGGCGATGCCAATTGATAATGGAACGAGGAGCATTGCCAGGTAGTTGATCGAATTGGCAAGAATGCCGCTCATGATCAGGAAATGCAATTCGGGCCTGGCGTACAGGCTGAAGAGCATATGCGGCAAAATGAACCCCAGAACGCCTGCGCCGAAGAACCCGCCCAGCCCCCCAACCATGCCGAATAAAACCCACTTGGTCTGTTGACGCTGCGTTGGACTGGATATATGGCGATAGCGATAGACCTGGATCATCACGATACTGCCAAGCCCGGCGATAAATGCCAGCCCCTCCAATAAGAGGTACCAGGAATTTGATTTGATAGGCGTGTCAGGAAAGTAGTAGTTAATGATGCCCCATGCCAGCCATCCGATGAGCAGCCAGCGCGTCCAACGAGGCACAAATCGTCCATTCGGAAAAAGATAGAAAAACAGAGGCAGCGTCATCTCCCCGATGAACCCAACACTGGCAATCGGCAAGCCCCAGGTGGGGTAGGCTTGTCTCAATACTCTTGGAGCGTCGGTAAACGCTATCACAAAAGTCATCAGGAAGAGTGAGACCAGCAAGGCCATGCGATCACCTGGTTTGCACCAGAACACGATGGCAGCAACCAGGAAGTACCCTACCACAAAAATCACCTGGAGGGTCAGCGTGTATTTCGCGAAGAAATCGATTGTCAGTCCGACCTGGCTCAGCTCGCGAGCAACTTCGGCGGGAGATGCTGACCCTCCGCACATGATGTCTGCGCATATCGTGTGCAGGTGTTCTGAGTGAAAAGGAAAGGTTGCAACAAAGAGCAACAGTGTAAGAACTGCCAATACAAGCCATACTATGCTGGTAATAATGCGCCAGTGGGCAGCCAGACGCATATCGTTTATGCTGTGAATATGAGTATTCATGTTTGTTTCGGATAATACGTTAGAGATGTCCATATATAGTCTCCGTGTTATGACTCTAACTCCCCATGCTGAACCTTTGCAAGCAGCTTTGTCCAGGCGAGGACTTGCGCTAGCGAGACAGGGGGTGTGAAGGTATAGGGTACATCATGATCACCTCCTGCTCCTTCTTCTAGCTCGAACCGTCTTATCTCCAGCGCGCTCAAACCCCATTCTTCCTGAGCGTATGCTGGTTCTGCCGCGTTGCCCTCGTTCAACAATAGGGTGGTACTCGCAGCGACGGGTCTAGCGCCCTGGTTCTCTTGTATCCAGTGTTCTGATGCCGCCCGTGTCGTCGCCGGCAAACGGATGCCCCGCTCTTGTAAGAATCGTTCTGCTGTAACAGATGCAGATGCCAGGCCAATGTTCTCTCGCGCCAGCAGGTCATCCATCTCCTCGCGCGAACGAGAGGAGAAGACACGCAAGCAATCCTGCGGCAAGGCACTATAGACTCGAAGCAGCCGGAACAACGCATCCAGCGAACTGAGTATCGTTGATTTCCACTGCCAGAAAGACGATGAATTGTTCTGAATGGCGATTCGATAATACATGGGATGCCTCCTTAATTTCTTTAATCAATAAAAGTGTATCTGCAAAAACTTTTCGTTGTTCACAGTCTACCTGAAGCAGCCCTACCGCATATCGTATAAACTACGTATTCCACTACGTATTTCACAATGTCCATTTGCAGCCAGGTACTACGTATGCATGGACAGAAAAGGGGAAGGAAAGCAGAAAAAATAGCTTGCTCAAGAGAGAGACGAGATGAGCATTTACACCAGGTGGCGCTCGACCGCGAAGCGCGTGGCAGCCGCCCGCGAGTTGACGCCCAGCTTATTGTAGATAGAGGTGAGGTGCGTGGTGACGGTGCGCAGGCTAATGACGAGCTGTTCTGCGACCTGGGCATCGGTGTACCCTTGCGCTACCAGGCGCAGCACTTCCACCTCGCGGGCAGTCAAGCCTGCCGGGTAGATGGAGACATGCCCTCGTGGCAGAACGGTGAGACGCTCGACCTTATCGAATGGAGGTGGTGTTGCTAGCTCCTGTGCGGCTTCAGCGAGAGCCTGCTCCGGCGTCAGGCGTTCTCCCTCAGCCAGCGCGCTGGTAAAGGCTTTTTCGCCGAGGTGGGCACGCGCGCCGGCCAATGCCCGCTCATAGTCGGCGCGGTAGACCGGCGGCAAGGGCGCGTCAATGGCTCTACGCAGCGCCTGTGCTGTCCCCCAGAGGCGTACCGCCCATCGTGGCTCGCCCTGCGCTGCTGCCATTGCTGCTACTCCCTCCAGAGCTGAAGCAATGATATTCTTCGCATCGATCTCGCACGCGATTGCCAGGCTCTCCTGATAGCGCGCACGCGCCAGCGCCAGATCGCCCTGCGAGGCGGCGACGCGCGCGAAGGAGAGCAATACCTCAGCTCTACTCCAGCGATCTCCCAGTTCCTTGAAGGTCGCCACGCTCTCCTCCAACAGTTCGCCGGCTTTGGCTTGCTCGCCCTGCATCAGCCGCATCTCTCCCAGGTAGCTGAGCAGGACGGCGATATACTGTGTGTCGCCCAGTTCTTGAAAGAGCGCCAGGCTCTGTTCGGCCAGCGCCTGAGCCTGGGCGAAATCGTCCTGCGCCAGAAAACGCATATGCGCCAGCTCGCACAACGCCAGAGCCATGCGTCCCTTGTTGCCCAGCGCGCGGGAGAGCACCAGGTTCTGCTCGGCGAGTTCGCGTGCCCGTGTGTACTCGCCTTGCGCGGCGTAGGCACGGGCTAAGATCACAAGGGAGCGGGCTCTATTCCAGGTATCACCAAGCGCCTGGAACAGAGCCACCGCCTCCTCCAACTGCGTACGAGCCAGAGCATAGTGGCAACTCGCCCAGGCGATAAACCCTAATTGGAAGAGGGCATTTGCCTTATATGCGGTCTCTCCCAGTTGTTGCGAGAGGACCAGGCTTTCGCGACACAGCGCCTCCGCGCGCTCGAAGTCGTCCTGCGTCGTCGCCAGTTCTGCCGCCGCGTAGAGCACCTTGATCTGCACGGATGCTGCGACGCCCTCACGCACCGCCAGGGCCTGCTCCAGAAAACTACGCCCTTCCCGATAGTACCCGCGGATGTACCAGAACCAGTACAAGGCGCTGCATAAACGCATCGCTTGCCCGGCAGATTCCCCATCCTCCTGGCCACCAGCTCTCATTCTAGCCTGCTCAAGCAGCCAGGAGAGGGCTGCGCTCAGATTATTATGCTCCTGTTCCAGCCGGGCGAACCACTTGTCCGACTCGGCCTCCCGCAGGTGCGGCTCGGCTTCCTCAGCGAGACTCAGGTAGTACCTGGCATGCACACTGCGCGTCGCCTTCAGTTCTCCGGCGCTGGTCAAGCATTCCAGCCCAAACTCGCGCACAGTAATCAGCATCCTGAAGCGGTGTTCCTCTTCCTCCTGCGCAATATGCAGCAAGCTCTTATCCAGCAGAGACGCTACTCCATCTAATGTGGACAAGGTCCCGCCATTTATCTCATCACCCATGTTTCCTACAGCTTCCGCCGCCTCCAGTGTCCAGCTATCGACAATGACCGAGAGCCGCCGGAAGAGCCGCTGTTCCTGTGCATCCAGCAGGTCGTAACTCCATTTGAGGGTCTCGCGCAGGGTCTGCTGGCGCTCAGGCAGGGTGCGTACACCGCCCGTGAGCAGTTGTAGTGGTTGGGAGAGCCGCGCGAGCAGCGCCTGTGGTGACAGCAATTTGATGCGTGCCGCCGCCAGTTCAATCGCCAGCGGGAGTCCATCCAGATGCACACAGATCTCCGCTATAGGGCGCGCATTGGCTTGAGTGACCCGGAAGGTGGGCAGAATGGCTTGCGCACGTTGCACAAAGAGGGCAACTGCTGGATACTGCGAGAGTACCTCGCCTTCTACACCTTCTGAGAAGCGCTGAAGATTGGGTAGCCCCAGGGGGGCTACCGGGAAGATACGTTCTACCTGCAGATGCAGCACCTCTCGACTGGTCGCCACTATTTTCAGGGAAGGACAGGCAGCAAGCAGTTCTTCAACCTGGGGAGCCGCTGCCACCACCTGCTCGAAGTTATCGAGCACGAGCAGCAGGTGCTTATCTGGCAAGGCAAACTTCACCTGTTCAATGATGGGTTGCGTTCCAACCGGGATTCCAAGCTCTTGCGCAATGGTTAGCATCACCAGCTCAGGATCACGGATAGAGGCCAGTTGGACAAAGCAGACACCATCGACGAAGTGGTCGCGCATTTCCGTCGCCACCTGGAGGCTCAAGCGAGTCTTGCCGATGCCGCCGGTACCCAGTAAGGTAAGTAAGCGTATCTCTGGACGCGCAAGCAGAGTACAGATGGTAGCGACATCCTGCTCACGCCCAATGAGTGAGGTGAAGATGGTCGGCACCTTCCACAGCGGATCGGGCGAGACCACGCTCTGGGTTCCCTGGTTCGTGGTGGCTGGCGCAGGTCTCTCAACAGAGGACGTAGAGGTGGAGAGAGACACCGGCTGAGGTTGATATGCATCCTCAAATGCATCGGCAAAGTCCTGCACCGTGGCAAAGCGCTGCTCAGGCTCTTTGGCGAGCGCGCGTAGCACCGCCTCCTCGATGCCAGGCAACAGATCGGGTACCTGCTCATGCAGGGGGGGCGGCGGCGTTGAAATATGCTGCATAGCTACTTCGAGTGAAGAGCCGCGGAATGGCGGTGTGCCGCAGAGCCACTCGTAGACCATCACACCCAAAGCGTACTGATCGCTGGCCGGTTGCGGTCGCCCTCGCAACTGTTCGGGGGCCAGGTAGGACGAGGTTCCCGCCACCTGTTGTACCATGTTGTGCGTACTGTACTGGTGCGAGTGTACGTGAGGCATGAGAACAGCAAGACCAAAGTCACTGAGCAGCACCTCGGAACGCGCACCGAGCAGCATATTCTCCGGCTTGACATCGCGGTGGATCACATGTTGGCTATGAGCGTAATGCAAGGCTGAGGCAGCCTGCCCGACGTAGGGGACGATGGCGCCAGGCGACAGGCGTGTACCTCTAGGATGGCGCTGGCGCAGCGTACCGCCCGTGGCATATTCCATCACCAGAAATGGCGTGCCGTCCTGCACCGCGAAATCGAGAACGCGCACAATGTGGGGATGCGTGAGACGAACCAGCGTCTGCGCCTCTTTCACAAAGGCATCTTGCTCCTCGTCGGTGAGCAGCGTGTGCAGGACTTTGATGGCGGCGTAGCTCCCCAGGTACACGTGCTCCCCCAGGTAGATCGAGGCATAGCCGCCCTGTCCCAACAGACTTAGCAGTCTGTAGTTGCCCAGTTGCTGTCCCACACGTTCGAGCATGCGCGCATCTCCTCCTTGCTACGTAATCAGTTCGTTACGTGAGGACTCTCGAGTTTTTGCTGAGGGAAAGAGATAGATGCTCTCCTTCTGATTGTATACATCTTTGCATTTATCACGTCTGCTCTGCTATTTTAGCAGAAATCTATCAGCGTTGCAAAATGCGGGAGAATGGGCATCTCTTGTTATTAGATGAAGATGTATGTATACTTGTAACAATCTCCCAAAGAGAAGCGCTCCCAAACCAGTGAAATGAAAAATAAGGAGGAGTTACATGGTAACAGACATCGACATCCTTGTACCTGAGATGCCAGCTCGAACGAAACAACATGAGGTCGTCTTAACCTCGCTCAAGCAGGTTTTTCAAGATGTAGTCCCCCAGGGAAACTCCCAGTGCCTGGTATCATGCCCAATTTGTCGACAAGAAGGGAAAAATGGGGCTTGCAATTTAGAGGCTGGCCACAAACAAAATCACCAGTGCAATCTCAACAGCTCACATCTATGGCCGGTATCCACGACCGACGTTCCAGGAGCGCACTGATCGCACACTGGTAGATGCAGAGACCTGGAGATAATCTTACCTGTTGCTCATGGAAAGCAGAAATGAAAATCAAGAGGGGGCATAGGCCCCCTCACTTCGCTTGCTTGCCTACAACACATGCATACACGCCGCAATTTAAAGAGCCCTTGTAATCTGCTGGGATACTGTGATAGTATCCCAGCAGACATTTAGAGGAGCAAACGCTATTCATGCAGCAGCCAGATCACTCTGATAGAGTGACATCGACAACCGGAGAAGTGGAAGATACTACACCTGTCGAGCAAATTCCCACGCCATCTACTAATCCCGGCGCGCCCGCTGTTCAGCAGGCCACGCGCGTAACAGTGCGCTTCGACTGGTTTGCAGTCGGTGTCATCGTGATTATCGCAGCCATCTTCGCTGCTGCAACGCATCTCTACCAACAGCCAGCTTCGTCGCTTGTTCCTGCAGCCGTTTTGAGCGCGACGGGCTGCGGGTTGCTCATAACAGGATTACGCAAACTACGCACATTCAAGGGCGTGGGATTACTTGAGGCGGCCCTCGGTGGCCTGCTGCTGGCGTTATTTCAATTCATAGCCGCGCTCTCTTTCCCCGGCGTCACCCAGGCGCTGGGTGTTGACCAGGTATCCCGGCCTGGTTTCTTTACGACCTGGGGACTGGTCGCGGCCCTCGCCATGTTGTTTAGTGTGATTGGAGCAACGCTTGGTCACCTGGCATTCGCGCCTTTGCGCCCACTGCCGGCCAGGGCCGGAAACATACCAGCACAGCCCGGCGCCGCGAGCGCGAGTGACGAAGATGAAATGGTAAACGAGCAGGCTGAGGACGTTCTGGCACAACCCAACATGGAAAGCGAGAGCGTTGAGCGGGGAGAACTCACGCCGGCAGATGTTGAGGAGCAGGAAGAACTCACGTCAGCAGATAGAGAAAAGGCAGTCGGATATCCACCCGCGAGAACAAGTTTGAGTTATCTCATCTCCATTTTGTTGCTGGGTTTAGCTCCGTTCATTGTCGGGTACGTCTTTGCAGCAGCATTCGATGTGGCGCTCGGCCTCAATCGATACGATCCAGGACCGTTCCCGACACTGCGCCTGTTAAGTACGCTGCTGCCCTGGCAGGTACCATTCTCAATCAATTTGCAGTCGCTTAATCTTAGCCTGGTATGGCGCATCCCACTCTTTTTTGGCAACCCCTCTATATTCGACGTGCAGGCGATCGAACCTTTCGTGCTCAATGCTGCCGGCCTGGTCTGCGCGCTTATGGCCACTTTTGGAGCGGAAACACGAGCAGCGCAGGTGCCATCCAGACTCTCGTGGCGAACCTTGCTGTTGTTAGAAGCCCTGCTAGGGCTGGCGCTCGTCTTGCCTGCGGACCTGTGGATAGCGTTCGGCCTACATGGATTGCTGCAAATTACAGGTATCGCAGTTCTGCTGCGCACTTTGCAGCTGCTCAATCCTCTCACGTTCACGCTCAATCTCATCACTGCGCCACTTGTCTGTATGATTGTTGGTGCGGCAATCTTCAGAATGAGGCGCAATAACACAAATTACCCCCCAATGATATAGTTTGACACATTCGCACGTTATACAGACAAGAGGAATAAGTAGTTGGTCATACTACAGCGTGTGTGAGATTAAGCAATGGATCGTTGTCCAAAATGTAATAATGAACTTGCAGACAGCGCTCGCTTTTGTAATATTTGTGGGACGCCCATACAAGCAGCGTCTGCTAATAATAAACGCATTATACGGCCTGAGATCAGGCATGCCCGCTCATCAAGAGAAAGCCAGGTCAATTCAATTTCTCCCGCGTCAACACCTCCTCCTGTGCCTTCCAGCAAAGAATCGGGTGTCAAACCCGATGCCTCTATAACATCTTCACCAGCAAGCTGGCTCATCCGTCCAATAGCCCCCGCTCCAACAAGCCATGCTCCATCTTCGCCTGGCGCTGCGCCGCCAAAGCCGGAGCAATTCCGCGCTCCGGGCATTATTCGTCCTATTGTGACTTCGCCGCCGCGTCAAAATATGCCGATCTCAACCGCGCAAACACCGCCCAATCCGGTGTCGCCGCCGCCAGCGATCCCAATCACACCCGCCTTGCCCAAACAATACCAGGCGCAATCGGGTATCGTGAAGTATCCCAGGCAGATAAATACTCCCGCGCCCGCTTCACCTGCGCAGAACAAACAACGCCAGGTCGAGCCAAGCACAAGTCAGGACTTGCCAATCTTCAGCCCGGAAAGCTTTGCTCATTCCAGTAAAGCCGCCGAACACTGGCGCAATAGCTGGCGCGACCGGCAGTACGCCGAGGCCGGACCCGGCGACAACGCTTCAAAGGGGCAGGCTTCTGTCCCGGCGCCTCTGGCGACAAAGCAAAATAGCTTCATCCGCATGCGCGCCATTAGTAAACAACAAAAGCTGGATGAGGGCGAGAAGAACTTTGGTTTCTGGGTAACGATTTTCTTGATGATCTGCCTGATCTGCGGACTGGGAGCGTTCATCATTTACACCTATCTGCCCAACGCTTCATCCAACTCTGCTCAAAACTCGCAGGGAGGCGCGCAACAGCCATCATTAAGCATAGTAGGAACGCCATCCCAAACATTCTCCATCGGTCAAAGCTTGCGAGTGCATGGCACAGATTTTGGGGCAAACGACTCCATCCATTTTTTGCTTGATGCCGCGACGCTAAAATCCAGCGGTCAGGCCCTGACTGCCCAATGCGATGACCGGGGAGCGTTTGATGTCACTATCGTGATAGGTAGAGACTGGTCACCTGGCACCCACTTCATCCAGGCTATTGATTCTCGCGCCAATTTGAGCGCCTACCTGGATATCGAGGTGAATCCGGCAGCGAACAGTTGACATTGCGTGTACAATTGACCTTAATAAATGCCTGCCTGGCACAACTTGATATCGCGAAAATTCGCTCAACCTGGGAGGGTTACCTGTTTTATGAATAGCCCGCAATTTCTCTCCATTTTCAGCGCAATCTTTCTCCTCCTCGCAGGTTACAACATTTTTTCAGGCTATAAACGCCTGCGCGATGCCAGAATACAGAACGTTCGGATCAAATGGTATAAGCAGATCAACATGCTCACCGGTATCGAATACTTGCTGCTGGCCTTCGTCTTTCTTCTCAGCATCGAATATAAGAACAACGCAGTCCCGAACAGCATAAAAGGCATAGTTTTCCCCCTGTACTTATTGTTCTTACTGGCAGCCGCTGTGCTGGCAGGCCTGGTTATCCGCCAGGGCATTCTTAACACACGCGCACTGCGCGCCCAGGGCCGGAGCGGCGCTCCGACGGTGAAAAGCAATGGAACGAGAGCGGTAAGGGCGGAAGAATACGAGGCCGATGAAAGTGGAAACCCCCAACAGCGAACCGTCTCCATCGAACGCAGGCGAGAACGCCGCCGCAATGCTGCCGCAGCGCGCCGCCGCCGCGCAGGGAAGGCCTAGTTAGAGACCCTCAAGTTCCAGTTGCAAATCATAAAGGCCATGCTGGGCGTCAAAATGCGCCAGCACGCGCGCGATTCTGCAAACGCTATTTTGTCCGCTTCCCACCGGCGCGGCGCTATCGAGCAGCGTGATGCCGTCGAGCAATTGCAATGCCGGATTGAGTGGGACGGTCACGGTGTGCGCAACCTGCGCGCGCGCCTCCTGGGCAAGAAGAAAGGCGGCTTTCTGCGCGCACTGTGAAACGCTGACAAGTTTCAAGTCTGTATGATTCAGCAGGCGTTCCATACCCACCAGGTGCATGTTCGCATCATCATAGGCTTCGGCGGTGGTCAATGCTCCCACCAGGCCGCCGCCGGGAGGTTTGCCGCTCACGATGATGTGATTGGCGCGTGGATCAATGTTGCCAAAGCTCACCAGCTCAATTTCGGGTTGATATGTCCAGACCGGAGTATCGCTGCTCGACAGTTCCCGCACCTGGAGCGTTTCATGCTGGTCGAGAAAGTAGACGAGACCATATGTGGCGCACAGTTCATCAAGCGCCTGGCGATACGTTTGACCGGCTCGCAGCACATAGGCGGGAATAACCTGTGACACCTGCGAGGTTACCGGCAGAACGGGGGAAAACAATCCGCCCCTGGCTGCCACTTCTGTTACCAGGTAGCCTGATGTCTGGTTTGTGTAGGTCATTTGATAGCGCGATTCCAGGTCAAGATTGCGCGAAAGGTCAACTCCGACCAGCAACAGGTGGTTTTCCTGGGGCGAGCGCACTACGTGAATTTGTTCAAGATGATACACTCCCACCTGCACCGTGTCGGCAGTCACAGGTGGTGAGC
>Ga0070733_10003030_pt1 | contig 11608 bp, 12 predicted proteins | sample Coa_R1_9_FD_66450 | JGI IMG/M metagenome (GOLD analysis project Ga0070733, IMG submission 66450) | Surface soil microbial communities from Centralia Pennsylvania, which are recovering from an underground coalmine fire - Coalmine... | ecosystem: Environmental > Terrestrial > Soil > Unclassified ... | reverse complement strand
GCGCGCGACGGCAGCATTCGTCATGCTGCCTCCAGATACGGTTCGAACGCGTCGATGGAGATTTTTAGCGTGGGATCGGTGTCCCGGCCCCAAAGTTCCGTCCCGTCGAAGACCACGGTGTAGAGCCATTGCGGATTCTCCACGGCCTCCATCGCCGCTGAGTCCGGATAGACGTTGCAACCGAGGTTACGCTCGACCACGCCGACATGGCCGCGCGCGTAACGCGGCAAGCGCGTATGCGTTGCGGGATGCATGTTCCTCGCCCGCACCCGATCGCCGGGTTTGAACCTGGCCGGCGCCGACGGCTTGCGCTCGAACTTGCCGCGAACCATGATCTGTTCGAGGTCATTGACGGTGAACTTGCCGCGCTTGAGTGGTTTGGCGGGGTTTGCAAAGTGGCCAGCGGCAACTTCCGAGGCTGAGATAAAGCCCCTGTCGATCAACATATCTTCGAGACCGAGAAACCATTTTTGATAATAGCTACTCGCCAGATAGATGTCGGGCGGCAAAATTTCGCAATAGTAACGCCGGATATCAATGTTGAAAGCGCCGGCCGCCTCCATTGCGCGCACCATCGCCAAGACGCGACCTTCCCATTCCTCATGAAATACCGGCTCGTTGGCTTCCGGCTCAACCTTGCCGAATCCGTCCATGCCGCCCATGTCATGCACGCCGTTCACGACGGCGCTCCGGGCGTCTTGGGGAATCCGGTTCCGATCATCGAATCCCGCGTCACGAGCGCGGCAAGCTGCTCTTCGCTCCAGCCTTCGGTGCCCTTGGGGCGCATCGGCAACACCAGGAAGCGAGTCTCGGCGGTCGAATCCCAAACCCTGATTTCGGTTTCCTTGGGCAGACTGATGCCGAAATCAGCAAGGACGCCGCGAGGGTCTTTCACGGCGCGTGAGCGGTAGGGCGCGGCCTTGTACCAGACCGGAGGAAGCCCCAGCATTTCCCAAGGGTAACAGGAGCACAGCGTGCAGACGACCATGTTGTGGCGCTGTGGCGTGTTTTCGACCGCAATAAGGTGATCACCGACTCGGCTCACATGGCCGAGCGCGCGTACCGCCTTGGTCGCATCCTCCAAGAGGGCCTGTTTGAAGGCTGGATCGGACCACGCTTGGGCGATGACCCGCGCGCCGATGTGCGGGCCGATCCTGGTCTCATAAGCCTGGATAATGGCGTCGAGCGCGGCCGAATCGACATAACCCTTTTCGGTCAAGATCGTCTCAAGCGCCCGCACCCTCAATTCGGTTTCGGACAGTTCCGAATGGTCGTGATGGTGGCGATGATCGTGCTCGGTCATGGGGCCAAGGATAAACGGAAAATTCGGTTGATGTCGAGGGACGCGGACGGTGCTGAGCCGCGCGCCAGCCCGTCGGCCGCCCGCCTTCCTTGCAGAGCGTGCTGTGGCGCTTGACCGTGTTCTCTGATCCTGCCAAGCAAAGATCAAAAGCGATGGGAGACCTCTGCGATGCAGGGAAAAGTAGCTCTCGAAGAGCACTTCGCGATCGAGGAAACGGTTCAGGACAGTGCCGGTTTTGCGCCGGAAGCCGACTGGCCGGAACTGAAAGCCCGGCTGATCGATATCCAGGACCGCCGGTTGCGGGAAATGGATGCCCACGGCATCGAGGTGATGCTCCTTTCGCTGAACGCTCCGGCCGTGCAGGCGATACCCGATCAAGGGAAGGCCGGAGAGATATCCCGCCGGGCCAACGATTTTCTGGCCGAGCAAATTCAACGCCGGCCGACGCGATTTGGGGGTTTGGCTGCACTGCCGATGCAAACACCTGACCTCGCCGCCCGGGAGCTCGAGCGATGCGTGCGCGAACTGGGGTTCTGCGGGGCTCTCGTCAACGGCTTCAGCCAGGTGAGTGACAGCGCATCCGGCGTCTACTACGACCTGAAGGCCTATTGGCCGTTTTGGGCCGAGGTCGAACGGCTCGATGTTCCATTCTACCTTCACCCCCGAAACCCCCTGCCAAAAGATGCGGCCATTTACGATGGCCACCGCTGGCTGATGGGGCCGACCTGGGCGTTCGGGCAGGAAACCGCCGTCCACGCGCTCAGATTGATGGGATCGGGATTATTCGACGCCTATCCGGGGTTGAATATCATCATCGGCCATATGGGCGAGGGCTTGCCTTATTCGATGTGGCGGATCGACAATCACAATAAATGGATGTGCGAACAAAACCGCTATCCCGCCAAACGGAAGATCGCCGACTATTTCCGCGACAATTTCTACATCACGACATCGGGAAATTTCCGGACACAGACGTTGATCGATGCGATGCTGGAAATCGGGGCTGATCGAATTCTCTTCTCGACCGATTGGCCTTTTGAAAATATCGACCATGCGTCAAACTGGTTCGATGTGGCACCAATCGCCGAGACGGACCGTCAAAAAATCGGCCGCGACAATGCAAGGGCACTGTTCAAGCTCGATCGGCCCGCAAGGTAATCGCCGCCGCGCACGGACGATCGGCAAATCTGGGGGATGCCATCATGGCTTTGGGACCTGAAATCGACGTCCACGAAGAGTTGGCAGGTGCCTCTGTCACCTCCTTGCATAAGACTCTCGGCGTTTTGGTTACCCTCATTACCCTGTTCGACGGCTACGACACGTTCAATCCGGCCTATGTCATTCACTATGTGATGCAGCCCTGGGGACTGGTCCCGAGTCAGGCAGGCCTTCTGGTCAGTTCGGGCTTGGTCGGTTTTCTGTTCGGTGCAATGGGCCACGGGATGGTGGCGGATCGCATTGGGCGAAGAAGCACGCTTCTGGCCGGGCTTTGGATCGTGAACGTCCTGACGCTTCTGACGGCGATGTTCGCGACCAATTTCCTGAGCTTCTGCATTCTCAGATTCGTCACTGGCCTGGGGCTCGGCATCCTTCTTCCGCTCGGCACGACTTACATCAACGAACTCGCGCCACAACGCGTCAGCAACCGCTTCTCGCTGTGGGGCGTGACGCTGGGCTGGTCGCTGGGTGGCGTTGTTGCAAGTCTGGTCGGGGTATTCCTGACACCGCAATATGGCTGGCAAGTTCTCTATTACGTCGGCGCGCTGTCTATCCCGCTGACCCTTGTCGTGCACGTCGTGCTTCCGGAGAGCCCGAAATTCCTTGCCGCCCGTGGCAGGATTGAGGAATTGCGAACCCTGTTGTCGCGCCTGCGTCCGGAGCGGCGCGGGACTTACGAAAACGCGTCGTTTCGTACCGGCGAAAAATCGCAGCGGAAAAATACCATTGCGGCGCTACTCGCTCCTCGTTATCGCCGTGTGTCGCTGACGATCTGGCTCACGGCGTTTCTCACCCTGTTTGCGATTTTCGGGCTGGTCGGATGGATTCCCACAGTGATGATCAAGCGCGGTGAGACCTTTGCGTCGGGATTCGGCTTTGGCGCGCTAATGCAGGCGATGTCCTTCGTCGGCGGTCTCACACTGGCCATGTTGGCCGATCGTGGAACCGCCGCAACGCCGCGACTGCTCGGCGCATGGTGGATCATCGGCGGCATTGCGGTCGGGGCGCTGGTGTTCGTCAACGGGCACGCTTTTAATTTCACGGTCGTGGCGATCGCGGGCTTTTGTGTGATCGGCGCCCAACACGTTCTCAACAATTTCACGGCCAATTCCTATGAGACCAATTTTCGCGCCAGCGGAGTGGGGATGGAGCTCGGAGTAGGGCGCGTCGGTGGCATTCTCGGACCTTATGTCATCGGCTGGCTCCAGCAGGTGACGGGAGGGCCGGAAGCCGTGTTTTGGGCAATCAGCGGAGCCGCGATCGTCGCCGCTCTGGTGATTGGATCGCTCGCGATGCAGGGCAAAGCGGCTCAGACCAGCGCAGCGCCCGCGGAGTAACTTGAGAGTTCTCGACAAGGGGGAGACGACAATGACGATTTCAGGTGCACGTCCCGCAACCAGCGAGATGCAGGACAAGGTGTTGCTGACCGCGCGCGTGTTGGTCACCCCGCTCTTTATCTATAGCGGGATCGGAAAGATCCTTGCCTTTGGGGCCACCGCGTCACGCCTACCGGGCGGAGAAGGCGGCTTCGGCAGCTTTCTCGCGACAGGGTCGATTGTGGTCGAGCTCGGTTGTTCCTTGGCGCTGATCTTGGGCATCTGGACACGATGGGCGGCGTTGATTCTGATCGCGTTCACGGTTGCGGCCACACTGATGTTTCACAATTTCTGGGCTTCGCCGGCACCGCAGATCGCCGCCCAGACCATCAACTTTCTCAAGAACCTCGGCCTGATCGGCTTGTTCGCAATGATCGCGGCGTTCGGTCCCGGGTCTTATTCGCTGGAGAAGAAGTAGAGGCGGCATCAGGCGCGGACTAATGCAGGCCCGGGAGCAGGGCGTGACGAGCATCAATTGCGACATGGGCGAGGCGTTCGGCCTCTATCGAATGGGCGATGATGAAGCGCTGATGCCGCTGATATCGGTGGCCAACGTCGCCTGTGGTTTCCACGCCTCCGACTTCAACCATATGCGCAAGACGGTGAGGCTTGCCAAGCAGCACGGCGTCGGGGTTGGCGCCCATCCTTCGCTCCCCGACCTCCAGGGGTTTGGCCGGCGCGAAATGAAGATAGCGCGGGAGGAATTGGCCAATTGCATCATCTACCAGGTGGGCGCGCTCAAGGGGTTTCTTGAGGCCGAGGGCATGGCGCTCAATCACATCAAGCCGCACGGCTCGCTCTATGGCATGGCGGCGCGAAATCAGGCCGTGGCGGAGGGCATTTGCGACGCGGCCGACGTGTTCAAGGTTCCGATCATGGGCATGATCGGAACGCAGCACGAGATTGTATACAGCGCTCGCGGCCACGTCTTCATCGCCGAATATTATGCCGATCTCGATTATGAGGACGATGGCAGTCTGATCATCACCCGCGAGCACAAAGCCGTCGATCCGACCGACGCTGCGTCTCGTTGTTTGCGCGCCATCGCCGAAGGCAAAACCAGCAGTATCAATGGTCGGGATGTTCGAGTGCGGGCCGACTCAATTTGTGTCCATTCGGATACGCCAAATGCCGTGGATGTCGCCCACTCGGTGCGCGATGCATTGAACTTGCTTCGCGCCTGATCGCCGCCCGTTCAGGCGCGGAAAGCGATTCGCAGTGGCCACTCGTTTTGCGATATCGTGGATCAAGGGCGGCCGGAGGCAAATCAATGGCCAATTTTGTGACGATCGAAAAGGGGCGCGGTCCCGAAGGCCGCATTGCCGTGGTGCGCTTCGATCGCGGCGACGGGATCAATGCTCTATCGCCGGAAGCCATGCGCCAGTTAACCAACGCGGCCCGCAGTTTCGAGGATGATGGCGACACCTCGGTTGTGGTGCTGACCGGCGGGCGTAAGGCGTTCAGCGCGGGCTTCGACCTGAAGGATCCCGAGGGTCGATTGCGCAAATCCATGGACCTTGGTTCCTTGCGCCGGCACTTAAGGCTCGGGCCGCGGCTGAGCCGCGCCTGGCAGGACATGGAACAGATCACCATCGGCGCCATCGAAGGGTTTTGTATCGGCGGCGCCGTGGCGCTCGCGGTGGCGCTGGATTTTCGCATCATGGCCGACGACGCCCATCTGCGCGTGCCTGAAATCGGGCTCGGGATGAATATGAGCTGGCAGAGCATCCCGCGCATGCTGCATTTAATGGGACCCGCGCGCACCAAGCAGGCGGTGATCCTCGCCGACCAGCGCATCAGCGCTGCCGAGGCCTATGAGTGGGGCCTGGTGGAGGAGGTTGTCGATCGCGGTACAGCGTTCGATGCTGCCATGAGCCTGGCGGCAAAGGTGGCGGCGCAGCCGCCTCTGTCGGTTGCGATGACAAAGTTGACGGTGAACCGGCTGGCGCATGCGCTCGACGATCTCGCCAGCCACATGGACGTTGATCAGTTCGCGCTGGCGAGCCTGACGGAAGATCACAAGGAGGGAATTGCGGCATTCCTGGAGCGGCGCAAAGCACGATTCAAGGGGCGCTAGCGCGGGCTTTGCCGCGTTTGAAAGCACCTACACCCTTAGGTGGGTAGGTAATAAAATACCAATGGAGGAGTTCGCCAAAGACTTGGTGTTGTTTGCGGGAGATGATTCGGCCAAAAAAACTGAAGTCACCAGTACGAACATGGAGATTGCTATGCCCGCAGCGATCGCTTCCTGCGCCATGTTTCACCGTAAGGGCGATTGTAGTCCCTGCGGGGGGCTCGCAAGCCGTGATCGCCCGGCTACCGATGCATTTTCGGCACGCATTCAATGAAAAACATAAGGACAGTGAGACCAACAACCGAATGTTGTTGATAGGGACCAAACCATTTGGCACAGTTTGCCGGGCAGTTTTGGGGAGACTTGTTATGAAAAAGCCAATCCTCGCACTTTTGGGGGCTACGTTATCGGTTCTGGTTCTGTCGACCAGTGGGGCCTATAGCGGCAATTATCCCTTTGGCGATGAGCCCTACACCCTCGACTGGGGAACCTTTCCCCAAATTGAATCCGGTTGCTGGAGATGGAATTGGCAGCAATATCAGTGGAATGATCACTGCCCCGTCTATGTTCACCCTAAGGCCTATATGTATCCGCGGTCTTCCCGGGCGGTCCTAAGGACGAAGAGCTGAACCGACACGACTAAAGCGAAAATCCGAGCTGCTTCGGATTTCGCGCTGGTGTTGCCGAAATAATCGAGCGATTAGCAGTGCTGACGATTAGTAGTGCTGAATCGTGCAGGCAATTTGGCTGTGGTTACCGAAATTCAGCAACGCGTTCTCACCGAATCCGTCCAGCCAAATTCCCGGTCCGGCGTAGCGATAGCCGACACCCATCGGTACCAGCCGAACATGCGTTGGTGCGTGCGGGCCGGTGTACAAGGAGGCCGTGACCACTTCTCCAGCCACAGTCACGGCGATCGGGCAGAGCGGATACTCCCGCCCATTTTCGCACGTAAACACGATTTCCGAGCAATTGCCCGGTCCGGAGCTCATCAAGCCCGTGTCCAAGTCAGCGGCTGCTGCCTGATGCGGGTTGACGCTCACGGCAACCCCGAGGAAAAACGCGGTCGTCAACAACCTGCGAAATGCATCACGCATCGCTGCCCCCACGATGAAAAAAATCAAGCCGAGCAGACCAAGAATCTTCTCCAACGTCAAACGGATATTGCCGCGTACCTGGCTTAAAGTTGACGTGAGTGCCCATTTTGTCGCACTTTGTCGCCAACCGGGGGGCGCATCGGTGATGCAGAGAACGGAGCGTGACGTGGATTTCCGCGGGGCAATCGCGCGGTGTTGCTCGGCGGCCTCACTCAAAGACATTTTGTATCGGATGCGGAAGCCAAGTTGTGTCCGGCCATAATACGGCCCAGTTCCGCACAGAGAGCTGAACGGTGCGGGCTTCTCCCATCAAGGGCGCTGTTAAACCTTACTTAACGCGAGCCGTTTCAAGTGTTGGCGAGCGTTGAGTCGAGGCGGGTACACCTGTATACCTGTGGGCGATGAATGGTCCGGGGACAATCGGGGGTAAATCGAAATGACCTTCTGGAATCGCTTCTCAAACTCGCGAGGCGTCTTCGGGTGCTTTTGTGTTTTGATCGCGCTGATCGTGGCGGGGCCGGCCTCGTCCCGGGCCAACGCTGAGGAGGGCTTTCAGGGCCCAAGCTTTCGCAAGGGGCTCTGGCATTTTGTGCGCACGCTGGACGTCGTCAGAAACGCCAGCAAAAATATCAAGTACCGATTGCATGCGCGCGAAATGACGCGATGCGTGGATCCGACCCTGGCTATGAAAGCCACCTTTGGCCCAGCTCCCATAGGGACCTGCGTGTCGGACAAGCCTGAGAAGGTGGGCAACCAGTACATCTTCGCGCACAGATGTGACGTTATGGGCGCCGTAAGTACCGTCATCACGGTGAACGGTGAAGAAGCCTACACCGAGGTCAACGAAGTCAGCACCGGAGAGCATCCGAGGGTCGACAGCGTGATCGCGCATAGGATCGGCGAATGTCAGGACGACGCGCAAAATCCGGGTCGGGCGTCCGTCTCGTCGATCGTGCAAGGCGACTGACCGCCGTCAAGCGGCGGCCAGATCATTTCATTCGCAAAACGGATGACAGGGCCACGCGCTGGCTCTAATCTCATGAGCTGCGCTCGTTTCGCAGGTCGAGAAACGCCTGCGTCGTCTCTACCCAACTGCTGGTTTTTGCCAATAATTGTGCGGACGATGACCCCCGGCGCAAGCAAGCGCTTGTTAACTTGGATTTAAGGCAAGGGGCTTGGAATGTGTGGGAGCCTCGCCCTGGGGAGGGGCGATCTCCCCACGCGCCGACGACCCCTCTGGGGCCGAGGAAATCGCGAGAGCAAAAATGGCCCTGTGCGCCCACCGCGCGAGTTCAAGAAGCTCAGTCCGAAGGATCCTTCTCAGCGTATTGGTTATTGCGGCCCCGCTATTTTCATCGCCAGTCCAGGCCGACGAAGCCGTTGAAGGCCCGAAGTTTCGAAGGGGCATGTGGCATTTTGTGCGAACCCTTGACGCTGTGATGCATTCTCGAGGCAAATTTCGCTTGTTTGAGCGAGAAATGACACGCTGCGTTGATCCAACCGAAGCCATGAAGGCCACGTTTTCATCGGCGTCAGTTGCGAACTGCCATTCCGCCAAGCCGGAAAGGGTAGCGAACAAGTACATGTTCTCGAACAGATGCGACTATATGGGGCCGGTCACGACTGTCATAACGGTTCAGAGCGACGAGGCCTACACCGAGGTCAATGAACTCAAGGTGGGTAACCTTCCGAGGACGGATCTGGTCGTCGCGCATCGAGTTGGCGATTGCCAAAGCGATGGTGCGAAACTCGTACGACGATCCGCTCTTTCGGTCGAGCAATAACGCGGCCCGGCGAAGCATCGGTAAAACGCCGTCGGAATCCTTCGCCGCCGACGTCCCGGCATTCTGCAGTTGCAAGTACTTCATTGCGAGTGCGCTTGCCCTTAGCGCGATTGTAACCTCTAGTTGAGCAGCTTTGGAATTTTTGGCGCCCGGTCCCTTGGTGTCGGCCAGCGGCTAGATCTTTTGCTGGGCACCCGGTCCGTTCACTTCGACGGTGATTTTCTGGATTTCCGTACGTCCGCCCGCGTACTTGACCTCGATGGTCAGGACGTCCTTGCCGAGAAAATCCGGTGGCGATTTATAGAACGCAATATAGGCGGGCACTTCGAGGGCCAGGCAAGCCTTGTAGTTGGTTGCCTTCGCTTTCGCGTTCTTGACGACCACCTTTCCGGCGGCCGGCGCACTGGCTAACCGGATGGTCGGCAGCGGCCCTGACGTACAATCGGGCAGCACGTTCAAGTAAATGCCGATTTGGGTATCCCTGTTGGGAAGCGCCTTCACCGTTCGCTCGACCACCTGAGCGGGAGCCTCCTGGGCCGCACCTGCGCCCGCGCCCGCCAGGCCTGCGACGATCGCCAGGGCGGCCCCCTTCCCAAGCGTGCCTATCCCAAGCGTGCCTATCCCAAGCGTGCCTTTCCCAAGCGTGCCTTTCCCAAGTGTGCCTTTCCCAAGTGTGCCTAATTTCAGAGAACGCATCGCCTATTCCTGATTGATACATCCACCGCTTGAATATGGGGCAAAACTGTTACGTTTTGACCCATATCCCCTGGATTGTTCCTCCTTTACCACATCCGCAGTGAAATTATTGATTAACCAAACACTTTTCTTGACCCCCCTTTCAGTTAACAATAGTTTAAAGGCCAAATTTGTCGCTAAAGTTTCCGATAATCTAATTCAAACGGCCTTGATAGGCGGAGTTCGATATCATGAACGCTCAATTTCAGGTTGCTCAAGCTTCCGGCTCGGGAAATACCACGGGCAACTCGGCGCCGCCCCGCATCTACAAGCTGACAAAGCCGCTGACGGATCAGGCCGTCACCGTCGATCTGGGCTACGACCAGAAAATCCAGGTCGACTTCTCCGCCATCGCCAACGAAAAAATCACGCTCGTTCACATCGGCGAAAAGCTCGTCATCCTGTTCGACAATTCGTCGACCGTGACGATCGAGCCATTTTTCGATTCCAGGCACGATGGACTTGTCACCTTCGAAATGGGGCAGGGCCGCGAGTTCTCGGTCGCTGAGTTTACGAGTCAGTTTCCGATCAACACCGATTCTTCCGTGTTGCCGGCAGCAGATCTCGCCAGCGTCAACGCCAACGCCAACGCGCAGGCGAGCGGTGCGCACTTCGATCCTTTTGCGGTCGATCCACTCAATCTTCCCAATCCGTTGCCGCTGCTCCCCGAGGAAGAACTGCCCAACTTTGTCGTCCAATTGCCGACGGGCTTTGTGCTGACCACAACCACAGTCGTGACCCCGTCGACATTGAGCGGCACCTCGGGCGGCACAGTTGACGAGGGAGCGTTGACGCACTCGACGACGCCGGGATCTGGCGATCTTTTCGGAACCGGCACCGATGTCGGCGAGGCCGGCGCGTCAGTGGCGACGGGCGGCTCGCTGAGCGGGTTGGTGCAATTTGGCTCCGATGGCCCTGCGGCCACGCCCTTTAGTTTTGTATCGACAGCGGCGGCGAGCGCCTGGGTTCACGGCCTTGGCGCCGCGGGGCTGGAGTCGCACGGTTCGTTCCTGGACCACGCGACGATATCTGGCAGCACGCTGACGGCGTTTGCGGCGGATGGCCATGAAGTATTCACGGTGACGCTGACCGGCGCGGGGGCGTGGACATTCACGCTGATCAACCCGCTCGACCATGCGCCGTCCCCGGTCGGCCCTGACAGCAGTTCGAGCGGCGAGCAGACGATCCCGGTGGACTTGTCCGGGCTGTTCCAGGCCAACGGGGCTGGCGGCGAGGTCACGGTCCTATCGGGCGACGTGACGGTGACGGTGATCGACGATTCAATGCAATTGGCGAGCGAGGCCACCTCGAACGTCACGGTTGACGAGGGTGCGCTGACGGCGGTGACGGACCTGCATGGCAGCGGCACCGATGTCGGCGAGGCCGGCGCGGTAGTGACGGCGACCGGCTCGCTGACGGGTCTGGTGCAGTTTGGCGCCGACGGCCCGCTGTCGGGTAGCGGCTTTACGTTTGTGACGGCGGCGGCGGCGAGCAGCTGGCTGAGCGGCCTTGGGCTGACCTCGCACGGCTTTGCGGTCGACACTGCGACCATCTCCAGCAACACGCTGACGGCGCTGGATTCCAACGGCGACCACGTGTTCACGCTGACGCTGAATTCGACGACGGGGGCGTGGACGTTCACGCTGCTCAACCCGATCGACCAGGCGCCTTCGCCGATCAACGATTCCGGCGGGCCGGAGACCGCGACCACGCTGGATCTGTCCGGCCTGTTCCAAGCCAACGAGTTTGACGGCGAGCATCTGACGCTGTCGGGCGACGTCCAGGTGACGGTGATCGACGATTCGCTGCAACTGACTTCTGGCACCTCGAGCGGCACGGTTGACGAGGGCGCGCTGACGTTCTCGTCGGCGACCGGTTCTGGCGACCAGTTTGGGTCTGGGACCGATGTTGGCGAGAGCGGCGCGGTGGTGACGGCGAGCGGCTCGCTGAGCGGGCTGGTGAACTTCGGGGCCGATGGTCCCGACGGCGTCGGCGGCGTGGCGTATAACGGCACCAGCACG
>Ga0070733_10003029_pt1 | contig 11608 bp, 8 predicted proteins | sample Coa_R1_9_FD_66450 | JGI IMG/M metagenome (GOLD analysis project Ga0070733, IMG submission 66450) | Surface soil microbial communities from Centralia Pennsylvania, which are recovering from an underground coalmine fire - Coalmine... | ecosystem: Environmental > Terrestrial > Soil > Unclassified ... | reverse complement strand
GGCGCCTGGGAAGCCTCCCTCCGCGCCGAGATTGAGCGCAGCCTTACTCAAAAGACGCTGCTCCTCGCCCACCGCGTCGAAACCGATCGTACTCACTCCCTCGCCGAAATTGCCGCGCAGGAAGCCCAGGCTGCCGGAGCCCGCGCCACCATCATCGACGCTTCCGGAAAAGTGCTGGCAGACTCCGAATCCAATCCCGCCAACATGGAAAACCACGCCACCCCCGCCGAATTTGCTTCCGCTCTCTCCGGCAAGACGGGCCAGAACGAGCGCCTCAGTTCCACTCTCGGCGTCCCATTTCTTTACGTGGCCGCCCCCGTTTCCGGTGGCGCCGTCCGCCTTGCCTATCCGCTGTCGGATGTCGAAGCCGTCCAGTCGCAAGTACGCCGCCGCCTGCTCGGTGGCTCCGCCGTCGCGTTGCTCATCGCGCTGCTCATCGCTGCATCCGCGTCCGTCTGGACCTCCCGCCGTCTCGAACGCATCGTCGACGTTGCCGCCCGTATCGAACAAGGAGATCTTCGCGCCCGCGTCGACGATACTCCCCTCGACGAGATAGGCCGCGTCGCCGCCGCCATCGATAAAACTGCCGGCCAGGTTGAAAAAAGTTTCGCCGCCGTTCGCTCCAGTCAACGCCAGCTCGAAACTCTGCTCAACAGCATGCAGGACGCCGTCATCGCCGTCAGTTCCGACGGCCTCGTCCAGTGGGCCAACCAGCCTATGGATCGCCTTGTCCGCCAGCACACGCGCCTGAATGCCCCCGTCGTCGAGACGATCCGCGATCCCGACTTCCTCGCCACCGTCAAAGCCGCCACCACCACCAAGGCGGTGAAGACCGCCCGCGCCACTTCTATCGTCCCCGGCCGCGCTTACGACGTCACTGCCGCCCCCCTTCCCGATGGCGGCGTCGTGGCCGTGCTCCGCGACTTGACCGAAACCGAGCGCGTCGAAAAAACCCGCCGCGATTTCATCGCCAACGTTTCTCACGAGCTCCGCACGCCGCTCACCTCGATTCAGGGATACTCCGAAACCCTGCTCGATACCGTCTCCGAAAATTCCGGTTCCACCCGCGAATTCCTGGAAATCATCCGCAAGAACGCCGCCCGCATGGCGCGTCTTACCGAAGACCTGCTGACTCTGGCTCGCGTCGAGTCCGGCGAGACCCGATTCGACGCCGAGCCCGTCCCGCCCATCGAACTGCTGCACGACGCGGAAGAGAATTTCCGCGAGATCGCCCGCGGCCAGGGCGTGGAACTTCAGATCATTGACGCAGCCGGAGCGAGCGGCTCCGTCGAAGCCCTTCCGCCGGTGCTCGCCGACCGTGAAGCCATCCACCAGGTCTTCTCCAACCTGATCGACAACGCGATGAAGTACGGCCGCTCCGGCGGACGCATCGTGCTCGGAGCCCGCCCCGTAGGGACGGGCACCAGCGTAGGGACCGGTGCCACTGTAGGGACCAGCGCCAGTGTGAGGACGGCCGCCCCCGGCCGTCTACCGCTCGGCGTCGAATTCTATGTCCAGGATTTCGGCGCCGGCATTTCCTCCGAACACCTCCCGCGCCTCTTCGAACGCTTCTACCGAGTCGACAAAGCCCGTTCCCGCGAATCTGGCGGCACCGGACTCGGCCTCGCCATCGCCAAACACATCATGCTCGCCCACGGCGGCGCCATCCGCGCCGAAAGCGACCTCGGCCACGGCAGCACCTTCCTCTTCACCCTCCCCACCGCCTGAATTCGGCAATGCTCGCTCCTGGGTCCCGGAATGAAGCACCTCCTCAATTTCCCCTTGCATTTGCCCCATCTTGTCCGACAATTGATGTTTACTAAAATGTTCGCGAAAAATGACGGAAAATTCACAGCTTGTTAACCACAACGTCCACAAGGAAACGTATGCTTAGCCGTTGGCCATTCCATCCCATGAAGGTCGGCATCGTGAAGCGCAGAAGCTCGGCGAGCCCTCTCGACCTCGTCGCCGCCAGCGTTCTCGCCCAGCGGATGCGCCGGTGGACCCAAGGCTTTTGGACCCAAGGCTTTTGGACCCAAGTATGAGCACCGCGATCAAAACCCCCGATCCCGAACCGGCTCACCAATATCTCGTGCGCCGCACCGTGGATGCCTGTCGCATGGCCAAAGAAGCGGCCGGTGCGGCCGCCGAAGGCATCGCCACCGGTTCCAACGCGTTGCTCAATTCCCTCCGCCAGCGCGAGCGCGAACTCGATACCCTCGACATGGAAATCGACAGCGGCGTCACCACCGCCATCACCGAGGTCGGTCCCGCCGAGGCGCGCGAACTTCTGGCCTGCATGAAATTCATGATCGGCCTCGAGCGCATCGGCGACCTGCTGCTCAGCTTCGCCAACAGCGCCCAGGCCGCCGGCGGACGCATCGACTCCGAAGACACCCGCGACCTCACCCACATGGCCACCATCCTCGAAAAAATGCTCACCGACTGCGGCGCGGCTTTTTCCGAGCGCGAGATTGGCAAGGCGATCGACGTCCTCCGCGCCGACGCTGAAATGGACCGCTTGCGCAATCTTATTTTCCTGCGACACATCGAGAATCCAGAAAATCTCGTCCGCCAAGCCAGTCTGCAGGTCATCTTTATGACCCAGTCGCTCGAGCGCGCCGGCGATCACGCCAAAAATCTTGCCGAAGAAGTCTGCCACTTCGTCAGCGGACACACCGTCCGCCACGTCCTCATGGCCTACGACAAGCCCGTCGAACAAATGTTCATCGACTACCTCCGCCGCCGCGACCACAGCCGCTAGAACCGTTTTAAATCCCATGCGCTAAGCCGGGCTGTCCCGGGTGCCCATTTCTCGCGCGTCCTTTGCGCCAGAAGTGGGGACTTTGACTGTTCCGGGTGGCCCATCCTTGCCGCGTCCTTTGCGGCAAGGGGTGGGGGACTTTGAACTACTGCACCGTCACACCCAGTGTCTGTGTCTTCGTCACACCTCCGCCCGTAGCCGTCACCGTGAGCGTAGTCTTGCCCGTCACCGTGCTCGACGCCGCTTTCAGCGTCAGCATACTGCTGCCGCCGCCCGGCGAAGGGATGCTTGTGGGCGCGAGCGTGGCCGTCACGCCCTTCGGCAATCCACTCACCGAGAGCGTGATCGCCGACTTGAATCCGTTCGCGACCGCCGTCGACAGGGTGACCGGTATCGACCCGCCTCTTGCCACAATCACGTTTGCGCCGCCCAGCGTCAGCGTGAACGTCGGTCCGGTCACGGTCAGGCTGAGCGCCTGCGTTTTGGTCACGCCTCCGCCAGTCGCGTTCACCGTCAGTGAATAACCTCCGCCCACCGCGGTCGCGGCTGTCGTAAGGGTCAGCGTGCTGCTGCCGTTGCCCGGAGCCGGGATGCTCAAAGGATCAAACTTCGCGGTGACTCCACTCGGCAGCCCGCTCACCGAAAGCGCGATTGCCGATTTGAATCCGTTCACCGCGCTCGCGTTCAAAACATAGGTTGTCGTACTGCCGGATGTTATCGTCGCGCTGGCCGAGTTCGCCGTCAGCGTGAAGCTGGGGACGATCACCGTCAGGCTGAACGCCTGCGACTTGGTCACGCCTCCGCCGGTGCCCTTCAACGTCACCGTGGAGACGCCGGCCACCGCGCTGGCCGCGCCGTTCAGGGTAACTGTGCTGTTTCCAGTTCCGGGCGGCGCGATGCTCGCCGGCGCAAAGCTGGCGGTGACTCCCGCCGGCAATCCGCTCGCCGACAATGCGATCGCGGCTTTGAATCCGCTCGACGCCAAACTTGAAACCGTGAGTGTGGTCGGAGTTCCCACTGTCAAAGTCACGCTGCTCGCGCTTGAGGTCAATGTGAAACTGGGCGTCGTGACGGTCAATGAAACCGAAGTAGCGCGCGTGAGTCCGCCGCCAGTCCCGCTGAGCGCGATCGTGGAAGTGCCCGCCGCCGCGTTCGCCGCAACCGTAATCGTCGCGGTCACAGGCGCATTTGCCGTGACCGTCGCAGAAGAAAACCTTATGGTCACTCCCGTCGGCGCTCCGCTGGCCGACAGCGTTACCGGCGATGTGAACCCGCCCTGCGCAGTCAGCGAGATCGTGGCCGTGCCCGAGCTGCCCTGCGCCACCGAGACGCTGCTTACGTTTGGCGACAGCGCGAAGTTCGACGAGATGTGGTCGCCCCAGTGATTCACCAGCAGACTGGCATCGACCGAACCCAGGCCGGTTGCCTCGTCGTAGCCCACGCCGGCATTGAAGCCGGTCACTCCCGGCACGCTGTTGTTGCCGCTGGTAATGTCGTGAAACACCGCCGCGCCACCAGAAGACAATTGCTGCGTCGCCAGCGCATAGAACACAGGATTCGCATTTCCTTGCGCCGACCCCGCCTGCTCGGTCACTAGCGCCATCACGCTGGCCAGCGACGGCGTTGCCGCCGACGTGCCCGACGCGTAAAAAATCCCGCCCTGAATTTGCACCACGTACGCATCCTCAATCGAAGCATGCAGAGCCAGGTCGGGAACGTCGCGCATGCCATCCGCCGGAACGCCCGGCGCAGCCTGCCATGCGGGCTTGCTGTAGAGAATGCTCGACCCTCCTCCGCCCGCCCACAGTCCGCCACTCCATCCACTCTCGTTCCACGCCAGTTCGGGGATGTAGCTGATCGCGGAAGATTGCCCCTCGCCATTGGTTGCGGCCCAATAGTCGCCGGAGTTGTACGTGTCATTGAACTGCGTGCCGCCCACGCAGGTGCTGTTCGCACTGGAACACAGTCCGTTCACTCCACGCCCCTGCGTCGCCGTCGTCTGGTCGGGAGAATCGCAACCCGCCGCGCCGTTGTCGCCGGAAGCAACCAATACGGTCATGCCCTGCGCCGCCGCCTGCGACCAGGTGCTGTTCCAGAATGCATTGCCCCCCGAACCGAGCGCCGCCTCGCACAGGCCGTAACTCAAACTCACGATGGGCGCCACGTTGTGGCCGACGGCGTACTGCGCCGACAGCGTGATGCCGTCCGTCGACGTCGATTGCGAGGTCACGAACCTGATGGTTGCATTCCTGGCGATGGCGCCCGCCCATTCCACATCCATGGCCGATTCCAGTTCGTCGTCGCACCAGGGAAATCCAGGATCGGGTCCATTGATGATCATCTGCGGATCGTTGGGCGGAAGGCCGGCGTTGCTGCGGAACGTACGCACATCTGACAACGCCACGTCGACTCGTCCCAGCACCGCGATGCTCTGCCCGGTGCCGTCGAGTCCCTGCCCGTACAGTGGGCCGACGTCATAGATCGTGACCCAGTCTTCGGGCATCAGAAAGTGCGCGCCATTCGACGCCGTGAAGGCCGGTGCGGCGGGAGCGACGGGCGCGATCGCGTATAGTGGCACACTGCGAAAGTCGTGCAGCGCAACCACACCGCTTACCACTTGCGCCAGCGCCTGCGGAACTTCAGGATCGCGCGCGTTGGCATAGTGCAGCGCGCCCTTCACCAGATATTTCTGGATGCTGGTGTGAAACGCCGACTCAACCTGCGCCGCCGTGCCGCTGAACACCAGCGTGCGATGCGAACTGGGAATGTCCTCCACCTCCATACCCGCCGCATGCAGCCAGTTCATCACCTGGTCAAGATCGCCCTGCGAGACGCCAAAGCGCGCGCCGAATTGCGCCGGCGTGAGCCAGTGATGGTAGTAGGACGAGCCCGGATCGTGCTGCGCTTCAATCAGGGTTTCCAAGGCGGCGTCTTGTGACGCGTCGGGGCGCAGCACCAGCACCATCCGCTGCATCGGGAGACCGGGAGCAACGTTGCCGATCGAGTTCTCCGGCGTGGCAAGCGGATGCCGTTGGCCCAGCAGCACAACGCGCCGCTCATCGTCGATGCGTTCGATAATTCGATTCGTCGGGCGTGTGGATAATGGATCTTTAACCGGAACGGCTTTCTGCGGCCACATTCTGGACGATCCGCACAGCGCAAACAGCACCAAAGCGCAAACATTTCTGCGAAGCATGATCACCTCAAAGGAAATCGTGAAGCCGTTCTCAGGAAAAGCGCAGGAAGAGACACACCAGCCCATCGGCAGAGTTGTTCCGACCTTCACTTCGTGCCGTCAGTTTGAGATCACAGAAGTAACCATCAGGAGCGACAGATGAATTGAATACCGCGACGCGCCGGGTGCCCCATGTCTCGCGTCTTTTGCGAGACGTGGGGATTTTTCTTTTCTGAAGGATGGAAAGCGGACAGTCCTGAGCCTGCCGAAGGGCGGGGATTTCTCTTTCCCAGAAAAAATCCCTGTCATTCCGAACACGCGCGAAGCGCGGGTGAGGAACCCGCTTCCGTCTGAATCTCGGCCGCCCGCGCACTTTCCATCGGACCCTCCACCGCCCGTTCCCCGCGCCGGATCAGCACGATCGCTCCCAGGATCGCGACCGATGCCAGCCCGACGCGCATGCTCAGAGGCTCGGAAGCGAGCAGCCATCCCAGAAACACAGCCACGACTGGATTGGCATAGGTGTGCGTCGCCACCAGAGCCGGCGGACAACGCTGCAGCAGCCAGGTGTACGACGTGAATGCGACGATCGATCCAAATGTGATGAGGTATCCCAGACCAAAAATTGATTTCAGAGAAATGCTGGCCCAGTGCGTGGCGCGAAATTCGCCGGTAACTCCTGCAGCGACGAGCAGCATCAACGCGCCGCAGATGGTTGGCAGCGCGGTACGTCCCAGTGCGTCTGAAGGCAGCTTGAGCTTCGGCGAGACGACCACTCCGGCGGACCACGACAGCGACCCCAGCAACACCGCCAGCAAGCCGAGGACGCTTGCGCCTTTGATGCTTAGCTCTACGCCGGTCAGCAAGGCGACGCCCAGTACGCCCAAACCCAGGCCCAGCGCGCTAAGCCGGCTGATCTTCTGCTGGCCTATCGACCAGGCCAGCACCAGGATAAACATCGGTTCAGTGGCGATGAGCAGCGCGGCAAGACCTGACCCTACATATTGCTCCGCCCAGTGCAGCGTGCCGTGGCCGACTAGAAAGAACAGTGCGCCCAGGACAAATCCAGCGGCCCAGTTCGCTCGCGTGGGACGAAACCCGCGCGCATAGGCCCATGCCAGCATGATTCCGCCCGCGATGGTGTGGCGAACGCCTGCGGTCACCAGCGGTGGAATGGTCTCAACCGCGTAGCGAATCGCGAGGTAGGTCGAACCCCAGACGAGATAGATCGCCGCGAAGGCGAGCGCCAGCTTGATCGCATTGGCACGATCCGTCTTTGTTTTCGACAAGGTGTTCGACAATACCTTAGACGAGGGACGTGGGTTGGCTGCGATCACGGATCTGCCTCCAATGTTTACCAGCCTTCCGCTACGAATCATGGCCATAATCTGCGATGACTGGTGAGTGAGCATAAACTAACCGTCAAAACTACTTTAACAGGTTAGGTCGAATATAAGACCCATGCATCTAACTTGTCAAGGATATTTTGATGGTTAGATAATAAGATCGAAAAAGGACGAACCCACTGACCCCACACAAAGAAGCCGCGAAGATCATCCGCCGGCGTCCGCCGCGGTTCGAATTAATTGCGGGCAACGTCGCGCTCGACTTCGTCAACACGCTCGACGACCGCTACTCCACGCCCAAGGAATTGCTTGCGGCGTATGGCGATCTGCTGCGGTTCTGCGAAGACAGCGGCGCGCTCGATCTTGACCGAGTGCAGAAACTCATCGAGCGCGGCTACATGGCCCAGGACGAGGGGCTAAAAGTTCTTGAGCAGGCGCGAGAACTGCGCGAAGCCATCCACGATGTTTTTTTTTCGATCCTTCATAAGCGTCCGGCCCCGCCTGTCGCGCTGGCCCGGCTCAACTCCTACATTCAGGGCGCGGCCGGGCACATGTTCCTGATTCCGGCCAAGGGATTTTTCGAATGGCGGTTCGACGAATTCAGCGGCCTGGCGGCCCCGCTCTGGCCAATCGCGCGCGCGGCGGGGGAACTGCTCGCGTCGGATCAGTTGGAGTATGTGCGGGCGTGCTCCTCGAAAGCCTGCGAGTGGATGTTTTTGGATACCAGCAAGAATCATCACCGGCGCTGGTGCGACATGAAGCGCTGCGGGAATCGCGCGAAGGTGCAGCGGTTTTATGAGCGGCAGAAGAGAAGCTCCTAACTTCTCGAACTGCTGTCGCGGACGTGTGCCACTCAGGTCAATGTGTGCAATGGCGATCATACGCCAATTGACGCGGCTCGCGGCTTTGCCATCGGCTCTCTCGCCTGTGTCCCGGAATGAAGTCGGAAGTGAACTCGGGAAGGCCATGAGCGCAAGACCGTTCAGCTATCAGTTCCTTCGCGCCACCCATTGAAAGAACCGCTATGCCTTGCTCACGCTCGCGGCACACCAACTTCTAACCAATTCTCCCAACCGGTCCAGGGCGTCGGGAAATTTGTCGGTCATGGCCGCGAACCCAAGGCGAAAATGCGAGGGCGCGTCCCAACAATCGCCGGGGGCGAGCAGGATGCCCTGATCCGCAGCTGCTTGGCAAAAGGGGCGGCTGTTCTCTCCGCTGACCAGCCATGGGAAGGCGGTCATTCCGCCACGAGGAGGAATCCAGCCCAGCGTGTCGCGATGCTCGGACATGAAGGCGGCAAGCTGGCGAAGGTTCCGAGTTGCGGTTTGCTGCGTTCTGCCCAGGACGATGTCGCGGCGGCGCATGGCAATCTCCGCCAGGATTTCTCCGGCAGTATTGTTTGAAATGGAAAAAATGGTCCGCGCATTCCAGTACAATTCGCGGCGCTTGGCATCGTGTTCGATCATCCACCCGGTCCGCACTCCAGCTAAAGGGAAAGCTTTCGAGAAATCATGGATGACGGTGGCACGCGGCAGACGAGAAGCCGATCTGGTTGCCGGTCCGTGATATATCGGGTGGTAAACCTCGTCGCTGACCAGTTGAATTTCGCGAGACGCCGCGAACTCGTGCAAGCTGTCCAGTTCCTCATCGCTCGTCGTTCCGCCAGTGGGATTGTGGGGACTGTTGATCAGAATCAGCTTGGTATTTCGATCCGCGAGTTGCTTGATTTCCTCGAGATCGATACGGAAGTCGTTCTCTTTTCGAACCGCGTAGTAGCGAGTCTCGAGTCCGAGGGATTCGGGCAGAGCGGAAAAGGGCGGATAGCCGGGTTGAGGCAGCACAACGTTGGCTCCAGGTTCTGCGGCCAGCCAAAACAGAATAAGAAGTGCCTCCGAGGCGCCGGTGACAACCTGGACCGTGTCGACATTTACACCGTGCATGTCGGCGATGGCGGCGCGCAAGCCCTCGGCTCCTGCCGGGCGACTGTAGCCCAACTTGTGATTCAGGAAGCGCTGCCGTTCCTCCTCCGTTGCGAGGCTCAGGATCTCATTCAGGGTCCAGCGCGGTCCCTCGCTTGCAGCCAAGTTGAATTCGATGCGGTGCTCGTAGGCGTCGAGCCACATGTCGAGGAGGAAGGGCTTCAATTGCATGTTGGACCTCGAAGCATTAGATCACGAACGATTAGATCAGCCGATCGCCGGGCCGGCCTCAAAAACTTTCACGCGCTGGGTTTAATGAGCGGCAGAATGAGGAGATAACCACAGGGAACACGGGGGAACACAGAGGAGGCTGTGGCGGATTACAATCGGCAATCAAATATCACGCACTCTGCGGAGGACCTGTGATCTCTCGTCTGCTTGCGGCCTTACTCCTATCTGGCGCCGCTCTGGCGCAGAACGTTGTTCACTACAGCACGACCACTGCTAATGTGAAATATCTTTTCGCGACGGCGGAGCCGGTTTTGCGTTTGAAATCCGGCGACATTCTCGACACTAACACTCTCGACTGCTTTGGCAACGGGCTGAAGAAGCCGGGGGACACGCTCAGCATGGCGACGGGGGACAATCCGCTGGCGGGGCCGTTTTACGTTGAGGGCGCGGAGCCAGGGGACACGCTGGCGGTGAAGATTCTCGATCTGCAGGTGGATGGGAACACGGGCGTTGGTGCGTTCGCTCCGGGATTTGGCGCGATCAACGAGACCAACTACACGCCCATGCTGCACGCACCGCTGCCGGAGCGGGTGTGGTTTTATCCCATCAATCATGCCGACAACACTGCGACGTTCAAGGCGCTGGACTCGGATTTCTCGGTGAAGATTCCGATGCATCCGTTCTTTGGCTGCATTGGAGTGGCTCCGGCGAATGGCGAGGCGCGCAGTTCGGTAGTGCCGGCGGAGTTTGGCGGGAACATGGATTCGCCTGAAGCGAGCCTGGGCAACACAGTTTATTTTCCGGTGAACGTCAAAGGTGGGCTGCTCTATCTGGGCGACGGGCACGCGGCCATGGGCGATGGCGAAATCGCGGGGACGGCGATCGAAGTTCCACTGAAGGCCCGCGTGCAGTTGAGCGTGATCAAGGGACGCACGATTTCATGGCCGCAGTTTGAGAATGATTCGGCCATTATGACGGTGGGCGCGTATCGTCCGGTGGACGACGCGGTGCGGATTGCAATGACGGAGTTGGTGCACTGGATCCATCGCGACTACGGGCTGTCGGAGTTGGATGCTTATGAGTTGTTGTCGAAGGTGGGAAGGATTCATTTGAACGAGATGGTGGATCCTAACTATGTGGTGGTGGCGTCGGTGGAGAAGAAGTATTTGCCGAGGAGGAAGAAGTGAACCGAAAGGAAATATCCCAGATCTCACATGGAACGATGATGAGCACTTAGGGGATGAGGTAGCCGCCGCTGTAGAATAGTGTATGTGCCAATCGCCCGACTGAACAGAAATACGCTGCGGACGCTCGCAGGCAGCAGGCTGGAAGAGGCTCGCGTGCTTATGAAGAACGGGCTTTGGACGGGCGCGTATTACATGACTGGTCTGGCGATCGAGTGCGCGTTGAAATCCTGCCTGGCGAGCGCCGTAAAGGAGCACGATTTTCCCGACAAGGAGTTCGTGAACGCGATGTACGTTCACAATCTGGAGAAGCTATTCAAGCTAAATGGGGCACTCTGGGTTGAGCTGCAAAGCGACATCAAGACAGATGCGAACCTTAGCGTGAATTGGAGCACGGTAAAGGACTGGGACGACAGCAAGCGATATGACATTGTCGAAGAACTAGCGGCCAGGGCGCTGTTTGAGGCGGCGACGACCACTGGATCTGGTGTGATGGAATGGATCAGGGGGAAATGGTAATGGCCATCATTGAGGCTCTAACGGGAACAGACGTGGAGTTCGGGAAAGTCCTTTGGAATATGTTGCGTCGAAATAAGAAGTTTCGAGCCAGCGGAGCCCTTTGGCTGTTCCAGCCTGAATCAGGCGGATGGCACTTCGTGATTGCAACCCCGCGAGTGGATGAGGTAGGGCCGAGGAAAGCCTACGAAGAGCTATCAGACATTACGCGGCGGATCCCGGCGGATTCGTCAGAGCTACTGAAGATCGAGCTAGTCAGCCCCAAGCAGCCGTTCTATGAGGCGCTGCGATCTGTGTTCGGCAAAACTGCATCCGTAGAAGGCGCCCGGCTCGGCAACACGCAGATCGGCGGAACGTACATCAACGACGCCTATCTCTATGAGATCCGCTAAAACCACAGAATCACGTCCCGCACTTTCCAATCAGGCCGCCTCCGCGCCACGATGATAGTCCAAAGTGTGGATGGGCTCTCG